>Ga0207665_10000467_pt1 | contig 27660 bp, 33 predicted proteins | sample LARL112metaG_FD_184351 | JGI IMG/M metagenome (GOLD analysis project Ga0207665, IMG submission 184351) | Corn, switchgrass and miscanthus rhizosphere microbial communities from Kellogg Biological Station, Michigan, USA - LAR L11-2 metaG... | ecosystem: Host-associated > Plants > Roots >... | reverse complement strand
CCGCCGTCGGCCGGCCGCTCGTCCAGCCGGTCGATCCGCCCGGACACCGCGATGCGCTCGGTGCGCGCGCCTACCGTGCGCTCCACCCCGGCCGGCTCGTCCGCCGGGTCGAGCTGGGCCACGTAGTCCTCGACCATCTCCCTGGCCCGGCTGCGGGTGGCTGCCGACTGGGCGTCGCTGGCGAACCCCTCGTTGATCCAGCCCTGGTCCAGTAAGGTGCCGGCCGCGGCCACCGTCCGCTCCGCCACCGGCCGCCGCCACCAGCCGGCCAGCGCGTTGTGCACGCTGGCACCCAGGCTGTTGTGCGCCCAGGGCGGGCCTTTCCGCGGCGCGGGACGGTCCAGGTAGGTCATCCGGTACAGCCGCGGGCAGGACAGCCAGGTGGTCAGCCGGGTGGGCGTGCACGAGTACAGGCGGCGCGGCATGCCGTCCAGCCCGAGCTGCTCGCCGTGCAGCATGACCGGTCAGTCCGGGTAGTCCGCGCGGACCGGCTGCGGCCCGGCGGACACCCACCCGTCGAACCGCTTCTGGGCCGCCTCGATGGTGGTCTCCTCGCCGTGCCCGGGCCGCACCCTGGTCACCGCGGGCAGCGTCAGCAGGTGCTCGCCGATGGCGCTGAGCTGGGCCGGGAAGTCGGGATACTCCCCTTCGTGCGGCGCCGGCCCACCGGCCAGCAGGCAGTCACCGGAGAACACCGTCTCCAGCTCCTCGCTGTACACGCACACCGAGCCCGGGCTGTGCCCGGGCGTGTGGATGACTTCCAGCGTGACGTCGGCGACCTCGAAGATCCCGCCGTCCTCCATCTCGATCTCTGGCTCGGTGCCGGCGTGCGACTCCCGCCACAGCAGGCGGTCCCGGCGGTGCAGGGCCACCGGGGACTCGTCCCGCTCCGCCACTGCGACCGCCGCGGCCACGTGCGCCGCGTGCCCGTGAGTACAGATGATGGCGAGGATCTCCCGGCCCGCCGTGGCGCCCAGCACCGCCGCAGCGTCCCGGCCCGGGTCGATGACGATGACCTCGTCCGCGTCGCCCACGATCCAGGCGTTACCCTCCGGCGAGTCCGCGTCACCCGGTGACGCCACCCGCTCTACCCGCGCCTCCATGCGCGCTTCCTCCTCAGCCTTGTGCCACCAATGCCCGGACCGGCTCGGCGGCCAGCGTGAGCGTGAACCCGGCCGCCTGTGTTCCATTATGGGTCCGCGGCACGAACGGTCTGGCCGCGACACTCGCGCCCGGCTGGCACCCCTAGAATCTTGGTCACGCTCTGGCCACGGCCTGGGCCTGGGTGGTGGTGTCTGGGATTGGTGGGCTGCGGGCGCTGATGCCCGCCGAGCTGGCTGGAGGCTGGCCGTGATCCGGATCCGCGATGTGGTCTTCGACTGCCGTCATCCGGCATCCCTGGCGCGGTTCTGGGCGGCGGCACTAGACGGCTACCGAGTGGCTCCCTATGACCAGGCTGAGCTCGACCGGTTGCGTGCGGCCGGGATCGATGACCCAGAGGACGACCCGACGGTCCTGGTCGAGCCGTCGTCGGCGGGAGCCCCGCGGCTGTGGTTTCAGCTTGTGCCCGAGTCCAAGGTGGTTAAGAACCGGGTTCACCTGGATCTGGCGTGCCCTGATGCCCGCGCCGGGGCAGCGCGGCTGACCGGCCTGGGCGCGCGCGTGCTGGCCGAGCGGGCGGGCTGGGTGACGATGGCTGATCCGGAGGGCAACGAGTTCGACGTCACGCTGGAATAGGCGCGGGTCCGCGGGTTCGGGGTCAAGGGCCGCCGCGCGGCGGCGCTATCCGCCCGGCGCGCCGGGCCGTAGCCGCGGGCGGATCAGGCGGATCCCGGCCCAGGCGAATGCGACACCGATGGCCGCCCCGATGATCGTGTCGACCATCCGCAGGATGGGCTGCTGCCAGGCGTGCTGCGGGCTGACCGCGGCGACGACCATGACCACCGCGGTGCTGATGGCCGCGGTGATGGCGTCACCAGGCCGGCCCAGCAACATCACCACCAGGGTGCTCAGACCGATCAGCGCGGCGATGGACCACGCGTTGGCGGGCAGGAAAATCAGGTACACCAGGCACAGCGAGAAGCTCACCGTGGTGGCCGTGAGCCGGGACACGGCCGCGGTCACGCTCTGCTGATAGCTGGTGCGCAGGACGAAGATCGTGGCTATCACCGCCCACAGGCCGCCGATAAAGTCGTCGGCCCGGGACACCGAGTACACGTCGCGGCGGACAACGGTGACGAATGAGTAGGTGGCCAGGCACGCGACGGCCAGCATGGTCGAGTCGAAGATCGCGGTGGCGACCTGCTCCCGGCTGGGGCGACTTAGGTACGGCATCCGATCCCGCCCCCTGCCCCGGCTCCGGCCTGCTCGCTGCCCGTCCTGACCGCCAGGGTACGGCCCGGCCCAGAACGCGGCCCGGGCCGGCCAGTGGGCATCACCCGGATAGCTCGCAGCCGGCCATCAGCTGGCCGAACGCTTCCGGGGTGGTGGTCTCGGCGCCGAGCCGGTGCCCGGTCAGCCCGCCGTGGTCGTCGCTGCCGCCGGTGGTCAGCAGGCGCAGCCCGGCCGCGAGCGCGCGCAGCCGGGCCCGCTCCGCCTCATCATGGTCGGGATGGTCCACTTCCAGGCCGGCCAGGCCGGCCCCGGCCAGGTCCGCGATGGCATCGTCCGGGATCCGCCAGCCACGGGACACCGCACCCGGGTGGGCCAGCACCACCGTTCCCCCGCTCCCCCGGACCAGGGCGACCGCGCGGGCCGGGGGCAGCGCGTACCGGCTGACGTAGGCGCGGCCGCCAGCGCCGATCCACTCGTCGGTGAACGCCTCGGCGGGCGTGCCGATCGCCCCGGCCGCCACCATCGCGCGGGCGATGTGCGGGCGGCCGACGCTGCCGCCGCCAGCGAGCGCCGCGACCTGCTCCCAGCTGACGTCCACGCCGAGGTCGCGCAGCCGGGCCACCATGTCCTGGCCGCGGCGCCGCCGGTCATCCCGGATGGCCTGCGTCTCGGCCGCGAGTTCCGCGCTCATCCCGTGCGGCAGGTAGCTGAGCAGGTGGACGCTGTGCCCGTCCAGCCGGGACGACAGCTCCATGCCGGTGACCAGGGTCAGGCCGGGCGGCAGCGCGGCCCGCGCCTCGTCCTGGCCAGCCAGGGTGTCGTGGTCGGTAAGCGCGATCACGTCCAGGCCCGCGGCGCGGGCGCGGCGCATCACCTCGGCCGGCGGGTCGGTGCCGTCCGAGGCCGAGGAGTGCGAGTGCAGATCGATGCGCACGACGGCTCATGCTACGGCGCGCCGCGGTCAGCCGGGCAGCCGTGGGGACTTCGCGCCGAACGGGACGTCCAGGTCCAGGCCGGGGTCGCGCAGATCGCGCAGGGACAGCGGCTCCAGCAGCAAGAAGCCGGCGGTGTCCGGCCACAGGATGATCCACAGCCAGCTGCCCAGCACCTCGCCGGCGAACGCGGCGGCCCCGGCCGACTCCACGTGCCACAGCGGGAACTCGTGCAGGCCGAACTGGACGCACGCGACCGGCGACCCGGTGGCAAAGCCCTCACCCGGATCGGGACCGGGCAGCCCGGCGAACCCGGCGCCCAGGCCGAGGCCGGGCTCCTCCGAGATGACCACCATCTCGGCCAGGCCGCCGGCTGGGTTCGGCCCGGACAGCGCGACCACGCAGCCCCGCGTGCCGCTGCGGTCATCGCCGGCACCGGTGAACCCGGTCACCAGCCAGCCCGCCGGGAGCGGCCACGGCAGCCAGGTAGGCACGACGGCCGCCTTGAGCAGTGCCCGCAAGCCCTCCGGGGAGGGGGGCCGGGCCGGGCGGAGCGGCTGGACGGCGCCGTGCAGCGCGCACTGCCACGCACTGTGCCAGGCACTCGGCTCGCTGAGTTCACCCTGGCACCGCGGGCAGATCGGGACCTTCATCATGGATACCGACCTAGATTCCCCGCCAGCGGCCACATCAAGCACCCAGCCAGGGCAAACAGCAGGTGGCTCGGTGTGCCGGCCGGGCTGGACCGGGATACTAGCCTCATGCCAGGTCAGCCGATTGCGTGCGTGGGGGCGATCATCAAGGATGACGCTGGGCGGCTGCTGCTGATCCAGCGTGGGCACGATCCGGAGGCGGGCCGCTGGTCGCTGCCGGGCGGCCGCATCGAGCCGGGAGAGACCGACGAGCATGCCCTCATCCGTGAGGTCCGCGAAGAAACCGGGCTGGCGGTGACTTGTCAGCACCTGGTGGGCAGCGTAAAGCGGCCTGGTGCGGGGGACGCGGTGCTGGACATTAGGGACTATGCCGCCACGGTCACCGGGGGCAGGCTGGCCGCGGGGGACGACGCGGCCGACGTGCGCTGGGTCAGCCCGGCGGGCCTGGACGGGCTAGTCCTGACCACCGGGCTGGCTGAGACGCTCGCCGGGTGGGGGGTGCTCGGCTGAGCCCGGGCCGGCTGGGCTGCGGGTCAGGCCGGCCGCGCGGCCCTGGGCCGCGGTGACCAGGGCCAGCTTGCGCGAGGCCTCGTCGATCATTTCGTCGCCGAGCATCACCGCGCCGCGGTGCCGGACCGTGGTGGCCTCGGTGTAAGCGTCCAGGATCTGCTCGGCCCGGTCATAGCTGCCCTGGTCCGGGGTGAAGACCTGGTTGACGATGTCCACCTGGCCGGGATGCAGCACCCATTTCCCGTCGTAGCCGAGGGCGGCGACGCTGGCCGCGGCCCGGCGCAGGCCATCGGTGTCGTGGATGGCCAGATACGGGCCGTCGATCGCGGCCAGCCCGCGGCTGCGCGCGGCGACCAGGATCCGCATCCGGGCGTAGTGGTAGGCGTCGCCGCCGGTGTACCCGGCCGGCTCCGCGCCGACATGCAGCGACCGCATGCCGAGGCTGGCCATGAAATCGGCCGGGCCGAACACCAGCGCGGCCAGGCGGCTGGACGCCGCGGCGATGGCATCGACCTCAGCCAGCCCGCGGGCGTCCTCGATCTGTGCCTCGATGCCGATCCGGCCCGGCTCCAGGCCGCTGGCCTGCTCCAGCTGGCCGAGCAGCAGGTCCAGCCAGCTGACCTGAGCCGGCACACTGACCTTGGGCAGCACGATGACGTCCAGGCCGGCTCCCGCGCCCTCCACCACCTCGATCACGTCGCGGTAGGCCCACGGGGAGAGCGCGTCATTGACCCGCACCGCGCGGATCCGCTCCCCCCAGCCGCCCTCGTTCAGCGCGGCCACTACCGCCTGCCGGGCGCCCGGCTTGGCCGCCGGGGCCACCGCGTCCTCCAGGTCGAGGAACACCTCGTCGGCGGGCAGGGTCCGGGCCCTGGCCAGGAACCGGGGGCTGCTGCCCGGCACGGCCAGGCAGGTCCGCCGGGGCCGGTAGGACGATGCCATTCGCTCGCCGCCTCCCTGGTCTGCGTGGCACGCTGGCCGGTGTGAGCGAGGCGCAGCCAGCTCCCGCGCTCATCGCGGAGGCTACCAAGCGGGCCGGGGTCATCTGGATCACGGCCGGCGGCCGGCGGCCCCGGCCGGTGTGGCATGTCTGGCGGGACGGGGCCTACGTGCTGACCGGGCCGGGCGAGCAGGATGTACCCGGGCTCACGGCCAGCGGGCCGGTGACGGTCACGGTGCCGAGCAAGGACACCGGCGGGTGCCTGGTGACCTGGACTGCCCAGGTGAGCCGGGTGGAGCCAGGCTCGGCGGAGTGGTCATCGATCATCGGCGCGCTGCTGGCGGGCCGGCTGAACGAGGCCGCCGGCCCGGGCGCGGTGTCCCCTGCCGGGCGCTGGGCGCAGACCGGAAACGTCTACCGCCTCACCCCGGTGAACCCGCGCCCCGGCGATCCGGTCCGGTGATGCGGCCGGCCGGGCCGGTGAACGGCCAGGCTGCGCGCTGGCGGCGCGGACTCCGTTCGACGCTGCGTGCGACGCTCCGTAGCATGAGGGCATGGCTACGCCCACTGTCTCTGCATCCCCCACGCCTGAGCAGGTCAGCCAGGCCCTGGCCGGGGTCATCGATCCCGAGATCCGCCGGCCGATCACCGAACTCGGCATGGTGAAAGCCGTCGAGATCGGCGACGAGGGCGTGGTCCGTGTCGATATCTACCTGACGGTGGCGGCCTGCCCGCTGCGCGACACGATCACCCGGGACGTCAGCGCCGCAGTCAGCCAGGTCCCCGGGGTGTCCCGGGTCCGGGTCGAACTCGACGTGATGAGCGAGCAGCAGCGTAAGGAACTGCAGACCAAGCTGCGCGGCGGCAAGCCGGACAAGGAGATCCCGTTCGCCAAGCCCACCTCGCTGACCAAGGTCTACGCCGTGGCCAGCGGCAAGGGCGGGGTCGGCAAATCGTCAGTCACGGTGAACCTGGCCGCCGCACTGGCCGCGGCCGGGCAGAAGGTCGGCGTGCTCGACGCGGACATCTACGGCCACTCGGTGCCCCGGATGCTGGGGGTTACCGGGGCGCCCACCCAGGTCGAGCAGATGATCATGCCGCCGGTCTCGCACGACGTGAAGGTGATCTCCATCGGGATGTTCACCAGCGGTAATGCGCCGGTGGTGTGGCGCGGCCCGATGCTGCACCGCGCGGTGCAGCAGTTCCTCGGCGACGTGTACTGGGGCGACCTCGACGTGCTGCTGATGGACCTGCCGCCGGGCACCGGCGACGTGGCCATCTCGGTGGCGCAGCTGCTGCCCGGGGCCGAGCTCATCGTGGTCACCACCCCGCAGCTGGCCTCCTCGGAGGTGGCGGAGCGGGCCGGGGCCATCTCGGTGCAGACCCATCAGCGGATCACCGGCGTGATCGAGAACATGTCGGCGCTGGCCTGCCCGCATTGCGGCGAGGAAGTGCCGGTGTTCGGCACCGGTGGCGGCCAGGCGGTGGCCGACGCGCTGACCCGGATCACCGGGGCGGCGGTGCCGCTGCTCGGCCAGGTGCCCATCGACATGCGGCTGCGCGAGGGCGGTGACCGGGGCGTCCCGCTGGTGCTCAGCGACCCGGACTGCGCCGCCGCCCAGCGGCTCTCCGGGATCGCGGGCGGCCTGGTGAACCAGTCGCGTGGGCTGGCTGGCCGCCGCCTGGGGCTGACCCCGGTCTAGGACCCCGGTCCAGCACGCCCTGATCCAGAACGCCTGGTCTCAAGGTCGCCAGCCTCAGGTCGCCAACCTCAGGTCGCTTCGGGGTCGAACGGCGGGGTTTCCTCGCGGGCCAGGGTGGCGGTGGCCGCGTGATCGCTGTGCAGCCCATCGCCGCCGACCGGGCCGGCCGCGCTCGCGGCGGCCGCGTCCGGGTCACCGTCGACGTCATCGAGGAGATGCTTGCGGACGAAGTTGCCCGGGTGCAGGTCACGCACGTCGAAGTCGGAGAACTCGGGGCCCAGGTTCTCCCGGAGATCCTTGGTCGCACCATCGGCCATCCGGCGCAGTTCGCGCAGCGTGCGGCCGGCCTGGGAGGCGATCTTCGGCAGCTGATCGGGGCCGAAGATCACGACGGCGATCACGGCCAGGACCAGGATCTTGCCGATGGACAGGTCGAAAAACACGTCAGTTCTCCACGCCAGGGGTGCGCCGCAGCAGCGCGCAGGCTCTGCCCCCACTGTAGACCCAACGGCCGGCCTGCGCTGCCCGGCGATGCGGGCGCTGGTCAGCGGGTGTGCTGGTCATCCGGATGGATTGGCGGCAGCGGGCGGGCCATGGCTACTGGAACGGGTTCAGCCAGGAGGCCAGGCGGCCCAGGCCGCGGCCCACCCGCTCGAAGAACCCGCCCCGCGCGCTGTGCGGCAGCGCGCTGACCACCTGGTCCACGGTCTGATCTGGCGCATCCGCGATCAGGGTGTACACGAAGCCGTGCGCGGACCAGGCCACGCTGCGCTGGTCGGGATCGGCCGAATAGACCCGCTGGCCGCGCAGCGCCACCTCGGACCATCCGCTCAGCTCGGCGGGCAGGTGACCACGCTGGAGGAACAGCGAGATCACGGACAGGCCGTCGGAGTAGGCCAGGTTGATGACCGGGGCCGAGGAGCGGCCAGTCTCATTGGCCTGGACCAGGGTCAGGCCGCCGGGCAGCGGCCCGGGCAGCGGCCAGCCCGCGCTGCGCAGCCGGGCCAGCTGCGCGTTCCCCAGGGGCCTGCTCCGTGGTGTGCTCGCGATGGCCGGCGTCCGGGCCATGGCCAGGTGGCCCAGTCGCAGGGTCATGAACGTGTCCTCGCTGACCTCCCGGGCGGCGGTGTCGAACATTTCCCGGCGCAGCGGCAGCTTGGTCGCGTTGTCCAGCCAGAACCGCGCGGCCAGCGTGCCGTTGGTGTGCCGCAGCACCACCTCCCGGGTGAGCCGCCCCGCCACCCAGCTCCGGCCGCCCAGCGACGCCCGGTAGTTCGTCGCCAGCAGGGCCACCAGTTCGGGGGTCATGCCCATGACGCCCTCCGGAGCCCGCAGGTCGGTGGGGTCATCGGCATCCCCGTCCAGCGGCACGGTGCGCACCGGCTGGCCACGCGGCACGGGCCGCGGCACTGGCACCGTGACGGCCTGGACCATCGTCTGGTGGTCCCGCTGATGCCACACGTTGACCACGGACGCCCAGCTGCCCGCTGGGCCTCGTCCCGCGGTGAGCTGCACTCCCGCGTACGACACGCGCTGGCAGGCGGTAGCGGCCTGGCTGAGCAGCCGCAGCCCGGAACTGCCCGCCTGGACCGGGGTCAGCCGGGCGGGCCGTGGCCGGGCCGGCAGCGCGCCGCCGGCCGCCGCGTCGCTGGCGGTGCCGCGCACCAGCAGCCCGCCCCGGGTGGCCATGTCCCCCCAGACCACGGCGACCCCGCCAGCGATCAGGCCGACGGTCACCACCGCGGTGACGATCCGCAGGTGGAGCGGGTCGTGCTCGGGCGTGCCCTGGTCACGCATGGGTGCAGAACGGGAGAACATCGGTCAGCTCACGGCCCCGGCGTGGCAAACACGTGACCGACGGCCGGCATTACCTGGCTGCTCCGGCTGGCCGTGGGTGCGGCCGGGCCGAGCAGTTCGCTGCGGACCGCCCGGGTGCTGGCCGCCGGATGACCGGCCGGCCCGGTACCGCCTGATCCCCGGCCAGCCGTCCCGCCGGCCGCTGGGCCACCGCCTGCGTGGAGGTAGCCGGCTGAGCCGGCCGTGGGGGCGCCGGGTGGCCCGCTGCTGGCCGGGGTCACCGGCGTCTCGCCGGTGATGTTGTCGTGCTGGATCATGAACGTGTCCACCGCCGGGGTTACCCTCGGGCCGGGCACCGGCTGGTCGCCGCCGGCGTAGAAGGCGACCGCGCCGAGGCCGGCCACCGCCGAGGCCAGGATCCCGGCCGCGAGCAGGCGGGGCGCGGACGACCCGGTCCTGGATCGCCACGGCGCCCGCGGGCCCGGCCCATCCGCCGCGCCCACCGCCATCAGCCGCCCGGTCAGGGCCGCGTCGACCATGGCCTCGCCCAGCGAGTGCATCCGCTGCTTCAGGGCCCGCAGGGCGATGGCATCCTGGCGGCAGGCGTCACAGCGTGCCAGGTGAGCCAGGACCCGGTCCCGCTCCGCGTCGCCCAGCTCGCCGTCGATCAGCGCGGACAGCCGCTGCCCGAGGTGACTCATCGGTCACCGACCAGGCCGACGACCGCCTGCCCCGCCCCCGGGGCCAGCGCGCCGCGGCGTGGGCGCCGGTGATCCAGCGCGGTCCTCAGCTGCGCCCGGCCGCGGTGGATGCGGCTGCGCACGGTACCCAGCTTGACCCCGAGGGTGTCGGCTATTTCCTCGTAGGACAGGCCCTCGATGTCGCACAGCACGACCGCCGCCCGGTACTCCGGCGCCAGGGCCTTGAGCGCGGCCTGGATGTCGCCGTCCAGGTGACGTTCGTCGAACGCCTGGGCCGGGGTGGGCTCGCCGCCCCGCAGCCGCTGCGCGGTGTCCTCACCCAGACCCTCGAACCTGATGCGCTGCTTTCGCCGCGCCATGTCCAGGAACAGGTTGGTGGTGATCCGGTGCAGCCAGCCCTCGAAGGTGCCCGGCGTGTAACTGGACAGCGAGCGGAACACCCGGACGAAGACTTCCTGGGTGAGGTCCTCGGCGTCGTGAGAGTTGCCGGTCAGCCGGTAGGCCAGCCGGTACACCCGGGCCGAGTGCTCGCGCACGATCTCTTCCCAGGTCGGCGGGGTCCAGTCGGCCGCCGCGGGATCGGCAGCGGCAGCGGGCAACGCGCCGCTGGCCAGCGGCGCGGCCGCGGCCACGGGCTCGCCCGCTGGCTCGCTGCCCGGCCGCGTGCCATCTGCCTGTATCGCCATCGTGCCCAGGCATCCCCTTCCCGGTGCCGGCCACTGCTGAAATCTTCTCACCGCGACAGTGTCAACGTCACAACCGGCCTCGCTGGTTCCCGGGTCACGGCGCGTGACGATAAGCTGCCGCACGGGGATAGCGTGAACTGGAAGGCAGCCATTGTGAGCGTTGAGGCAAACCTGGCCTACGTCGAGGACTACCTGGCCGAGGACGAGCCGCTGCTGAACGCGCGCCGTGAGGCCGCTGAGGTGGGCGGGGCGACGCCGATCGGGCCGGCCGGTGGCGCTGCGCTCCGCTTCATCGCGGCGGCTGTCAACGCCCGGTCGGTGGTGGAAATCGGCACCGGCTGCGGTACCTCGGGCATCTGGCTGCTCCGCGGTATGCGCTCCGACGCGGTGCTGACCAGTGTGGACGCCGAGCCTGAGCACCAGCGGCTGGCCCGTAAGGCGTTCACCGAGGCGGGCTTCCCGTCGAACCGCTACCGGCTGATCAGCGGCAAGGCCCTGGAAGTGCTCCCCCGGCTCACCGATGGCGGCTATGACCTGGTGTTCTGCGACGCGGACAAGCAGGAGTACCCGGACTACCTGGCGGCGGCGCTGCGGCTGCTGCGCGCCGGCGGGGTGATGGCTTTCGACAACGCGCTGGCCCAGGGCCGGGTCGCGGACCCGAGCCGGTCGGACCCGGCCACCCTGGCCATCAGGGAACTGGAGGAGCAGGTCCGGCAGGACGAGCGCCTGGTACCGGTGCTGCTGCCGGTGGGCGACGGCCTGCTGGTCGCGGTCAAGCGGGGGTAGCGGCCAGCCAGCGGAGCAGCAGCCGGGTGCCGAATCCGGTGGCGCCCTTGGTGTTCTCGCCGTCATCCGAGGTCGACCGGGCGGCACCCGCGATGTCGAGGTGGGCCCAGGGCCGGCCGCCGGTGAACTCGCGGAGGAACAGGGCGGCGTCGATGGACCCGGCCCGCGCCCCGTTGCGGGCCACATTGGCCAGGTCCGCGACCGGCGACTCCAGCGCGTCCCGGTAGTCATCGGCGAGCGGCATCCGCCACAGCCGGTCACCGCTGGCCGTCCCAGCGTCCAGCAGCGCCGATGCCAGCCCATCGTCGGTGGCGTAGAGCGCCGCCATCACTGAGCCCAGCGCTACCCGGGCCGCGCCGGTCAGCGTGGCCACGTCGACCATGACATCGGGGGCCAGTTCCGCATCCGCGTAGGCGAGCGCGTCGGCCAGTACCAGCCGGCCCTCGGCGTCGGTGTTCAGCACCTCGACGGTCCGGCCGCCGTAGTGCTTGATCACGTCGCCGACCCGCAGCGCCGTCCCGGACGGCATGTTCTCCGCCGCGGCCACCAGCCCGGTCACCCGGGCCTGCACCCCCAGGCCGGCCAGGGCCGACATGGCCGCGATCACCGCGGCACCGCCGGCCATGTCGGTCTTCATCATCTTCATGCTGTCGTTGGGCTTCAGCGACAGCCCGCCGCTGTCGAACGTGATGCCCTTGCCGATCAGCACCACGTGCCGCTGGGTGGGCCGGGCGGGCTGGTAGCTCAGCTCGATGAGCCGCGGGGGACGGGCCGAGCCGGAGCCAACGCCGAGCACGCCGCCGAACCCGCCGCTGGCCAGTTCGGCCTCGGTCCAGACCCGGGACGACAGGCCATGCTCGGCCGCGATCCGGACCGCCTCGTCGGCCAGCCAGCCCGGGCTCTTGATCATCGACGGCGTGTTGGCCAGGTCGCGGGCCAGCGCCACCGCCCCGGCGAGCAGGCTGGCCTGGCGGACCGGGCCGTCGTGCCCCTCCGGCCCGGCCCGCAGCAGGCGGACCTCGGCCGGCCCGGCGGCCGCGGCGCCGCCGGATTTCATCGTGAACTGATATGAGCCGAGGAGCAGTCCTTCGGTGAACGCCGCCGCGCCCTCGTCCGGCGCGTCGAGCACAGCCGTGCTCAGTGCGGTCTGGCCGGCCGGCAGCCGCCGGGCCAGCGCCGCCCCGGCGCGGCGCAGGGCGGCCGGGGATGCATCGCCCACGCCCAGAAACAGCACCGTGCACGGCCGGGCGCCCAGCTTGATCACGGACTGCGCGGTTTCGCCGGCCCGGCCGGTCAGGTCGCCGCAGCCGATCACATCGGCCGCGCTGACGCCGAGGTAGGTCTCCAGATCGGCCGCGCCCGGGCCAGGAACCGGGGTGTCCGGTGGGCCATCCGGGCTGCGGACCGGGACAGCCAGCACAGCCGGGACCGCCTCGTCTTCGGCCAGTCCGCTCAGGTAGGTGCCGAATGGATGCGGATCCGCTGCCAGGGCAGCGGTCACCCTTGCCTGAATCGGCAAGGTTCAGCCGGTGACGGACTTGAGCGCGTCCGAAAGCCGGGCCGCCTCATCCGCGGACAGTTCGACTACGAGCCGGCCGCCGCCTTCGAGCGGGACGCGCATCACGATGCCCCGGCCCTCCTTGGTGACCTCGAGCGGGCCGTCGCCCGTCCGCGGCTTCATCGCCGCCATTCCGCATCCCCTTTCCCTGCCCGGGGCCGCATGAGGCCGCGCGGGAGGCCTGCCGCTCCGGCATCCCGGCGACTGCGGCGGGTCCGGCCACCCACAGCCGAGTTGATCAGTACCTCTATTATCCAGAGTTCCGGCCTACAGTGGTAACGATCAGCACTCCCTTCCGCCCGCCGCCGTAAGCAACTGGGGCAACATAAGCCCCTCGTGAACCACTGGCCACGGAGGGTAAGCTCACCCGAGCGAAAAGGAGAGCCTGGTGACCGACAGTGTCCGCTGGGACCTCGACGGGGCGGTAGCCACGATCACGCTGAACCGGCCGGACGCCCGTAACGCGCTCACCACGGAGATGAAAACTGCGTTGCTCGCGGCCGTGGAGCGGGCGGGATCCAGCCCGGACGTGCGCGCCGTGGTGCTGACCGGGGCCGGGCCGGGATTTTGCACCGGCCAGGACCTGCGTGAGCACGCCCGGGAGCTGGACGGGGCGCCCGGCCAGGTCATGGACACGGTGCGGGAGCATTACAACCCGATCGTGCGGGCCATCAGGTCCATGCCCAAGCCGGTGCTCGCCGCGGTGAACGGGGTCGCGGCCGGCGCCGGGGCCGGGCTGGCGTTCGCCTGTGACCTGCGCGTGGCGGCGCGCGGGGCCAGCTTCCTGATGGCCTTCGCCCGGGTCGGCCTGGCCGCCGACACCGGCGCATCGTGGACCCTGCAACGGCTGGCCGGGATCGGGCGGGCGGCCGAGCTGCTGATGCTGGCCGAACCCATCACGGCCACCCATGCGCTGGAGTTCGGCCTGGTCAATGCGGTGGTCGAGGACACCGAACTACCTGCCGCCGCGAGCGCGCTGGCCACCCGGCTGGCGGCCGGGCCGACCGCCGCGTACGCCGGGATCAAGGCGCAGCTCGACTATGCCGCCGCGCACGGGCTGACCGAGACCCTGGAGCAGGAGGCGGACATCCAGGCCCGCCTGGGCCGGACCGAAGATCACCGGACGGCCACCTTCGCGTTCGCCCAGAAGCAGACGCCTACCTTCCAGGGCAGGTAACTCCGGCCGTCAGCCCCGGACACATCCAGGGCCAGGCCCTAGCGGCCCGGGCTGATATCCGGCGGCTCGGCCCGGGCCAGCTCCTCATACCCGCAGACGATCTGCTCGGCTGCGTCAACCAGGTCGGAGAAGGCCCGCCACTCCCGGTGGCCGGTGCGGCCGGTCCAGGACACCACCCGGCTGCGGCACCACACGGTCAGGTCCCGGCGGATGGACAGCACCGACATGCTGGACGCCGGCGCGTCGGCGCGGACTATCTGCCCAATCCCGCGCTCACGGAGCATCCGCTCCAGGGCACTGGCCGCCTGGCACGAGCCCGGCTGGCGCTGCTGGAAGCGCTCCAGCGCACAGCCGGACGGCACGGGCAGCGCGAACCAGACCGCCTTGCCCGGGACCTTCCAGCCACCGAGCCGGGCGCGGGTCAGGTGGTGCCCCCAGCGGCCCGCGGACAGCGCATGGATGACGTGCAGACCGCGCCCGCTGACCGCGTCGGTGGGCACCGGGCCGGCGGGATCGGGCACCCGGCCGTCCTTCCAGCCCGCCAGGCTGTCGTAGACCTTGCAGACGAGTTCCTGCTCGCCCGCCACCCGGCGCAGGTACAGCCAGATCTCGGGAGCCCCGGCCACCGCGCGGCCCAGGACGCTGTCGAACTGGATGTTCTCGTGCGCGTGCAGGCTGTTCGCGGCCAGTTCACTGGCCATGGTGGCCCCGTCATAGCTCAGCTCGTCCGGCAGGCCAACGGCCCCGGCCGCCGCGCGGAACAGCCGTCTGGCCAGCCCGGCGCAGGTGCCCTCCAGCGGGAGGGCCGAGGCCGAGCAGCCGCCGGCGGAGACGGTCACCGCCGCGGGCGGCACCAGATCCAGCTGATGGGGCGTATCAGCGGCAAGAGACCCCAACATGATCCTCTGCCCTTCCGGCACGCCATTCCGGCACGCAATCTGTGAAACACAGATTACGAGTCAGGCGCTGTCCTTCGCAACGACATCGAACGATGCCGACTGGACTTGACTGATTCTTTACTTCACTCTGTCCGGACACAATTGGCCACCTAGGGCACTACGTAAGGTGACAGGTGTGTGGCTACGGGCCGGGGGATTCTTCTTAATGGCCCGGCGGCCCGGCCGCCGCGGCCTAGCCGTGCAGATCGAAGCGGCCGGCCTTAGTGTCGGCCAGGAACCGCCTGAAATCGGCCCGGTTGACTACGTGGGCACCGTCGGCCGGGCGCTTGCTGTCCCTGATGGCCACGATGCCTGGCAGGTTTGCGGCGATTTCCACGCAACCGCCGTTGGATCCGGTACTGCGGCGGGCCTTCCGCCAGTCTGCTCGAGACAGGTCAGTCATGATCACTCCAGTTGTTCAGCGAGGTGCTGCAGGTAGACCGTGGTAGCCGCGGGCTCCTGGGATGAATCACGAATCCGGCCGAATGCCTGGACATACAAGCTCACCTCTTCTTGCCTGCTTACCTCCTGGATGGCGTGTTCGGTTTCGGTGAAGACGAGGCTGGGTTCATCTCCGGGGAGATCGAAGATATTGATCGTGGACGACACGCCCGGGCTCGGCCCGTCAGCAAAACGCTGAATGCGCAGCTCCACGTTGGGCCGGCTGCTCATCTCGATGAGATGCTCGATCTGCTCACGCCGCTCCGCCTTGGTCCCCCAGTGGTACATCAGCGAGGCTTCGGTGATCACCACGACCAGATGCGGGGCTGTGCCGTCGCGGTCCAGGATCTCCTGCCGGCGCGACCGGGTCTCCATGGCCCGCCGCCGCCAGGCCGGGGGCCGCGGACCCGCCCGCATGAATGCTTCTGCGTAGTCCTGGGTCTGCAGCAGGCCCGGCACCACAAGCGGCATGCAGACGTGAATCCGCAGGGCGTCGTTCTCGAAGCCCGGGAATTCGTTCTCGAAGATGTCGGTGTAGTCCCGCCACCAGGGCCGGACGCGGGCCCGGAGAGCGAGATCCTCGAGTTCTTCCGCGTCGGCACCGTCCACGCCGTAGATCCGCAGCAGGTCCCGGATGTCACTCATCTCGGGCCGTTTCCACTGGTTGGCCTCGAACCGGCCGACCTTGCCGCGGCCCCAGTTCAGGATGTCGCAGATGTGGTTGGCGGTGTGACCGCTGGCCAGCCGGAGTTCAGCCAGGCGCCGGGACAGCCGGCGCTTGGCTACGGTTGCCCCGTAGGCGTCGTCGGCCATTGGTGCCCTCCTTGACAAGGCGCTAGATGTAGCTTAGCGCTACCTAACTTGTGAATCGCAGATTCTCTGATTCCCGGCCGGACTCCCAGCTTGCTGCCAGCTTCGGCGGCCCGGCAGCGCGGGCTGGAAACTGGTGCGGGCCAGGAAGGGGGCTGGTTCCGGGCTAACCGGCGCCCTCGTCGAACTCACCGCCGCGTACGCCGTCCAGAAAGCACTCCCACTCGTGCCGGTCGTAGACCAGCACCCGGCCCGCTGGGTCCCCGGCGACGCGCATCAGCACCCACTCGGTGTGGGCAGCCCGGCCGGGCTGGCCCGGGGACGTAGCCGGGCCCCCGGCGGCGTGCCCAGCCGCGCTGGTGACGCCGGCGCTGACCGCGGCAGCCGGGATGAAGGCCACCTCGATGGCCCCATCCTCGTCCCCGGAGCGCTGCCACTTCTGGCGGTCTGGATCGATGCCCAGCTCTTCTACCGTGGGCTTCCTGGTCACTGTACGTACCCTCCTCGGGCGGCTCATGGCCGCCGGGCAATCACACAGTAAGGCACCATGACCGGTCACTGTGCGCAGTCGCCCGGATCAGGCGCCTGACCGGCCCGCGGGCGGCCCGCCACACCTGGCGAATGCCCCGGCGGGGGCGGCCCGCCCGCGGCCTGGCCGCCCCGGCTGCTGGACGCCTCAGCGGCCCGACCTGCCCACCCGGGCCACGCCGCACCACAGCCAGCGGGAGCCGTCGGTGTCGGCGGCCTCCGGGTCCTCGGCCCCCCAGACGCCCGTGTAGCAGAGCTCAGCAGCGGCGCCCGGGTAGGGCGGTACCAGTTCCAGCCCGGTGAAGAACCGGGTCACCCCGGCCCGGGAGCGGAAGTACAGGTGCTCGGTAGCGGTGTCGAACACGGCGCGAAAGCCGTTCACCGCGGGCTTCGACTTGTGATCGGCACTGAGGTGGGACAGGGACAGGAAGCTGCCCGGCGCCAGTTCGCGCACATAGCGGGCGACGAGCCCATAGGGATCTGACCCGTCGGCTACGAACATGAGGACACCGGTCATCAGCAGCCCCACCGGCTCGGCGAAATCGATCAGCCGGCGGAGTTCGGGACTAGCCAGGATGCCGTCCGGGTCGCGCAGGTCGCCCAGCATGACCCCGGTGGTGCCGTCCCCGGCCAGCAGGCTCTTGCTGTACGCCCGGACCAGGGGGTCGTTGTCCACGTAGACGACGTGGGTCTCCGGCCACACCCGCTGCACCACCTCGTGCGTGTTGCCGACCGTGGGCAGCCCGGAGCCGATGTCGATGAACTGGCGGACGCCCTGCTCCGCTATCCACCGGGCGGCCCGCTGGTGGAACCCGCGGTTGGCCCACGCCGCGTCCCGGATTTCCGGCACGGCCTTGACGATCTGCTCAGCCGCCGCCTGGTCGGCCTCGAAGTTCTGCTGACCGCCTAACAGGTAGTCGTAGATACGCGCCGGCGCCGGGACATGTGTGTCCACCCCCTGCGGAACAGACTGGGCATCTGCCATCTCCGCCTCCGTGAATCCACCTGCCGCTAGTCGGGTACGTCCGGTGCGAACCACAAATTGTGATCTGCGCACCAGACAGGCTCCCACAACTGGGAGGGCATCCCCATTCTGGCGGACGGCTCAGCGGTAACCCGGGCCGCGGTCAGGATTGCCCGGGAGGCGCCAGCGCCGGGCCAGGGATGTCCCGGGCGAAGCAGCCGGCCAGGTGGTCATTCACCACGCCGCAGGCCTGGAAGGTGGCGTATACCGTCACCGGCCCGGTAAACGAGAACCCGCGGCGGCGCAGGTCCTTGGCCAGTGCCGTGGACGCCGGAGTGGCAGAGGGCATATCCGCCATGGTGACCGGCGCGGGCGGCCGGGCGGCCGGCTCGCTGGCGTAGCCCCAGACCAGCGCGGCGATCCCGGCGGGGACGGCCAGCGCGGCCGCCGCGTTGCGGATCACCGCCTCGATCTTGGCCCGGTTCCGGATGATGCCCGAGTCGGCCAGCAGCCGGGCCACGTCAGCCGGGCCGAAGCCAGCCACGGTGGCCAGGTCGAAGCCGGCGAACGCGGCACGGAAATTCTCCCGCTTGCGCAAGATGGTCAGCCAGGACAGCCCGGACTGGAATCCTTCCAGGCAGAGACGCTCGAAGATGCCCTGGTCGGAGCGGACCGGGCGGCCCCATTCGTGGTCGTGATAGCCGAGATACTCGGGGGTGCGCAGCGCCCAGGGGCAGCGCAGCCGCCCGTCCGGGCCGGGTTCCGCGGGGCGGCCTACGTCACTCATCGCGGCTGGCGCCTGCGTCACTCATCCCGGCTGGTGGCCGGGCCTTCGGCGGCCCCGGCCGCGGCCTGCTCCCGGGGGCCGGCCGGGTCCTCCGCGCGACCCGGCTCACCGGCACCGGCGGCCGGCGCCTGGTCCGGCTGCGGGTAGACCGCCCCCGGCTCCGCGGCACTGGCCGCACCGGGCTCCCAGGCACTGGCCGCACCGGGCTCCCGGGCACTGGCCGGGCGGGTACTGGCCGCACCGGGCTCCCGGGCACTGGCCGGGCGGGTACTGGCCGCACCGGGCTCCCGGGCACTGGCCGGGCGGGCCGCGCCCGGGGCGCGGCCGGATCCCCACCCGGCCCGCAGTTCGGCGGTAGGTGACGGCTGGCTGCCACTGGCGGAGCGGAGGTCCGCAAGCTGCTGGCGCAGCACGGCGATCTCGACGTCGCGTTCGGTGACGACCTGGGCGATCCGGCTGAAGGCCTCGTCGGTCACCTGAACGTTGTAACCCCACAGCGCGGGTGGCGGGCGCACCGACGCCACGTCGGCCGCCGTGACCATGTCATCCATGGTGGGCGGGAGATAGTCACCGGCGAATTCCGCCATCTCGCCGCCGCGGCCCATGGCCACACCGACCACGCCGACGAGAATGACTGCTCCGGCAAGAAACAACAGAACGGGCACAGTAAGCATGGTGCCACGTCCAGCGAGCACTAACGGCCAACAGCGGGGATGAATTGCGGACCCGGTATCAGCCGGGTGGCTGCGGCGGCCCGGCCCGGCCCCCGGCCGAGTCCCCGCCGTTCCGCTGGGCGTGCGCCTGCCGGATGATGCTGACCACTTCGGCCGGGTCGTCCACGATCGTGAGCAGGTTCTCGTCACCGGGGCTGATCATGCCGCCGGCCAGCACGCGGTCCCGGATCCAGGACACCAGGCCCGACCAGTAGCCGCTGCCCACCAGCACGATCGGGAACTTGGTTATCTTGCCCGTCTGGACCAGGGTCAGCGCCTCGAACAGCTCGTCCAGCGTGCCGAACCCGCCGGGCAGCACGACGAGCGCCTGCGAGTACTTGATGAACATGGTCTTGCGGACGAAGAAGTAGCGGAACTCCAGGCCGATCTCGACGTAGTCGTTGAGCCCCATCTCGGTGGGCAGCTCGATACCCAGGCCGACCGAAATCCCGCCCACGCTGGTGGCGCCCTTGTTGGCCGCCTCCATGATGCCGGGCCCGCCCCCGGTGATAACCGCGTAGCCGGCCCCGGCCAGCGCCTGGCCGATGGCCTCGGCCACCTTGTAATCGGGGCCGTCCCGCTCGGCCCGGGCGCTGCCGAAGACCGACACGGCCAGGCCGAGCTCGGCCAGCAGCCCGAAACCCTCGACGAACTCAGCCTGGATGCGCAGCACCCGCCACGGGTCGGTGTGCACCCAGTCGCTAGGGCCGCGGCGGTCCAGCAGCCGCTGATCGGTGGTGGTCTTGGGGATGAAGTCGCCGCGCAGCACGGCTGGTCCCTGGCGGCGGATCCGGCGACGTGACTCTGGTTGCACCCTCCCGATCCTGCCACGCGCTGCCGGCTGGACAGCCAGCCCGCCACCGGTCCGGCCGTCTGTGTCGCAGCGGGTACTGGCCCGCCGGTAACTTCAGGTTGTGCCCACCAGCCGCCCGAGCCAGCCGCGCCCGAGGGGCCGCAGGAGCAAGCGCCGTGCGGCCACCGTGGCCGTGGTGGCGATTGTGCTGGCCGCTGGCACCTACGCGGCGGTGCGCGGCCTGGCGCCGGTCATCGGGCCGGTGCTGCGGGGGTCGGGCTGCACGGCCAGCGCGAAGCAGCAGAGCGTGCTGCTGGACACGCAGCAGGCGAGCATCGCCGCCACCATCGCGGGCGTGGCCCATCAGCAGTCGATGCCCCGGGTCGCGGTCACCATCGCGTACGCCACCGCGATGCAGGAATCCAAGCTGCACAACCTGCACTACGGGGATATGGACTCGGTCGGGGTGTTCCAGCAGCGGCCCTCCCAGGGCTGGGGACCGACCAAGCAGCTCGAGGACCCGGTCTACGCCACGACCAAGTTCTTCCGCGCGCTGGAATCCATCCACGGGTACGAGTCGATGCCCGTCTACCAGGCCGCGCAGGACGTGCAGCACAGCGCGGACGGATCCGCCTATATCCAGTACGAGAAGATGGCCACCACGATGACCGCGGCCTTCACCGGGCAGCGTGGGCATGGGGTCTACTGCTGGTCCGCGTCGTGGTCGTCACCGCCCAGCCCGCGGCAGGCCGATCTGCGCGGGGTCACCGCCGGGCTGTCCCACACGTTCGGCGCCGCGGTCGCGGCCGGCGCCAGCGACCAGCGCGGCCACTCGATGCTGGTCCGCGTCGGCCAGCCACGGCTCGGCTGGGCGGTGGCCTCCTGGCTGGTCACGCATGCCAGCAGCTACCGGCTGCACGAGGTGCGGTTCAGCGGGTACCAGTGGCGGGCCACGGCCGGCAGCAAAGGCTGGGTCAAAGATGCGGGCGAACCGCCACCCGGCAGTATTGAGCTGAGCTGATAACCTGCGGCCGGCTGGTGAATCTGGCCGGCCCGGGCGCGGCCAGACCCGCTATACCGTGATACTGGGTTCACACCCACCGGGATAGTGCCGGAAGAGGAGTTCCGACGTGACCTACATCATTGCGCAGCCCTGCGTTGACTTGCTCGACAAGTCATGCATCGAGGAGTGCCCCGTCGACTGCATCTACGAGGGCGAGCGCATGCTCTACATACACCCCGACGAATGCGTGGACTGCGGCGCGTGCGAGCCGGTCTGCCCGGTCGAGGCGATCTTCTACGAGGACGACGTGCCTGACCAGTGGAAGGACTTCTACAAGGCCAACGTGGAGTTCTTCACCGAGCTGGGCTCGCCGGGCGGTGCGTCGAAGGTCGGGAAGATCAACAAGGATCACCCGGTCGTCACCGCGCTGCCGCCGCAGGGAGAAGACAGCTGACGACCGCTACCCGGCTGCCACGCTTCCCCTGGGACCTGCTCGCTCCGTACGCCGAGAAAGCCCGAGCGCATAACGCAGGCATCGTGGATCTGTCCGTGGGCACGCCGGTGGATCCGGTGCCGGGGATAGTTAAGGCGGCGCTCAGCGCGGCCGCCGACAGCCCTGGCTATCCAGCGGCCCACGGTCTGGTCGAGCTGCGCGAGGCCGCGGCGGGCTGGCTGGCCCGCAGCCACGGGGTGCGGGTGGACCCCGGCGCGGTCCTGCCGGTCATCGGGACCAAGGAGTTCATCGCCGCGCTGCCCGGCCTGCTCGGCTGCGGCCAGGGGGATGTCGTGGTCTTCCCGGAGCTGGCCTACCCGACCTATGACATCGGCGCACGGCTCGCCGGGGCCCGCCCGGTCGCCGCGGACGGGCTGGCCCAGCTCGGCCCGGAGCCGGCCCGCCTGGTCTGGGTCAACTCGCCCAGCAACCCGACCGGGCGGGTGCTGCCCGCCACCCACCTGGCCAAAATGGTGCAGTGGGTCCGCGAGCGGGGCGCGGTCCTCGCCTCCGACGAGTGCTACCTCGACCTGGGCTGGGCCGCCCAGCCGCGGTCGGTGCTGCATCCGGATGTGTCCGGTGGCTCGCCGGACCGCCTGCTCGCAGTGCACTCGCTGTCCAAGCGCTCGAACATGGCCGGCTACCGGGCTGGCTTCGTCACCGGTGACCCGGCGCTCATCGCCGGGCTGCTGGAGATCCGCAGGCATGCCGGGATGCTGCTGCCCACCCCGGTGCAGGCGGCGATGACCGCCGCGCTGGGCGACGAGGAACACGTCCGCCAGCAGCGCGCGCGGTACGCGGAGCGCCGCGGCAAGCTGAGCGCCGCGCTGACCGCGGCGGGCTGGGTGATCAGCCACTCCGAGGCCGGGCTGTACCTGTGGGCCAGCCGCCCTGGGCAGGACGGCTGGGGTTCCGTGCAGTCCCTCGCTGACCTGGGCATCCTGGTCGCACCGGGCGAGTTCTACGGCCCGGCCGGCGCACAGCACATCCGGGTCGCGCTGACTGCCACCGACGAGCGGATCGACGCCGCCGTCGCCCGCCTGTCCGCCCTGTCCTGACGGGGCTTGCGCCCAGCGCGGGTGGACGCCACTCATAGGCTGGTGGTGTGCTGCGCCTTTATGACACCCGGACCAGGCAGGTCGAGCCGGTCGAGCCGGACCGGCGGGCCAGCCTGCGGATGTACAGCTGCGGCCCGACCGTCTACCGGTACGCACACGTCGGCAACCTGCGCTCCTACCTGCTGGCCGACCTCATCCGGCGGGCCGTGGAGCGGGCCGGCCGGACCGTCGCCAGCTGCCAGAACATCACCGACGTGGGGCACCTGGCCGACGACAGCGAGATCGACCCTGCGGGCGAAGACAAGATACTGGCCCAGGCCCGGGCCGAGGGTAAGTCCGCGCTGGACGTCGCCCGGCACTACGAGCAGGCGTTCCGGGCCGACTGCGCCGCGCTGAACATCCGCCCGGCCGAGCTCTCCCCGCGCGCGTCCGAGTCCATCGACCTGATGATCGACCTGATCGGCCGCCTGCTCGCGGGCGGGCACGCCTACCAGGTGCCCAGCGGGTCGGTGTACTTCGCCGCCCGGTCCGTCCCGGATTACGGCGTGCTGTCCGGCAACCGGCTGACTGACCTGCGGCCCGGTCACCGGACCGGCGGCGCGGTCGAGACGGACAAGCGCTTCCACGCCGACTGGGCGCTGTGGAAGGCGGCGCCCGCCGACCGCGAGCTGACCTGGCCGGCCCCGTGGGGCACCGGGTTCCCGGGCTGGCACACCGAGTGCTCCGCGATGTCCCTGCACTATCTGGGCGAGTCGATCGACGTGCACACCGGCGGCATCGACCTGCGGTTCCCGCACCACGAGGACGAACGGGCCCAGTCCAACAGCGTGGCCGGCCACGAGGTCGTGCAGCACTGGGTGCACGGCGAGCACCTGCTCTTCGAGGGCCGCAAGATGGCCAAGTCGACCGGGAACGTGGTCCTGCTCCGCGACGTCGAGGCCCGCGGCCTGGATCCGCTGGCCCTGCGCCTCGCCTTCCTCGAGCACCGGTACCGGCAGCAGATGAACCTGACCTGGGACACGCTGGCCGCCGCGGACGCCGCCGTGCGGCGCTGGCGGGACCGGGTGGCCGAGTGGGCCAACTCGCCGAGCCGGCCGATGTGCGCGCAGTACGTGAGCGAGTTCACCGCGGCCCTCGATGACGACCTGGACACCCCGGCCGCGCTGCGCGTGCTGCGCAGCCTGGAAAAGGACAGCGAGGTCCCGCCGGGCAGCAAGTTCGAGACGTTCGCGCACCTGGATCAGGTGCTGGGGCTGGACCTGGCGCGGGATATCGGCCAGGCGCCGGCGCCCCGGCCGCTGCCGCCCGGCGCGGATGAGCTGCTCACCGTGCGGGCCGCGGCCCGGTCGGCGGCGGACTGGGCCGCGGCCGACCGGATCCGGGCCGAACTCGCCGCGCTCGGCGTCACGGTGACCGACACCCCGCAGGGCCAGACCTGGACCGTGGCTGCGCCCTGACCAGCCGCCTCAGCAGTGCGCAACGATCCGTCGTTTCCTGGTCAAGATTCGCAACGAATCGTCGGCCAGACGCAACTTGCCCGCATTTATCCGGCCGGATGCAGCCCATAGCCTGGATCTGCTGATCATGAGCAGACGAAAGGGGGCTCGATGACCGCTACGTACCACGTCGCCACGGCCGGCCCAGTAACTGGCGCCATCCCCGCAGCACCGCCGGGGAGCCGGACCGCGCAGCCCCGGGCCTACCTGATGTGCCGCCCGGACCATTTCACCGTGCGGTACACGATCAATCCGTGGATGGCCAGCGGGGAACCAGTCGACCAGGCCCTGGCCGCCCGGCAGTGGCAGGCCCTGCACGACGCCTACACCGGCCTCGGCCACGCGGTACAGCTCATCGACCCCCAGCCCGGCCTGCCCGACATGGTCTTCGCCGCCAACGGGGCCACGGTGATCGGCGGCACCGTGCTCGGCGCCCGGTTCCGGTATGCCGAGCGGGCCGCGGAAGGCCCGGCCTACCTGGACTGGTTCCGCCAGCGCGGGTTCAGCCCGGTGCACGAATCACACCGGGTAAACGAAGGCGAAGGGGACATCGTCCACGCCGGGGGGGTGATCCTGGCCGGCTATGGCTTCCGCACGGATCAAGCCGTTAAGCAGGATCTTGAAGAGCTTTTCGGGCTGCCTGTCACCAGCCTGCGGCTGGTCGACCCGCGGTTCTACCACCTGGACACGGCGCTGTGCGTGCTCGACGCCGGCACCGTGGCCTACTATCCAGCCGCGTTCGACGAAGCCGGGCGGGCGGCGCTGGCCGCGCAGTTCCCCGAGCTCATCGAGGCGACCGGCGAGGACGCCGGGGTGCTCGGGCTGAACGCGGTCAGCGACGGCCGGCACGTGATCCTGCCCGCCCAGGCCGCCGCGCTGGCCGGGCAGCTGGCTGCGCGCGGGTTCGAGCCGGTCCCGGTGGACATGTCGGAATTCCGCAAGGCTGGCGGCGGGCCCAAGTGCTGCACACTGGAGTTGAGGCCGTGAAAGGGGGGACCGCCGTGCACATGGATATGGCAGATCTGCGCGCCCTGTCGGACGCGCACAGCGCACACAACTATCACCCGCTGCCCGTCGTGATCGCCGAGGCCGAGGGGGCCTGGGTGACCGATACCGAGGGCCGCCGGTACCTGGACATGCTCGCGGCCTACTCGGCGCTCAACTTCGGGCACCGGCATCCGGCGCTGATCGCCGCCGCCCAGCGCCAGCTGGACCGGGTCACCCTGGTCAGCCGGGCGTTCGAGCACGACCAGTTCGGCCCGTTCTGCGCGGAACTGGCCAGCCTGGCCGGCATGGAGATGGTGCTGCCGATGAACACCGGCGCGGAGGCCGTGGAGACCGCGATCAAGACCGCGCGGAAGTGGGGCTACGAGGTCAAGGGGGTGCCCGCCGACCAGGCGGTCATCGTGGCCTTCGAGGGCAACTTCCACGGCCGGACCACGACGATCATCAGCTTCTCCACCGACGAGGACGCGCGCGCGTCGTACGGCCCCTACACCCCCGGGTTCCGGCTGGTGCCCTACGGGGACGCCGCGGCACTGGCCGAGGCCATGGACGGCAACGTGGTGGGCGTGCTGGTCGAGCCGATCCAGGGCGAGGCCGGCGTGGTCGTGCCGCCGCCCGGGTTCCTGGCCGCGGTGCGCGACCTGTGCACCGCGCACGGGGCGCTGATGATCGCCGACGAGATCCAGTCCGGGCTCGGCCGGACCGGGGCCACCTTCGCCTGCGACCAGGAAGGCGTCCGGCCCGACATGTACCTGCTCGGCAAGGCGCTGGGCGGGGGCATCGTGCCGGTGTCCGCGGTCGTCTCGTCCCGCGACATCCTGGGCGTGTTCCGGCCCGGCCAGCACGGCTCGACGTTCGGCGGGAACCCGCTGGCCTGCGCGGTCGGCCGGGAAGTGATCACCCTGCTGCGCACCGGCGAGTACCAGGAGCGGTCGGCCAAGCTGGGCGCGCACCTGCACGACCGGCTGGGCACGCTGCCCTCGTCGGTGGTACGGCAGGTCCGCGGGCGCGGCCTGTGGGCCGGTATCGAGTTCGTCACGCTGTCTGGCCGGGCCGTCTGCGAGCGGCTGGCCGCGCGGGGCGTGCTGGCCAAGGACACGCACGGCACCGCCATCCGGCTGGCCCCGCCCCTGATGATCAGCGAGCCGGATCTGGACTGGGGCATCGACCAGCTCGAGGCGGTGGTCCTGGGCTGAGCGCGGTCAGTCGTCGTCGGTGAGCGTGCGGTACCGGCCGCTGTAGTGGATCAGCGGCCGGCCACCCGGATTCGGCTCGCTGACCCCGACGACCTCGCCGACCACGATGCTGTGATCGCCGCCGTCGTGCACGGCGGTGGTCCGGCACTCCAGGACGCCGAGCGCGTCGGCCAGCACCGGTGCCCCGGTCACCGGCCCGGGGTAGTGGGTGATCCCCTCCAGCTGGCCTTCGAGCGGGCGGCCCCGGGTCGCCAGCCAGCGGGCGGTCTTCTCGGACTCCTCGTTGAGCACGCTGACCGCCCAGGTGCCCGCGCTCAGCACCGCGTCGTGGAACCGCGCGACCTTCTCCGCGCAGAACAGCACCAGCCGCGGCTCGAGCGATACCGAGGCGAACGCGCTCACGGTCATCGCGTGATCGGTGCCGTCCACCCGGGTCGACACGACCATGATCCCGCTGGCGAACTGTCCGGCCACGCGCCGGAAATCGGCGCCGTCTACCTGGGTCATGAACGCTGGTACCGCGGTCGGACGGTCCGGGCCCGGCGCAGCAGCGCGATGACCACGCCGGCCGCCGCGCACAGCGCCCCGCCGTAGAGGTACCACTCGCCCGCGGTGGTGCTGGTGATGATCACGCTGCCGCCAGCGGTCGGCAGGGTGAGCACGAGCGAGACGAGGAACCAGCCCACCGCCGGGACCACGGCGCCGGCCGTGGACCGCATCCCGGCGGCACCCAGCAGGCAGGTGATCAGGATGAGCAGGGCCAGGCCCGCCGCGGCCAGCGGGACCGAGCCAACGGTGTGGCTGTAGTGGAAACAGCCGATCAGTGCCTCCAGCGCGCCGAGCAGGAACAGCAGCGAGTAGGCGCCACCCGTCACAAACGCCTCCTGATCCCGCGGCGCGGGTGGCCGGGCATCGCGCCGGGCGGGCGGTTCAGGCAAGCTGTCCACGGATTGCAGGTTATACGCAGTCATCCGGGAGCCCAGCGAAGAGATCGGCTTCCCGCCCGGCATGGGCGGCCGGGCCGGTCTCGCCGGAGAGCAGCGTGAAGTACTCCGTGCCCAGAATGCGCTCGCCCAGCCCGTTCGACAGGGCGTAGAACGGCTGCGCCACCGCGATCTGAGTAGCGTGCGCCCGCATCGCGGCCACCTTGGCCGGCAGCTGGGCGGTGCCGTCGATCTCGGTCGTCACCTGCTCGTCGGCAGTCCCGAAGGGCAGCTCGGACACGGCCGCGACTTCCTGGAAGCCGGCCCGGCGGGCGGCCGCCGCGTCCGGGCCGGTCATCTTGATCGCCCCGGCCAGCACCGAGCGGGGCAGCGCCGTGGCGTAGAACTTGGCCACCGGCCCACGTCCGGGGCCAGGCTCCGGCGCTGGCTCCGGCTCCGGCTCTGGCGGGCGGGCCAGCTGGAAGGCCCGCCAGGCGACCCGGTACGCCTGGATGTGATCGGGATGGCCGTAGAAGCCGTTCTCGTCGTAGCTGATCATGACGCGCGGGCGGACCTCGTCGATGATCTTGACGAGTTCCCGGGCCGCCTCGTCCACGTCGGCCTGCCAGAAGCAGTGCGGGTCCTGGTTGCTGGGCAGGCCCATCATGCCGGAGTCCCGCCAGCGGCCCGGCCCGCCCAGGAAGCGGTGGTCGGTGACGCCGAGGGCGGCGCAGG
>Ga0207665_10000466_pt1 | contig 27684 bp, 28 predicted proteins | sample LARL112metaG_FD_184351 | JGI IMG/M metagenome (GOLD analysis project Ga0207665, IMG submission 184351) | Corn, switchgrass and miscanthus rhizosphere microbial communities from Kellogg Biological Station, Michigan, USA - LAR L11-2 metaG... | ecosystem: Host-associated > Plants > Roots >... | reverse complement strand
CGAGACTAAATGGTCTTCATTACCGATTTGAGTTCAGACGGCGGATCTTTGGCTTCGGTGACCATCCGTCCGAGCACTATGTAGTTAGCCCCAGCCCTGGCCGCCTCAGCCGCAGTAACTGTGCGCTTCTGGTCGTCGGTCTTCCCACCCGCCGGACGGATCCCGGGCACCAGCAGCTTCAGCTTCTCCCCGTATTTAGCGCTGATTTTCTGCGCCTCCTGCCCACTGCACACGACGCCGTGCGCGCCCACGGACGCGCACTCACCCGCCAGACGCAGTACCTCGCCGTATACCTCCAGCGATTTCCGGCCCCAGGCCTCGCGCAGCATCGCCGCGTCGAGCGACGTCAGGATCGTAACCCCCAGCACACCGCACTTGTCCCCCGCTCCTTCGACGGCTGCTGCGAGCATCTCCCGCCCGCCGGTCGCGTGGACGGTCAGTAGCTTGGCGCCAATCGTCGCCGCGCTCCTCGCCGCACCCCGAACAGTATTGGGAATGTCGTAAAGCTTGAGGTCAAGGAATACGTCCTTCCCCAATGCCCTCAATGTCTGCACGATCTGCGGACCGGTCGCCGTGAACAGCTCGCCGCCGACTTTGTAGAACTTGCACGCATCGCCGAGTCGCTCGACCATCGCCAGCGCGAGATCGGCGCGAGGAAAATCGAGCGCGACGATGGGAATGGGCTTGCGCGACGACGCGGGCACCTCGCGAGTTGCCACCTTCGTCCTCGTTCCAGTTGGTCGTTGAGCCGGTGTCATCTCAAGTCGGCCATTGCAGTGAACCCCTCAACTCGGCGAGCGATTTCAGGCCCTGTCGGCTGCACCATTTCTCCAGATCCCGAACCAATTTCATGGGGAGCCGCGGCTCCTGCATCGCTGCTGTTCCCATCGCCACCAAAGATGCACCGGCGATGACGTACTGCACGACGTCGGTCGCTTTGCTGATTCCACCAACTCCGATGACAGGTAGCTCGACCGCGCGCGAAACTTTGTACGTGGCGAGCACGCCAACCGGCAGTAGTCCGGGTCCGCTGACACCGCCGGTGCCGAAGCCGAGCGCCGGCTTGCGTGTCTCGACGTCGATCGCAAGTCCGGGAAGGGTGTTAACGACCGTGATTCCATCGGCGCCCGCCGCCGCTGCGATCTTTGCGGATTTCGCGATGTTGGGCAGAGTTGGCGACAGCTTGACAAAGATTGGCTTGCGCGTCGCTGCTCGCGCGCCCTGGACGACCGCCGTCAGCGACGTATCGTCGGCGCCGAACTCCATGCCGCCTGCCTTTACGTTCGGGCAGCTGACGTTAAGCTCGAATCCGGAAAACCCCGCCGAATCATCGAGCCTCTCCACCACACCGGCGAAATCTCCGACCTGATTTCCGACGACGTTCACCAGCACCTTCGCCCGCTGAAGGTTGTGGGCGAGCCAGGGGAGATGCTCCCTCCTTACTTCGTCGACGCCAGGGTTGGCCAGGCCGACTGCGTTGATCATTCCGCCATCGAACTCGGCGACCCGGGGTGCGGGCGCGCCATGCCTCGGCTCCAGACTCACTGCTTTGGTGACGAGTCCGCCCAAGGCATCGAGATCGATCACGCTCGCCAGCTCACGGCCGTAGGCGGCGGTGCCAGCGGCAAGTAAAACCGGATTTTGAAACTGGATCCCCGCGACTTTGACGGCGAGCGAGGAATCGGCCACCGCTACCGCTGGCCTCCAACTCGAGACTCGTAGTGGCCGAGGTAGGCGATGATCGAGTCGGCGATGTTTCGCGCCAGAGCGCGCTGGTTCGCCTGATCGGTGAGATAGGTCGCTTCCGATTGGTTGCTGCCGAACCCGATCTCAACCAGCACCGCGGGCATGTACGAGCCGCGCAGCACCGCGAAGTTCGCTTGCTGCACACCGCGATTCGGTCCGGGATGGACTTCGATCAGTCCGTCCTGAATCGTCTGCGCCAGATCGCTTGACTCACGAAGGTGCTCGTTCTGCGCCATGTCGGTGATGATGAAGCTGAGTGGATCGCCCTTCGGCGCGTTGGCACCAGTCTCGAACTTGACCGATTCGTTTTCCATGTCCTGCACGCGACGCTCGCCCTCGGTCTTCGCTTCGGCAAGAAAATATGTCTCGAAGCCACGTTCGCGCGCGCCGGCGGCGTTGTTGTAGCCGGGTGCGTTGCAGTGAATGGAGACAAAGACATCGCCGTGATTGGCGTTGGCGATCCTGCCGCGGTCATACAACGCGATGAGTGTGTCGGTGGTGCGGGTCATCAGCACGTCGTAGCCGCGCGCGCGCATCACCGCCTCGAGCTTTTTGGCAACGGACAGCGTGACGTCTTTCTCGACGAACCATGGCGGGTTGTTGCCAATCGGTCCTGTCATCCCGCGGTCGGGACCACCATGGCCTGCATCGATCACCACCAGCTGACGTACGCGCGGCTTGGACGCGGCAATTATACGCGGCGGAGTCGAGCTCGCCGCCGGGATCGCTGTTGCTGGAACTGGCACCGGTCTGGGCGCCGTGGCTGCAACGGGCGTGGAATTCGAGGGCAACCTGGCTGGAACGGTCGCCACGCGAGCATCGGTTTTAATCGTAAAGGTTCTGAGCTCCGCCTGCGCGACGTCGTAGTAGTAACCGCCGGCATAGCGCGGAAGCACTTCGCTCACGAATTGAAACGGCAGGTAGAGCTGTCCGCCCCGTACTTGCGGCGCGCGCGTCAGTGGCACCGTTAGCGTGTCGAGTTTTGCGAATGGGATCCCGTCGATCAGATCCAGGCGCGCATGTGGCAGCGCCAGCGTGTAGTGGAGATTTGTGCCGGTAATGAGGGTTCCCTTGAGTGCTCTCATTAAGGCATCAGCACGCAAGCTTGGCTCGCCGCCATTGATTGTCACCGGCACCGAGCTTGTCGAAGCGCCATCGCGAACGACGACGAACGTCGGGATCGGCGCCGCAGCCGCGAGCTGCAGTGCAAAGAGCAGCGAGATCATCGAGTTCGTACCGCGCGCTGCATATCGCGCTCGTCATCGCGCCGTTTTTCGTCCGCGCGCTTGTCGAAAAGCTTCTTCCCTTTCCCAAGCGCGAGCGCGACCTTCGCTTTCCCGCGCTTGAAGTAAAGCTCCAGCGGAATCAGCGTGAGACCCTGGCGCTCCACCGCGCCGATCATTTTCCTGATCTCTTTGCGGTGCAGCAGGAGCTTTCGCGTACGCGTTGGCTCATGATTGAAGTAGCTCGCCTGTTCGTACGGCGCTATGTGCAGGTTCAGCAGAAAAACCTCTCCATCCTTAACGATCGCGTAAGAATCAGCGATGTTGGCCTTGCCGTTTCGCAGCGATTTGACCTCGCTGCCAGTCAGGACCACACCCGCTTCCCAGGTGTCGAGGATGTGGTAGTCGTGTCGCGCACGTTTGTTCCGCGCGATCGACTCCTTCTCATCTTTCTCGACCTTCTCTGCCATTTGACTGTGTCTTCAAGTGGTACGCAACGTTTCGCCTGAATCTTAAGTGGCTCTTCCGATCCCGGCGAAGGTTGAACGTGACGGGGTTTTCGCCCGGTCGATAAACTCGCGCCGCCGGGACTTTGCTGAATCGGGCGCAGCTTACTAAGTTCATTTTTCAATCTCGCCGAAGTGGTGGAACTGGTAGACGCGCTGGCTTCAGGAGCCAGTGGGCGCAAGCTCGTGGGGGTTCGAGTCCCCCCTTCGGCACATAAGGAAACGGCGCGTCATTTCGACGCGCCGTTTTGTTTCCGGGTATTTGTTCAGACTGTTTCGAGAATGGGTAGTCCCGGCTTCTCTGACGCCGGTGAGGTCGGCAACCCGACCCGTTCTCTAACTGTTGGTTCGTCGTGGAGTAGGTCGGCGAGACTCACGCCCTGCAGCACACCATCGATTTTCTGCTGGAGCATCACCCAAACCGGGCGAATGCTGCAGCTGTGCGACGCCGAGCACCGCTCTTCCTCGACAGGATGGCTGACACAGTGGAGATCGAACGTCTCCAGCTCGGACGCGTGAATGACGTCCCGGATCGAGATTTCGGACGCCGGCTTCGCCAACACATAACCACCGCGCGCGCCTCTGGTGCTGGCGATGACGCCAGCCCGACGCAAGCGAAGCAGGATCTGCTCGACATAGTCCGCGGGCAGCCTTTCCTGTCGCGCTATCTCGCGACCGTTGACTGGCCCTAAATCTGTGCGTTTGGCGAGGTTAAGAGCGCAGATGACGCCGTACTCCGCCCACGTTGTGATCCTCATGCTCTCAGGATAGGCAGGGCTTTCGCTTCGGACAAGGGTTCGACCCGGATCACCCGGCCGAGACTCCACCGTGCTTCCCACCCGGCACTCCGATCTCCGTCATTTTCCGTAGATCGAGCACCTCATCGATCTCGGCGTCAGGCAAAACCTTTTCCCGCTTCACAAGATCGCGGATGAGGATGTTCTCCTTCACCGACTGCTTGCTGAGCTCAGCGGCGCGCGCGTAACCAATTTGCGGAGCCAGCGCAGTGGCCAGCGCTGCCGAGCGCTCCAGCCAGTACTTCGCCTGCTCCTCGTTCGCCTCCATTCCCTTCACTGTCTTCTCGGCGAGGACACGAGAGGCATTGCGCAGGATCAGCATCGGGAGCAGCACGTTGTAGGCGATAACCGGCATCATCACGTTGAGCTCGAGCTGGCCGTGCTCGGCGGCGACGCTCACGCACGTGTCGTTGCCAATCACCTGGAAGCAGACCTGGTTGACCATCTCCGGAATCGACGGGTTCACCTTGCCCGGCATGATCGACGATCCCGGCTGCACCGCCGGCAGACGAATCTCGTCCAATCCGGTGCGTGGCCCGCTGGCGAGGAGCCTTAGATCACTGGCGATCTTGCTCAGATCGATCGCCAGCACTCTCAGCTGCGCGCTGAATCCGGCGACGTCGCCCATGCTCTGCATCAGCTGAACACGATCCTTTCCTTCTCGCAGATCGACCTTCGCCGACTCGCGCAGGTACTTCACCATCAGGCGCGGGTATTCGGGCTCGACGTTGACGCCGGTGCCCACCGCGCTGCCGCCGATGCCAAGGTCACGCAAATAATCCGCGGCTTCGACGATGCGTTTGAGTCCACGGCGGAGCGAACCTGCGTACGCGTTTAGCTCCTGCCCGAGGCGGATCGGCATCGCGTCCTGCAAATGAGTGCGCCCAGACTTCAGGACATCATCGAACTCCGTTCCTTTGCGCTCGAACTCCTTTGCGAGCCCCTCGATCGCCTCCTGCAGCGACGGCAACTCAGTCAGACACGCAAGTCTGATCGCGGTCGGAATCACGTCGTTGGTAGACTGCGCCATGTTGACGTGATCGTTCGGATGCACCGGCGAATACGCGCCACGCGCCGCGTTGAGGAATTCGTTGGCGCGATTGGCAAGCACTTCGTTGACGTTCATGTTGTGCGACGTGCCGGCGCCCGCCTGATAGACATCGACCACGAACTGATCGCGGTGTTTCCCCGCCAGAATTTCGTCGGCGGCTTTGACGATCGCGTCGGCGAGCTTCGCATCGAGCCGGCCCGTTTCCTTGTGCGTGAGCGCGGCAGCGCGTTTGATCCGTACCGTCGCATCGACGAATGCCGGCAGCGGCTTCAGGCCACTGATTGGAAAATTCTGCACGGCGCGCAGCGTTTGTACGCCGTAGAGCGCGTCGGTGGGTACTTCGAGCGTCCCGAGTGGATCCTTTTCAGTGCGTGTGTTGCTCATTGCTTAATGATGGCTGTTATCGGCCGACGATGCGCGCCGTTCCGTTCAGGAATGGGTTCGAGACTATTTCTTCGCCAATCGTGGTGTCGGGGCCATGTCCGGGGTAGACGATGGTCTCAGGCGGCAGCGAAGCAATCTTCTTCAGTGATTCCGACAATTGTTGTGGATTGGACATCGGCAGATCCGTGCGGCCGATCGACCCCGCGAACAGACAATCGCCGACGAGCGCAATGCCATTTCCATGAATCACCACGTGTCCTGGCGAATGACCCGGAGCGTGCATCACACTCATTTCCGTGTTGCCCAGTTTCAACGTCTGGCCATCCGCCAATTCTTCATCAGGAGCTGGCGGCTCTTCGAACGGAACGCCGTACACTTCTGCCTGTCGCCCTGCCGCTTCGTATAGTCGCCGGTCAGCCGGGTGCAGGTAGACCGGCACGTTCCAGCGCTCCTTCACCGAAGCGATTGCGCCGACGTGGTCGACGTGCGCATGCGTAATCCAGATCGCCTCCAATGTCACGCGCGAGAGTTCTATTTCTCTGACGAGCGTGTCGCCTTCGCCTCCAGGATCGACAATGGCCGCTTTCTGGGAATTCTCCTCGATCAGCAGGTAGCAATTCTCCTGAAAGGCGCCGACGGTGAACGTCTTTACCTTCACCGTTATTTGCTCGCTTTGCCTCTGAACTGAGTCCAAATGACGATGGCAATGCACCCCGCACCAGATCGTCTGAACTGATTCGGAACGTCCTCCGACCGGTACACCTCCATGCCCATCACGTCCTCGGGATTCACGAACATGTCGAGGTCTCCGGGACCCATGTCGCGCCACAGAAACCCGTCGATGAAAACCTCGGTGCAGTTCCCGCGCTGCTGAGCATAGATGCTGGTAATCCCGCTTCTGCCCCTGATCAGGGTACCGCCGCGCTGCGAGCTCACCGTCACCATGGGAAGGTTCTTCAACATGTCGGTGATGTTGTTCGGCTTACGGCGATCGATGTCTTCGCGCGTGAAGAAGTAGCCGGCGCCGCCACGCTTGCGCGCGCTGAAGCCGTTCTTATCAAGAGCGTATTCGCGACGAGCGGTGACGAGCACTGGGTCGAGTACGTTGACTTTGTCGGGCAGCGTCACGATCACGTCCAGCGGTTCGCGTGAGGTGATATTTGCCACTTCGGCAGCAGTCGAGTAGCTCAGGCTCCTTGCGACGATGATTACCGTCCCCGTCTTGACCGCGGGAAAAAAGAACGCCCCGTCTTCCCTTGATGTCGCCGCGACTCCTGCGACTGGAATCTCTATTCGAGCTCCGGAGACAGGCTTTCCACTCGTCGAAATGACGTGCCCGGTGACAACGCCCTTCGCATTGCTTCCCGATGGCGGAATCGACAGGCTTTCAAAGTCGAGAAGCGCGCCGTTCATTGCTACCGGCACTTCCGGCGTTTCACCACCAGCGCTCGTCGCCTGCAACGTACCGTTCAGATCGGATGGCAGTGTGCAGAATTTGAAGAACCCGTTCGGTGCGGATTCAGCGTGCACGAGGTGCGGGATCCGGACCACACCAGTGGTTTTTGTCACCGAGATGTCGTTCCACTCCAGCGTTACTTTCGCGGCAGAGATCGGCAGGTCCGTGTCCGGATCGAGCACTCTGCCAACGAGCGCGGCGGGAGTCGCGGCGGCTGCATCGCCGCAGTAGCGGCGCACGAGCGACGGAATTGACGGAACCGCGAGATTTACAACCGCCGCACTGTCGGCACCCAGCGTGAACGATTGGGTCGCAAGGGTAATCCCGAGACTCTCCAGCAGTGGATGAAACACGCCGATCTGATACGTTCCCGGCGGCAGGCTGTCGATTGTAAATCTGCCACTGGAATCAGTTCTCACTGACCGCGTTACGCCGGTGGCGATCACCTCCGCATCACGAAGGGGCGATCCGTTCACGCTATCCGCAACGACGCCTACTATTCGACCTGTTCGCGTCGCGCCGTTCTGCGGTTGCGTTGCTGCGAATGGTAACAGACACGCAAATGCTGCGAGACACGAAGCGCGAATCAAGTGTAGCCTCCAGCGTTCGCATGCGAGCTTTGCAGCGCCTCCCGAGTCGCAGATCCAGAGCCTTCGCGTTCCATCTCCTTGAACCTGGTGATGTATTTGTCCGCCGCGATTGCAGCAGTCGTTGCGTCGCCCGAAGCGGTCGTCACCTGCCTCGTGAGCTGCGACCGCAAATCGCCGGCGGCAAACAGTCCGGGTATCGAAGTCATCATCGCATTGTCCGTCAGCACGTAGCCGAGCGAATCGTGATTGACATGCCCGGCGATCACACCGGTGTTGGGGCGGAATCCGATGAACACGAACATGCCGTTTGCCGGCAGCGTTCTCTTGTCACCGGTCAGCACGTTGCGTAAATGCAATCCGGTCATTCCGGTGTCCGGATTGCCGTCGACCTTATCGGCCACCGTATCCCAGATCACCTCGATCTTCGGGTTGTCGAAGACGTGCTTCTGCAGAATCTTCGAGGCGCGGAACTCATTGCGGCGATGAATCAGATAGACCTTGCTCGCATAGCGCGTGAGGAAGTCCGCCTCTTCGCACGCCGCGTCGCCGCCGCCGATAACCGCCACGACCTGATCACGGAAAAAGGCAGCATCGCAAATGGCGCAATACGACACGCCGCGGCCTGCGTACTCAAGTTCGCCCGGAATACCCAGTTTGATCGGAGTTCCGCCGGCCGTCACGATCACTGCTGGCGAGCGGTATGTCTCTCCGCCATCCGTCTGCGTCCTGAAGTAGCCGTCCTCCATCTTGGTGACTGAAGTGACGGTGGTCGTCTCGATGAACTCCGCGCCGAACTGCTTTGCATGCGACGCGAATTTTTCAGCGAGGTCAACGCCGAGAATTTTGGGAAACCCGGGCACGTCGTCCAGAAACTCGGTGTTGAGGAGCTCGCCGCCTGGAAATCCGCGCTCGATAACTGCGGTCCTGAGCATCGCGCGGCCTGTGTAAAGCGCCGCTGTCATGCCCGCCGGCCCAGCGCCCACGATTACAACGTCATAGTCACGCACTGTTGCCAATGAACTCACCTCAATTGCTTTTCTGTACAACAGAGTGGCTGTGCGAAATATAACTGACGCGTCGAGGGCTTTATTCGCTCAGATACGCACGTGACGCCCGCCGTCGACGATGATGGTCTCACCGGTCACGTAATCGGCGCTAATGAGATAGATCACTGCCTCGGCGACGTCTTCCGGCGAGCCAATTCTCGCCAGCGGCGTGGTCGAAACGAGTTTGTCTCGCTCTTCGGGTCCATAGCCTTCCGGCAGTAGAACGGCCCCCGGAGCGATCGCGTTCACGCGAATCTTCGGCGCCAAGGCATGCGCCAAGCCGCGAGTCATCTGTACGATGCCGGCTTTGGTGATCGCGTGCGGCACGTAGTTGCGCCACGCTTCGAACGCTGCGAGATCGGCGATGTTGATGATGACGCCTCCGCGATCTTTCATCACCCGCGCTGCCGATTGCGAGAGAAAGAACGGCGCGCGCAGGTTGAGCGCGAACATCGCGTCCCAGTCCTCGACGAGCACCTCGCCGATCGGCGTTCTCAGCATCACCGCGGCGGAATTCACCAGCACATCGAAAGACCCGAACACTTTGGAGATATGCTCGATTACGCGAGGGCCAGTGGCTGGATCGGTCAGATCTCCCGGGAGTGTGCGCGCCTCGCCGCCGGCCGCAGAGATTTCCTCCGCTACCTGACGGGCGCCCTTCTCGGATCCGTAGTAGTGTACGCCAACGCGCATCCCGGCTTTGCCGAGTGCAACCGCGATCGCGCGTCCAACGCGCGTGCCCGCTCCAGTGACGAGTACTACTTTGCCATCAAGATCCACGAGCGCTCCTCAACGCCGTTCCGCTGCCGATGCCGACGATTCGAGTCTGCGGTCCTGCTTCTCCAGCCAGCTGGCCGGAACGTTCATGTTCCCCAACTTGCGGGGTCCATCGGACGCGCCATGCCAGTCGGATCCGCCGCTTACTACCAATCCAAAAAACTCGGCCAGCGCTTCCAGTCGTTTGATATCCTCGGCCGAGTGACCCGGATGCCTGACTTCGACTCCGTCGAGACCCGCGTTCACCAACGGCTCCAGCCGCTCCCGTCGCCCACCTTCGGCAGGATGTGCCCAGACCGCTAGCCCTCCTGCTTCATGCGCGATCTCGATCGCATCTTCGACTGACAGCCTTGCCTTCGGCACGAACGCCGAACCACCGTTGCCAAGGTAGCGGACGAAAGCGTCCTTAAAATCCTGCACCGCACCACGCGCGATGAGAGCGCGCGCTACGTGGGGCCTCCCCACCGCGCCACCATTGGCCTGACCAAGAACTTCGTCGAATGTGATCTCAACGCCAAGTCCGTTCAGCTTCTCGACGATATTCTGCGCGCGCTCGTAGCGCAGCGCGCGGAGCTCCGCCAGCCTGCGCTCGAGCGTCTCGATACGAGTGAGGTGCAGCGCGAGGAGATGGACCTCGTGATCGTCCTGAAACGCGCTCAGCTCACAACCGGCGACGACGCGGATGCCGAGTCGATCACCCGCCTCCCGCGCGGCTGCAACCCCGGCGATGCTGTCGTGGTCGGTGAGCGCTAAGGCTGCAAGATTGCAGCGCTTGGCCGCCTCCACGACGCGCTCAGGCGGCAGTGTTCCATCGGACGCGGTTGAATGTGTATGCAGGTCGACGAACGTCGGCCGGCCCGCATCCGCACTCACTGCTCGTAACCGGCCTCAGGCGACGTGAAGCTTGGCTGCGACTGCCCGAAAAGTTCTTTCAGCTGCGCGTCCGATAGCTCCGCGAACGCCTGCTCGCGCGAGCGACTTCCCTGCGGTGAGTAGCGAGTGACCCGCACTTCGCGATCCTTCCCCTCGCCGCGGGTGAACATCAATCCGTATTCGTCCTGCGTGTACACCGTGATGTAGCCCGAAGGATACACGTTCCAGCTCTGACCGTTGATCTCCAGTGGGCGCGCGGGCATTACAGCTCGACCTCCTGATAGACGCGTGACGGATCCAACGTTTTGAACGGCGCGTTGGCGTGAGCCACGGTCAGCGTCTGCTCGTCGTCCGCTTCGGTGAATTCGATGAACGCGCCCGGCAGGGACGACTCCTCGAAGACCCAGAACCGACAGTTTGCCGCCGCGTAGTGCGACCGCAGCGCCTTCAACCGCTTGGTATAGTTGGCACGGTCGGCAGATGGAACCGTCGAGCGCTGAATCGTCAAAGACTTGGCCATTCTAGAGTCCCGTCTCGGGGAATGATTCGATTGTCTTTTTGAGAAATGCCATGAATTGATCGGCGACCGCGCCGTCGATCACCCGGTGATCAAACGAGATTGAAAAATACGCACACGTGCGAATCGCAATCACGTCCTCGCCGTCCGCTCCGGTGAGGACCTTCGGCCGCTTCTCGATCGCGCCGACTCCAAGGATCGCAACCTGTGGCTGATTGATGATCGGAGTGCCCATCAGCGAGCCGAATACCCCGGGGTTGGTGATGGTGAAGGTTCCTTCCTGCACTTCTTCCGGTGAGAGCTTTTTGGCGCGGGCTCGGGCGGCGAGATCGTTCAATGCGCGAGTGATTCCCGAGATCGAGAGATCGTCGGCGCGCTTGATCACGGGGACGATGAGTCCCCAGTCGAGCGCCACCGCGATGCCGATGTTCATCTGCTTCCGGTAGATGACGTTGGTGCCAGCCACCGACGAGTTCATTATCGGGAACGCCTTCAAACCATCGGTGACGGCTTTGATGATGAACGGCATGTAGGTCAGCTTCTGCCCGGTCGCCGCTTCGAACTCCGCGCGTTTCTTCGCGCGAATGCGCGCGACGCGAGTGAAGTCGATCTCGATGAACGACGTGACGTGCGCTGAAGTGTGTCGCGACGCAACCATGTGGTCGCTGATCAGCGCGCGCATCTTTGTCATCGGCTCGACGACGTCGCCCGGCCATGCTTCGGGAAGCGGCAGTGGATGCGACGGTGCGGCGAAGCCAGGCCGCGACGGAGCGCCTGCTGGCGCGTTGGCTCCGGACTCGATAAAGCCAAGGATGTCGCGCTTGGTGACTCGGCCGGCGACGCCGGACCCCTGAAGAGAAGAGATATTCACGCCGTGCTCAGCCGCGATCTTGCGCACGAGCGGAGAGGACTTGGTGCGGACGCGATCCTCGAACGAATTGCCGTTTCCGGAATGCGGTGCAGCGATAGCGGGCGCATCATGCTGCTGACGCGATGGCGCGGAGGCGGGCGTACTTTCCCGCTGGGGGGCGGCCGGTTGTCCGGTTTTTCCCGCGCTCGGAGCAGGTGAAGCAGCGGCGGGCGCAGGTTGATCATCCTTCGAAATCGGGGCCCCTTTTTCGGTTTCCAGGCGCGCCACGACAGTCTGTACCGCGACCGTCTCGCCTTCCTTGACCAGAATCTCCGCGATAACTCCGGCCGCCGGCGCGGGGATCTCAGCGTCCACCTTGTCAGTCGAGATCTCGAAGATCGGCTCGTCGCGCTTTACTTCGTCGCCCACTTTTTTCAACCACTTCGAAAGTGTGCCCTCAGCGATCGACTCGCCCATCTGCGGCATGATGATGTCTACACGCGCCACTGCGTCACCTCTACGATTTGTCCGGCTCGACTGGCCGATTGAGCCGTCGCAATGCAAGGAAAGGTAGCGACAAGGCTCCAATTACGGCGCCAATACCAGCATATACCCACCAATTGCATGCCGGAAGCCCTTCCGGCGGCTGACAGCCCTGCGCTCCGCCGACGAATTTCGCAACGAAAACAGCGATCATTCCGCCGCTGAAAAAACCGACGACCGCAGTCAGACATCCGACTCCAATGTTGCGCGCCGCGAGGTCGGAGCGCGTCAACGGCGGCGGTGCCGCCATCAGTACGCGGCCAGCTTCCGCAGCGCCAGCACGATGTCGGAAGTCTGCGGCAACACGTAATCCTCGAGCGGTGGCGAATACGGCAATGGAACGTCCGCGGCAGTCACGCGCAGGATCGGTGCATCCAGCCATTCGAACGCGCTCTCATTGATGCGGGCGGTGATCTCGCCGGCGATGCCGCCTGTCCGGGTGTCTTCGTGCACGATCAAAACCCGGTTGGTTTTCTTCACCGTCGCGATGATCGCCTCGTCGTCCATCGGCAGTAGCGACCGCAAGTCGAGAACTTCCACCGACAAACCATCCTCCTTCTCCACCTGCTCGGCGGCTTCGAGAGCCTTCCAGACGGTAGCAGCGTATGTAATGATCGAGACATCCTTCCCGTCTCGCGCCACCCGCGCCTTGCCGATCGGGACAACGTGATCCCCGCTCGGCATCTCTTCCTTGATGCGCCGATAGAGATACTTGTGCTCGAAGAAGAGCACACAGTCGTCGTCGCGAATTGCTGATTTGAGCAATCCTTTGGCGTCGCTCGCCGTCGCCGGGTACACCATCTTCAGGCCGGGGGTGTGCAGAAATGCAGCTTCCGGGTTCTGCGAATGGAACGGACCGCCGCGCACGTACCCGCCACTCGGTCCACGCACCACCATCGGACACGGCAGCATCGCCCGATACCTGGCCGTCGCGACGTAGTTGGTAAGCATGTCGTATCCGGTCGAGATGAAATCGATGAACTGCATCTCGGCCACCGGCCGCATCCCCATGTGAGCCGCGCCTGCGGCCGCGCCCACGATCGCCGCTTCCGAGATCGGGGTGTCGATCACCCGCTGCTCGCCGAACTTCGCCATCAAACCTTCGGTGACTTTGAACGCGCCGCCGTACGCACCGATGTCTTCACCGAGGCAGAAGACGTTCTTGTCGCGCTCCATCTCCTCGAACAGTGCTTCGCGGATCGCCTCGAGGTAGGTGACCTCAGACATCGTGGGTTCCCCAGCTCGCCGGACGCTCGTGCTTCTCGACCGCTGATTTGATTCCCTGCCTGAACCAGAGTGGAGAGAGCTCCGGCGGATCCGCGTATATCCCAACCAGACAATCCGTCGGGTCAGGCATCGGTGATGCCTCCGCTTCATCGGTCGCGGCGTCGATCTCGGTTTTGACGCGGGTGTCGATCGCGTCGAGCTCGCTTTGCGCAACTCCTTCGTCGCGCAGTCGTTTGATGTAACGATCGACCGGATCGTTCTCGCTCGCCCAACGATCGATCTCACCCGCCGGCACGTAAGACTGATTGTCATGCTCAGCGTGCCCTTTACGACGATACGTCATCAACTCGATCAGCGTGACCCCGTCGCCCGCACGAGCGCGATCCACCGCGCGCTTGGTGACTTCATAGGTCGCGATTACGTCGTTGCCGTCCGCCTGCTCGCCGACAATGCCGTATCCGATTGCCTTGTCGACGAGCTGTCTCGCCGCGGTTTGCTTTTTTAGCGGCGTCGAGTACGCGTATCCGTTGTTCTCGACGATCACGACCAGTGGGCAACGCTGGACGGCCGCGAAGTTGATTCCCTCGTGGAAAGCGCCGGTCGATGTCGCGCCATCGCCGACATAGACGAGTCCGACTCGATCTTCCTTCCGCATCTTGAACGAGAGCGTCACTCCGGCCATCACCGGCACCATGTCTCCCAGGTGCGAGATCTGACCGATGAATCCGCGAACGAGATCACCGTAATGGATGTTGAGCTCGCGACCGCGCGTCGGCGAATCTCCCTTCGCCATGTACTGCTTGATGATCTCGACGGGCTTGGCGCGCTGGACGAGCATCGATCCCAGGTTGCGGATCAGCGGTGACAGGATGTCGCCCTTCGACCGATCGAGCGCATACGCGCTGCCAACGGCGTCTGCTTCCTGCCCCAGAGACCGGAACAGTCCGCCCACAACCTTGGTCTGGCGGTAAAGATTGACCAGACGCTCCTCGAGCGAGCGCGTCAGGCGCATGTAGTAGTAAAGCTCGAGTCGCTGATCTCTCGTCAGCGCCGTCGAAGCGCCGTCAGTGCGCTCCTTGTTCAAACTCGCGGGACGGGACGCGGTTGTTCCTGACCGCGCCATTCTAATACGCCGCTTCGATGCGGTGTCGAGGATCCCCTGTCTTGTGCAGGGCGACGAAGAACTTCTTGGCGTTGCGATCGAGTCTGCTTTCGCCGGTCTGGTCGGTATTGATCTCGACGAAGGTGTAGTGGCCGCCTTCCTTGCGCACACTCAGCGAAAGGTTGCCAAGGTCACCCGCGAAGGTCCGCGAACGCGCCGTGTGCCCGGACCGTTCCATGCCGATTTCGGGAAAGAATTCATCAGCAATGCGCAGGACTTCAACCGGCACCAGCTGCGTTCGAAAAAAATGTCTCATCTCGTGTGTCAGGTTCCCGGCTCTGTCGCCGGATGAACGGTCTGAATCCAGTCGACTCGCTCGAGTGGAAGATTTGGATCACGACGGAACTGAATCGCAGCGGCCCAGTCACCTACCGTAGGAAAAAACAAGCGGCCGGAGTACGTGCCCAGCTCCTTCTCTTTCGCGAAGCCATCGCTGGTGTTGGCGCGATCGGGGCTCGTCGCGAAGATGCGGCCCTCACCGTTCTCGATCGGCTGGCGTGTCTTCTTGTCCTGCACGACGACGCGGTAGACGACCTGCTCCAGGGCGCGCGGCGGCATTGGATCCTCGGTCACCGTGAATGCATAGGTGTCCGACCACAGTCTGAGCTGAAGCGCCTTCGGGTTCGGGCTGCAGGTTAATGCCGCGAATGCCAGGGCGCAGACCAGCAGAAGTCGCCTCCCGCTTCCCGTTTCCCGCCATCCCGCATCCCGCATCCCGCATCCCCCCTTCACGACGCGTAGTACTCCAGGCCGAGGTGGGTGATCTGATCCTCGCCCATCAAATGCCGCAGAGTGTTCTTCAGCTTTGTCTGCTGAATGAACAGGTCGTGCTCCGGCTGGAGTCCGGGGGCTGCCATCGGACTCTTGTAGTAGAAAGAAAGCCATTCCTGAATCCCCTTCATGCCAGCGCGCTGCGCAAAATCACTGAACAGCGCCAGGTCGAGCACGATCGGCGCGGCGAGAATCGAGTCACGGCAAAGGAAGTTGATCTTGATCTGCATCGGGTAATTCATCCACCCGACGATGTCGATGTTGTCCCAACCTTCCTTGTTGTCGCCGCGCGGCGGATAGTAGTTGATCCGGACGACGTGCGAAAAATCCTTGTACAGGTCTGGATAAAGCTCTGGCTGCAGAATCGTGTGCAGCACGCTCAGCTTCGATTCTTCCTTGGTCTTGAACGAAGCTGGATCGTCGAGTACTTCGCCGTCACGATTACCGAGAATGTTGGTCGAATACCACCCGGACAGTCCGAGCATGCGCGCCTTGAGTCCTGGCGCGACGACGGTCTTCATCCACGTCTGACCGGTCTTGAAATCCTTTCCGGAGATCGGCACGCCACGATCGATGGCCAGCTTCTGGAGTGCCGGCGTGTCGACGCAAAGGTTTGGCGCACCATTGGCGAACGGGACTCCCTCCATGATCGCCGCATAGGCATAGAGCATCGAAGGGGCGATCGCGTCGTCGTTCTTTTCCATCGCCTTCTCGAACTGCTCGATCGTCGCGTGCTGTGGTCCGGCCTTGATGTAGATCTCGGTCGATGCGCACCACACGATCACGATGCGATCGCATTTGTTCCGCGTCTTGAAGTCGCGAATATCCTGACGGAGCTGTTCGGCGAGATCGCGCTTGGTCTTTCCTTTCTTGACGTTGGTACCGTGAATACGGGTGACGTACTTATTCTCGAACACCGCAGGCATCGGTTTGATGCCTTTGAGAAAGTCGGCGATCGGGTCAATGTCCTTTGCCTCGAGCACGCCCGCTTTCCGCGCGGCCGTGAGCGCATCATCCGGAATCGGATCCCATGCGCCGAAGACAATGTCGTTGAGGTCTGCCAGCGGAACGAACTCCTTGATCAGCGGCGCGCGCTTGTCGGTGCGCTTGCCAAGGCGAATCGTCGCCATCTGCGTCAGGGAGCCGATTGGACGCGAGTGACCGCGCCGTATGCTTTCGACGCCGGCCATGAAGGTCGTCGCTACTGCGCCAAGGCCGGGTGTGATAATTCCGAGTCGGCCCTTTGCCGGCGCGACCGATTTAGAAGAGTCACCAGAGGAGGATCTGGCCAATTTATTTCTCCGTGCTTGCTATGATTGAGCGCGGCGGGACGCCGGCATTGCCGCCTTTGCGGCAGGAGTGGATGGTACGGCTGTTGGTGGATCGCTGACCATGCGGATCGGCTTCGCATCACGAGCTTTCGTCGCGCGATAAACGTAAACGATGCGTTGCACTGCGGTGATCCACGCCGTGACAGTCAGCAGAAGGATAATTCCCATCAGCACCCAGCCATTCCAGAACAATCCAAAGAACGACTGAGGGACTGAAAGCAGGACCATGCGCTCCGGTCGCTGCATCAAGCCCACTTTGGCATCGATGCCGAGCGTTTCGGCACGCGCGCGTGTGTAGGAAATGAGAAAAGTGCCGATGATGCACACCAGGCAGACGACGACCATCGAGAGATTGTGATGGATCGGGTTGGTCGCATAAAAGAACGCCAGGCCCGCCATTAGTGCGCCGTCGGCTACGCGATCCAACGTCGAGTCGTAGAACGCTCCGAACACACTGGACCGACCCGTGCGACGCGCGACTTGGCCGTCGGCGACATCGAAGAATGCCGTGACGTTCATGATCCAGCCGGCGGTCATAATGTGACCGGTCGCGTAAACGACACTCGCCGCAATGGTGAGCAGCGTGCCGACGCTGGTGATGGTGTTGGGGCTGACTCTGTGCCGCGCCAGAAAGGAAATCGCCGGCTCAATGGCGCGCAGAGCTCCGTTTTTTACGTAGTCAGTAGGTTGCTTTACGTAACGTGGGGGCATTCAGCTAAGGCCGGCGGTAAGCAGAGGCTAGCCGACGTGCCGGATCGCCGGCTGACGGCAAAAAAAGAGGCCGCCGCTCGATACGCGGCAGCCCGATAAAGTTAAGTCCTCCAATGACCTATTTCCACCCAAGGCCTCTGGTCCCGCCAACCCTCGGCACCGTAGGCGCATGGATCAAACGACCTGAACGCGAGGCGTCAGGGTAGTCGCCAATCGTACATCGAGTTCAACGTCACGTTGCTCTTGGTGTAAGTGCGGGTGCCGTCGACCGTCACTGCCTTGAGATTCACGGTCGAACCAGCCGCGACGCCCGAAACCGGAATGTGCTCGACGGTGTTTGCCGCAACCTGCTTGAGGAAGATGTCACTCGTCCCGCTCTGAACGTAGACGTTGACTGGCTGACTGAGGTTATTGGTGACGTGCAGCGCGACATCGGCGGCCGGCTCCGGTCCAGTCCGCACTTCGACTTGCCGTCCCGAGCACGCAGCCGCCACAACCAGCGACAGCGAGAGCATCAAAGCACGCATCGTTGCCTCCGAAATCTTTTATGAGAGAGAGAGTAATTGGGGACGCAAAAGCTGTGCTGCTATCTTGCTTCGCACTGCCAGCGCGGACTAAGGGCACTGCTGACTGCTGACTGATTTCGAACTGCGGAACTATTCGGAGGCACGTTTTTCGAACACTCTTCCAATCCGTAGTCAGTCGTTGATCAGCAGTGCATTTAGTCCGCGCTGGTAGTCCTTATTTGTAAATCAAATATTGCCGCGTTGCCTCTCTGAACGCGTAAGCCGCTTTGTACTCTCGATCGATGATGATGTCCGGATCGTCACCACGGAGCAGCGCGACTCGATCCTGCGGCGAGCCGAAGCGCAGATCGAATGCGCGGGGGTCGATCGTCAGCCGGCTGCCAGCAGTACGATTAATCGCCCATAGCAGTGTAGCGCCGACACGCGCTGCCTGCAGTGCGCTGCGACTTATGATCTGAATTCGAATCCCCGGAATGCTCTGTCCGTTGTACTTCCCGTCTGTCGGATTCACCGGCGTAAAATGCTCGGCGAAAAAGCGCACGCCGGGGATCTCACGATCGCGAAGAATGGCAACCGTCGCCGCCGCGTTGAGCCACGGCGCGCCGACTCGTTGAAACGCACCATCGGTTCCACGTCCAACCGAGAGATTGGTCGCCTCGAACGCGACGAGACCCGGATAAAGCATCGCACTCTGCAGCGAAGGCATGTTCGGTGACGGCTTCACCCAGGGCAGACCGGTCAGATCGAACCACACGTCCCGACGCCAACCCTGCGCCGGCACGACGTGCAGATCCGCGCGAATCTTGAGCACATCGTTGAAGTAGCGCGCCATCTCCCCCATTGTCATCCCGTGCCGCAGCGGCATCGGCCACAGCGCGTACGCCTGACCTGCCCTGCTGGGTGTCGGATCTTCCGGATTCGCAAGCGCGCTGTCGAGCAGCGGCCCCTCGATCAGATAACCGGTGATCGGATTCGGGCGATCGAGCACGATGATTGGTTTCCCCGTTCTGGCGGCTGCGCGCATCGAGTAGACCATCGCGCCCACATACGTCCAAGTCCGGGTTCCGATGTCCTGCAGGTCGAACACGAGCGCGTCGAGCTTTGCCAGCATCGTATCTGGGGGAGCGATGGTCTGCTGGCCGTAGAGAGAGAATACCGGCAGCCCACTCTGAGCGTCGACTCCGCTGGCGATGTTCTGGCGATCCTCGGTCCCGCGAAGCCCATGCTCCGGAGAAAAAAGCTGAACCAGCGTCACGCCGGCGTCCCGAGCTTTTTTCTCGCGCAGCATGTCGATATCGGACCTGCCGCGCTCATCGATGCCGGTCTGGTTGGTCAGCAAACCGATCCGCTTGCCCCGAATCAGATTGATGCTGTCGCCAAGAAGGACCGTGATGCCTGGCCTGACTTTGGCCTCGGCAAGGTCGCCGGTTGGATCGATCTGCTTTGCAGTTACAACGCAGCCACTGCAGATTGCACCCACCACTGCCAGCAGCTGAAGGTATCGCCTCATTGATAGTTGTCCGGTAAGTTGATCTTGTTGGTTGGTACCAAATGATACTCTGTCGCGTCCTTCTACGTTGGGCTGCGCGAGACGCAGCAATCGCAAACGTCTTGCCTAGCCAGTTTGCCACCTCAATCCATTTGATATGGCGCTAACAGCGATCGACTGGGCAATTGTCGCCGCGTACTTCGTCCTCTCCACGGCGATCGGTTTTGCGTTCACGAAAAAGGGTGGCGAAAGCCTGAGTGAGTATTTCATCTCGGGACGTAACGTGAGCTGGTGGTTGGCCGGTGCCTCCATGGTAGCGACAACTTTCGCGGCCGATACCCCCCTCGTCGTTACTGGATTCGTCTACAATCACGGCGTCGCCGGTAACTGGATCTGGTGGAACATGCTGATGAGCGGGATGCTCACCGTGTTCTTCTTCGCCCGGCTCTGGCGCCGCGCCAATGTGCTCACCGACGTCGAATTCGCCGAAATTCGGTACAGTGGAAAACCCGCGGCGGCACTGCGTGGCTTCCGGGCGCTTTACCTGGCGCTCCCGATCAATCTGATCATCCTCGGCTGGGTGACGCGGGCGATGATCAAGATCCTCACGATCTCACTCGGCCTCCACGACGTGCGATTCCTCGGGATGAATATTCCGGGTCAGGTCATCGCCGTCGGAATCTGTTTCGTCATCACCGTTGCTTATTCCGCCGGCGCCGGTATGTGGGCGGTGTTATGGACCGACCTCGTCCAGTTCGTCATCAAGATGACGGCGGTAATCATCCTCGCCGTCTACGCCGTCAAAGCGGTCGGCGGCATGGATGCGCTGAAGGCTGGCCTCAGCACCCACTTCGGCGATGCCAACGCCGCGCTCTCGGTGATGCCGATCAAGATAACCGACCACGGAATCGAGGCCTACGCGTGGATGCCGCTACTGGCGCTGTTCGTATTCCTCGGCGTCCAGTGGTGGGCGGCCTGGTATCCCGGCGCCGAGCCCGGCGGCGGCGGCTATGTGGCCCAACGAATTTTCTCGGCGAAGACCGAGCGTGATGGTGTGCTCGCGACTCTCTTCTTCAACGTCGCACACTACGCGCTGCGTCCGTGGCCGTGGATCATTACCGGACTCTGCACCGTAATTCTTTACCCTGCTGGTATCGGTCCAGCGCACGATCACGAAGCCGCTTACGTGCAGGCTTTCGTCGATCTGCTTCCGACTCCATGGCGCGGCTTCATGCTCGCCGGTTTCGCCGCGGCATACATGTCGACCGTTGGAACGCAGCTTAACTGGGGGGCCTCGTACCTCGTTAACGACTTCTACAAGCGGTTCATCAACCGTACGGCGACCGAGAAGCACTACGTCGCAGTTTCTCGTGCGGCCACCGTGTTCCTGTTCCTCGCCGCCGCGCTGGTGACGATGCAATTGAGCACCATCGAAGGCGCCTGGAAATTCCTGCTCGCCCTCGGTTCAGGCACCGGGCTGGTGCTGATCCTCCGCTGGTACTGGTGGCGCATCAACGCATGGAGCGAGATCAGCGCGATGACGGCTTCCTTCATCGTGTCTCTAATCGCGATCAGCGTCATCAAGCCCAGATTCGCCGCGGACGACTTCAGGGGCGATGCCTGGGTGATGCTCGTTACCGTAGCCATTAGTACAGTCGTCTGGATAACAGCGACGTTTGTTACGGCTCCAGAGCCGGATTCAGTCCTGCAAAGCTTTTACAAGCGGGTAAGGCCGGGCGGGCCTGGCTGGGCACGGATATCGGAAAGCCTGGGTTATGGGCGAGAGCAGATTCCCGGTGGCGCGCTCGCCTGGACCAACTGGATCGCTGGCATCGTGGCCGTGTATTCATCGTTGTTCGGTATCGGCAAGATCGTGCTGGGCGAGGTCGGGGTAGGAATTGCGATGCTGGTGCTGGCCGTAATAGCCTTTGCCTGGATCGCCCGATCGTTCCGTGAGGAGCGTGCGAGCACCCTACCCGCTCTCGGTGAAGTCGCCTAAATTTCAGGGGTACTGGAGGATAAATGTCAGTTTCGTCACAACCGGAAATCGAGCTCATCGTCACGCCTGTCGCTGGCGTTGAGGTCAAGAAGTTTATGGACGCCGAGGGTGTCACTGTGGAGCAGGGCGGCCTGCGGGTCAGCGTGCAACCAGGTGGCTGCAGCGGTTTCAAGTACAGTCTCGTCATCGAAGATCAGGCGGCGGAAGACGACCTCGTGCTTCCATCCGAAGGATTCAAGGTCTTCGTCGATCCGTTCTCGGCTCAGTACCTGAACGGCGTCACGATCGACTACGTCACTTCCATGCAGGGTTCTGGATTCACTTTCAAGAATCCCAACTCGACTGGAGGCTGTGGCTGCGGAAGCTCCTTCTCAGCGTAGAGCTTTTGTCGGTAAGTAATCCAAATCGAGGGCGGTGAAATGAACGCGCATTTCACCGCCCTCGATTTTCTTGTGCTCGTCGTATATCTGATCGCGACGACCGTTCTTGGAATCTGGCTTGGTCGCAATCAGCGCGACACCAAGGACTATTTCGTCGCCGGTCACGCGATTCCCTGGTGGGCAGTTCTCTTCTCCGTCGTCGCCACCGAGACGAGCGCGCTGACGTTCATCAGCATTCCAGGACTGGCGTACACCACCAATCTCGGCTTCCTGCAGATTGCCGCCGGCTATTTGCTGGGACGCATTGTCGTCGCTTACACACTGCTTCCACGCTACTACCAGGGCGATCTGGTGACAGCGTATGCGCTGCTCGAGAAGCGCTTTGGAGTCGGCACTCGCCGGTTTGCCTCGATCGTGTTCATGGTGACGCGCGCTTTTGCCGATTCCGTCCGTGTATTTGCCACCGCGATTCCGATCGCGCTAATACTCGGCCCCGCCGTTCCACAGAAGTTCGTGATGCCGGTCGCGATTCTCACGCTGGGTGCGCTCACGCTTCTGTACACGTACCACGGCGGAATGCGGGCGGTGGTGTGGACCGACGTGCTGCAGACCAGCGTATACCTGCTCGGAGGCCTCGTTGCCGTCTACTTGCTGGGCAAGGGCGTCGATGGCGGCTGGGGCGCGATCCTCTCGCGCGCCAGCGCTGCGGGAAAGCTCAAGATGATCGACGTGTACTTTGGCTTCGACAAACCGTATACGCTATTTGCTGGCCTGATCGGCGGTGCATTCCTTTCTATGGCATCCCACGGTGCGGATCAACTGATCGTGCAGCGCCTTCTCGCCGCATCTAGTCTCAAGCAATCGCGCAAGGCGCTTATCGGCAGCGGTATCGCCGTCTGGTTGCAGTTCGCGCTGTTCCTGATGATTGGAATTGGACTGTATGCGTTTTATCAGGCGCGCACCTTCGCCGTGCCTGATTCGATCTTTCCGTCTTTCGTCGTCGACTCCATGCCGGAAGGTCTCAAGGGTTTGATCGTTGCCGCGGTGCTCGCCGCGACGATGAGTGCCCACTCGGGCGCGATGAATTCGCTGGCGGCATCCACAACGCACGACATCTACCTGCCGGTCACTGGCAGAAGCGCCGATGATCCACGCACGCTCCGCATCAGCAAGCTGTTCACGCTCTTCTGGGGCGTGGTCCTTCTCGCCGCTGCGCTCCTCTATCGACAGCAAGGCACGCCGGTCGTGGTAATTGCGCTGTCGATTGCCTCGTTCACCTACGGTGCGTTGCTCGGCGGTTTCTTCCTCGGCATGCTCTGGCAGCGCGCGATGCAGCGAGACGCGATCACGGGGATGGCGGTTGGAATTGTCGCCATGAGCTTCGTGGTGTTTGCCAAGCAGATGATCCCGCTATTTCCGTCGCTGACTGGCATGCTCACCACGTTGTCGCACATTGCCTTCCCCTGGTACGTTCTGATCGGAACTTCATTCACCGTGGGCGTTGGAATCATTTCGTCGTTAACTCACGGTCCACGAATCACTCAACCGGCAACAGACGTAGCACGATGAGCGAGATCGTAATCGGCGTCGATGGTGGTGGGTCCAAAACCCGGGTGATGGTGGGTACAGCGGAGGGCGAAGTCCTCGCGGATGTATCCGGCCCGAAATCCAACGTCGTTCCCGGCCAGGCGGAGAAATCGGCCGGAGTGATCGCCGGTCTCATCAGCCAGGCGTTATCCGAGATCGCTCAACCCGGCGCCGTGATTCCACGCGTGCTGTATTGCGGCGTAGCCGGCACTGGTCGAGACGAGGAGCGCCGAGCGTTGCACACTGCACTCGATTCGATGGATCTGGCTGAGGAAGTCATTATCGACTCCGATGGCATGATCGCGATGTACGACGCCTTCGAGGATCGCGCCGGCATCCTGCTTGTCGTCGGTACTGGCTCGATTGCTTACGGCCGCAGCCCGGCCGGAGAGATCGTGCGCTGCGGTGGCTGGGGTCCCTACTTCGGCGACGAGGGCAGCGGCAGCTGGATCGGTCGTCGCGCTCTAAGCATCGTAGCAGCATCGAGCGATGGGCGCGAGCCGCCGACAGCGCTGCTCTTCCCCATTCTCGCGGCGACACAGTGTGACGATGTCGAGGATCTCATTCCATGGGCAGCGGCCGCCGACTCGCGCACCCTCGCTTCACTGGTGCCCGTAGTGTTCACCGCCGCGGCAAGCGGCGACCCGCGCGCAAATGCGCTGCTTACGCTGGCGGCGGAAGAATTGGTGCTGCACGTGCGCGCGCTGGCGCGTCAGCTATTCACCGATGAGCGCGCGGCCGTGTCGGTGGCATTGAGCGGTGGTCTTATGGATCGTCACTCGGCCCTCAGGAAGCGGCTGGAGCAGCGCCTGAAGTCGGCGGTCCCGGGGGCACAGCTTCGATCGGAAGAAGTCCTTCCTGCGCGAGGAGCACTTCGGGCTGCGGCTCGGAGAATTCACCTTCCCACTTAGCCATCACGACTGAGGCGAGGCAGTTCCCGATCAGGTTCGTGCACGTGCGAGCCATATCCATCAATGTGTCGACTCCGAGAATGATCGCGACCCCTTCGAGCGGCAAGCCAAACGTCGCCAAAGTGCCCGACAGGATCACAAGCGATGCCCGGGGAACCGCCGCCACCCCCTTGCTCGTGATCATCAGGGTTACCATCATCGCCAGCTGATTCGCGAGCGTGAGCGGATGACCGGCGGCTTGCGCGACGAAGATCGACGCGACCGCGAGATAAAGCGTAGATCCGTCGAGATTGAACGAGTAGCCGGTCGGAATCACGAATGCCACGATCCGGCGCGGTACTCCGATCGCCTCCATCGATTGCATCGCCAGTGGTAACGCGGCTTCCGACGACGTCGTCGAAAATGCGATCAACGCCGGCGAACGCACCGCGCGGACGAACCGGCGAATCGGAACGCGGAACAACCACGCGACCGGCAGGAGCACCAGGAGGAAAAACGCGATCAGCGCGGCGTACAGAGTCAGAACGAGTTTTCCGAGGCTGAAAAGCACGCCCACGCCATTTTGCGCGATGGCGACGGCGATCGCCGCGCCGATTCCGAACGGAGCGAAGCGCATCACGATCATCGTGAACTTGAACATCACCTCGGAGACTGCTTCGCAAACCGAGAGCATCACTTCCTTCGAGCGCCCCTGAACCTTGGACAGCGCGACCGCGAACAGCACGGCGAAGAAAACCACCTGCAGCACTTCGTTGTTCGCGGCAGCTTCGAAGATGCTCTGCGGAACGAGGTGCTCGAGAAAGCTCGTTCCTGTCTGCGTCTTGTGGGCGAGTTCCTGCCCGGCCGTGGCTGAAGCGCCAAGCACTACGCCTTCACCCGGCCGCACAATGTTCACCGCCAGCAATCCAATCACCAGCGCCAGCGTCGTCACGATCTCGAAGTAGATGATCGACTTTAGAGCGAGACGGCCGACGCGCTTCATGTCGTCACCGTGACCTGCAATCCCAACCACCAACGTCGCGAAAATCAGCGGCGCGATGATCGATTTGATCATCCGCAGAAAAACCGTCGCCAGCGGCTTGAGCTTGAGGGCGAGATCAGGCACCAGCACGCCGATCAGCACTCCCACCACCATTGAGATAAGGATCCAGCCGGTGAGCGGGATGCGACGAACGTTTCTGTAGATCATTTAAGCTGGGAGCGGCGTTATGGCTCGATCGGTGGCGGTGGCTCGACCGGCACCGGGGATGCGCGGCGCCTGAGTGTCGAGTGACCGTAGCCATAAAGCACGTAGAGGAAGAGGCCGATCAATAGCCACCATCCGAAGCGGACCCACGCCAGGTGGGGCAGTCCTCGCATCACGAAAATGCAAAGCGCAGCGCCGACGATTCCAACAAAGTGCACGAATGGCACTCGGAACGGCCGGGGACGCTCAGGCTCCATGTGCCTCAGAACGATCACGCCAATGCAGACCAGCGCAAACGCGAACAGAGTCCCGATATTCGTCAGATCGTATGTCTCACCCGCGTCGCCTATCAGCGACCACAAGGCAACAAACGCCCCCGTAAGCAGCGTCGTGATGTATGGCGTGCGATACTTGCCGTGAACTTTGCTGGCCCACACCGGCAGGAGGCCGTCGCGCGCCATCGCGAAAAAGATTCGGGGCTGACCGTACTGAAATACGAGCAGCACCGCTGCCATCGAGAACACGGCACCCAGCGCCACAATTTTGGCAATGTTGGTCATGCCCGTCGCGTTCAACGCGAACGCCAGTGGATCGGCCGCGGTTCCGAGCTGTTTGTACGGCACCATTCCAGTCAGCACGTAGCCTATCACGATGTAAATCACCGTGCAGATCGCGAGTCCGCCCAGAATCCCGATCGGCAGATTCCGTTGCGGGTTTTTGGTTTCCTCCGCGGCGGTGGAAATGGCGTCGAAGCCAATGTAGGCGAAGAAGACGATCGCCGCGCCCTGATGAATCCCGGTGAAGCCGTTGGGCGCGAAAGGATGATAGTTCGCGGTGTTGATGTGCTGCGCGCCCATGATGATGAAAAGCGTGAGCACAATCAGCTTCACCGCGACCATGATGTTGTTGGCGCGCGCGCTCTCCCGTACTCCCAACATCAAAAGCCAGGTGATGAGCGCGACAATCGCAAACGCCGGAACGTTGACGAGGATCGGAATGCCCGCGACGTGAGGTGCGGTGTTGAGTAAACCGTGCACCTCGGGATTCGAGCTGAGGAGCGCTGTTCTGTATCCCGTGGTAAGCCAGACCGGCATCTCGACCCACCCGCCTAAAAGCGACTTGAAGTAGTCGCCCCACGAGATTGCCACGGCGACGTTACCCACTGCGTACTCGAGGATCAGATCCCAACCGATGATCCACGCTACCAATTCGCCGAGCGTCGCGTACGAATAGGCATACGCGCTGCCCGCCTGCGGAATCATCGACGCCAGCTCGGCGTAGCATAGACCGGCGAGCGCACAGCATGCTCCGAGCAGCAGGAACGAAATCACCAGTGCTGGACCGGCACCAACGCGAATCACCTCGCCGTTTGGGCCCAGCTGGCCTGCTGCCGCCGATCCTATCGATCCGAATATGCCGGCGCCGATCACTGCGCCGATCGCGAGCATGATCAGATCTCCGGCGCCGAGCACGCGCCTCAGGCCCTGCGGATTTTCGCCCTCCGCCAATAGCTCGGCGATCGGCTTGCGCGCGAATAGTGACCGAATCATGTCAGCAGGCTCGAGGTCTGCCTCGACGCGTGGATGGACGCGCCGAGGCCTTGGAAAAGAGGCTGCCTACGCAGCCCCACTCTTGACGCGCATCCCGTAGAATGAGCGGAGGACGAACGTAACAGAGATGAGAAAGAACACCGCGGCAAGAATGCGCGTAAGTGTCGCCCCCTTGTCGTGCGTGAGCGAAACCGCGAGCTCCACCGCCAGCAACCCGAACAGCGTGGTGAACTTGATGATCGGATTGAGCGCCACGGACGAAGTATCCTTGAACGGATCGCCGACTGTATCGCCGACGACAGTCGCAGCGTGCAGCGGAGTTCCCTTCTCCTTCAATTCGACTTCGACGACTTTCTTTGCGTTGTCCCACGCGCCGCCAGCATTGGCCATGAAGATCGCCTGGAAGAGCCCGAAGATGGCGATCGAAATCAGAAATCCGATGAAAAAGAAGGGTTCCAGGCAGGCAAATGACAGTGTAATGAAAAAGCTCACCA
>Ga0207665_10000463_pt1 | contig 27925 bp, 22 predicted proteins | sample LARL112metaG_FD_184351 | JGI IMG/M metagenome (GOLD analysis project Ga0207665, IMG submission 184351) | Corn, switchgrass and miscanthus rhizosphere microbial communities from Kellogg Biological Station, Michigan, USA - LAR L11-2 metaG... | ecosystem: Host-associated > Plants > Roots >... | reverse complement strand
CGGCCTGAAAGCTACCCGGTTGCTCCTCGTTGGAGCGGGGAAGCGCGCGCAGTTTAACGGCGCTGCGCTGCGTAAAGTCGCCGGAGCCGCATTGCGTTACCTGAAATCGCGTTCCGTCAAGAATTTGGCGTTTTTAGTGCGCGAAGATGCCGCCAACGCTGATACTGCGCAGGCCCTGGCCGAAGGCTTCATCACCGCCAACTTTGAAACCGATAAATACAAGACCGATAAAAAGAATGGCAAGGAAATTGAATCTGTTCGCATCGGCGGTTACAGCGAAGCTGAAAAGTCCTCTGGCGAGAAAGGCTTGGCTACGGGAAAAGTGATTGCCGAATCGCAGAACTTCGCGCGCGATCTCGTCAACGAGCCCTCGAATAAGCTGACTCCGAGAATTCTTGCGGAGCGCGCCGAAGCCATGGCCAAAGAGGCCGGCCTGGCAGTAGAAATTCTTGACGAAAAGAAAATCGCCGACCTGAAAATGGGCGCACTTTTGAGCGTCTCGCAAGGCAGCGTGGAGCCGCCGCGCGTGATTGTGGTCACCTACACACCGCCGAACGCCAAACCTGGTGCGCCGGTGATTGGCCTCGTGGGCAAAGCGGTTACTTTCGACACCGGCGGCATCTCCATCAAGCCCGCCGACGGCATGGAAAAAATGAAGTACGACATGGCCGGCGGCGCCACCATGCTCGGTGTCATTCGTGCGCTGGCGGCACTCAAGCCTAACGTCAAAGTAATTTGCGTCGTGCCCTCAACGGAAAATATGCCCGGAGGTAAGGCGCAAAAGCCCGGCGACATTCAGACGGCCATGTCCGGAAAGACCATCGAAGTGTTGAACACCGACGCCGAAGGCCGCCTTATTCTCGCCGACGCCATCCACTACGCTAAGCAGCTGGGCGTAACACACATCGTGGACACAGCAACTCTCACCGGCGCAATCGTCGTTGCGCTGGCGAACATCAACGTGGGTGTTTTCGGCTCGGACCAAGCCTGGACAGACAAACTTCTTGCCAGCGCCAAAGCCGCCGGCGAGAAAATGTGGCAACTCCCGATGGATGACGAGTATCGCGAATTCATTAAAGGGAGCTTCGCCGACATTCAAAACATCGGCAGCGGCAAAGGCGGCGGCTCCATCACCGGCGCATGGTTCATTCGCGAATTCGCCGGCGACACTCCCTGGATTCACCTCGACATCGCAGGCACCGCCTGGAACGACGACGCCAAACCCTGGCTAGCAAAGGGTCCAACCGGCGTAGCCCTCCGCACACTAGTCCACCTAGTCCAGTCCTTCTAGCTGTCGACCTTCTTAGTAGGGGCGCAGCACGCTGCGCCCCAGTTTGCCCGGACGTAAGATTCAAGCTGCCCGCAGCTTCTTTGCTTATTTTTCTTAGTTTTTCAACCAGCGCAACGGATTCTCGACGATGTAAGCCCACCTTGCCATTTCAATTCGATTCTAGCCCTTCGCGTCACAGCAGTTTTAAACGACCTAACAATTGTAGCTAGTGATCCTGACGAAACACTCGCGGTCCCCTCTCCTCGTAGGGCGCAGCATGCTGCGCCCCAACTCGGCGACCAATTCCAACAATCCCCTGCACATGGTTCGGCATTACGATGAACTCGTGCAACGAAACAAACGGAAAATGCAAAGGATCTCAATCCAGCACTCACGCACAAATATTACTGAGCGGCGTCAATTCAACTCTGCGATCCAAAACTCTTCCAAACGCGCATTTCTTTTCATAGCTGCATATCGTGACGAAGAATAGTCATATCCCTTCAGTCGACTTGAATGATGCCCGGGATACAGCTTCTCGTTGTTCTCACCACCACTCGTGAGGCCAGCACCTTGCCAGCCTGGGGCGCACCCATGGTGTTGGGTGTCAAGACACCATGGTGCGCCCCTACACGCACTTACATCTTGTCCGGTGCTTCAATCCCCATCAGCGACAACGCCCTTACCAATTGTCGCTCCACAATTTCCGTCAATCCCCACAAAAATACCCGCTTCTCCGCATCCGCCTCCGACAAAATGTGGTGCTTGTGATAAAAATTATTGAACGCCTGCGCCAACTGGAACGCATATTTCGCCACGAACGCGGGCTCCTGCGCTCCAATCGCCGCATCACTCGCATAGTCCAGCGTTCCCGCTTGCAGTAACAACTCCCACAATCCCGATCCATCCGCGCCCGTCAAAAACTTCGCGGCAGCTTTCGCACTGACGCTCCCGCTTTCTTCCGACCCCTTACGCCGAATTCCGCGAATCCGCACCACCGCATACTGGCAATATGGTCCAGTCTCCCCTTCGAAGCTCAACGCATCCTCAAAATCAAACGCAATAATGGTGTTCCGCGTAAATTTCAATAGAAAAAATCGCAGCGCTCCCACGGCAATCGCGTGTGCCGTAGCCTTCTGCTCGTCTGCTGACATTTCCGCGTGCCGCTGCGAAACCTCGCCCAGCGTGGCCTCTTCCAATTTTGTAATCAGATCATCCGCTTTCACGCCCAGGCCCTTGCGCCCGCTCACTTCCACGTACGGTTTCTGCGCATCTTCCGCGTTCAATTCGTAGCCAAGTTCCGCAGCGCAGCGCGGCGTCAGCGCCACAATTTCATACGAAAAATGAATCGAGTTCGCCGCTTCCTTGGCGTGTCCCAGTGCCCGCAATCCTTGCGCCACCACATCCTGCAAATACGATTGCCGCGTGTCGATCACGTTGTAAACGCGCGCTGCAGGCTCTCCGAAGTGCGGCGCAGCCGGATCATTCGCCTCACTCGTCGTGGTCCAAACGATCTCATCGGGTGGGGCATTCATCCACCGCTGGTAATGGAAATCCTTTCCCAACAGCCCAAATTTCCAAAGCTGGTACGCAATATCCTTCCCCACGTACGTCACTGTCCCATTCGATCGCACAATAATTTTGTCCTGCCGATTATCTTCGCGAGGCTCACCAGCCCCAACGCTTGCGGAATTTTCCTCCTTTCCGTCCTCAACTCCCTTGACCTCATCTACTTCCCTCTCTTCCGGCATGATCCAACAGCCCACCATTTTTCCGGTCGTTGCCAGCTGAATCGCTCCCGCTTGTTTCAACTTTGCAAACGCCGCATCCCAAAAATGCAAATGCAGGATTTCGCTCTCTCGCGCCAGAAACTCATAGGAAATTCCCAGCCGCTTCATCGTCCGCAGATGAAACCCGACAATCGTGTTCGCGATGATCGTGCCCATCTCCGCAGCCTCTCCTTGACCTTCCTCAATTGCCCGCAGAGTTGACCCACGCAACGCCGCACTCTGCGCCTTATCTCGCTCATAGAACTGCGTCACACGCGCATACAAATCCCAGCATAAATAATCGAATCTCGGCTTGGCCGCGAGCTCGCGTACTTCCGCCACGCTCTTTCGTTCCATGTGCTGAAAACCGATCACCACGTCGGCTACCTGCACGCCTGTGTTATCGATGTAGTTCTGCACCTGCACACGTTCGCCCGAGTCACGCAAGATTCGCGCAATCGTGTCGCCCAGCACGGCGTTCCGCAGGTGCCCGATGTGCGCCGCCTTATTTGGATTGATACTAGTGTGTTCGACGATGACCTTTTCTCGCTCGCCACTGGCGATTGGCAACTGGCCGCTCGCTGCGTTCGAGCAAAGGCTCCAAAACTGCGCGCGGTCAATGAACGCATTCAGGTATCCAGCCCCCGCAACCTCGATGCGCTCCACTCCCGGCACCGCCGGTAAACTATTCGCGATCTCCTGCGCGATCTGCCGTGGTGCACGCTTCAGCCGTTTCGCCAGCTCAAAACACACCGGCGACGCCGCTTCACCCATTTCCAGTTTCGGCGGCTTCTCCAGCGCAATCGCAATCTCCACGCCGTACTTCTCGCGGATATGCGCGGATAGCGTTTCCTTCAGCTTCTGCAACAGGGTCAAATACACATTGCCTCAATTTTCCGGTAATCAAGAATCACACAGTATAGAAAATGCCAGAAACGCGGTCAAAATTGCGAACCGCATTTCCTCCGCATTCAGCGCGGTTTGACACGCTTTTCCGGCGCCGATAGTATCAACAAGGAACATTTTCTCTGCTTCCGAAGCCACCATGAGACTTGCTTACTTCGATTGTTTTAGCGGCATTAGCGGCGATATGACGCTTGGTGCGCTCGTCGACGCCGGCTGCAATCTCGAACTACTTCGCTCCGGTTTGCAGGGCCTGCAGGTTCCTGGCTGGACGATTTCGTCGGAAAAAGTATGGAAAAACGGCATGTCCGCGACGTTCGTACGCGTCTTAACGGAAGACCAAAGCAAGCACCGCAGCCTCTCCGCCATTCTAGAAATCTTCGATACATCGCAACTGTCGAAGCAAGTTAAAAAGAATGCCGCTGCTATTTTTCGCAAACTCGGTGAAGCCGAAGCCTCCGTTCACGATGTTCCGCTCGAAAAAATTAATTTTCACGAAGTCGGCGCGGTCGATGCGATCGTCGACATCGTCGGTGCCTGCATCGGCTTCGAATCCCTCGGCATCCAGAAATTCGCCTGCTCCGCGCTCAACGTTGGCGGAGGCACCGCCAAAATGGCGCACGGTATTTTGCCGGTACCCGCGCCTGCCACCGCAAAATTATTGCAAGGTAAGCCAACATATTCGAACGGGGTGCAAAGGGAATTGGTCACTCCAACCGGAGCCGCTATCGTCTCGACGCTCTGCGATACTTTCGGTCCGCAACCCGCGATGAGCGTCACTTCCATCGGCTACGGCGCCGGTTCGGCCGACCTTGAAGGCCAGCCTAACGTCGTTCGAATCATGATCGGCGAAGCTGCCGAAAAAAATGTTCCCGGCTTTGACGAGGAAATTTACGTCATCGAAGCCAATCTCGACGATATGAATCCGCAAATCTATGGCTATCTGCAGGAAAAAGCGCTGGCCGCCGGCGCGCTCGATATTTACACCACTCCAGTGCAAATGAAAAAAAATCGTCCCGGCACGCTGCTCACGATATTGTGCAAACCGGCAGAAACAAACGCGCTCATGGAGCTTGTCTTCGCCGAAACCACTACTTTTGGCGCGCGCACCTACCGCGCACGACGCCGCACGCTCCCGCGTGAATCGGTGAACGTCCATACGCAATATGGCGACGTCCGCGTCAAGCTCTCCCGCGTCAATGGCCACATTCAACACGTCGCGCCCGAATTCGAGGACTGTCGCAAGTTGGCCTTAGAAAATAACGTTCCGCTTCAGCGCGTAATCAGCGATGCTCTCCGCGCGTACCAGGGAGGTTCCTGAGCTTGCCCGTTCCTTCAGGTGACGCTCGAAATTCTTTGTTTTTATGGAACTTAAAACTTATAAGTGAATACTGAAAACTTTCTCCAATGCCCGCCAAACCAAAATTCTATCTGACCACGCCGATCTACTACACCAACGGCCTGCCTCACATCGGCCATACCTATACCACAGTTGTTGCCGATGTCATCCGCCGCTACAAACGCATGCGTGGCTATGAAGTCGTGATGACCACCGGCACCGACGAACACGGCGTGAACGTCGAACGGGCCGCAAAAAAGGCCGGCGTCCCTGAGTCTGAATTTGTCGCCAAAATGGCCGACGCCTGGCGCGCGCTCTGGGGTGAACTGGGAATTCCTGCCGACGAATTCATTCGCACCACCGATCTTCGTCATGTGCGCACCGTGCAGTGGCTCTTCAAACTCTGCCGCGAAAACGGCTATGTCTACAAGGGTCATTACACCGGCCAATATTGCATTTATGACAACGCTTTCGTGAACGACGCCAAACCTGGTGACAATTGCCCGGATTGCGGCCGCCCCACCGAAACGCTCACCGAAGAAAACTATTTCTTCAAACTCTCCGCATTTCAGAAACCGTTGCTCGATTTCTACAAAAAGAATCCCGAGTTCATTCAGCCTGAAAGCCGCAAAAACGAAATCGTCGCTTTTGTCGAAGGTGGCCTCAGAGACTTAAGCATTACGCGCACTGCCATTCGTTGGGGTATTCCCGTTCCCGGCGAAGAGCCACACGTTTTCTACGTTTGGTTTGACGCCCTCACCGCCTACCTCAGCGCCGTCGGCGGTCCCGATTACGAAAAGCGCGGCATGTGGCCCGCCGATTTGCATCTCGTGGGCAAAGACATCATTCGCTTTCACACGGTTTACTGGCCCGCATTCCTGATGGCCGCGAGTTTGCCGATTCCCAAGCAAGTTTGGGCGCACGGCTGGTTTCTGATGGACGCCAGCAAAATGAGCAAGTCCAAAGGCAATGTCGTTCTGCCGCGTCCCATCGCCAACATGCTCGGCATGGACGCCCTCCGCTATTTCCTGCTGCGGGAAGTGGTCTTCGGTCAGGACGGAAATTTCAGTTATGATGCGCTCGTTACGCGGTACAACAGCGATCTCGCCAACGGCCTCGGCAATCTCGCTAGCCGCACCGCCGCGATGATCGAGAAAAACTTCTCCGGCAAAATTCCCAAGTCCGGGAAACTAGAGCCGCAGGATGAAACGCTCGCGCGCGAAACGCAAACAGCCATCGGCGACGCCCTGGACTATTTCGAAAAGATGAATTTCGCCCGCGCCCTCGAGGCCCTTTGGGCCATCATCGCCGCAGCCGACAAATATCTCACCACGGAAAAACCGTGGTCTCTCGACGATTCCGAATCCGACACGCAGCGCAAAGCCACAATTCTCGCTACTACCGCCGAACTTCTCCGCATCGTCACCGTGCTCGCGCACCCGATTCTCCCGGACAGCACCGCGAAAATCTGGACACTGCTCGGCCAGCCCGGCTCGGTTTCCGCCGTCGAACTGGACGGCCTCCGCTGGGGCCAGTTGACCACCGGCGTGCCGCTCGGCAAACCACAAACTTTATTTCCGCGCGTAGAAAAATCTGAAGCAATCGAGAGGATCGAATCCATGGCCAACGAAGAACTGAACCCCACGGTACCGTCAACAGCAGCGCCAGCCGCAACTCCCAGCACAACTGCCGGCGCAGCGGCAGCCACGGCTCCTGCACCCAACGAAAAAATTGGCATCGAAGATTTCGCCAAAGTCGAAATGCGCGTCGGCCAAATCAAAACCGCCGAGCGCATCGTCGGAGCCGACAAGCTTCTCAAGCTCACCGTTGACATCGGCACAGAAATCCGCCAGATCTGCGCCGGTATCGCGCAATTCTACGAACCGGACTCGCTCATCGGTCGCAAAGTTGCCGTTGTCACGAATCTCGCTCCGCGAAAACTCCGCGGCGTCGAATCCAACGGAATGATCATCGCCGCATCCGTCGGTCCAGAAGGCCGCCCCGTCCTAGCCGGCTTCCCCGAAGACGTAGAAGTCGGCGCCCGTCTGAAATAAAGTAATAACTTTAAAGTTTTAAGTATTAAGTCAGAATCGGCCACGAGACTCGTAGAAATGCTACCGATCAAATGAAATAACAGTCGACTCCGTACTTACACTTAAAACTCTTCGGTTAGAACGTATAAGTGTCAATTCAGAATGGCTGCGAGGCTCGCATAGGAACGCTGCCGTTCAAAGCCAGTGGGCTTTTTGCTTAAAACTTACTACTTATAACTTAAAACTGCCTCCATGGATCTCATCGACTCCCACGCACACATCGACTTCCCGCAATTCGCCGACGACCGCGAAGCCATGCTCCAACGCGGCCGTGACGCAGGCATCTCGACTCTCCTCGCCATAGGCACCGGCCCCGGCCCAGAAAAACTCGACGCCGCTCTCCCGTTCGCCGAACAGCACGACTGGATTTACTCATCCGTCGGCATCCACCCGCACGAAGCCAAAGAAGTCACGCAACATCATCTCCATGAACTCGCCCGCCTCGCGCAACATCGCAAAGTCATCGCCTGGGGCGAAATCGGCCTCGATTATTTTTACGATCACTCCCCGCGCGAAGTCCAAACCACTGTCTTCCGCTCGCAGATGGAACTTGCCCACGCCGCGAAGCTTCCTATCATCATTCATTGCCGCGACGCCTGGGACGACTGCCTCGCTCAACTTGAACAACACTGGAAACCGACCGGTCTAGGCGGCATCCTTCACTGCTTCACCGGCACACTCGAGCACGCCAAACGCGGTCTCGACGTGGGTTTCCACATCTCCTTCGCCGGCAACTCCACTTACCCCAAAACACAAAACCTCCGTGATGTGGCCAAGGAAGTTCCGCTCGACCGCATCCTCATCGAAACCGACTCCCCCTTCCTCGCTCCTCAGGCCTATCGCGGCAAACGCAACGAGCCTGCCTACGTCGCGGAAGTGGCCAAAACACTAGCCGCTGTGAGAAACTTACCTCCGGACGAATTCGCCGCCGCCACCGCGGCTAATTTCAGGCGACTCTTCCGCATTGCCCGGCCGAACGTTTCTTAGGCCAATGAGTCCCATCAGCGCAAACTCGCAGGCCGCAAGGCTCGCTCAGGGAGAAGTGCCATCGCGCTTCTGACGGTTAAAGAAATCTTCGACTTGGTTCGCGACGATTTGGTCCTCGTCGAACAGGAACTCTCGCGCCAAAGTGCCGCGGCCTATCAGCCCGTCGGCGAAATCACCAGCTATCTCCTCGGCGGAGGCGGCAAACGCCTGCGCCCGGCGCTGCTTCTACTTGCCAACGCCTATGCCGGCGAAAATCGTCCCGGCGCAATCCGCCTCGCCGCCGTCGTGGAACTTCTTCACAGCGCCACGCTCATTCACGACGATGTGATTGACAGCGCCGACACGCGCCGCGGCCGCCCCTCCGCGAATTCCCGTTGGGGCAATCATCGCAGCGTTCTCGCGGGAGACTGGCTGTACATGCAGTCCTTCCAGATGGCGCTCGAAGAACGCAATTTTCGCATTCTCGATATTCTTATCGACCTTACGCAGAAAATGGTCGAAGGCGAACTAATCCAGCTCGCCAAAATCGGCCGCATCGACGTCAACGAAGAGGACGCCCTCAAACTGGCAACGTATAAAACTGCTTGCCTGTTCAGCGGTTGCGCGCGCCTCGGCGCGGTCCTCGGCGGACTCAGTGGCGACGAAGAAGAATCCCTCGCCGATTACGGCCGCTACTCCGGTCTGGCTTTCCAAATGGTCGACGATCTCCTCGATTTTACGGCGTCCGCCGAACAACTCGGCAAACCCGTCCTCAGCGATCTAAAAGAAGGTAAAGTCACTTTGCCCCTCATCTACGCCATGGAAAACGGCCATCGCGACGCCCGTGAACTCGTCGCCCGCGTGCTCGAAGAAAAAGACTTCATCAGCGTCAAGCCCGAAACCATCGTCGCTCTGGTACACGAATCCGGCGCCCTCGACCGCGCTCGCGCGCTCGCTCACGATTACGCCCGCCGCGCCAAAGCCTGCATCCAGGGCAGCGAAGATTCCGAATACGCCCGCGCGCTCCGCACCCTCCCCGACTTCATCCTAGACCGCGAAAACTAGAAAGCGGTTCCGAAAAACCGCCCACATATTCGTTATTCCGAGCAAAGCGAGGAATCTCTCTTCCTCTTCGATGTATGCATAACGCCAAATTCTCCGCAGGCGACGACTCCATGTAGGGCGTACGATTCAAGCTAACTCTCCTACTGTCGTTTCCACTCCAGTCGCAAAATCAAGGCAAACGCCATGGAAAAGCCCGCAACTCCTAATCCTCAAAGGTTCTTGCCTAGTCCTCCACAGCATTCATAAAATATCTTCCGGAATCCATTCCATGCTCCCATTCAAACTCGTCTACCACCCACGCTACGATCTCAACCTCGGCGCACACGTTTTCCCATCGCAAAAATTCCGCCTCCTCTACGAACTTCTCCTCCGCGAAAAAATCGCCACGCCTGACGACATCATTGAGCCCGACCGCGCCTCCGACGAGGACCTTCTCCGCGTTCACACCCAGCAATGGATCACCAAACTGAAGACCGGCACGCTCACCGCCAGCGAAGTGATGAAACTTGAAGTTCCGTACTCACCCGAACTCGCCCAAGCCGTCTGGCTCGCCGCCGGCGGCACCATCCTCGCCGGACAACTCGCACTCCGCGATGGCTTCGCCAGTAATCTCACTGGCGGGTTTCACCACGCCTACGCCAATCACGGCGAAGGCTTCTGCGCGATACACGACGTCGCGGTAGCCATTCGACGTTTGCAATCTGACGCCGCAATAAAAAAAACCATCGTCGTCGACACCGACGTCCATCACGGCAACGGCACTGCCCACATCTTCCGCAACGATGATTCCGTTTTTACCCTTTCGATTCATCAGCAACACAACTACCCAGCCGACAAGCCGCCTTCAAATCTCGATATAAACCTCGATGACGGCATTGAAGACGAAGAATATCTTTCCCTCCTGTTGCCAGCGGTAGAAAAATCCCTGAACGAATTCCGACCCGACATCCTTTTCTACGTCGGTGGCGCCGACCCCTTCTGCGAAGACCAACTCGGCGGTCTGCGCCTGACAAAATCAGGCCTGAAAGCCCGCGACAAATCCGTATTTCAAGCCACCCGGTCGCGCAACATCCCGGTAGTTACCACTCTCGCGGGCGGCTACGCCCGCCGCGTGGAAGACACCATCCGCATCCACGCCAACACCATCCTCGCCGCGCAAGAAGTCGCGCGAGAGTTCTCCGCACCGGCGAGCTCCGCGCCAGGCTTGTAGCGCAGCCTGGGCCTTTGTACCGGCCGCCTTCTTAGGCGGGCCTCTTTTTTGAAACGTTACACGGACTGTTGCAATTGATTGCACCTTGGTTGCAAATTAGGGTTCGTGTTTTTCCACTAATGCGCCGCAGGCGCCGCGGGCAACTCCGCCTTTGCGGGTGCCGGCAAAACCTGCTGAATTGCTTCGTGCAACTCTCCCTCAATCGTGTCCGGGTCAAATCCATTCGCGCGAAACACCACCTTTCCCGCATGGTCTAAAACCAGCACCGTCGGAAACGAATCCACCCCGAACAATTCCGCAAGCCCGTCGGCAAACACTTCGCTTGACCGCGGCTTGCGCTCCGCCAGATAAGGACCCACCAGCGATTCGTCGTCATCGCAATTCGCGGAGAGGAACACTACCTCCGCATTTCCGGAATAACGTGCCGCCAGCTTTTCATAAATCGGTTCGAGCGCATGGCACGGCCCGCACCACGTCGCCCAGAAATTTATCACCAGCACTTTGCCTCTTTGCGCGCTAACCGGATACGCAGCTCCATCCGGCGCGCGGCGAATCACAAAAGCGTAGGCGTCTTTTAGGCCAGTGTTGCGCTTGGCGCGCGGCGTTTCCGTGGTGGCGGTTACATCATCAATGGTCTTTAATAGAAAATCGCCAAGTCCGGCATCACTTCCATAAGCCAGTCGCCACGCATTGCCAAGCTTCTGCCTGATATCGTGCCGGTTGCTGGACTTCGTCGCCGTATCGGACAACGCGAATGCGCGAGCGTATTGCGTCGTGGCACCTTTGTAGTCTTTCTCCAGTTCATCCAGTTCGCCCAGTTTCAGCGCCGCGCTTGAATTGGGCATTAGCGAATAACTTTCTTCAAAGTCCTTTCGCGAAGCTGCAACTTGCTGCAAACGTCCGTCCAGCCGTCCCCGCAACGCCAGCATTGCGGACTCATCGCGCTTTTTCTGGCCTTCCCACTCCGCCACGGAAACGCGTGGCGACTTCTCCGAAATCGGTGAACCGCGCACTGACTCATAAACACGCGTTGCGTAGGTAACTGCTCGACGCAGTCCTTCCACGTCTCCGGTCCGTTCCAACAATTGAATCGCCAGCAAGGTCATCGATACATCGTCCGGAGTCAACGAAACGATTCGCTCCGCATAGTTCGTCGCGCACGCATCATCGTGAAACTGCATGCACGCTTCTACCAGCGCGCGATAAATCTGCGGACGCTCCGGCGCGTTCGGGTATTTTTCCAGATACGCTTGTAAGTTTTTGACCAGCGCGGCGCGATCGTTTCCCGCGTTCGTGATTGCTTTTTGCAGTTCCTCGGCGGGAGACAGTGGCTTGGCGGCCGCCTGCTTTTGCGAGGCCTTTTTCTCAGCTGTGGTTGGCTTTCCGTGTGTAGCGGGAGCTCCGGAATCGGACTGCCCAAACAATGCGACAGGAATCATGCCGAGCGAAAGAAGGCATACCACAACAGCGATGCACCGGCGGCCCATATCCCGGATTGTATCGCGATTCCGAAGTCACCCGCATTTTGAACAGGTACAACGTCGCCAAGCTGCCAGGCACGGATAACTAAAGTGTGGACCGCGCAGTGCAGAGAATCATTCAGCAGAAACGTCAGCAAGCCCTCAGGCAAAATTCTTCAAGACTTTAGCAGCAATCAAAAATTTGTCATCCTGAGGCGATCTGATAAGGATCGCCGAAGAATCTCAACTTCAAACTCAGCAACACTATTCGCTGGAATCTATCGAAACACGAGGCGCACTGCGACGCTTGCGCTAAAAGCGACGCTCATCATTCGACACTCCCGAACTCACGAAGCCGGCTGCACGTTAATCCCACCCGAAACAGTATGAATCTCCACCCGTCCTCCGGCATTCCCCACACGCGCGCGCAAGTTATGCTTGTCTTGATCTTCAATCACGATGGGAATGCTTGCATTAATTTGCCCAGAGACCGCCTCCGCCGAAAGATGAAAGTTCGCCGACGGTGGCACGGCAACCTCCACGCTTCCCGAAACCGTTTTCAAATTCCAATAGCTGTTGCCGGAGGGATTTCCTTTTACGGACACGTGGCCTGACGTCGAGCTGGCGTTAACATCATTTCCGGCGCCCGCTATATCCACCGATCCGCTCTTCGTGCCCGCTTCCACGCGTGCGCCCGGCCCGGACACGTTGACCGACCCAGACTGCGTGCGAATCCGCACATCGCCCTTAACATTTGCGGCGTTCACGCTTGCGGACTTTGTCGATGCGCGAAAATCATCGCCCAGATCCTGTGCCGTAATGGCACCGCTTGCCGAACTCACTTGCACCGAACGATCGATTTTGCTGACCGCGATTGAGCCAGATGACGATTCGATCTTCACTGGTCCCTGTATATCGCTGATTGTCTGAGAACCCGACGCCACCGTTGTGGCTACTTCAGCGTTTCGCGGCAATTCGATCGTGTACGCAATCGTGACGCCATTCGATCGCCGCAATTCTTTGCCGACGCGAATAATATCCGGCTTCTGTTCGATAGGAGGATTCGCGGAAAGTTCTCTGGCCTGTTTGGACGAATCGTTAAAAAGAAATCCGTGCGCGCGAATTTCGCCGCGTATGTGAACTTTATTGTCCGCGCTTCCTGAAATATGAACCGATCCGCTGGCGTTGGTAAGGTCCAGCCGAATCGGCCCGGAGACCTCATACGTCCGGTCGAATGATCCGCTGGAAACCGCGCCCCCACAACCGGCCAGCAACACAGGCAACGCAAAGACGGAAACCGCGAATCTCAGATTCCTTCTGCGAACCATTCTCCCTCCGCCAATCTTCGTGGTATTGGTCTTTGTGGCATTGGGCCCATTGCAGTCGCGACTTCACAAAACAACTCGTCATCGCGCCATTCCCACTCTGCTCGACACACATAGATGATACGAGCGAAACGGGCCCGATGTTCCCAGCGCCCCTTGTATCACTCCGGATACAACCTCGGATGTAACCCAGGAATATATAAGCTCGGAGTCGTTCTTTAACGAGCGCCTAAACTCGCGTTCAGCGAACCTTGGCGGTAACCTTCCAAATCCAAAGCCACATACAGAAAACCAGCCGCTTTGAAGCGCTTCGCGATTTCCGCGCCCATCGCTGCGGTCATCGCTGCCGGCAACTCCTCAGGAGCAATCTCAATGCGCCCCAGCTTATCGTGCAGCCGCACACGAAACTGCTTGAATCCCAAATCCCGCAAAATGGCCTCGCCGTTCTCCACCAGCAGCAACCGCTCCTTCGTGACCTCCGTCCCGTAGGGCAGCCGTGAAGAAAGGCAGGCGGATGCCGGACGGTCCCAGGTTGGAAGTCCCGCGCGCTGCGAAAGCGCACGAATATCTGCCTTGCTCATTCTTGCGTCCAGCAGCGGCGCTAGCACGCGATGCTCGGCCGCCGCGCGATGCCCCGGCCGGAAGTCGCTGATGTCGTCAGCATTCACGCCATACGCCACGGCAGCGAAGCCACGCTCCAGCGCCAATTGATCCAACACATTAAAAAGTTCGTCCTTGCAGTAGTAGCAGCGGTCACCCGCATTCGCGCGGTATGCCGGATTTTCCATTTCGTGCGTTTCCACAAACTCGTGCCGCACGCCAGTGTGCGCCACAAACTTCTCAAGCTCCGCGCGATCGTACGCCGCGTAGCTCGGCGATATCGCCGTGACCGAAAGCGCGTTTGCGCCCAGCATTTGATGCGCAGCCCACGCCAGATACGCGGAGTCTGCTCCGCCAGAAACCGCAATCACTACGGAAGGAAGTTCGCCAAGACGAGCCAGCAAGGCGGCTTCCTTGCGCGCAGACTCGCTTTCACTCGTTTCCTGCTTGCGAATTTGTACCAGGGAACTCATCGAACAAAGTATATCGTATGCAGTCAGGCGACAGTTTACAGCAATCGCCCTATTTGAAGTCCAGCAGAACGTCCACCGTGGATTTGCCGGCGTCCGGCCGCAGCCAGTGCCCGACGCTGTCGTAGTGAACCGGCAACTCGCCAAAAATGTTTTTCGATTTTTCCTGTAGCCCGAGCAAAAACTCTTCGTATTTTATTTTGTCGAAAACATCTCCAGCGGCGATCGGAAACTGCGACCGCACGCGTGCTTCTCCGCTTAAAGAAAGACCTGTAATCACCCAGCCGCCCATGTGATACTGCGCCCCTTCCGAGATTGGAATTTTGTACGAAACAGCGTGCGCCGCTTCATTGAAAATAGCTTCCGGCTGCACGGTCGCATCCAGATAGCCCCGGCGGCCGTATTCTTCGCGAACCTTCTCCAGCGCCTCTTCGATCTGCATTCCATCAGCGATCGCGCCAGGCTTCACGCCAAAATATGAAGTCAACGCGATGGACGAGATCACATTGTTTCCAGACCATTGCGCGTCGGCGAAGTGATACAGGTCCCCGGTCGCAATCGGTACAAACACAGGAATCTGCTCCGGCAATGTCGCGCTTGGCGCGCCAGTCAAGCGCACCTCGGCTGGGCCCAACTTGGCTTTCAAATATCCCCGCTTCAAATACACCGGGCGAATTTGCTCCGCCAAAAAAACGTCGATTGTCGTTCGCGAATAGGGCTTGCCGACAATTTCCGAAAGGTGCTGCTGGACCGCTGGATTCGCAGAAAGCTCCGCGTCGCTGAAACCCAGGCTCGCAATCTTCAGCCCCGCGCCTTCTATCGAAAACTGCTGAACATTTCCGTCGCCCAGCGGATTCGCCGTCACCTGATGCTGCACCGGCAAATCCAATTTGTGCGTCACAAGAAGATCGTGGATCGCGTTCGCCGCCGTATCGACCACCGCGCCGCCCTCGGGAAGCGTTCCATCATAAAAGGGAAGTTGCGCGCGGATCGCGTCATTCAATTCCGAATCGCCAAACCACGGAAAATTATCGTAATAAGCCAGAACCCGCGGCGACTCGGCTAGATGAAAACTCAGCGTTAGACCTTCAGTATGCGTCTTAAAGTCGTACTTCACCGTGGAAAACAACCCGGAAGCCACCAACTTGTCCGCCGCAGCCTGCAAATCCTCCCGCCCCACTTGAGCCCCGGTCTGCAACCCAGTCAGCACCGCAATCTGCGCCTCCGTCAATTTCTTCTGTCCATCGCTCCGCACCTCCCGCAACTCCGCCGTCCCACTCCCCGCAGTCTGTGACCTAGCAAGCGAAGGATGCAAAGAGCAGGCAAGCAAGAGTGAACCGGCGAAAATAAAAGTAAGAAACGTCTTGCGCATCTCGCTATTCTACCGTAACAGATTTAGCGAGGTTGCGGGGCTGGTCTACGTCGCAGCCGCGGCGGACAGCGATGTGATACGCCAGCAATTGCAGCGGAATAATTTCTAGCAACGGCACCAGTAGTTCCGGAGCCGGCGGCAACACGATTAAATGGTCCGAGGCTTCGCAGGCGAGATGATCGTTTTGCGTGACGATGGAAATAACGATACCATCTCTCGCCTTCACCTCTTTGATGTTGGAGACGCTTTTTTCGTAGAGGGTGACGGACGCGGGATCGGAATCGTCGCGTGTGGCCAGAACTACTACCGGAAGATTTTCGTCGATCAGCGCGTTGGGGCCGTGCTTCATTTCGCCGGCGGGATAGCCTTCGGCGTGGATGTAGGAAATTTCCTTCAGCTTGAGAGCTCCTTCGAGCGCAATCGGATAATGAATGCCACGGCCGAGATAGAGAAAATCGGAGCAGCGGAAAAATTGCCGCGCCAGATTTTCGTACAAACCTGTTTGATCGGCCTGCAGGATAGTTTCTATTTTGTGAGGAATTTTGGTGAATTCCTGGAGCAAACTTTTCGCTGCTTCGCTGGAGAGCGCGCCGCGCGTTTCCCCCAAATAAATCGCCAGTAAAACCAACGCCGTAAGTTGCGCGCTAAACGCTTTGGTCGATGCCACGCCGATTTCCGGTCCAGCGTGCGTCAGGATCGTGCCGGCGGCTTCGCGCGTGATCATGGAGCCGAGGACGTTGCAAATTGCTAAAGTCGGCGATCCTTTTAATTTTGCTTCGCGCTGCGCGGCGATGGTGTCGGCGGTTTCTCCGGACTGGCTGATGCAGACGGTTAGAGTGTTTGAGTCCAGAATCGGATCGCGATAGCGGAATTCGCTGCCGTAATCGACTTCAACGGGCAAGCGCGCGAGGCGCTCGATCATGAATTTTCCCGCTAAGGCAGCGTGCCAGCTGGTGCCGCACGCGACGATACGCACATTTTTAAAATCGCGGAATTGCTGTTCGATGAGACCCATGTCGCCGAGATAGATTTTCCCGGTGTCCTGCGAAATTCTGCCGAGCAAGGTGTCGCGCACGGCGCGCGGCTGCTCAAAAATCTCTTTCTGCATGTAATGCTTGAAGCCGCCCTTTTCCGCCATGATGGGATCCCAGGCGACGTGGTGTGGTTTGCGTTCGACGGGTTTGCCGTCGTGGTCCATGACGCCAACGCCATCTTTCGTGAGCACCGCGATGTCGCCATCGGCGAGGAAAAAAATATTTCGCGTGTGTTCGAGCAGCGCGGGAATATCGCTGGCCACGAAATATTCGCCATCGCCGAGACCAATAACGGCGGGCGGGCCCAGGCGCGCGGCAACAATTTTATCGGGATCGGATGTCGAGAGAAAAACCAGCGCGTAAATTCCGCGAACCTGCTTGAGCGTGGTGCGCACAGCATCTTCGAGCGGAATCTTGCCGCCAGGACCCTGCATATTGTTCTCAACCAGATGCGCGACGATTTCGGTGTCGGTCTCGGTGACGAATTTGTGGCCTTCGTGCTGCAGCTGTTCTTTAAGCTCCAGATAATTTTCGATGATGCCGTTGTGCACGACCACGATTTGTCCGCTGCAATCGCGATGCGGGTGGGCGTTTTCTTCCGTGGGGCGGCCATGCGTGGCCCAGCGGGTGTGGCCAATGCCGTAGCTGCCATCGATAGGGGATTTTTGAATGACTTCCTCGAGATTGCGGAGCTTGCCGGAGGCGCGGCGAATTTCCAGCTTGCCTGCGGAGTCGACCACGGCAATTCCGGCGGAGTCGTAACCGCGGTACTCGAGCTTGCGAAGACCTTCGATGATGACGGGAACAACTTTTTTCGGGCCGATGTAGCCCACGATGCCGCACATGCGGGAAGTCTCCTAATATTCTTTCTAGAAGCGTAGCATGCGAAACAAATGGGCTGGAAATTTGAAAAGTCCGGTGACGCGAGATCGGAAATTGCTTCGAGGGCACAATCTCACGGCTTGCAAAAGCAGCCCCGCTGGACAAACAGGCGCTGCGGCGAATCCCTCTCGTGGACAAATCGAAGAGGAAGAGAGATTCCTGGCTCCGCCTGCCTGCGCAGGCAAGCTCGGAATGACGACACGGCTGTTGCCCGCATTGACGAGATAACTGTAGCGCGCATTGAGGAAATGATTGCTGCGCGCGCTGAGCGGCGGCCGACGCCGCGAATCGTGACAGACGGTGACGAAGGCAAACGAGGCTAGTCCACGATCTCGAAGCGGTATTCCTCGATGACCGGATTGGTGAGCACTTCCTTGGAAATCTTTTCGAGTTGCTTTTGGGCTTCGTCGCGCGACCAGCCATCGAGATTCAGGACGAAGAATTTGCCCTGGCGAACGTCGGTGATGGCGGCATACCCGAGTCCGGAGAGAGCGTGGTGAATGGTTTGACCTTGCGGATCGAGTACGGTGCGTTTGGGCATGACCCAGACATGAGCTTTCATCTGAAAAGTATAGCAGGAGGAGCAAGGAGGTTAATGAAGTAGCGGAGGTAAAGGAGGTGGAGGAGGTAGAGGAGTCCGGCCGAAAACGCCATGGTTGCTATAAGGGCCAAGCCAATTCGACGGCGCGGAGCGCGACAACCTTAGCATGGACGAATCGCAGATCAAATCGTTACGCAGGGAATGGAGAAAAATCGCGGGTGAGCCTGGAAATTTCTGAATCTAGCGGCGGTATCGATCTAACCAGAATGACTGGTGTCATCAATATGTTTGAGAGCGGACCAGTACTTCGAAAGAGGAAGATTAACACAGAGGTCGCAGAGAGTGGGCGCACAGAGGTTGCGGAGAGTTTGGGCGGCCAGGGGCGGTTAGCTAAATACAGCGCGAATGAACGGCGCTTGTAGGCTGCGCAGACCGTGTTTGTAGCACAGTGCAAACCGCTTTGGCGGTTCGAACGTCGTTTGTCATGAGTGGGCCTTGTGGAAAATTTTACGGGGTGGTGACTATCGGGAGGTCGATGAAGGTGGCTTGGCCGGTGGTGTGGTAGATGCGTTGGGTGGCCTTGCGGTAGTCGGTTGGCTTGGCCCAGAAAACATTGGGCACGAAAGTTTGCGGGTTGCGGTCGTAGAGAGGGAACCACGAGGACTGGATTTGCACCATGATGCGGTGACCCGGCAAGAAGACGTGATTCGCGTTCGGCAGATCAAACCGATAGAGGAGAGGCTTATCGGGGGCGATCGGCTTGGGAGTTTCGAGGCTCTCGCGATAGCGGCCACGAAAAATATCCGCGGAAATCATCAGCTGATAGCCGCCCATGGATGGCTGGCCAGCAACTTCATCAGGGTACACATCGATTACTTTGACGACCCAATCGGAATCGGTGCCGCTGGTGGAAGCGAGCAGATTCGCAACCGGCTGTCCACTGATTTTAAGCGGCGCGGTCAGTATATCGCAGGTGAAGACGAGTACATCGGGGCGGCCGGACGCGTCGCGCTGATCGTCCACCAGCCACTGCGACCAGGTCATGCCATCGCCGTAGCCCATGGGTTGAACAGGACGTGCGCGGTACGGAACCGGCTTGGCAGGATCAGAAATGTATTCGTCGAACGGCGTGTCGCCGGCTTTCGGTGCGCTCATGCTGAGTTTCAAGCCAGCGGACAGATAGAGCGGCGTCATTTTTGTGGTGCACCCACTGGAGCAGCCAGACGGCCAACCAGGAAGCCGACGCCACACATTGGTGCCAGTTTCGTAAGCGGAAACAGCTGGAATGTCAGCCCTGGGAGCACCATCCTTCAAGTATTGATCGAGGAATGGACGCAGAATGTGCTGCTGGAAATATGCGCCGGTATCGGAGCCGAACTTGAGCGCGCCCAGCGAACTAGCCTCTTCGATTTCCTGGCCGTGATGCCACGGACCCAACACTAAAAAAACTTTTTCGTTGTTGGTGTCTTTAGGTTTGATGGCCTTGTACACCGCTGGGGCGCCGTAAATATCTTCTTGATCCCACAGGCTGTGCACCAGCATCACCGGAACTTTCAGAGGTTGGGCGGCAAGAATTTTGTCCATGGCTTGTTCGCGCCAGAACGGGTCGTAACTGGGATGGTCGAGAATTTTGCGCCAGAAGCCCATCTGTTCGAGACCGTGCCTGCGGCCCAGTTCGCCGGACGAGCCGGCTTGCATGAAGAAATCGTAATCGTCGAAGTGGTCGGTCCACCATTTTGCTTTGTTGTCGCGCGTGCCGACCTGCTCAAAAATGTAAGGCATATTCTGCTGGCGGAAGGCGCCGTTGTGAAACCAGTCGTCACCCATCCAGCCATCCACCATGGGATTCATGGGCACACTGACCTTTAATGCCGGATGAGGATTCACGAGAGCCATCAATGGCAAAAATCCATCGTAAGAAATTCCGAGAATGCCGACCTTGCCATTTGATGCGGAAATATTTTTGACCAGCCAGTCGATGGTGTCATAGGTGTCGGTCGAATGGTCTACAGGAGTGGGATTGAGCGGGCCGTGAAGCGGACGGTTCATGACGTAATCGCCTTGAGAGTCATACTTTCCGCGCACATCCTGCACCACGCGGATGTAACCGCCTTCGACAATCACGTCAGTAGCGTTGTCGTAACCATAGAGAATGGGACCGAGATGCGAACTGTTGGCGTGAGTGGTCAACTTTTCGGCGCTATAAGGAGTGCGGGTGAGCAGAATGGGCGCGTTGTGTGCGCCTTTGGGGATCAGGATGACGGTGAAAAGTCTTACGCCGTCGCGCATGGGGATCATGACTTCGTTGCGAGTGTAATCAAAACTGTCCGTGACCTGCCGTACGGTATCCGGCGTTTCGCTCGGAAGAGCTTGAGGGGATGCGGGAGCGGCAGTTTGTGCGGGCGACGATGCAACGAAAAACATGAAGCTGAGAAGTGACGTGATCAGTGCAAGGGAGCGAGCGGCGTGTTTAAGTTTCATCGGCACCTTTGAGAACCTAAATCGCAAACTTACGGCGAGACACTAGTTTTGGCGCATCACTTTCGTAAGCGCTTTCGTGGATACGGGTGCGCAAAACCTGGTCAGAATTTGGCGTTGAATCAGACAAAAGTATACGTGGGCACAGACTACTTGGCCAGCGATGGAGATCTTTGCGAATGGCTTGATGCAGAAAATCCGCTGTGCGGCCGGGAACGGCTGGAATTTTACCGGAATCAGGCAAGGCTCTACTACAGGCTTTGGGAAACTAATTGACTTAGGGAATATTGCGCACGCTGCGGCAAACGGTTTCCAGACGGGCGGCATAGACCAAGTGCGATACCAGACCGTAGAAGTGCGACGCGGGTGGCGTTTGCGCCGGAGACTTGGACAAACCCAGAGCGGGCACGGCGAATTCATCCGCCGCGACGAAGTGCGCTCCTTTGAGGCGTTTTTGCGACGTAGAGGGAATCTGATCGGTGGCGCGGTTTCTCTCGTTGCGAACCACAGCGGCTAAAGCCGGGTGTTGTTTTTTGACAGCGTACGGCACGACTGAAGTCGTGCCCTCCCTAAGAGCCACGCGACGGGGGGCCAAGCCCTCCCTAGAATGCGACGGCAGTCAAGCCTGATACGTGAGATCCGAGTGTTGATATTTCGCTTTGTTGCCGCAGTGCGGGCACCCGACTTCGAGGCCGCTTTCAGGGAATTTCGGTTTCACCGGCAGAAAGAAATTTTCGATGGTGCGGTCTTCGATTTCTGAATGCGGGAACGTCTTGCCGCAGTTTGAGCACTCCAGAACCCAACTTGCCATTTATGAGCACCGATGAATAGCAAACAGCAGAGTAGCTAGTCCAAGGCTGGAGACATATACGTGAAAACGCTTATTCGCTACGGTACAAATTTGAATTGAACCGCAGGTCCGACTGGTACTTTGTGTAAGCGGCAACTAGCGAACAATTAGTGAGTACGTTCCAGCAGGTTCTGGACCTGCTGTACGAGCGGTTCGACACCGTCGGACTTTGAAATAATGGCGTCGACACCGGCTCGGTCGGCATCGGAATCCGTGACCCCGGACTTGTGGATGGTAAACAGGACCACCTGCACCGGAGGACGATTGTTCTTCAATTTTCGAGTGGCGTCCAAACCGTGCATGCGAGGCATGGAAAGATCCATCACCACCAGATCCGGATTGAGCGATTCAGCTTTTTCGACGGCGTCAACGCCGTCACACGCTTCGTGCACGATGAAAGGTGTGTGCATTTCCAAAGCCGATCGAACGATCAGGCGAATGACCTGGTTATCATCGACGACGAGAATGCGTTTTTGCATAATAGAAGTTCGTTCTCAGGCTCGGCGATTATGTCCGATGCCGGATGCTGGGAAATTACGTTAACTGCGCAAAGGAAATGGCAGCAATACCCTGTACAGCGTAGAATCGGCATGTACGACACTTGAGATCATTTAACGTTTTAGGGAAGGAAACGAAGCTGTTTGCAATGCTGCACTCCGCCATAGTTTGCGATAGCGGGAAATGAGGCCAAGTAATGCCAAACGTAAGAGTATTGATTGCGGACGACCATGAAATCGTGCGTCGGGGTCTGCGCGCGATTTTGACGGAGCAGCCCGGATACGAAGTGGTGGGAGAAGCTGGCGACGGGCGAGACGCAGTGCAGAAGGCGAAATCGCTGAAGCCGGATATCGCGATGCTCGACATCAGCATGCCGCAGCTCAACGGGCTGGAAGCCGCGCGTCAGATGTTGAAGGAAGATCCACAGTGCAAGATCTTGATTCTGACGATGCACGAATCGGACGCGGTGATTCGGGACGTCCTGGATGCGGGAGCGCGCGGGTATCTGTTGAAGTCCGACGCGAACCGCGATTTGATCAACGCGGTGGACGCCATTCGCCGGAACAAGACTTTCTTCACGGCGCGAGTGGCGCAAATGGTGCTGGATGGCTACCTGGACAAAAAGCCCAAGCTGAATGATCCGGAGAATCACAAGAGCGTGCTGACTTCGCGGCAACGTGAAATCGTGCAATTGTTGGCGGAAGGGAAGAGCAGCAAGGAGGTTGCCGTGGCGCTGAACTTGAGCGTGAAGACCGCCGAAACGCATCGCGCCAACATTATGAACCGGCTGGATTGCCACTCTGTGAGCGAACTGGTGCTTTACGCGGTGCGGAACAATATCATTCAGGCCTAGAGTTTGCAGTTATTTAAAACGATCAATGGTCGAACCGTTTAAGTGATCGGCTGAAGCGATGCCATCTTCGGGACAAGAGTCGAAGCCGGCGGGCTTGACGCCATTGTGTTCGTGGTTTTCCGCGGGCTGAGCTGTATCGAGCCTTGGCGGATTCACGGAAACGACGGTTTGCAGAGCGTTTGTGAGCGGAATGGTTACACGCAGAACTGTACCGTGGCCAGGCGATTCGAGATCGAGTATGCCATCAACCTCCGCGACGCGGCCGCGCATACCGGCCAAGCCTACTCCGGTAGGAGCTTTGCTGGTTCTGAAATTCTGCAATGACTCTTCGGGAATCCCTTTGCCGTAATCTCTAATCGTCATTACGATCGCCTGAGGCGTTGCAGTGACGACTACTTCCGCCTTGGGACTTCCGGAGTGACGATGAACATTGGTGAGACCTTCCTGCAAGACGCGGAATAGGGTTAGCTCCAATTCCCTGGGCAATTTTAAATTCTTCGGAATTTCGAGGGTTACGTCAATTTTGCTGCGTTCGGAAAAGCCATCGACCAGCCAGCGCGCTGCCGCGGGAAATCCCACTTCGTCCAACATCGGCGGATGCAAAAGATAAGAAAGCGTGCGGGTTTGGCTCAAGCCCTCGTCGACCATCTGCAGGCATTCTGCAAAGATTGTGGAATCGTTCAGCGACTGCGCATCGCTGCGGGCGGCATGGTTAAGTCCCATTTTCAACGCGATGAACAACTGGCCGATGCCGTCATGCAAGTCGCGCGCAAGTTTGCGGCGTTCTTCATCCTGAACTTGAAGAATTCTGCCGCTGAGGCGGCGGACAACCTGTTCAGCGTTCTGGCGCTCACGCAATTGAACCATCAATTCCGTGAAATTCAGGATGGTGAAGAGAAGGATGAGAGCGAAAGAAAGAAACAGGGCGGTCTTCTGAGCGCGATACGTTTTCTCCGAGACGACCTTTCTCATGCTCAATACTTTGGCCTCTTCGGAGCGCAATGCTGCCAACTTCGCAAATGCATCAGTCGCTAAATCGCGGCCGGTACGGGAGAATTCTTCCTGCAACTCCACGCTGCCGCCCTGGTTCGCCATTTCAACTGAGGTACGCAGGAGTTTCAGCTGCTGATCAATTAATGGAGTGAGCGCAGCGACCAAGGATTGCTGCGCGGGATCGTCCGCGGTGAGAGCACGAAGCCTGGCGATGCTGCCCGGCAAAGCGTCCGCGGCCGTGCGATATTGCTCCAGCCCCTGCTCTTGGTTGGAAAAAACGTAGTGAAGGCGTCCATTTTCCGCGGAGAAGAGTTCGGAGCGAAGTTCTTCAATGGCGGTTTCGACTTGATGGCTGTGAGAGACCCAGTGCACGCTGGCGGCGTAACTGGAAGTGAAGTGAGTGATGGCGGCGGCGATGAGGACAAGAGAGGTCAGCGTAAAGCCGGTCAAGTACCATAAGGTTCGTTCTGAGATGCGTTGCATACTATTCCCCCGCCCACGACCCGTTGAACATGCGATTGAAACTCCTTACGCGGAAATCATGTTTTGGAACGCGATCGCGTCGTCGACGCCGCAGCAGTGGGTGCCAGCTTGCGCGCGCGAAGGGGCAAATCCTGCTGGTGTACAGAGTTTTCTTTCTCGAGTAGAAGTTTTTTGACGGAGGCCAGTGGTACCTGCGCAAACTTAAATTTGTGAATGGCCATAGACGCTGCTCCTCTGGGCTGACAGCAAAGTAACAGAGGCAAGCTCATACGGGTGAACTCCTTACGAGATACCTGATACGGGCTTTTTCGCGGTTTTGCTTGTCGCGCCGTCAGGTAAACGTACGCAGACCGAAAAGGAATGCGGAGCATAGTACCTGTGCAAAACAGCGAAATGTCTAGTTGCGTGCAAGCTTAGGTTTAGGATACGATAACGCAAGGTTAGGTGTACGTCAAGGAAGGAGCGGGAAAATGCCCAAGACAACGCCGCGAAAAAAAACCATGCACTTTAAGACCATGGTGCAGTCCGAGCTTCCCCAGGGCCGAAACGGAAAGCACAGGGGCATTGTGACCACCATTTTCAGTGATCTGGACAATTTGAACGCCGGCTCGGCATTGAAAGTGCCGCTGTCGGAATTGGCGGACTCAAAAGAGAAGGTGCGTTCGGCGCTGAACCGCGCCACGCGCAAGGCCAGCCGAAAGGTTCTCACTGCAAGCGACGACAATTTTTTGTACGTGTGGAACGGCGAGTAGGCGGAGCGGTGTCCGCAGGAAGAAGCCGCTGCTCTGGCTTTACTGCTTGCCGGCGGCAGCCTCGCCCGTTTCCGGGAAGGCGTCGAGTAAGGACTGTCGCTCGGCTACCGGCAGGAAAGAATACTCGAAGGCTGCGCGGTTGATGGCCAGGAGCTCGTGCATCGTCAGCCCGGCGCCGAGCGCGGCAGAGTATTCTTCGACCAGCGTGGTATGAAACAGAGCAGGATCGTCGGTGGAAAGCGTGATGGGAATTCCGTGCCGGAAGAGTTTAGGAAGCGGATGTTGTGAGAGATTAGCGTTGGCGGCGTTGAGTTGAATGTTGAGCGCGTTCGTGCGGACGTTGCTGGTGGGACAGATTTCCAGAGGTATTTTGCGTTCGGCAAGCGTGTTCATCAGAGCGTCGCTGCGAATTGCGGCGATGCCGTGACCGATACGTTCGACGCCCAGAATATTGATGGCCTCCGTGATTTGTTCGGGACCTCCCATTTCTCCCGCGTGGGCAAGCAAGTGCAGGCCGTGTTTGGCCGCGTAATCGTAAGACTCGCGAAAATCCGACAGCGGTAGAGAGAGTTCGTCGCCACCGAGGCCGAAGGCGACTACACCTTCGCGGCGCAGTTCAGCGGTAATGCGCGCGACTTCCATAGCCGGAGCTGGACCAAACTGGCGCACAGCGTCAAAGATGAATTGGACTTGCGGGCCTGTGCCGGATTTTGCATTTTGTGTGAAAACTTCTTTGAGAGATTGGAAATTGGCGACGACGTTCTGCTTGCGGAGAAGCATTACGCCAATGGAGAGAGTGATTTCAGCGTAGACGACGCCCTGTTCGTGGAGAACAGTTGCGGCGTCCTGGGCGAGTAAAGCGTAATCTGCTGGCTCACGCAGGAAGGATGTGGCCCATTTGTAGAGGTCCAGGAATTGCGAAAAGCCGCGCGTGTTATAACGAGAATGGATGTCGTTCCAATTGAGTGGAACGGAATATTTTTCTGCGAGAGACATGACGCGCTGCGGGAGTAGCGCGCCTTCGAGATGGAGATGGAGTTCGGCCTTGGGAAGCTGACGAAGAAAGCGGCTCGAGTCAGAGGAGATTGGCACGCAGACAGTTTAGCAGGCGAGCATAGAAGAGAAAGACGCCACGGAATCACAGAGCACACGCTGCACAAACCAGACATTTCATTTTGCGGCGAGGCGGTACAAGGATTGGACATTGCAACTGGGATTTGGCGGCGCCGGTTGTTCGACGATGTTCATGGTGCCACCGGTCAGGGCGACCATGACGCGGGGATGATCGTGGCGAGTGAAGTATTGGGAACGATGACGGAGCGCCAGACTTTAACGTCGTCGTTTTCAACTTGCTGCTGAGGTTGCTGAGAACCTACGACTGCGAGGAGTGCAGCCATAAAGAGCAGAGCAAACGCGGTGCGAATCGCAAAAATTTTCATTGTCTCCCCGAGGGGAAATTGCCGCGCCGAAATGATCGCACACGGAATTTTGTGTTCCCGTTCGTGCGCGAATTTGAGAGCGGCAAATACGAACAGAATAGAGTGATTTAATTCGGAAAAGGGGCAGCGGACAGCCGCAGTCCAAAAACGGTACGGAGCGGGGGTGGTCGGGGCAGCTACAAAAGCAAGAAGCCGGGCTAAAGCCCAGCACTACACGATCGTAAGGAAACGGCAAAGAAATCAGCAGCGAAGAGCACAAGCAGGATTGCCTGTGCTACCCGAACCGTTCTACGCGAAGCGGATGAGTTGGACAGTTAATGCGGTAGTGCGGGTTGGCCGGCGTTTTTCCAGGCTGTGAGCCAGTAGGAGCCGACGTCGGTGGCGGCGTCGGAAAGTTGGCGGATGAGGACGGCGCCAGCCTGGTTGTAGAAGTGATCGTAATATTCGTCGGTGTACGCATTCAGGCCGCGACGCGCCTCGCGATCCGCATACAGAACTGTTTCGAGCCAACTGTGCGAGCTGAGGCATGCCTCGAAGGCGTGGTCCGTGGGATCGGCAATGAAGATCGCGTCATTGGGGCGCATGAAGAAGAAAGACGAATAGCGGTCCACCAGGGACGTGCCGAAGCGTTCATTGATACCTTTCTGCCCGCTGAGATGGCCGTCCATATTGTCAGTGGTGTTGAAGGGATCGTGTGCCGCGGCGACGTAGCTGGCAAGCACCGCCGCATAGATTTTGGCGTCGTCCCATTTTCCGGTGTGCATGGCGTCGGTGAGTTTTGCGCTGTACACGCCAATTTGCCAGGGAAGCAGGCCATTGGCCTCGAGCTTCGATTTGCCGAACTTGGAAACTGCGGCCTTGTAGTTGCGCGGAAGCAGCTCGAAGGGAAAACGGCCGTACTTTTCGAGATACAGAAACTGGTTCTTACGTTCGGCGGGAGTTTTTTCCACGATGACAAACGGGTCGTTTACGTGATTAAGCAGTTCCGCACGGCTGGCGTCGAAGAAGGGACGCAGGTCGGCGGGCAGCGTGTCGATCGCGCGATTGACGATCAGTTTGTTGGCGTTATTTCCCCAGGCGCAAGCAGTGGGCGAGCAAGTGGCGCAGGCCAAAAGAACTGTGAGCACGCTGAGAACTTGAAACCTTCGGGACATTCCTGGCCAGCCTCGTGCGGGTTAATTTGCTGTTTCCAAGCGTAGCGTACTGCGTTTACGGCTGTACGAAAAGTAGATCACAAGCCCGATGACCAGCCATACAAAGAAACGGATCCAATTCATGAT
>Ga0207665_10000462_pt1 | contig 27963 bp, 30 predicted proteins | sample LARL112metaG_FD_184351 | JGI IMG/M metagenome (GOLD analysis project Ga0207665, IMG submission 184351) | Corn, switchgrass and miscanthus rhizosphere microbial communities from Kellogg Biological Station, Michigan, USA - LAR L11-2 metaG... | ecosystem: Host-associated > Plants > Roots >... | reverse complement strand
CCGACCAGGATGTCGGCGTTGATGCCGGCCCGATGGGCCAGCTCCTTGATGATGCCGGCTCGGGTCATCGCCTCGAGATGGCGACACGGCTCGCACAGCTCCACGCCGAAGCACTCGACTTCACCCACGCGAAAGCGCTTGCCGACAAGACCGTTAACGTCGACGTCCCGCACGGTCACCTGTCGGCGGGTTTCACCGGGCTGCAGCCCGACCTCCTCGACAACTTCGGCCGCGACGAGGGTCAACGCCTGGCCCGGCGCGGCGCGACCGGGGTGGAAATGTCGGTCACCTTCGAGTCCCTTGCCTGCGACAGCCTGCACGAACTCGACCGTCCAGAGTTCGGGGTCTTTCGGAGCCCCGAGATGAATCGCCTCGACCGCCATTGCCCGATCATGCACCAACCGCCGGAGAGCGCTCGCCAGGTTCGGGCGTCAATCCCGATCAGCGCCCTCGTACACGCCGATGATCCGGTAGGACCGCGTCGCCCGGCGCAGCTCCCCGAACGCGCGCCGAACGGTCGGATCGAGTGGATGGCCGGCTACCACGGCGTCGAAGCGGTAGCTCCACGGGGTGGACGGCAATGGCCGGGAGACCAGGCGGAGCAGATCGAGGCCGGCGAGGGCGAACGGCTCGATCGCGGCGTTCAGGGCGCCGGGACGATGGTCGGCCACGAAGGTGAACGCTGTCCGTGCGCGCTCGCGGTCGGCATCGAGCCGGGTGAATGGCGCGATCGCCACGAAGCGCGTGAATGCCGGAGCGTCGCCGACGTCGTCGTCGAGCGGCACGAGCCCGTACCGGGACGCCGCCTCGGCGCTCGCGATCGCAGCCGCATGCGGGTCACTTCCCTCTGCCGTCTCGCGCGCGGCGTCCGCGGTCGTCGCGCTCGAGATGATCCGCGCTTGCGGGAGGTCGTGGAGGAAGCGGCGGCATTGATCGAGAGCGCTCGGGTGCGATCGGATGAGCCGGATGTCGGCCAGCGGGACGCCCTGCGGAGCGAGGAGCGCGTGGGTGACCGGGAACACCGCCTCGGCGACGATCGAGAGCGGATACTCGTTCAGCAGGTCATGCGTCTCCGGCACAGCTCCGGAAAGCGAACTCTCGATCGGCAGTACCCCCTGTGTGCCGACCGCGCTCGCCACGGCTTCGGCGACACCTCGAAAGCTGCTCACCGGGATGCGCTCGTCGGCTGGAAACATGGCTGCAGCGGCGGCATCCGAGTGCGAGCCCTCCGGACCCGGATAGACGACGGTCATTGCCTTAACTTAGAGGCGGCGAGTAGGGAGTAACCGGCCCGCGAGAGGCCGCCCGCGCGACCTCTCGCGGGTGACGTCAGCCCTCCTCAGGCGCCGATCGCCTTTGCGATCGCCCCAGCGAGCAACTGCTGACCGGCCGGCGACGGATGGATGTTGCAGGTCCCGTCCGGCAGCTTGATGAGCAGTCCGGCAGCGCACGGGTCTCCGCCGGCCACCAGCGACGGCCCCTGAAACGCCGCGAACCCGTCCGCGACGATCCCACCGTTGGCGGTCGCGACGCCTGCGATCACGGAGTCCAGAAACACGGTGCCCGCGATCGTCGCCGGGTCGCTGTAGCTCAACGAGTAGTACGTCAGCGCAACGATCGGACCGCGATAGCCGGCCGCGTCACGCAGCTCGTGGAAGATCGTCGCGAGATTGGTGGCGATCTCGTTCGCGACCCCGTTCAGCTCGACACCGGATGTGCAGTGATCTGCCGTCGTCTCCTGGCACAGGAAGGCATCGTTGGCGCCGATGTCGATCGTGACGAGACGAGTGTGCTTGTGGGCGTGGAGATAGTGGAGCGCGTACTCCATCTGCGTTCCCTGGTAGACGGCGTGCAGCGGGAACAACGTCCGGTAGCCCACAGGTGAGCCGAGCGAGTTCTCGCAGCCGTTGCTCTGCGCACCGGCGTCGAGCATGCTCGACGCCGTCTCACCCGGGCATGACGCGTTCGAGACGCGCTCGTTCAGCTCCTGGGCGAGGAACTCGGGGTAGCCGACGAACGAATGGGCGTCGAGGTAGTTGGGCGGCGGAAGGGCGGTTGGAGGCACGTAGCCGAACGCGACCGAATCGCCGAGGGCCAGATAGGTGCCGTTCGCGTCGGAGCCGTTGACGGGATTGGCCGAGGTCGGTCCGGCGCCGACGGCCGCGACGACGGCAACGAAGAACATGGCGGCGGCGAGAGCGAGCAACCGCCGAATCGGGGTGGGCGTGGCAGACATTTCTTCCCCCTTCTCATGGCCCGCCGACTGAACTGGGCGCGGCGGGAATCGCGGAGCCGCTACCTGAGCGTCACGGCATTGAACCATGAGTCAACCAGTCCTGCCCGCAACGCTGGAACGCTCACTCCGGCACGCGCAGCCGCTCCTCGAGCCCCGCCTTCACCTCCGGCCAGTCGTCGTCGATCACCGCGTACCAGGCCGAGTCACGCCGCTCGCCGCCGCGCACGAGTTGGTGCTTACGCGCGACGCCCTCGAACGCCGCGCCCACCTTCTCGAGCGCGGGACGCGAGCGCTCGTTCAAGGCGTCGGTCTTGAACTCGACGCGGAGGTACCCCTCGTCCTCGAACGCGTGCCGCAGGAGGAGGTACTTCGCCTCGGTGTTCGCGTCCGTCCCCCAGGCGCGCGGGTTGAGCCACGTGTTCCCGATCTCGACCACGCGGTCTTCCGGCCGGTCGTTGAGGAAGCTCGTGTGCCCGACCAGGTCCCCGTCGAAGTAATGGGCGAATCCCAGGTCCACCGACGCCCACCAGCGGCGGTACTCGTCGCGGTCGTGACCGTTGAAGCGCATCCAGCGCCAGGTGCGCGGATCCTGCGCCACCTGCCAGAGCTCCTCCTCGTGCCGCGGCTCGAGCGGCTCGAGCCGGACGCGCTGCCCCTCGAGGGTTACGTGAAGCGCCAGCCGTCGCCCTCCGAGAACGAGCGCAGGATGCGGCGCGCGACGACGGCCTTGTGCACCTCGTCCGGCCCGTCGTAGATCCGGCCACCGCGAGCCATGCGCCACATCAGCGCCAGTGGCGTGTCGTCGGTGATGCCGAGCCCGCCGTGGACCTGGATCGCGCGGTCGAGCACCTCGCCGAGCACGCGCGCGGCGAAGAACTTGATCAGCGAGATCTCGACCCGCGCCTCGTCGCCCTCGTCCAGGCGGTGTGCAGCCTCGATCGTCATCAGCCGGCACGCCTGGATGTCGGCGGCCGACTCGGCGATCCAGTTCTGCACGGTCTGCTTCTCGGCCAGCGTCCCGCCGAACGCCTCCCGCTCGAGCGCGCGCGTGCACATGAGCTCGAACGCCCGCTCCATCTGGCCGAGCCAGCGCATCACGTGGTGGATCCGTCCCGGCCCGAGCCGTTTCTGGGCGATCCGGAAGCCGTCGCCAGGCGCGCCGAGCGTGTTCGCAAGCGGCACGCGGACTCCGGTGAAGCGCGTCTCGCAGTGCGTCCCCCAGCCGCGCCCCTCGTGCCCCATGACGGGGATCCGCCGCACGAGCTCGTAGCCGGGCGACTCGGTCGGGACGAGAATCATAGAGGCGCGGCGGTGCGGCTCGGCCTCCGGCTCCGTCACGACCATGACGATCGCGAAGGCCGCACCGTCGGCGCCGGAGGAGAACCACTTGTGCGCGTCGATCACCCACTCCTCGCCGTCCCGCTCGGCGCGCCCGCGCAGCAGCGTGGGGTCGGACCCCGCCACCTCCGGCTCTGTCATGCCGAAGAAGGACCGCACCTCGCCGGCCACGAGCGGGCGGAGGAACCGCTCCTTCTGCTCGTCGGTGCCGTAGAGGTGGAGGATCTCCGCGTTCCCTGCATCCGGCGCCTGGCAGCCGAACACGAGCTGCGCGATGAAGCTGCGGCCGATCTCCTCGTTGAGATCCGCGTACTCGAGGAAGCCGCCGCCGGAGCCGCCGGCCTCGGGTGGCAGGTGCGGCGCCCAGAGGCCCGCCTCCTTCGCCTGTTTCTGCAGGTCGCGTACGAGTGCGTCCGCCGCGTCGTCCTCCCGCGTGAGCGCCTGCTCGTTGGGGTAAACGTACTCCTCCATGAACCCTCGCACGCGCTCGCGCCGATCCGACACAGGCGCGATGATCGCAGACATGCGCGAGGCGCTCCAGGCGGTGCTCGGGCCGGTCTCCGAGCCGGTGCTGCTGCCCGGCGGTGCCTCGAAGGAAGCGTGGGCGGTGGACGCGGACGGCCGGCGCCTCCTCGTCCGGCGCGCCGGCGGCGGCGTGATCCACCGGCACACGCTCTCGCTGAAGCACGAGTTCGAGGTGCTGCAAGCGGCGCACGCGGAGGGAGTGAAGGTGCCGGAGCCGGTCCTCTACATCGAGGACCTCGACGGGCGCGAGGCCTTCGTGATGGAGCGGATCGAGGGCGAGACGATCGGCCGCCGCATCGTGCGCATGCAGGTCCCTGAGCGCCTGCCGCTGCAGATGGCGGAGGAGCTGGCCAAGATCCACGCGCTGCCGCCGGAGGAGCTGCCTTTCCTCGAGGAGGCGACGATCGATCGGCTCGTGGAGGAGCTCGACGAGTTCGGCGAGCCGCACCCGGCGATCGAGCTCGGGCTCTGGTGGCTGCGCGAGAACCGGCTGCCTCGGCGCGAGCCCGTCGTCGTCCACGGCGACTATCGGATCGGGAACCTCGCGGTGGACGAGAACGGCCTCGTCGCCGTCCTCGACTGGGAGTTCGCGCACCTCGACGACCCGGCGCGCGACCTCTCGTTCGCGCTCGTCCGGGCGTGGCGCTTCGGCGTGCCCGAGCTGCGACTCGGCGGGATCGCCGATGTCGAGACGTACCTCGAGCGCTACAACGAGCTGACCGGCTTCGGCGTGCGGCCGGAGGAGCTCGACTACTGGGAGCTCGCCGGCAACGTGGCCTGGGCGGTGGGCTGCCTCACCCAGGCGCAACGGCACCTCAGCGGCCGCGACCGCAGCGTCGAGCTCGCCATCCTCGGCAGGCTCGGCGCCGAGGTCGAGCACGAGATCTGCCACCTGCTCGAAGCGCAGGGAGTCACGTGACCGAGCGCCCGACGGCCGACGAGCTCGCCGAGGCGATCGAGGAGTTCCTCGCCGGCGAGGTCCTCCCCACGCTCGGCGATCCCCGCGCGCGCTTCCGGATGCTCGTGGCGCTCAACGCGCTCGGCATCGTCCGGCGCGAGCTCGCGAAGCTGCCGCCCGAGGACGACGCCGAGCAGCGTGAGCTCGCGGCGCGGATCCGAGCAGGCGACGTCCACGCCGGCACGCTCGCGCGCGTGAAGGCGCACGTCGAGACCCGCCTGCGGATCGACTCGCCCGGCTATCTGGAGCGCGACTAAACACGGCGCCCGGCTGCGGTGTCGTAGGGGCAGATGACCGAGCTCCCCTCCTCCGGCCTCGTCCGCTCACCCCGCCGCCGCGAGGCGACGGCGGCCACGATCGAGACGGCGTACCGCGCGCACGCGGGGGAGTTCCTCCGCGTGGCGACGGCGATCGCCGGCAGCCGCGAGGGAGGCCGGGACGCGGTGCAGGAGGCGCTGACCCGTGCCCTCACGCGCCGAGGGACCTTCCGCGGCTCGGGCACCGTCGAGGCGTGGCTCTGGAAGGCCGTCGTGAACGCGGCCCGCAACGTCCGGTCCCGCTCGCCGCGCGTTGCCGAGGGGCCGGAAGCCGGTACCGCGAGCGACGACGCTGTCGACGAGCAGCGCGACGCAATCCGGGCCGCCGTAGCCGCGCTGCCCGAGCGTCAGCGCCACGCCCTGTTTCTCCGCTACTACGCCGACCTCGACTACGCGGCCATCGCCGACGCCCTCGGCGTCCGGCGCGGCACGGTCTCGGCGACGCTGAGCCATGCGCACGACTCGCTGCGGGCCGCGCTCGGGGAGGAGGTGCTCCAGTGATCGCCGACCGTGACCCCATCGTCGCCCGGGCACTCGACCTGTATCTGCCGGAGCTCGACGCGAACGCCGGTGCGCTCTTCGTCGCGGCGCGCGCCGACGCGGCCGGAATGCGCGTCGCGCGGCGCCGGCGGCAGACCATCGCCGCGCTCGCCTTCGCGGCCTTCCTGCTCCTGGCGGGAGCCGCGGTCGCGGCGCAGCAATTCGACCTCCTCCCCTTCCTGCACACGAACGACCGCAACACGGCACGCTTCGCGGTCAGCCCGTCGGACACGTACCTGGGTGCCGCGCCCCAGGCACTCAGCTGCGCCAACGCGAAGGTCGGCACCTTCGTCTGCAATGTGACGGGCACGATGGCGCCTGGGAACCGGACGTACCAGCTCGGGATGCGCGTCGACGGGGTGCCGAGCCTCACGCGGCAGGGGATGCTGGATTCGCTCGACAAAGCCCAGGCCGGCGGCGCCGACCCGAACCAGATCGCGCGCGTGCGAGACGACCTCGACAAGGTCGGGGACGACTTCATCCGCGCACTTGCCGTCCTGAGCCGGATCGAGACGGTTGCAGGCGGTGATGGCTCCACGAGCTCCTCCGGCGCGGAGCGTGTCCCCCCGCGCGGCGTACCGGCCTGGACGGCCTGCCGCGAGGTGACGCTCACGACCTACAGCTGCCGGCCTCTCGCCGCGCTGACCGGCGTCGCGAGCGGCACGCCCCTCTACTTCCTCCAGCCGAGCAGCGACTGGCGAACGGTCAAGGCACCGCGCACGCAGCAGTCGGACTTCATGATCCTGCTCGAGCGCGTGCTCGGGCGGAAGCCGAACGCCGACGAGACGCGCTTCTTCATCGACTTCGCCACCGTCACGGTCGGCACGGCGAGCTCCTCTTCCGGGCCGACACAGACGCAGACCGTCGGCACGCCCGGCCCGAGGGCCGCGGCGTTGCTCGCGCCGCAGAGCCTCGGCGTCCCCACGCGGATCGTCTCGGCCACCGGACGGCCGCTCCGACAGCACCTACCCGGCGCGCTGAGGCGAACAGGCACCCGCCTTTACCGCGTGGTGTTCGACACACTGCGCGCCGACGGCGTCGACAGGGTTGGACGTCACACGATCTACGTGTACGTCACCCGCTCGGACGAGCTCCACGTATGGAGCGTCGCGCTGGTCGCGTCGAAGTAAGCTCCCAGCCGTGCCGGATCTCAGCGGCAAGGTCGCCATCGTGACGGGTGCGGGACGCGGCATCGGCCGGTCGCACTCGCTCGCGCTCGCCGACGCCGGGGCGACGGTCGTGGTCAACGACCTCGGCGGCGGCGTGGCGGGGGAGGGATCGGATCCGGGCCCTGCGGAGCAGGTCGTCGAGGAGATCCGCGCCGCCGGCGGCGAGGCGTCGGCCAACGGCGAGAACGTCGCGGACTTCGCCGGCGCGGGACGGCTCGTGCAGCAGGCGATCGACGAATTCGGGCGGCTCGACATCCTCGTCAACAACGCCGGGATCCTCCGGGACCGGATGCTCGTGAACATGAGCGAGGACGAGTGGGATTCGGTGATCGGCGTCCACCTCAAGGGCCATTTCGCGCCGACCCAGCACGCCGCCGCGTACTGGCGCGAGCAGTCGAAGGCGGGCGAGGTCGTACGCGGGCGCGTCGTCAACACGTCCAGCCCCTCCGGCGTGTTCGGCAACGTCGGCCAGGCGAACTATGGCGCGGCGAAGGCGGCCATCGCGGGCTTCACGATCATCGCCGCCCAGGAGCTCCAGCGGTACGGCGTCACGGTCAATTGCCTCGCGCCGAATGCGCGCACGCGCATGACGGAGGAGACGTTCCAGATGGCCGCTCCACCCGAGGGCTTCGACCCGCTCGACCCGGCGAACGTCTCGGCCGTGGTCGTCGCGCTCTGCGCCAATGAGGCGCAGGCGATCACGGGCCAGGTCATCCACATCTGGGGAGGCGCCGTCAACGTCCTGCACGGCTGGAGCGCAGGCGAGCTGCTCGACGCTCCAGAGGGTTGGGAGCCCGACGCGCTCCTCACGGAGCTGCTCGCCCGCTTCCCCGACGGCGCCGCGCCGCCCGGGATGCTCGCAGGGATGCAGTCCGCCGGCGGCCGGTCGCTGCAGGCGGCCGACTGACCGTGCCGCTCCTCGCGCTCGACCACGCGCGACTGCGCTTCGGCGGGATCGTCGCGCTCGACGACGTCTCCCTCGAGGTCGCCGAAGGGTCGATCTCGGGGTTGATCGGACCGAACGGCGCCGGCAAGACGACCGCCTTCAACGCGATCACCGGCCTCTACCGGCTCGACAGGGGCGACGTCGTCTTCGACGGGCGGTCGATCCGGCGCACGCGGCCGAGCCGCGTGATCAGGCTCGGGATCGCCCGCACCTTCCAGAACCTCGAGCTGTTCCCGAGGATGAGTGTGCTGGAGAACGTCCTCGTCGGTGCCCATCCCGCGACGCGGCTGCAGCGCGAGCGGGAACAGAAGCGCCACGCCCTCGAGACGCTCGCCGACGTCGGGATCGCGGAGTACGCGGAGCGCGTCGCGTCGGGGCTCCCGTACGGAACGCTCAAGCGGGTCGAGCTCGCGCGCGCGCTCGCGAGCAAGCCACGGCTCCTGCTCCTCGACGAGCCGGCCGGCGGCCTCAACCACGAGGAGGTCGAGGACCTCGTCGGTCTCATCCGTCGTCTGCGGGACGAGCGGGAGCTGACGATCCTTCTCGTGGAGCACCACATGCGGCTCGTGATGCAGGTCTGCGAGCACGTCCACGTCCTCGACTTCGGGCACACGATCGCCGCCGGCGCGCCGGCCGACGTGCAACGCGACCCGGCCGTGATCGAGGCGTATCTCGGCGGCGAGATCGCCGCGTGACGGCGCTGCTGGAGCTCCAGGACGTCGAGGCGCGCTACGGCCCCGTGCACGTGCTGCACGGGATCTCGCTCGCGGTCCAGGAGGGATCGATCGTCGCGGTGCTCGGCCCGAACGGCGCCGGCAAGACGACGACGCTGCGCGCCGTCTCGGGCACCGTCCGGCGTTCCGGCCGGATCGCCTTCGACGGGCAACCGCTCGGGCGGCTCGGACCCGCCGCCGTCACGCGGCTCGGCGTCGCCCACGTGCCGGAAGGCCGCGGCACCTTCGCCGAGCTGACCGTCTGGGAGAACCTCCGCCTCGGCGCGTACACACGTCGCGGCTCGATCCAGCCGGAGCTCGAGCGCGTCTTCTCCTACTTCCCCTGGCTCTCCGACCGGCGTCGGCAGGAGGCGGGGACGCTGAGCGGCGGCGAGCAGCAGATGCTCGCGCTCGCTCGCGCGTTCGTGCTCCGCCCGCGGCTGCTGCTGCTCGACGAGCCGTCGCTCGGTCTCGCTCCGGTTCTCGTGGCGGAGCTCTTCCGGATCGTGCGGCAGATGAACAAGGACGAGGGCCTGACCGTGCTCATCGTCGAGCAGAACGCCCACCTCGCGCTGGAGGCGGCGCATGCCGGCTACGTGCTCGAGGCGGGCCGCGTCGTCCTCGCGGGCACGAGCGAGGAGCTGCAGGCCGACGATTCGATCCGCCGCAGCTACCTCGGGTACTGATGGCGACGGTCGAGAGCTCCCCGCGTCCCAGCTTCCGCAGCCGCCGCACCGACGTCGGCAGCCTCCCGGTGGTCCTCGTGCTGCTCCTCGGCGCTGCGATCTTCCTGCTCGTCGGCTGCTTGCAGAGCACGAACTTCGCACGGCTGACGGTCGAGGGGCTGGCGAGCGGCGCCGTCTACAGCAGCCTCGCACTGGCGCTCGTCCTCATCTACCGCGCGACGCACGTCATCAACTTCGCCCAGGGCGAGCTTGCGATGCTAACCACCTACGTCGCCTACCAGCTGATCCAGTGGGGCCTGCCGTACTGGGGGGCCTTTTTCGCGACGCTTGCCATCTCGTTCGCTCTGGGGCTCGTGCTCGAGGTCGCGCTCATCCGGCCAGTGCTGCACCGCTCGGTGATCGCCACGGTGATCGTCACCGTCGGGCTGTTCATCCTCATCGACGGCGTCGTGAACTGGGTCTGGGGCGCCGACCTCAAGTTCATGCCCTCACCGTTCGGCAACGGCGCGTTCAATCTGGGCGGCGTCGCGATCCTGCACCTGTACGTGGGGATGCTCGCCGTCGTGGCAGCCAGCGTCCTGCTCGTCTGGGCGCTGTTCCGGTTCACGAAGCTCGGCCTCGGAATGCGTGCGGCGGCGGTCCGCCCCGCGGCTGCGGCCCTCGTCGGCGTCCGCGTCGACCGAATGCTCGCGATTGGCTGGGGGCTCGCAGCGGTGCTGGGAGCCGTCGCCGGGCTGATGGCCGAGCCCTCGCAGCTCTTCCTCTCCCCGACGCTCATGCAGTCGATCCTCGTTTACGCCTTCGCCGCCGCAGTCCTCGGCGGCCTCGAGAGCCCGGCCGGAGCGGTGGTCGGCGGCCTCACGATCGGCGTCTCGATCAGCCTAGTGATCGGCTACGTGCCCCAGATCAGCTCGGAGCTCCAGCTTCCCTTTGCCTTCCTCGTCCTGCTCATCGTCCTCCTCGTCAAGCCGTCGGGGCTGTTCGGCCGCCGGGAGGTTCGGCGCGTATGAGGAACCTCCCCGGTCTCGTCACGGTCCTCGCGGTCGCAGGAGTGCTCTGCGCGCTGCCGTTCCTCTTGAGCGACTACCACGTCTCGCTCGCCGCGCAGGTCGGGATCTTCTTCATCGCGATCCTCGGCCTCAACATCCTCACGGGCTACACGGGCCAGATCTCGATCGGCCACGGAGCGTTCATGGCCATCGGCGGCTACACGACAGCCGTCCTGTCGCGGGACCACCACACGAACCTCGTCCTCACAATGGTCGTCGCGTTTGCGATCTGCTTCGTCGTCGGCCTGATCGTCGGCCTCCCCGCCCTCCGACTCTCGGGCGTCTATCTGGCGCTCGTGACGTTCGCACTCGCCATCTCCATTCCGCAGATCCCGCTCCAGTACTCGAAGTTCCTCGGCGGCAGCGGCGGCGTGCAATCGTCGCGGACGGTCGACAATCTCTGGATCTACGCCGCCGCCTGGACGGCCTCGGCGATCCTGTTCGTGCTCGCCTGGCTGATCTTGCGTGGGCGCATCGGACGAGCGTTCCGTGCGGTGCGGGACAGCGAGATCGCGGCTGTCGCCTCCGGGGTGGAACTGCCGGTGTACAAGACTCTCGCGTTCGGCATCTCGGCCGCATACGCGGGCGTCGCGGGCTCCCTTTTTGTCCTGGCGACGAACGGCTTCGCGCAGCCGAGCGAGTTCGACGTGTTTCTCTCGCTCGAGCTGCTCATCGGAGTGGCGATCGCGGGGCTGGGCTCGCTCTGGGGGATCCTCGCCGGCGCGGCGTTCGTGGGGCTGCTTCCGCAGATCTCGACCAGCGTGCCGGTGATCGGTGCCGAGCACGGTCGCGACGTCGTCTTCGGCGCGGCGGTGATCCTTGTCATGCTTCTCGTGCCCGACGGCTTTGCCGGCCTGCTCGCCCGCTTACGCCGCCTCGCCCGCGCTTGAACCGCGAGTCAATGTCCATCAAACTGCGGCAGAATTCGTCTCACCGGACACAACCTGACCGACGAACCATTCGCAGGAGGGAGAATGGCTTTCAACCGTAGGAAGCTCGGAGCGTTGCTTGGCGCGCTTCTCGTCACAGCAGCGGTAGCCGGCGTCGCTGGGGCCTCGCCCCAGGGCACGCCGGGAGTGTCCAGCAAACAAATCTTGATCGGCGGCACGTTCCCGTACACAGGTCCGGCCGCGCTGTACAAGACGATCCCCGTGGCGGAGCAGGCGTGGTACGCGTACGTCAACGCGAAGGGCGGCGTCTTCGGGCGCAAGATCAACGACAAGACCATCGACGACTCGTACAACCCGGCGCAGACCGTGCCGGCCGTGAAGCAGCTCGTCGAGCAGGATCACGTCTTCGCGATCGTCGGAAGCCTCGGGACGGCCCCCGGCCTTTCCACGTGGGGCTACCTCAACCAGCGCAAGGTTCCTCAGGTGCTCCTCGCCACCGGCGACGCGTACTGGGGGAACTGCGTCCACCACTCGTGCCAGGGCTCGACGAAGCCGTGGACGATGGGCTGGCAACCGTCCTATCCGGGCGAGGCAAAGCTCTACGCGAAGTACATCCTCAAGAACAAGCCGAAGGCGAAGATCGGCGTGCTCTACCAGAACGACGCCTACGGCAAGAACTACCTGAGCGGGCTGAAGACGGGGCTGGGTAGCCACGCGGGCCAGATCGTCGACACCGAGTCGTACAACGTCACCGACCCGGCGACGGTCGTCGGGGCACACGTCGGTGCGATCGCGGCCCACGGCGCCGACACGCTGGTCATCTTCGCGACACCCGCCGCATCGATCGCCGCACTCGCAACGGTGCCCCACATCCCGGGCTGGAATCCGTTGACCATCCTCAACAACGTCTCGGCGAACCGCCTGTTCATGCTCACGGCGGCCAAGAACGGCGCCACGCTGAACGGTGTCGTCTCCACCGTGTACACCGCCAGCTCGACGACGCAGGCGAACCTGCCTGGGATGAAGCTCGCCAAGGCGATCATCCACAAGTACGCGCCGGCCCTCGACCAGAGCCTCGCGCTGGGAGACGGCAACATCATCTACGGGCTCGCCTCCGCCTGGACGTTCACGGACGCGCTCAACCACGCCGGCAAGAACCTGACCCGCGCCGGCCTCATGCATGCCCTGCGGAGCCTGAACGAGAAGAACAACCCGTTCATCTATCCGGGGATGACGGTCCAGACGTCCAAGAAGCGCACGTTCCCGATGGAACAGCTCAAGATCATCAAGTGGAGCGGCGGCGCGACCGGCGACTGGCACGCCACTGGCAAGATCTTCAGCGGCCTGCACTAAGCCGCACGCCGAATCGTTCGAGGGGGAGCTCCGGCTCCTCCTCGGCGTTTCAGGCCAACGCGGTTGCGTCGGTGACAGGCGCCTGGCAGGCGAAGCGTTCGCAGACGTAAACGGCGGGCTTACCGTCGACGAGGGGCTTTCCGTCGAGCAGCGGCACGTCGTCCGCCGGCCCGAAGGCGACAACGGCATTCGGGTCGAAGTCGCGCAGCGCGGCACGCGCGATGTCCGAAGCCGGATCGCCGACGATCGCGAGCTCGCGCGGCTGCGAGAGGTGGAGGTCGAGAGCGCAGAGCGCCCAGCCGAAGGCCGTCGGAGCGCGTGTGAGCAGGTCCCGCACGAGACGCAGCGCGCCCGTCGCTTGCCGCTCGAGCTCGTCGTCACCCCAGATTCGCGCAAGCCGGAGGAGAACGAAGGCAAGCATCGAGTTGCCTGACGGGGTCGGGTTGTCGTCGAAGGCCTTCTGCCGGGCGACGAGCTGCTCCCCGTCCGCCGGCGCGAGGAAGAAGCCGCCGCGCTCCGGATCGCCGAAGAGCTCGACGGCGGTGAGCGCGAGCCGCCGCGACTCGCGCAGCCACCGCAGGTCGCCGGTCGCGACGTGCAGCTCGTAGAGGCCGTGCGCGACGTTCGCATAGTCCTCGAGGTAGGCGGGATACTTCGCGCGGCCGTCGCGGAGCGTCCGCCAGAGCGGGTCGACGGCGAGCGACTCCCCGAGCTCGGACGCGGCGGCGAGAAGGTCGGGGCGGTCGAGGCGCCGCGCCCCCTCCGCGAGGGCCGCGAGCGCGAGCCCGTTCCAGGACGCGATGACCTTGTCGTCGAGGGCCGGCTGCGGCCGGTGGCTGCGAATCTCGAGCAGCCGGGCGCGCGTGTCGTCGTCCAGCTCGCCGCGGATGATCGACCGGCCGTGCTCGAACGGCTCCAGGAGCCCGGGCGGCGCGCCCTCCTCGACCGTCCACGTGTACGTGAGCCCCTCGACGCCGTCGGTGTCCGCGTCCTGCGACGAGGCGAAGCCGCCGCCCGGCAGCCTCAGCTCGCGCACCATGTAGTCGAGCGTCTGCTCCGCGATCTGCCGATACCGCTCCTCGCCCGTGACCTGCCACGCGTGGAGGTACGGCGGGACGAGCAGTGCGTTGTCGTAGAGCATCTTCTCGAAGTGCGGCACGAGCCACTGCGCGTCGACGGAGTAGCGGTGGAAGCCGCCGCCGACGAGGTCGTACATCCCGCCCGCCGCCATCCCATCGAGCGTGAGGCGCACCGCGTCGAGTGAGCCCTGCCGGAGGAGGAACTCGAGCGCCGACGCCGGCGGGAACTTCGGCGCGTGGCCGAAGCCGCCCCAGCGTCGGTCGAGCTGAGTCAACAGGACCCGCTGGGCCTCGGCGAGCAGCACCTCGGTGAGAGGCTCGCGAGAGGGCTCTGTCTCGGCCGACTGGCGCAGGGCTCCGACGAGCGCGTCGGCCTGGGCGGCCACGTCCTCGGGCTGCTCGCGGTACGCGTCCGCAACCGCCCGCAGCACCTGCCGGAACGAGGGCAGCCCGTGCCGCGGCTCGGGCGGGAAGTATGTGCCCCCGAAGAACGGCTCGCCGTCCGGCGTGAGAAAAGCTGTGAGCGGCCAGCCGCCCTGTCCGGTGAGCGCGACGACCGCGTCCATGTAGACGGCGTCGACGTCCGGCCGCTCCTCGCGGTCTACTTTGATGCTCACGTAGAGCTCGTTCATGAGGGCCGCGGTCTCGTCGTCGGCGAACGACTCGTGCTCCATCACGTGGCACCAGTGGCAGGCGGAGTAGCCGATCGAGACGAGCACAGGCTTGCCCTCCGCGCGGGCGCGGTCGAACGCCTCCGCTCCCCAGGGCTGCCAGTCGACCGGGTTCTCGGCGTGCTGAAGGAGGTAGGGGCTCGTCTCCTGCGCGAGCCGGTTCACCTCGGTAGCGTAGGCGCGATGTCACAGCTGCCCGGCGGAACCGTCACCTTCGTCTTCACCGACATCGAGGGCTCGACACAGCTACTCCAGGAGCTCGGCGACGAGGAGTTCGGGCGCGTCTCGGGCGACCACAGGCGGCTTGTGCGCGAGACGTTCGGCGCCCGCGAGGGCACGGAGATCGACACTCAGGGCGACGCGTTCTTCTTCTCCTTCCCTCGTGCGCGCGACGCCGTGGCCGCCGCGGTCGACGCGCAACGCGCGCTGCGCGACCACGAGTGGCCGGGCGGACGGGAGCTGCTCGTGCGTATGGGCGTGCACACCGGCGAGCCACACGTCGGCGAGGAGGGTTACCTCGGCCTCGACGTGGTCCGCGCGGCGCGCATCTCCGCGGCCGGGCACGGCGGCCAGATCCTGCTCTCGGAGACCACGCGCGCGCTGCTCGGCAACCAGCTCCCTGACGGTGTCGCCGTCCACGACCTCGGGGAGCAGCATCTCAAGGACGTCCAGCACGAACACATCTACGAGCTCACGATCGACGGCCGCAGCGTCCCCGATCGCCCGCTCAAGACGGCGCCACCCGACGGCCGGTCGAGCAAGGAGCAGATGGCGGCGCGCTTCTCGGAACGCATCAACGCCTATGTCGAGCGTCAGATCGAGTCGGCGTTCGAGTCTGCACTCGACGAGGAGCGCAAGCGCGAGTAGCCGACGAGCGTCGCGTGGCGGCGGAAGCCGATCGACTCGTAGAGCCCGCACGCAGCTTCGGTGACGCAGTACACGATCGCCTCCCGGCCGCCCTCCTCGTACAGCCGCCGGAGCGCGAACGTGCAGACGGCCGCGCCGAGACCGCGGCGGCGGAACTCCTCTCGCACTCCGACCGGCTCGAGCTCGCCGACGCGGTTCTCGTCGTCGGGCCAGATGAGGCAGTACGCGGCGAAACGGCCGTCGGGCGCCTCGACGACGCAGTCGAGGGAAGCGCGGTACGGCCATGACGCTTGGACGGTCGCGAAGCTCCTTTCGGTCAGGCGTGACGGCGCCCAGACGTCGCGGTGGATCGCGACGCGCTCCGCGAGGTCGTCCAGCTCGACCGTCCGGCAGTGGAAGCCGTCGGGCAGCGGCGCCTGCTGGGGAGGCTCGTGAAGGTCGCGGGTGAGGAAGTGCATGATCGGGCCCTGGCGGTTCACGTGCGCGTCGCCTGGCTCGCTGAAGCCATTGCGCTCAAGTGCCGCCCGCACCTCGTCGTCGTCCTCGAACGCGACCGCCGTGCGCGCTTCGGGATCGACGAGGATCTCGTCGAGGAGGTCGAGCCGGTCGCGCCGCACGTCGAACTCGAGCAGCCCGCGATCTCCCTTCAACCACGACCAGGCGACGGTGCGGTCGCCGTCCTTCCAGACGCGGATCGTCCACTCGTCCTCGCGCCCCTCGTGCTGGCGCAGCCCCCACGTGATGTCGCCGACGTGCCAGGGTGCGCGCACTCCGAGCTCCCGCCGCTGCTCGAGGGCGAGCTCGTGCATCGCTGCGATGATCTCCGGCGTGAGTCGCACGTACGAGGAGCTCGAGGTCGGGGCGGTCTATCGGAGCCGCCACGGGCGCACCGTACTCGAGGCCGACAACGTCTGGTTCACGCTGCTCACCATGAACACGAACCCGATCCACTTCGACGCCGAGTACGCCGCGACGACCGAGTGGGGACGGCCGCTCGTCGACTCGACCTTCACGCTCGCGCTCGTAACGGGCCTGTCCGTGGAGGACGTGTCCGAGCGGGGCATCAATCTCGGCTGGGACGAGGTGCGGCTGTTGAAGCCCGTCTTCGCCGGCGACACGATCCGGTCCGAGACCGAGGTGCTGTCGAAGCGCATGTCGCAGTCGCGTCCAAGGTCCGGGATCGTGCGCGTCCGTACGCGCGGACTGAACCAGCGGGAGGAGATCGTGATCTCCTTCGAGCGCGCGATCATGTTGCCGCTGTGATCGAGACAGAGCGGCTTCTGCTGCGGAAGCCTGTGCTCGAGGACGCGCAGCCGGCACTCGCGCTCCTGACGGATCCCGTAGCGATGGCGTTCCTGGGCGGCGTCCATCCGGACACGGCCGCGGATCCTGCGTTCGCCGTCCGACGATGGATGGGACGCTGGGACGGGAACGACTGCGGGCCGTTTTCCGTCGTTCGGCTGGAGGACGGGCGCTGGCTCGGCCGCGTGGGCGTTCTCGTCTGGGACGTGCGGACGTGGACGCACACAACATTCTCCGACGCCGGCGAGTTCGCGCAGCCCGAGCTTGGCTGGGCGCTCGCGAGCGAGCACTGGGGGAACGGCTATGCGACCGAGGCGGCGGTCGCAGTGCGCGAGTGGGCCTACGCAGACCGCGGATTCGAGCGACTCATCTCTCTCATCGAGTCCTCCAATGTCCGCTCGCAGCGAGTCGCCGAGCGGCTAGGCGCGACGCCTGGCGAGACGATCGAGCTGTTCGACAACGGCCCACACGTGGTCTGGACGCATCCCCGATGATCGAGACCGAGCGTCTGCTGCTCCGCAAGCCGCGGCCCGAGGACGCTCCGGACCTCGCCGTCGCGTACGCCGACGCTGAGGTCGTCCGGTTCATCGGCGACGGCCGCACGGCGACGCTTGCGGAGGTCGAGGAAGGCATCGCTCAGTGGTTGGAACGCTGGAGCAGCTGGGGCATGAGTCTGTGCTCGCTCGAGCGACGGGAAGACGGCCGCGTCCTGGGACGCGCCGGCTTCCTCCGCTGGGACCCCGATAGGTGGGAGATCGGCGGTAACGAGACCGAAGTCGGTTGGCTGCTCGCGCGCGAGCACTGGGGGTACGGCTACGCGACCGAGGCGGCCCTTGCGCTCCGCAACTGGGCGTTCGCCGAGCGCGGGCTGACCCGGCTCATCTCGCTCATCCGCCACGAGAACGTGCAGTCCGTCCGCGTTGCGGAGCGGATCGGCGAGCGATACGAACGGGACGTCGTGGCGCGAGGGCAGCTCACGCAGCTCTATGCGGTCGAGCCGTGACCGCGCTTCGCCCCCTCGCCGGCGCCCGGGTCGTCGACGTCACCTCGTCGCTCGCCGGCCCGACCGCGACCCAGCTGCTGGCGGCGCTCGGCGCCGACGTCGTCAAGGTCGAGCCCCTCTCCGGCGACCACGCCCGAGCCTGGGGACCTCCCTTCCTGGAGGGCGAAAGCGCGATGTTCCTCGCCTCGAACGCGGGAAAGCGCTCGCTCGCGGTCGACCTGGGAAACGAGCGCGGGCGCGAGATCGTGCTGCGTCTCGCCGACCGCGCCGACGTCTTCCTCCAGAGCCTGCGGCCGGGAGCCGCCGAGCGTCGCGGCCTCGATGCCGCCGCTCTCCGGGCGCGGAACCCGCGTCTCGTCCACTGCTCGATCGGCGCGTTCGGCGCTCATGGCCCGCTGAGCGAGCAGCCCGGCTACGACCCGCTGATCCAGGCCGCTTCGGGGATCATGAGCGTGACGGGCGAGAGCGGCGGGCCGCCCGTGCGAGTCGGCGTGTCCCTCGTCGACATCGGCACCGGCGTCTGGGCCGCGCTCGGTGTGCTCGCGGCGCTGTTCGAGCGCGAACGAACAGGCACCGGCCGCACGCTTGAGCTGTCCCTTTACGAGACCGCACTCTCGTTGCTCGCGTATCAGCTCGTCGGCTACCTGGGAACCGCCTTCGTGCCGGGCCGCGAGGGAAGCGCTTTCCCGCAGATCGCGCCATACCAGTCCTTCCCGACGCGCGACGGCGAGCTGATGATCGTGGCCGCGAACGACAAGCTCTTCGGTGCGCTTTGCGTCGTCCTCGGCCTGCCGGAGCTCGCCGGCGACCCGCGCTTCCGCACGAACCCGGACCGGGTCGCGAACCGCGTGGAGCTCGTCGCGCTGCTCGAGGCGCGGACGAGGGAGCGGGAGTCGGCGGAGCTGCTCGCGGCGCTCGTCGCGGCGGGCGTGCCTGCCTCGCCGGTGCACGACGTCGGCGAGGCGGCGCGTCAGCCGCAGACCGAGGCGCTGGGGATCCTGCAATCCCTCGGAGACCTCGTCACAGTCGCGGCCCCGCTGTCTGCCGACGGAGAGCGCGTGCTCCATCGCCTGCCGCCTCCTGCGCTCGGCGCCCACGCCGCCGAGATCCTCGGCGAGCTCGGCTACGCAGAGGGCGAGATCGCCGAGCTCGCCGGCGCGGGCGTCGTGCGGCTCGGCTGACGGAACCAGAGCAGCCACACGACAGCCGCCCCTGCGAGCACCGCCGCCCAGCCCCAGTTCGCGGCCGGCACGAGGACGCTCGGGATCTCGTGCGTCGTCCAGCCGCGTTTGACGACCTGCTCGAGCCAGTCGTCGTTGGCGAGGTTCCCGACGCCGTAGGCGAGCATGAGCGCGAGATAGGCATCGAGGAGCCGAGGGCGCGGCAGCCGCGAGAATGCGAGCGCGCTCAGCGCGATCATCGTCCCCTGCCAGCCGTGGTGCTGGCCGTGGTGGACGGCGTGATGAAGGCCCGGCACGCCGGGCTGGCTCGCCAGCCTTCCCGTTTCGAAGAACCAGCCGAGGAAGGGCACGCCGTCGAGGAAGAAGCCCAACTCGGCCGCGATCAGCGGCGCGCAGAAGAAGACGAGGAGCGCCGCGACGGCGATTCGCAGCTTGTCGCCTCGGACCAGCCGGGGGACGGAGGACACGCCTACTGCCAGGGCCAGTGCAAACGCGAGCGCGACCCCGAGCGCGGGCACGGCGTTGAGCGGCTTCGCGTCGAGATCCGCCTGGTCGACGGCGAAATAGACGACCGCGCACATCAGGATCGCGACGACGCCGGCGATCCGGAGAATGCGTCCCTTCAGCCGCGGCCAGGTGAGCCCGACGACGGCGACCGCGATCAGGGCGAATGGGAAGTTGAGGGCAACGAGCTCCCGTCCGAAGCCCGCCGCGATCGTCCCGGCGTGGTGGACGTGGTACAGCTCCGACGCCGGGAAGCGCGAGTACGTCGCGATGACCGCCGCGCCGTCGAGCACCAGGAGGACGAGCACCGCCCGGACCTCCCAGGGGATGCGTCTCACGGCGGCCACGGCGCCGCGCGATAGACGTAGCCCTCGAGCTGCCGGCCGAGCACCTCCTCGAGCCACTGCGAGACGCGAACGAGGGCGTCGAGGTCTACGCCGGTGTCGACGCCTTCCCCCTCGAGCAGGTAGACGAGATCCTCGGTCGCCACGTTTCCGGTGGCGCGCGGCGAGAACGGGCAGCCCCCGAGGCCGCCGACCGAGGCGTCGAGGACGCGCGCGCCGGCCTCGAGCGCAGCGAGGCAGTTCGCGTAGCCGGTGTTGCGCGTGTTGTGCCCGTGGAAGCCGTCGGCCCGGGCGCGCTCGACGAGCGCGCGCACCGCGGAGGGGGTCGCGACGCCGATCGTGTCGGCGAGGACGACCTCGGCGCGGCCAGCGAACGGCGCGGCGAGCTCGGCGACGACACCGGGATCCACGCGACCCTCGAAGGGACAGCCGAACGAGCATGAAATCGTCACGGTCGCGGGCGTCTCCCCGGCGGTTGCGAGGATCGTCTCTGTTCGCTCGACCGCCTCGGCGAGCGTGGCGTTCCCGTTCCGGAGGTTGAAGGTCTCGGTGGCCGCGAAGGTGACGTTGACGCGGTCGAGGCCGGTGGCGGCGAACCGCTGCCAGCCGCGCTCGTTGAGCACGAGGCCCGACAGCTCGACGCCCTCGCGACGGCGTACGCGCGTGACGACCTCCTCGGCGCCGGCCATCTGCGGCAGGCGATCGTCGCGGACGAAGCTGACGGCCTCGATCCGCGCCAGCCCGGCCGACGCGAGGCGGTCGATCAGCTCGGCGCGCGTCTCGGGCGACAGCGCCTCCGCCTCGTTCTGCAGACCGTCCCGCGGCCCCACGTCGCAAACCGTGATGTCCACCGCGCCGAGCGTAATCGCTCCGGCTCCGCCTATCGGGTGCCCAGTTCCATGCCGAGCAGCCTCGGCAGGGCCGCGCCGACGCGGGCGGCCAGGGGCGGCTTTCGCTCCTGCTCCTCCGCGTCCTCGGACTTCATGATCGCCCAGCGGACGACGCCGCCGCCAAAGCGTTTGAGCGGCTCTCCCGGCAGCCGCGGGACGCGGCGAGTCGCGAGCGGCAGCCGCGTCCACTCGTCGTCCGTGCCGAGCACCAGCGAGGCGAGGATGCGGCCGCCGAGCCAGCTCGGCCCGACGCCGTGGCCCGAGTAGCCGGCTCCGTAATGGATCCGCGTCCCCGACTGCGTGCGGAAGAACGGGAGATGGTCGGCCGACACGTCGATCGGCCCGCCCCACGCGCGCTCGACACGGACATCCGCGAGTCCCGGCAGCAGCCGGCGCAGGCCTGCCTCGGCGCGAGCCGCGGTCGGTCCGTCGCGCGAGAAGCGGTCGTCGATCCGCCCGGCGAAGCCGATCGGCCCGGTGCCACTGCCCATCAGCACGCGTCCGTCGTTCGTCGTGCGGAAGTAGTGGAGGAACATCCGCGAGTCGAAGACCCCCTCGCCGCCGGTCCAGCCGATCTCCGCGAGCCGCTCCGGCGCCGGCTCCGTCAGGACGACGTACGAGCCGAAGTTCGTGAGGCTCCGGCCGGCGGGCTTCCACCCCGTCAAGGCCGCGTTCGTCGCGAGCACGACCTCGGAGGCGCGCAGGGTCCCGCGCGGGGTCACGACCTCGTTCGGCGAGCCGGCGCGCACGCCGGTCACTCGCGTCCCCTCGTGCAGCCTCACGCCCGCGTCGAGAGCGGCCCGCCGCAGCGCCCGCACGAGCAGCCCCGGATGGACGGTCGCCCCGTCGGGATAGAAGACGCCGCCGCGGAACACGGGCGACGAGATCCGCTGCGCGACCTCCTCGGGGCTGAGCGCGACCGCCTGGTCGGGACGGCCGACGCCCGCCGCACCGGCCACGGCGTTCTGCACGGAGGCGTCCTGTGCCGGCGACGCCGAGACCTCGAGCATGCCGGCCTCGCGGAGCCACACGTCCTCCCCGCGCGCCTCGGCCCACGCGCGGATACCCGGGACGATCTGCTCGCCGGCGCGCGCGAGCTGAAGCGCCTGCTCCTCACCCAGCACGGAGAGGATCGAGGCGAACGCGCCCCAGTAGCCGTGGACGAAGCCGCCGTTCCGGCCGCTCGGCCCGTCCCCGCAGATCTCCGCCTCCAGGATCGTGATGCGCAGCTCCGGCGCCTGCTCGCGCAGCGCGAGCGCCGTCCAGAGGCCGGTGTACCCGCCGCCGACGATTGCGACATTCGCGGTCGCGTCGCCCGCGAGCGCGGGTGCCGGCACCGAATCGCTCTCGCCCGCGAGCGCGTCCTCCAGCCACCACGAGGGCAAGCGTGGCTCGACGGACGGAAGACTCACGCGTTTTTCGAGCGGCGCATCTGGATGAGCACGTTGGCGAGCGCTCCCGAGATGGCAATCACGAAGATCGCAGTGCCGATCACGTTGATCTGCGCCGGTGCGCCGATACGCGCCGCACCCCAGACGTAGATCGGGAACGTGACGGACGAGCCTGAAACGAAGTACGTCACGACGAAGTCGTCGACCGAGATCGCGAAGCAGAGGAGAAATGCCGCCAGGACCGCGGGCGTGATCAACGGCAACGTCACCTTGCGGAAGGTCGTGAACTCGTTGGCGCCGAGGTCCATCGCGGCTTCCTCGAGGTGGCGATCGAACCCGATCAACCGAGCCTTTACCGTGACGACGGCGAAGCTGATGCAGAACATCACGTGCGCGATCAAGATCGTCCAGAAGCCGAACGGGAAGAACGTGACATTGAGAAAGAGCGTGAGCAGCGAGGCGCCGAGGACGATCTCCGGCGTCGAGAGCGGTAGGAAGATCAGGATGTTCGTAGCCGCCCGGGTGCGGAACCGGTAGCGGACCAGCGCCAGCGCGATCATCGTGCCGAGCGCAGTCGCGACGAGGCTCGCGATCAGAGCAATCTCGAGCGAGAGGGTGATCGCGCTCTGGATTCCCGGGACGCCGTTCCAGTAGCGCCAGTTGTTCCACGTGAAGCCCTGCCAGGTGTAGTTGAACTTGCCGACCGGGTTGTTGAACGAGAAGACCACGACCACCGCGATCGGCAGCATGAGATAGATGAAGAAGAGGATCGAGTAGACCGTCAGGACGTTGCGCTTCACGAACGCCCATACGGAGGCGAGGACGCTACGCCTCGGCCGGTTGCGCTGAACGGCAACGGCACTCAAAGGGCTGTCCCTGTCAACTGCTCGGTACCGACGATGAACGCGTAGACCGCGACGAAGGCGAGGATCGCACCCATGAGAATGAACGACATCGCAGCCGCCGACGGGTAGTCGCTCAGCTCGAGGAACTTCGACTGGATCACGTTGCCGATCATGTGGTTGTTGGGGCCGCCTAGCAGCTGGGCGTTGATGAAGTCGCCGGCGGCCGGGATGAACGTCAGCAGCGTCCCCGCCACCACTCCCGGGAGCGACAGCGGCAGCGTCACCCGTAGGAAGGCGCGGATCTTGTTGGCGTAGAGATCCTCGGCTGCCTCGATCAACCGCGGGTCGACCTGCTCGAGCGAGACGTACAACGGCAGCGCCATGAAGGGGAGGAAGTTGTAGGTGATGCCGGCGACCACCGCAGTCCCGGTGGCGAGCAGCCGGCCGCCGCTGCCCAGGACGTGCAGGTTCTGCAGCGTGTTCACGACGAAGCCGTGGTCGGCCAGGATGGTCTGCCACGCGAGCGTTCGGATCAGGTAGGTCACGAAGAACGGCGCGACGATGAACAGCAGGAGCAGGTTCTTCCAGCGCCCGCCGCGGAACGCGATCCAGTACGCCACCGGGTAGCTCACCACGAGCGCGATGACGGTCGCCATGCCGGCGTATTCGATCGAGCGGACGAACTGCGAGCGGTAGTCGCGGATCGCAGCCCCGTAGTTTCCCCACGCCCATGTGAAGGCGTAGCCGAAGTCGATGGTCCCCGACTCCAGCGACTGGTAGAAGAGGTAACCGAGCGGGACGACGAAGAAGATCGCCAGCCAGAGGATGCCCGGAGCGAGCAGCAGGTAGGGCGTCAGCCCCCTATGACGGTGGAGGAAGCCCAGCTCTCTACCCCGAGATGAGGTTGTTCCACTCGGTCAGGTACTTCTCGTTGTTCAGCGCGGCATTGTCGAAGATGTGGACCTGGCTGAGGGTCGCAGCGGTCGGGAAGATGAGCGGGTTTTCCGCGATCGGCGGGTTGAACTTCTTGGCCCACACGCCCGCACCCTTGACCGGCGGGATGTAGTAGATCCCGGTGATGTTCCGCTTCGGGTCGCCGGCCTCCATCAGCCCCTGGACCTTGGGGTCGTAGACGTAGTTCATGTAAACGGAGGCGGTATAGACGTCTCCGCCCTTGGGGATCAGCATGTTGTCGGTCCAGATGGCACCGCCGTCCTTCGGAACGTTCCAGTGGATGTGCTTGTTGCCGATCTGTGAGATGTCGCCCGACCACGACATCGCGGCCGCGAGGTCGCCGTTCGCAAGCGAGGTCGCATAGTCGTTGCCCGTGAACGCGCGGATCTGGCCGTTGTCGGAAGCCTTCTTGATCCGCGCGAAGGCGGCGTTCCACGTCTTGTCGGTCACATGCGCGGGGTCGTCGCCGTTCGCGAGCATCACGAGCGTCATCGCGTCGCCGATGTCATTGAGGACGGTGATCTTGCCCTTGAGCTTCGGGTTCTCCAACAGTTCGTCGATCGACAGCACCGGGTCGGTGAGCGTGTCGTTGTAGGCGATGCCCGTCATGCCCGACTGCCACGGCAGCGTGTAGTCGCGGTGGGGATCGAAGCTGGGATGTTTCTGGACGTCGATGAGGTTCTTCATGTTCGGGATCGCGCTCTTGTCGAGCTTCTCCGCCCAGCCCTGCTTGAGCATGAGCCCGAGATAACGGTCGTTGTCGGTGAGCACGACGATGTCGCGCCCGGTCGACTGCCCTCGGCTCAACGGGGGCCTGAGCTTGGAGTTGTAGAAGCCCGCGTTGTCGTTGATGTCCTCGACGTAGGCGACGTGGGTGCCGTACTTCTTCTGGAATGCGACGAGGGACGGGAACGTGTGGTTCTTCTTGTCCGTGTCCATGTACAGCGTCCAGTTGGAGAAGTGGAGCGTCTTCGCAAGCTGGTGCGTGGTCGTGCTGCCGCCTCCGCCGCCGCCGCCGCCACCACAGGCGGCGAGGAGTCCGGGGACGGTGAGGATCGATCCGCTGGCCGCAGCGCGGCGGATAAAGGTCTTCCTGGTGATGCGATCGGTCATGACGCGCCCTCCCGAGCGTTGACGACGAAGGTGCTTTCCGGACTCCAGCTGAGCGTCAGGCGCTCCCCTGTCGCGACCTGTCCTCCTGGCCGGTCGTTCTGGACATAGACCGTCACAGGGCCGGCCGGCGTGTCGAGGATGTACTGCGTCGAGACCCCGATGTACGCGCTCTCGGTGACGGTCCCCGCGAGCCTGTTCTCCTCTTCCCCTCCGATGCGGAGTTTCTCCGGGCGGACGCCGATCTGGACGGTGCCGACCCGGTCGAGAGCCGCGGGCGGCACGCGAACGATCGTGCCGTCTGCCAGCTTGACGGTGCCCTCGCCCACGACCTCGCCATCGAGCAGATTCGAGACGCCCAGGAACCCGGCCACGAACGCCGTCCGCGGTCGCTCGTAGAGCTCACTCGGCGCGCCGACCTGCTCGATGTGCCCGCCGTCCATGATCACGATCCGGTCGGCCATAGTCATGGCCTCCTCCTGGTCGTGGGTGACGTGGACGAACGTGATCTCGACCTCGTGCTGGATCCGCTTCAGCTCAAGCTGCATCTCCTTGCGCAGCTTGAGGTCGAGCGCACCGAGCGGCTCGTCGAGGAGGAGCACGCGCGGTCGGTTGACGAGCGCACGCGCGAGGGCGATCCTCTGCTGCTGGCCGCCGGACAGCTGTCGTGGCTTGCGCCGCTCGAGCCCGGCGAGACCGACGAGCTCGAGCGCCTCGACGACCCTCTGCCGAAGGTCCCCGCCCTTGATGCCACGCCGGCGGAGTCCGAAGGCGACGTTCTCGAAGATCGAGAGATGCGGGAACAGCGCATACGACTGGAAGACGGTGTTCACGTCGCGCTTGTACGGCGGCAGCGGCGCCACGTCGGCGCCGCCGAGCTCGATTCGCCCCTCGGTCGGCTCCTCGAAGCCGCCGATCATTCGCAACGTCGTCGTCTTGCCGCAGCCGGACGGCCCGAGCAGCGCTAGGAACTGGCCGCGGTCGATGTCGAGCGAGATGCCATCGACGGCGACGACGTCGTCGAAGCGCTTCGTCAGCTCGATCAGCCGGATGTCGTAGTCGGTCGCCGCAGCGGTCGAAGACGGTGCCGCAGCTTCAACGGTCAATGCAGCTGCTCCCACGCCTCGGCGAGCACGTCACCAAGGATGCCGGTCATCTCGTCGAACTCCGCCTGAGTTGCGACGAGAGGAGGTGAGATCTGGACCACAGGATCCCCGCGGTCGTCGGCCCGGCAGATGAGCCCCTTCTCGAACAGCCGCGGTGAGAGGAAACCACGGAGGAGAGTTTCGCACTCCTCGTCGGAGAATGTCTCCTTCGTCTCCTTGTCCTTCACGAGCTCGATTGCGTAGAAGAAGCCCGTCCCGCGGAGGTCGCCGACGATCGGGAGGTCGAGGAGCTGCGCGAGAGTCGAGCGGAAGGCGTCCTCGTTGCCGAGGACGTGCTCCATGATCCGCTCCCGCTTCATGATCTCGATGTTCTTGAGCGCGATTGCGCTCATCACCGGGTGTCCGCCGAACGTGATCCCGTGGGCGTACATCGCGGTGTCGGTGAGGAACGGCTCCATCACCCGGTCGGTTGTGACCACGGCCCCGATCGCCGCATACGAGGACGAAAGCCCCTTCGCGCACGTGACGATGTCCGGCCTGATGTCGTAGCGCTCGGAGGCGAACCAGTGGCCGACGCGCCCGAAGGCGGTGATGACCTCGTCCGCCGAGAGGAGGATGTCGTACCGGTCGCAGATCTCGCGCACGCCGCGCCAGTAGCCCTCCGGTGCGATGAACGAGCCGCCGGCGTTCTGGATCGGCTCCATGTGCACGAGGCAGACGGTCTCGGGCCCCATCGAGATGATCGTGCGTTCGAGCTCGTCGAGGAGTAGGGCAGTGAACTCCTCCTCCGTCTCCTCGGGTGGACGGTGGTAGCGGTTCGTGTTGCTGACGTGCCGCACCTCGGGAACGAGCGGCTCGAACGGCGTGCGCAGGGCCGCGATGCCGTTGATCGACAGCGCGCCGAACGTCGTGCCGTGGTAAGCGACGTTGCGCGCGATCGCCTTGTACCGGCGTCCTGGCGGCGCCGCGAGGTGCTCGTCGTGGCGGATCTCGCTTTCGAGCCCGCCGAGGTCGGTGCGAACCCGCTTCTCGCCGCGCGCCTGGTAGTACTGGCGCGCGAGCTTCCAGGCCGCCTCCACCGCCTCGGAGCCGCCGTTGACGAAGAACACGCGGTTGAGGTCGCCCGGCGCGAGCGAGGCGATCTCGGCGGCCAGCTCGATCGCACGCGGGTGCGCGTACGACCAGTTCGTGTAGAACGGCAGCTCGCGCATCTGCTCGTGGGCCGCCTGGCCGATCTCCTCACCGAAGCCGTAGCCGAGGTTGACCGAGAAGAGCCCTGCGAGCGCGTCGAGGTACCGCTTGCCGTCGGCGTCCTCGAGGTAGCAGCCGTCGCCGCGGACGATGATCGGCGGCGCCTGGTCGCCCATGCGGGTGAAGTGGAGCCAGAGGTGGTCGCTCGCCAGCCGCTGGAGCTCGGCTGTCGACATGGCGCCCTGCGTGATGCTCATCTCGTCGGTTCCTCCTTTGGCATTCCGCTCCCCCAGTCGTAGAGCTGCTTCCACATCTCCAGGTACACGAACGTCTCGGTCGAGACCACGTCCGGCAGCGAGCGCAGCTGGCTCGTGAGCTCGAGCAGATGGCGCCGATCGGCAGCAACCAGTTCGACGACCAGGTCGAACTGCCCTGCCGTGGCCACGACGTAATCCGCCTCGGGCCAGCGCGCGATGGCGTCGGCCGCCTGCTCCGGCGAGCCGGACGTCTTGACGCCGACGAGCGCCTGCTCGTAGCCGAGCCCGAGCGGATTCGTGACGGCGACGACCTGGAGGATCCCCTCCGCCGTCAGCCGTCCGTAGCGGGCGCGGACCGTCGCCTCGGAGACTCCGACCCGTGCAGCGATGGCGCGGAACGACTCGCGCCCGTTGGCCTGCAACGCCTCGATGATGCTGCGGTCGAGCTCGTCCGTGCGGCGTGCCCGCCCGACCGGGCCGCGCTCCGAGCCACCCGGAATTCGAAGCGGCTGGACGTCGTCGCTGCGCATCGCGCAAGATTCCTACCA
>Ga0207665_10000460_pt1 | contig 28132 bp, 24 predicted proteins | sample LARL112metaG_FD_184351 | JGI IMG/M metagenome (GOLD analysis project Ga0207665, IMG submission 184351) | Corn, switchgrass and miscanthus rhizosphere microbial communities from Kellogg Biological Station, Michigan, USA - LAR L11-2 metaG... | ecosystem: Host-associated > Plants > Roots >... | reverse complement strand
ATCCTGATGTGGTTTCGTTCTGGTTCGGCGCATTGCTTCTGCCCGATCTGGTCGTGCCTTACGCAAGCGTCCGGGTATGTGTCCACTCATATCCACCTCGAACCGCGCAAATCCTAAATCTCGAATGAAGGACCCCGCTGAATCCAGGGAGGCGAACAACCGAATGCCTCCCCGCTGGGTTGCAAGGATCTTTTCTCCATTAGCGCCAATCCTGAAGACAATCGCAAAGCCTTTTTCCTGTCCAACAACGGCTGCTCCGGCCAATGCCGCCGCATCCGCCGAGACCCAAGCGGCGTTGCTGGCTACGGCGTTTTCACTTTCGCCGGCCGTGGAAACCACGGCGCCCGGCGTGTGCACGCTGGACCTAAGCGGCGTGTCAGATGCGGAGCGCGAGCCGGTGGTGCGCCGCGCGCTGGAGCAACTGGCCGAGCTCGGCCTCCACGGTACCGCGGGCGGCGAATGAGTCTGAGTGGTCACACCTGAAGAAGACACCGAACGTCGCTCGATATTCCCCGGGAATAGACGCGTGTCTTCGGGGTCTCTAGGCGGCGAAGGGGTCAATAACTCGGAAAGGAACAAGCATGACGAACCTTCGCCTCAGGAAGGTCACAGCACGGCGCGGGAGGCTGCCTTCGATGGTCGCGGTGGGGGCCGCCATTGCGGCGGCGGCACTGCTCCCGGCCAGGGGAGCCGCGGCTCCGCCCACGCGTCCGAACCACGTCGAGCCGGGACAGGTGAGGCTCGAGCATCACACCCTGCACGTGAAGGGGACCGAAGCGAACGATGCGATCGCGCTTCGGCTCGCGGCCGGCGACTCCACCGTGGTCCAGGTGGATCTCGGCGACAACGGCTCGGCCGACTTCAGCTTCCCCCGGGCCGAGATCCAGAAGATCCGCGTCGAGGGACGCGGCGGTGATGACAGCCTGCGCATCGACGATACGAACGGCGCGTTCACCAACACCATCCCGACGAGGATCGACGGTGGGCCCGGCAACGACACGATCGCCGGCGGCGCCGGTGTGGAGTCGCTGATCGGCGGTCCCGGCAACGACCGGATCGACGGGAACGCCGGCAACGACACCTCCGACCTGGGCCCCGGCGACGACACGTTCGTCTGGGATCCGGGCGACGGAAGCGACACGATCGAAGGCGGACCGGGAGCCGACACGATGCTGTTCAACGGTGCCGGAGCTTCTGAGACCGTCGACCTGTCGGCGAACGGGAACCGGCTGCGGTTCTTCCGCAACCCGGTCAACATCAACATGAACACGCACGGAGTCGAGACCGTCGACTTCAACGCGCTCGGCGGCGCCGATGCCATCACGGTCAACGACCTCAGCGGCACCGACGTCAAGAGTGTCAACCTCGACCTCGCCGGGACCCTCGGAGGCACCACGGGTGACGGCCAGATCGACAGCGTGACCGTCAACGGCACGAGCGAAAACGATGCGATCACTGCCGCGGGCGACTCGTCGGGCGTCACGGTGTCCGGCCTACACACGCAGGTCGCGATCCAGCACCAGGAGCCGACCGACCAGCTCTTCGTGGAGGCCCTGGGCGGCGACGACTCGATCTCAGCCACCGGTCTTGCGAGCGGCGCGATCAGCGAGTTCCTCGACGGCGGGGACGGCAACGACACGATCGCCGGCGGCCCGGGCGCGGAAACGCTCCTTGGCGGCAACGGGAACGACTCGATCGATGGCAACGGCGGCAACGACCGCGCGGCTCTGGGCGCGGGCGACGACACGTTCGTCTGGGATCCGGGCGACGGCAGCGACACGATCGACGGCGACGCCGGTAGGGACACGATGGTGTTCAACGGCGCCGGCATCGCGGACACGGTCGACGTGTCGGCGAACGGGAACCGGCTGAAGTTCTTCCGTCAGCCGGCCAACATCACGATGGACACCGGCGGAGTCGAGCACGTGCTCTTCAACGCGCTCGGCGGCGCGGACAGCGTGACGGTCCACGACCTGACCGGCACCGACGTCACGAGCGTCGATCTCGACCTCGCCGGCACCCTCGGCGGCACCGCGGGTGACGGTCAGATCGACCGCGTAGTCGTCAAGGGCACCGCCGGAAACGACGCTCCCACCGTCGCCGGCGGGGCCGGCGCCGTGAGCGTGACCGGCCTGGCACCGACGCTCGAGCTTCTGCACGCAGAAGCCACCGACCAGCTCGACTTCGAGGACTTCAACGTAGGCGACACGGTCGCCCACGGCGGACTGGCCGCGAACACGATCCAGCTGTTCCTGGACGGCATCCTCGTTCCGTAGGAGACTCGATGCGGACTGCTGCGGGGCCCTTCACCGGGCCCCGCAGCACGTTGCCGTGCATCCTGTGCCAATGGCGGGCGACGAGACGATCCGGGTCGGGCGGCACACGGTCCGGCTGACGCATCCGGACCGCGTCCTGTTTCCCGGCGACGGCGTGACCAAGGGCGACCTCGCCGAGTACTACGTCGAGGTCGGAGATGCGATCGTCCCGCACCTGCGCAACCGGCCGTTCACGCTCAAGCGGTACCCCCACGGCATCCGCGAGCAGGCGTACTTCCACAAGCAGGCGCCGAAGGGCAAGCCCTCCTGGATCCCGACGCGGCAGTTCCGCACCTGGCCGCGCGCCGGCGAGTCGCGGCTCGTCGACTTCACGCTCGTCAACGAGACGGCGGCGCTCGTCTGGATGGTGCAGATGAACTGCATCGACATGAACGCGTGGTACTCGCGCGTCGACAAGCCCGACCGGCCCGACTACGTCGTCTTCGACCTCGATCCGCCCGACACGCGCAACGGCTTCGTAGAAGCGATCCGCGTCGCGCACCTCATCCGCGAGGCGCTCGAGAAGCTCGAGCTGCGCTCGTACGCGAAGACGAGCGGCGCGGACGGCATCCACGTGCTGGTGCCGATCACGCGTCGCTCCACCTACCCGGACACGTACGAGCTCGCCGAGCGAGTGTCGCGCGGGCTCGAGGCCGAGCACCCGGGGCTCGTGACCACGGAGTGGCTGAAGAAGAAGCGCAGCGGCGTCCTCGTCGACCACCGGCAGAACGGGCACGGGAAGACGATCGCCTCCGCGTACTCCGTCCGGCCGAAGCCGGGCGCGCCGGTCTCGACGCCGCTGCGCTGGGAGGAGCTCGGCGAGAAGGTGCGGCCGCGCGACTTCGGCAGGCGCGAAGCGCTCGAGCGGCTGCACCTCTACGGCGACCTGTTCGAGCCGGTGCTGCAGGGGGGCCAGGCACTGAGCCCTGCTTTACGCCAACTGCGCGGATGACCCCGCCCCGACTGCTTCGGCGGCCTTTTCGATCAGGTCCGCTACCTCGTCGGGGCGCGAGACCATCGGGAGGTGGCTCGACGGGACTTCGACCGTGGTCGCCCCCATCCGCGCGGCGAACTGCCGCTCGGCGTCGGGCGGGATCGCCTCGTCGTTCTGGGCGACCATGTACCACGACGGCAGCGATTTCCAGGCCGGCACTCCCATCACATCCGTGAAGGCCGAGGAGGCGAGAGGCTGTTGCACCGCGTACAGCACCCGTGACCGGATCGTGTCGACGTCCCCCGCGAAATGGAGGAAGTCGTCTTCCGAGAGCCAGCCGAAGCCGCGGGAGTCGGTGAACAGGTGCTCGAGCGCGGGCGTGACCGGCGCCTCGGCAAGAAGCGCACCGAGCGACTCGCCCTCGTCGAGGCCGAACGCCGCGATGTAGACGAGCGCGACGACATTCGGAACGTCCTCCCCGAGCGCCGTCATGATCTGGCCGCCGTACGAGTGCCCGACGACGATCGTCGGACCATCCTGCAATTCGAGCACTTGGCGCAACCGCGCGACGTCGTCGGCCAACGAGGTCAGCGGAAACTGCGGAGCTCGGACGTGGAAGCCGTCTGCTTGCAGACGCTCGATGACGGACCCCCAGCTGGACCCATCCGCCCACGCGCCGTGAACAAGAATGATGTTGGGACGATCGCTCACTTCAGCCACTCCCTTCCTGCTCGTGATCAATGCAGGCGACGCTACGTCCCTCGCCCCGTCGCGAGAAAGTCCGATCGGCGCGCCGATCAAGTCCTGATCGCGCTTAATCCGCTGGGAGCTCGGTCCGCGCAGCGCGGCGCACCAGCCACCCGTGTTCATCCCGGAGCCGGCACGCGGTCTCGACGAGGACGGCAACTCCGTCGTTCGCCGCGAGCGACGACACGAGATCGATCGGCAGTGCGAGCGGCGGGTCGAAGGCGACGGCGGTAACCCCGGCGATCGGCTCGTCCTCCCAGTCGGCGACGAGTGGGGCCACGGCCTCGCCCGCCGCGACGAGCGGGAGCCGATGGTCCCAGGCCGCACTCGGCGTCTCGATCGTCCGCTCGAGCTCGAAGCCTGCGGCTCGGACGACGGCCCGAAGCCAGTCGTTGATGGCGCTGCCGCTCGGCTCGCGCGGGAGCAGAACGCGTTCGGCGGCGAACGCACCGATCGGAATGGCATCCGCGCCGGCGTAGCGATGCGAGGAGGGCACGGCCGCCAGCAGCGGCTCGTCCCTGAGCGCGTCGACGCGAACGCCGAAGCGGCGCGCCGCCGCCGGAGTTTCGACGACGGCGGCGGCATCGAGGTCGTGCGCGGCAACCCGTGCCAAGAGCTCGGGCGTCGTGTCCTCGTCGAGCCGGATCGGCAGGTCGGGCCGAGCCGACGCCAGCGCCTCGACGACGCGCGTCGCGGTCGCGCGGCTGAGCGGCCCGTACCCGAACTTCAGCACGCCCCGATCTGGCCTTGTGGCACGCCGTGCCTCCTCTACTGCGCTGTCGATCTCGGCGAGGGCGCGCCGCGTCCCCTCGAGCAGGGCGAATCCGGCCGGCGTCAGTTCGACATGTCGGGTCGTCCGAACGAAGAGCGCGACCCCGAGTTCACGCTCGAGCTCGCGGATGGCACGCGACAACGGCGACTGTGACATGTGCAGACGCTGAGCGGCGCGGCCGAAGTGCAGCTCCTCCGCAACGGCGACGAAGTACCGCAGCTCCCGCAATTCGACCGGCACGTCCACCGCTGCGGATACTGACGACGCTCCGAGGCCGGTGCCAGATGAGTGAGCGACCGTCCGGGGTTGCTCCACAGCGGCCAATCGCTTGGCCGGGCGTTACGCGAGCAGCCGTTGTAGGGTCACCACTCCGTAACACGGGTCAACGACGCAGGAGGAGGGGAAAGATGATCCGTTTTCAGTGGCCGCGGCGGGCGCCGTGGCTGGTACTCGGGCTCGTGATCGGAGGGTTGGCAGCGGGCGTCGCGGTAGCTGCCTCCGGGCTTCAGCCCGCTGACCTCACATTCACGCCGAAGCACGCGACCGACTTCACGAACATCGACGTCGCCCGGGCGTGGGCGAAGAACTACTACGGAGCCCCGGGCGCCGTTGCGGGCTCCGGTGCGACCGCGACCTGGAATGCGCCGCTCAGCCAGACGAGCAACTACGCGCAGGAGGCCGAGTCGGTCGAGAAGGGCCTGGACAACTGGCTCGTCGCGCATTCGAACGAGCAGAACCGAGCGCTGGTGCTCGACGTCGACGACACGACGCTCACGACCTGGAACTACGAGCTCTACAGCAACTGGGACTTCAACGGCGCGACGAACGCACAGTTCGTCGGCCTGACGGGCACCAACTGGACGGGGAACATGTTCCCGCCCACGCCCGGGATGGTGAACCTCGTCAACCACGCCAAGGCGCTCGGCTACGCGATCTTCTGGATCACCGGGCGGGGCGATTCGCAGCATCAGGCGACCATCGCCAACCTCGTCAACGACGAGGCGGCGGGGCTGCCGCCCATCAACACTGTCACCCTCTCCGGGAAGACGATCGATGAGGTCGACGCCGGTTACGTCATGCCGACGCCGATCGACACCGGCCACGGGCTGTCGGGTCAGCCCAACTTTGCCGACGGCCTCTTCACCAAGCCGGCCATCGGTTCGTATCCGGCCTATCTCAACGAGCCGCAGTTCTGTGGACCGCAGATCGCGGCAGGCCAGTCGTGCCCGACGATCCAGTACAAGTCCGGCACGCGCTCTTACATCGAGTCGAAGGGCTACAAGATCGTCGCAGACATCGGCGACCAGTTCAGCGATCTCCTGGGCGGCTTCGCGGAGAGAACGTTCAAGATGCCGAACCCGAACTACTACCTCCCGTAGAGAGGTCGAGCCGCCGAGGGGCATCGCTTCAGGCGATGCCCCTCGGTCGACTTCCTTACGCGGCCTCTTCGAGGGCCGGGGTCAGGTCACCGGCGCCCTCGTTGGGCACCGTGGTTGCAGCCGCGCCGGGCTCGATCATGATCGCGCTGACGACAGCGGCGATCGCGGCGAGTGCGGCGAGGACGTAGAAGGCGATCTGGAAGCCGTGGTTGAGAGCCGCGCCGTCGAGCGGGGCGACGCCGGGGTGTCCGACCACGTAGTGGCTCGTGTAGGTGGTGGCGATCGTGGTAGCAAGCGCGACTCCGATCGCGCCGCCGATCTGCTGGTTCGTGTTCAGAAGCCCCGAGGCGACGCCGGCGTCCTCAGGCTTGACGCCCGTGAGCCCGCCGATCGAGATCGGGACGAACGCGAACGCGAGCCCGATCCCGCTCAGGAGGAAGGCCGGGAACAGGTTCGAGAAGTAGCTGCCGTGAACCGGCAGCTGCGCGTAGAGGACCAGCCCCGCGGCCGACAGGGCCATTCCCACCGGCAGGACGAGCCGAATACCCACACGGGTCACAAGCGCCTGCGAGACCGCGGAGAAGCCGATGATCGTGAGCGTGAGCGCGACGTAGGCGACGCCGGTCTTCAACGCGGAGTAATGCAGGACCTGCTGCATGTACAGGGTGAGCAGGAAGAACTGCGAGAAGACCGCCGCCCCCATCAGCAGAGCGGTGATGTTCGACGCCGTGAGGGTTCGCAGACGGAAGATCCGCAACGGCAGCAGCGGCGCCGGAGAGCGCATCTCGATCACGACGAACCCGACGAGCAACAACGCTGACGCGGTCAGGAGCCCGATCGTCTGGGTGGTCGCCCAGCCGTGCTGGCTCGCACGGGTAAGGGCGTACACCAGGACCATGAGGCTGCCTGTGACCGACGCTGCTCCTGCGGCATCGAAGTGATGGTGGTCGAGCTCGGCGCGGCTCTCCTTCAAGAGCACGGGGCTCACCAGCAGAAGCAGGATGCCGACGGGCACGTTGATGAAGAAGATCCAGGACCAGCTGAGCGCGCTGGTGAGGGCTCCGCCCAGGAGCACGCCTGCCGCTCCGCCGCTCCCCGAGGCCGCACCCCAGATTCCGAGGGCGACGTTGCGGTCGCGTCCCTCCTGGAAGGTCGTGGTCAGGATCGAGAGAGCAGCCGGCGCGAGCAGGGCGGCGCCGAGGCCTTGCAGCCCGCGGAAGGCGATCAGCGAGGCCGACGACCAGGCGAGGCCGTCGAGCAGCGAGAAGACCGTGAACACGACGAGCCCGGCCATGAACACGCGGCGCCGGCCGAGGAGGTCGGCCATCCGGCCACCGAGCAGAAGTGCGCCGCCGAAGAGGATCGCGTAGGCCGTGATCACCCACTGCAGGCCGTTCTCGCTGAAGTGGAGGTCGTTCTTGATCGTCGGCAGCGCCACATTCACGATCGCGACGTCGAGCACAACCATGAACTGCGCCACCACGAGCACGGAAAGGATCAGCCAGCGGCGGTCGCCGCGCTCCTGGAGATCCGATGTCGCTGCAATACTTTGACTGCTCATACGTTTACTCCTAAGATCGTGGACTCACTCCACGGTCTATCACACCTATGATGGTCTGCGCTACCCTTAGATTGTTAGGAAATGGAGACGCCAGTGAATGAGGTCATCCCTCCCCACCCATGCTTCCCGCGCGAGCTCGTGGCAAGCCCCGCGTTCCTGCTCGCCCGGCTCGGCTTCGGACTCAAGGCGCGCGCCTTCAAGGAGTTCGAGCAGATCGGGTTCAGCCCTTACCACTACAGCGTGCTCGCGCTCCTCGGCGAGGGCGCGCGAGAGACGCAGGCGACAATCGCCGACGCACTGCAGCTCGACCGCAGCATGCTCGTCGGCATCCTCGACACCCTCGAGGAGAAGGGACTGATCGAGCGGCGCCGCGACCCCACCGACCGCCGCCGCCATGTCGTCAGCCTCACCGCTGCGGGGAAGCGCCAGCTGGGCCGCTTCCGCACCATCATCAAGGGCGTCGAGGACGAGTTTCTGGCCCCGCTCAACGCCGAGGAGCGCGCGACCCTGCACGGACTGCTGCTCACGCTCGCCGAGAACACCGACGCGCGCTTTGTCCTCGACGGCCTGGCCGAAGCCGAGGCCGCCGCGCTTACCGCGGCGACATAGCCCGCCATACGACCCGGGTCACCGTCACGGCGCTCGAAAGCCCCACCACTTTTGCGTGTGGGAGCGCTGGAGGCGGTTGACGGCACTCCGATCGTCGACCTGAAGATCGCAATGCGCAAATCGCGGGAAGCGTGAGATCATCAAAGCCGTAGACGGAAAGGAGCTCCGTTGAGCGAGACCGAGGATCCCGCCAATGTTCCCCAACCGGACGTCGTCAACGAGCCGCCGGCGCCGCCGCCCCTCCCCGCCCAGACATCGTCGAAAGGCGAGCTCGGCCGGCCACGCGGCGTCGCGTTCGTGATCCTGATCACGATCGTCACGCTCGGCATCTACCACCTCTACTGGGCCTACAAGACGTTCGAGGAGATGAAGCAGCACACGGGCGACGGCATCGGCGGCGTGCTCGGCCTCGTCATCGCGATCGTCTTCAACCCCGTCATCTGGTTCGTGGCGCCGTCGGAGGTCGGGAAGATGTACCGAGGCGACGGACGCACCGCGCCCATGACCGGCTGGACGGGGCTGTGGATCCTGCTGCCGCTGATCGGCTTCATCGTCTGGACAGTCAAGGTTCAGGGCGCGCTCAACCGGTACTGGAAGAGCAAGGCAGTCGCGGCGTAAGTCAGCGACCATGCCCGAGCAACCCTCCGGCTCGGTCACGCTCGTCTTCACCGACATCTGTGCACGCGCTCGAGGAGGGGCCGGCGACGCGCTGCGCCGTTTCGGCTACCAGTCCTTGTCGGAGTAGAAGCTCGGCCAGACGTCGCGCGTGCGCTCCCGCAGAAGCTCCACTTCCTCCGCGCCGAGCTGCGTCCGCCAGCGACCGACGGCCGCGGCGCTGTCGAGGTCGACAGCGTGCGGCGACCGGCCCTCGACCGGGTTCTCAACGCCGCTGGCTCGCACGATCCGCTCACGCGCGGCCGGCGTCAGCTCGAGGCCGAGCCGCTCGTAGAGCCGGTCGAAGGTTCCGGTCGGATCGGCGCCCGCGTCCTCGTGGCGGAGGAAGATCCAGTCCGGATGGCGCTCGCGGTAGCCCGCCGCCGTCCCGTAGAGGATCCGCCATAGCAGCGCCGCCTGCTCGAGCACGTCGCCGGGCTCCTTCGCCTGGGCGCGGATCTCGTCCTCGTACGGCCAAAGGATTTCGGGAACGCGATCGCCGTCGACGAAGGTCGCGAAGCTGTGCTTCCAACCCAACCGGTTGAGGCTGGCGGCGAACCCGGCTGGATGGCGGACCAGGACGACGACGTCCATCCCGAACCGCTCGGCGAGCCATTCCGCGGACAGCAACGCGATCGGGTCCTTGACGAGCGGCCGCTTCCTGGCGCGGCGCGAGAGCTCGAAGGACCACGAGTCGCGCACCGACCTTGCCAGGTCGCGCGGCGTGCGCATGTGGCGGAACTCGGCGCCCAGCGCGTAGTCGAGCGCGAGCGTCCTCTTGAGGCCGGGCAGATAGCGCGCCTCGTTCTCGGCGGTCACGACGGTGAAGTTGTGGTCGAACGGGGCCGAGCTAATCCCCGGCTGGGTCCCAGGGTTGAACGGCTCGTGGACGTAGGCGACGTCCGGAGCGAGGGCGAGCATCTTCCCCACCCAGGTCGTTCCCGACCGGTGCGCGCCGGTGACGAGGATGGGTCCCCCGCTCATGCGGACACCGCCTGCGATTCGCCGCGCAGCGGCGGCTGGCGGAGGGAGTTGTGGAACGCGCCGAGCGACCACTCGGCTACGTCGAGCCGTGCAGCGTTACGCGCGGGGAACACGACGGTGTACGACGGATCGGCCACGCGGGGCGACGATACCCGGCGCTCAGCCGGCGCCGAGGGTGTTCCAGACGTCGACGGGGTCGAGGACCCGACCCATCGGCTCGGAGGCGCCGCCGGACATCGGGGACGTGATCCGTCGCCTCAGAACGATCGAGGCGTCGGCACCGCGCTCGGACGGTGTCGTCTGCTTCGCCCGGCTCTAGCGAGCGAACCGTTCTGGCGACCACGCCGTAGCGGCCGCTCAGGCCGGCCCGAGCACCTCGTCCAGGAAGCCCGCGACCCGCTCGAGCACGTCGATTCGGTTGGCGACCTTCTCGATCGAGTGGCCCTCGTCCTCGTAGATCACGAGCTCGCAGCGGATGCCGCGCTCCGTCAGGGCGGCGTGAATGTGCTCCGACTCGCTCACCGGCACTCGCGGGTCGTTCCGGCCGTGCTCCAGGAAGAGCGGCGCCCGGATCTCGTCCACGCGGCTGACCGGCGAGATTTGCTCGAGCAGCTCCCGGTCGGCGGCCAGCGAGCCGTACTCCCGCTCACGCGCCGCGCGCCGGTACTCCGACGTGTTCTCGAGGAAGGTGACGAGGTTCGAGAGGCCGACGAACGAGATGCCCGCGGCCCACAATTCGGGATGGAACGCGAGCGCGGCCAGAACCATGTAGCCGCCGTAGGAACCGCCGAAGACGACCGCGCGCGAGCCGTCGATCTCGGGCCTCTCGGACAACCAGGCGTACAGCTCCGCGAGGTCGCGCACCGAGTCGAGGCGCAGCTCGACGTCGTCGAGGTGCTCGTACCGCTTCCCGTACCCGGTCGAGCCGCGTACGTTCGGCGCCGCGACCGCGTAGCCGCGCGAGAGAAGGTACTGCGTGATCGGCCCGGCGCTCTGGGAGAAGAACGGCCGCCACTGCGACTCCGGCCCGCCGTGCACCGTCAGGACGACAGGGAACGGCCCTTCGCCCTCGGGCGTGAAGAGGAAGACCGGGACTTCCTCGTTGTCGAAGCTCGCGAAGCGGTGCAGCTCGGGGTCGGCGCCCTCGATCGGGCCGTCGCCGGTGAGGCGGCGCAACTCGCCCGAGTCGAGCTCGTAGACGAACGCCTGGAACGGCTCACGGGGGCTCGCGAAGCCGAAGGCGAGCCGCGATCCGTCACGGGAGAAGACCGGCTGCGCGACGACGCCGCGCGCCGGCAGAGTCAGCTCCGTGCGCAGGTCGAGCGTCTCAGGGTCGCGCAGCTCCAGCCGCGACCACCCGCCTTCGTTCACGTTCAGGAGCAGGGAGCGGCCGGGCTCGTCGATCGCACACTCCAGCTCCCAGCCGGGGTCGAGCACGACGCGCCACTCGCCGGACGCGAGGTCGTAGCGGGCGAGAGTGCGCACGTCCAAGAACGCATTGGTCGCGGCGAACAGGCCGGAGGAGTCGGCTAGCCAGCAGGGCGTGCCGAACTCGGCCGAGCCCTCGTGCGGCGTGATGTGCTGGACGTCTCCCGTCTCGACCTCGAGGAGGAACAGGTCGGAATCCCCGGCAAGCTCGCCTAGCCGCTCGGCGACGATCCAGCGACCGTCCGGGGAGAACCCGTGGATCGCGAGGTAGCCGCGCAGGTCGAAGACGCGCTCCTCCCCGCTCCCGAGGTTCCGAGCGACGACCTCGAAGTCGCTCCCATTGCCGCGGTTCGTCGCGTAGGCGAGCATCGCTCCGTCCCGCGAGACGACCGGCGTCCAGTGGTTGAAGCGCGGGTCGACGATCAGCGGCTCGGGCTCGTCGCCCCGCTCGAGCAGATACAGCTGCGTCCGCTCGTTGCCGCCCGCGTCGACCGAGAGCAGCACCCGGCCGTCCGGCAGCAGCGTCCCGTCGACGGGCTCCGGCAGGTCGGTCAGCTGCTCCGACTCCCCGCCCTCGGACGGGACGAGAAACAGCTGGCGGACACCAGGGCGGTCCGAGGCGATCAAGAGCGCCGAGCCGTCCCGCGTGAACGCGAGCGGCCACGCTTGTTTGAGCTCGAGGAACGACCCGAGGTCTCTCACGACGCGAGGCTATCGGGGCCGGAACGACTGAGAGCCGCTTGCGCGGCCCTCAGTCCTTTCGTAGACACACCGCCACGGTGTCGTAGGAGGGCACGCTCTCCGAGAGCCCCCTAGAGGAGTCGAACCTCTGTCCGCGGGTTCGAAGCCCGCCGCTCGTCCGCTGAGCTACGGAGGCAGGGGAGCCTCATGACTCCCGGGAATGAAGTGCGGGCGGAGGGAGTCGAACCCCCATGAGCCGAAGCTCGCCGGTTTCTGAGACCGGGGCGTCTGCCTGTTCCGCCACGCCCGCGTGAGGGCCGGCACAGGCCGGCCCAGGTGGTACGTCACGCCGCCGGACGAGCCGGCGGCTCAGGCTGAGGCCGCTGGACGTCGAGGCGCAACTGGCGCCGCACCTCGAGCTGGACGACCTTGGCCGGACGCGGCTTCAGTGGCCGCGGCACGGCGTACAGATGCCGTTGCATCAGCTTGCTCCTCTCTGGTTGGAAGGGATCGATCGGGGAGGCGGTGGGCGCGGAGAGCCGCCGCAGTCTGCACCGGGTGGTGCGTCCTGCCCTCTACGTCATGAGCCGTGCGGGGTGCCGGCCGCTGCGTTGTGCTGTGGCGGAGTCGAACCGCCTTCGCCCGGCCCTGGCGTTACCCGGCGCGAACCATGTCGCGTGGTTGCAGCTTTTCGGGCTGCTGCCGCCCTGGTGCACGCCCCACGGCGACTCTCCGCGCCCACCGCTCTCACTCGGCGAGGGCGTTTGCCCAGTTCGCCGCCTGGAGGGCGACGTCGAGCTCGCGGCGCTCGCGGGCGAGCTCGTCGACCGTGCGACGCAGCACGGCGACGTCGACAGTCGGCTTCAGCTTGATCTCGCGCAGCGAGTAGCGCTCCGGCTGTTCCGCGGCAGCGACCGCGAGCTCGCGGTGCACCGTGTAGCGCAGCGCCAGCACGTCACGACGGGCGAGCGCGTCGGTGAGCGTCTCACCGTCCGCCGTCGTGGCCGTGAGGTTCGTGCGGTTGATGCGGGAGATCAGCGTGCGCAGCCGCTCCGCTGCCTGCTCGAACTCGGCGAGCAGGACGTCCGGCTGCTCCGGCGGAGCCTCGCCCTCCTGCACCTTCGCGGACGCGAGCAGGCGGGTGCGGAGCTCGACCAGGCGCTGCTGGGTGTCGGCGCGAACGGTCAGAGCTTCGCCCAGCGTCATCGTCTCGTTGGCCATCGGTCCTCCTTTCGTCGGTCGTGGTAGATGGAGCAGGCCCGCCAGGATTCGAACCCGGACCGGCGAGGTTGGAGCTCGCCATGCTTCCGGTTACACCACAGGCCTGTGAGCACGCCCGGCTGGACTCGAACCAGCGGCCTCTGCCTTCGCACGGCAGCGCTCTCGTCCGCTGAGCTACGGGCGTTTGTGCGAGGAGCCTCCGGCAGGAGTCGAACCTGCACCTCGGCCTTACGACGGGCGTGTGCTGGCCGTTGACACTACGGAGGCTCGGAGTGGAGACGGCGGGAGTCGAACCCGCTCCTCCTCGGTGCAAGCGAGGCGCCCATCCCCATGGGCTTCATCCCCCGTGAACTAGTCAGTCAAGAGTGCGGACGGGTGGAGTCGAACCACCACAGGCGGAGGCGGCGGGGTTACAGCCCGCTGAGCTCCCCGCTGCTCAGCGTCCGCGTGAAAGGGCGGCCGACCGGATTCGAACCGGTACCGCGAGGATCACCACCTCGAATGCTGCCGTTACACCACAGCCACCACGACGGGGACGACCGGACTCGAACCGGCGGCCTATCGCCTGACAAGCGAGTGCTCTTGCCGCTGAGCTACGCCCCCCAGAGATTGCGCGGGTGGGATTCGAACCCACGTCTCGAGCTCATGGGGCTCGCGAGGAAAGCCGCTCCTCCACCGCGCGTCGTGTCGTGCAAGTCTGGCCGGCTGGAGTCGAACCAGCGGTCTCCGGTTCCCGAAACCGGCGGGGTGGCCGACTCCCCTACGGCCAGACGATCAGTCGGAAGTCCTGGAATCGAACCAGGCCCTGCCCGTTATCAGCGAGCCGTGCCGCCACGGACACCGACCTCCGAGCTCCGGCGGCAGGGCTCGAACCTGCTCCTCACGATTAACAGTCGCGCGTCGTACCCGTTCGACCACGCCGGAATGAATTGAGGTGGCCCCGGCAGGAGTCGAACCTGCACCGTGCCGATTAAGAGTCGGCAGCTCTGCCGTATTGAGCTACGGAGCCGGGAAGTGTGGCCGGCAGGACTCGAACCTGCGCCGCGTCGCGTTTCAGGCGACCGCTCTACCGTCGCTGAGCTACGGCCACACGGTGATGGGCGAGGCTGGACTCGAACCAGCAGCCTCTTGTTTGTAAGACAAGCGCTCTCCGCTCTTGAGCTACTCGCCCAGGGAGGGTTTGGCGGAAGGCCGCTCGTCGTCAGCGTGCGCCGGCGGCACAGCCAGCTTTTCGCCAAACCTCCTAAGCTCCGGGACAAGGATTCGAACCTCGACCTCCGCGTTCAGAGCGCGGTGTCCTGGCCGTTAGACGATCCCGGAACAAAAGACTTGCGTATGTCTCGTCGCGCGAACTGCTGCACGGCGATGTTGTCCATGCCACTCGCCTACGCTTCGGCCCTGGATCGTGCCCGCTCGCTGCTGCGCTGCCGCGGTCGGCGCGTCCTTCGTGGAGGCGTTTTGGAGCCCGGCGCTCGCGCGTGCTTCGACAATTGCGCAGGCAAAAGCCGCCGTTGCACAAACAGCGTCGATTACCGCGCCGAAGCGCGCGAGGACCTTTCTCTCTCAGACGGGGCCTCGATTTCCTACTAGGTCTTCTTCAAGCTGAGCATCACCTCTGGCTAAGAGCGGGTTGTTGACTGCCGAAACGACGAGGGCGACCCTCTCGGGTCGCCCTCACTCGAGCTGTTATGCGGCTAGGTGACTAGCGCGCACACCTCCGAGCGAGGGCATGGGAGCGATCCGCCCCGTACTCTTTCGCGGGCGCCTGCCGGCACGGCAGGAAGCCCACGACGAGATTCGTGGCCGGATTGAAGCTGTGGGTGTTGACGAAGTTGAGCATCGTGACTGGAGGTAGTTACCGCGCCGGAGAGTAGACGAAACTCCGCGAGCGCGCAAGTCCAATTTACGAAAGACCAGCGAACATGGACAGATCCGATCGTTAATGCGTCTCGCAATTACCCGTGCGGCATTTCGCAGCGAGGCTGGTCACACCGGGCCTCGGGCACTAACGTTCGAGCATGGCCTTAACGACGCGGCCAGAGCTCCGGGGAACATTCGGCATGGTCGGCTCGACGCACTGGCTGGCGTCGGCGGCGGGGATGGCCGTGCTCGAGCAGGGCGGGAACGCGTTCGACGCGGCTGTCGCGGCCGGCTTCACGCTCCAGGTCGTCGAGCCGCACCTGAACGGGCCCGGCGGCGACCTGCCCGCGCTCGTCTGGCCGGCCGGGCGGGAGCGGCCGCTCGTCCTCTGCGCGCAGGGGCCCGCGCCACGGGCGGCGACGATCGAGCGCTACCGCGACGAGCTCGGGCTGCGGCTCGTCCCGGGCACCGGGCCGCTCGCGGCGGTCGTGCCCGGCGCCTTCGGAGGCTGGATCGCGCTGCTGCGCGAGTACGGGACGCTGCCGCTCCACGACGTCCTCCACTTCGCGATCTCCTACGCAGAGGAGGGCTACCCGGCCGTCGCGCCGATCGGCGACGCCATCCGGAAGGTCGAGCGGCTCTTCCTGGACGAGTGGACAACGTGCGGCGAGATCTACCTTCCCGCTCCGGAAGCGGGCACGCTGCATCGCAACCACGCCCTCGCGGCGACCTACCGGCGCATCCTCGCCGAGGCAGAGGCCGTCTCGGTCGACCGCGAGACGCAGCTCGATGCGGCGGAGGCGTGCTGGTACCGCGGCTTCGTCGCGGAGGAGATGGTCGGCTTCCAGGGGCGCGAGTGGCTCGACAGCTCGGGCGGGCGTCACAGCGGCCTGCTCGCCGAGGATGACCTGCGCGACTGGGCACCGACCTGGGAGGAGCCGGTCTCCGTCGACTACCACGGCCACGAGGTGTTCAAGGCCGGCCCGTGGAGCCAGGCGCCGGTCTTCCTCCAGCAGCTCCGCCTGCTCGAGGGGTTCGACCTCGACGCGATGGGCCAGACGAGCGTGCACACGATCACCGAGTGCGCGAAGCTGGCGTTCGCCGACCGCGAGGCGTGGTACGGCGACCCCGAGTTCGTCGACGTCCCGCTGGAGATGCTGCTCTCGCGCGAGTACGCGGACGAGCGACGCGCGCTCGTGGGCGACGAGGCGTCCGCCGAGCTGCGGCCCGGCGGCGAAGGCTGGCGCCTCCCGGCTCCGGCCGAGAACGTCGAGCAAGCGCCCGGCACCGGGGAGCCCACTCGCGGGGACACCGTCCACATCGACGTCGTCGACCGCTCCGGGAACATGGTCTCCGCGACGCCCAGCGGCGGCTGGCTGTACGGCGCTCCCGTCATTCCCTCGCTCGGCTTCTGCCTCGGTACTCGTGCACAGATGTTCTGGCTCGAGAAGGGACTGCCGAACTCGCTCGAGCCGGGCAAGCGGCCGCGGACGACGCTCTCGCCTACGCTCGTCGCCCGCGACGGCGAGCCGTACCTCGCCCTCGGCACGCCGGGCGGAGACCAGCAGGACCAGTGGACGCTCCACGTCTTCCTCGGCCACGTCCACCACGGCCTCGACCTGCAGGCCGCGATCGACGCGCCGAACCACCACACCGAAGCGTTCCCCGAGAGCTTCTACCCGCGCGCGACCCGCCCCCGGCACGTCGCGGTCGAGGAGCGCTTCGGCCCCGAGACGATCGACGGGCTGCGACGGCGCGGGCACGATGTCGAGGTCGCCGGGCCGTGGACGCTCGGCCGGGTCAGCGCCGTAGGACGCGAGCCCGGCGGGATCCTCAAGGCCGCCGCGAACGCGCGCGGCAACCAGGGCTACGCGGCGGGCCGATGAGCGACGAGCTCGTCCTCGACACCGCTGTCGTGCGGAGCTTCGTGGCCGGCGTGCAGGCGGCCATCGGGGCTGCCGCCTCGCCGCAGGCCGCCTGCGATGCGATCCGGCCGTCCTTCGCGCAGCTGCTCGCCGATCCCGAATGGCTCCCGGAGGAGTTTCGCGCCGCGGCGCCGGACAGCGGCATGGGAGGCGGCATCGGGCAGTGGCTGCTCTACCGCGCCGGGGACGGATCGCTCTCGCTCTTCTCGCTCGTGGTGCCGCCGCGCTCGGCGACTCCGATCCACGACCACCTCGCGTGGGGCTTGGTGGGCCTGTACCGCGGCGCGCAGGACGAGGAGATCTACGTCAAACAAGACGGAGGGCTCGAGCTGGTCGAGCGCCGCTCGCTGCGGCCCGGCGACTTCTACGTCCTCATCCCGCCGCGAGACGACATCCACCGCGTGCGCACGACCTCCGCGGAGACGTCGGTCTCGATCCACCTGCTCACCAACGACACGGGCTGCGTCTGGCGCCACTCGTACGACCACGCCTCCGGCGCAGCGAAGCCCTTCCGCTCGGGCTACGTCAACGTCCCGTGCGACGACGAGACGCAGAAGACGTCGCCGCTGGGATAGGTTTCCGTCTGGTAACGACCTCGGGGGAGGGCGTGGCAGAAGTCGTTTTCGACGAAGTCACGAAGGTCTACGACGACGGCACAAAAGCCGTCGACTCCCTCGACCTCGACGTCGCCGACGGCGAGTTCGTGGTCCTCGTCGGCCCCTCGGGCTGCGGCAAGACGACGGCACTGCGCATGGTCGCCGGGCTCGAGGAGATCTCGGGCGGCGTCGTCCGCATCGGCGACCGGGTCGTCAACTACGTCCCCTCGCGCGACCGCGACATCGCCATGGTCTTCCAGAGCTACGCGCTCTACCCGCACCTCTCGATCTACGACAACATCGCGTTCGGCCTCAAGGTCAAGAAGGTGCCGAAGCAGGAGATCGACCGCCGCGTGCAAAACGCCGCGAAGATCCTTGGGCTCGAGCCCTACCTGAAGCGGAAGCCCCGCGCCCTGTCGGGCGGACAGCGCCAGCGTGTCGCGATGGGTCGAGCGATCGTCCGTGAGCCGGCCGCCTTCCTGATGGACGAGCCGCTCTCCAACCTCGACGCGAAGCTGCGGGTGCAGATGCGCGCCGAGATCGCCGGCCTCCAGCGCTCGCTCGAGACGACGACGATCTACGTCACCCACGACCAGGTCGAGGCGATGACGATGGGCGACCGCGTCGCGGTGATGCGCAAGGGCCGGCTCCAGCAGGTCGCCGACCCGCAGACGCTCTACGACCACCCCGTCAACATCTTCGTCGGCGGCTTCATCGGCTCGCCGGCGATGAACATGATCGAGGCGACGCTCGAGCGCCGGAACGGCGGGCTGGCGGCGAAGGTCGGCGAGCAGGAGATCCCGATCACCAGCGAGGAGGTCGCTCAGCGGCCCGGGCTCGCTCGGTACGTCGACAGAGACGTCGTGCTCGGGGTCCGGCCCGAGGATCTCGAGGACGCGGCGCTCGCTCCCGAAAGCCGTGCGCGGCTGCGGGGCACGACCGAGCTGACCGAGGCGCTGGGCTCGGAGATCGTGGTGCACTTCGAGATCCCGGCGAAGCACGCCGTGACCGACGAGGTCCGGGAGCTCGCCGAGGACGTCGGCGACGAGGCGCGCGTCGACCAGCTCGCGGAGGAGAACACCGCCACGCTCGTCGGGCGCTTCGGGCCGCGCTCCCGCGTACGCGAGGGAGACAAGGTCGAGGTGGCCGTCGATACGCGTGCATTGCATTTCTTCGACCCGGAAACAGGTCTTGGAATCTACGAGGAAGCGGAGAAGGGAGAAGGATCGTGAGCAGACGCAGCATTCAGGCCGCCGTGGTCTTAGCGGCGGTCATTGCACTTGCAATCGTCGTCGCCGCGGTCTTCGGGGGCACCTCGCAAGGCGCCGTCAAGACCGGCAAGAAAGCGGCCGTGAACACAGCGGTCAAGGGCAAGGTGACGTTCGACGGGATCTGGACGTCGTCGACCGGACAGAAGCCGTTCCAAGCCGTGATCGACGCCTTCCACAAGAAGTTCCCAGGCGTGACCGTCAACTACAAGCCGGTCGGGAACAACCTGCCCACCGTGCTGGCCACAGCGGTTGCCGGCGGTCATCCACCCGACATGGCCGACATCGCCCAGCCGGGCACGATCAAGCAGTTCGCGAACCAGCACAAACTCAAGCCGATCACGTACGCGAACAGCGTGCTGAACAAGAACTTCAGCAAAGGCTGGCTGAGCCTGGGCAAGTTCAACGGCAAGCAGTACGCGTTCGTCTTCAAGGCGGCCAACAAGTCACTCGTCTGGTACAACGTGCCGGCCTTCAAGACGGCTGGGGTCAAGCCGCCGAAGACGTTCTCTAACCTGCTCAGTATCGCCAAGACCATCAAGGCGTCGGGAACGCCGGCGTACTCGATCGGCGGCGCAGAGGGCTGGACCCTCACCGACCTGTTCGAGAACATCTACCTGCGCACGTTCGGCGTGGCGAAGTACAACCAGCTGAGCGCGCACAAGATCAAGTGGACGGACTCGTCCGTGACCACAGCCCTCAAGTCGATGGGGAAGATCCTGGGCGACACCTCGAACATCGCCGGCGGCACGGCGGGCGCGCTCCAGGACTCGTTCAACCAGTCGGTGACGAATGCGTTCGCGTCGCCGCCGAAGGCTGCGATGGTGTTCGAGGCCGACTTCGTCGGCGGCGTGATCCTGTCGCAGACCAAGGCGAAGCCCAAGACAGGGTTCAACACGTTCGTCTGGCCCCAGATCACGGCCGGAGCGAACGCGAAGGCGGTCGAGATCGCGGGCGACCTGATGGTCACCTTCCGCGACACGCCGGCCATCCGTGCGTTCGTGAAGTACCTCGCGACGCCGCAAGCGGCAGCGATCTGGGCGAAGCAGGGCGGCTTCGGCACCGGTAACCACAACATGTCCGCGAAGGTCTATCCGGACGCGATCACCCGCGCGACCGAGGCGCCGCTGCTGACGGCGAAGTCGGTCGTGTTCGACATGTCCGACAACCAGCCGCCGGCCTTCGGCTCGACCGCGGGCCAGGGCGAGTGGGGGCTGTTCCAGAAGTTCCTCCAGAGCCCGAGCAACATCAAGAGCATCCAGCAGCAACTGGAGGCAGCCGCGAAGGCGGCCTACAAGTAGTCCGTTGAGTGCGGGAGGAATCACCGCGGAGCCGCCCGTCGCGGCGGCTCCGCCCCCCGGCGGCGAGCCAGGGCGGTTCAGCCGCTACCTGACGGCCGCCGTCTTCCTCGCGCCGGCGTTCATCATGCTCGGCGTGTGGATGGTCTATCCGGCCGTCTACACGATCATCCGGAGCTTCTTCGGCCCGACCGGATTCCTCGGCTCCTGGGTCGGGACCGACAACTACCACACGCTCTTCACGAGCTCGTACTTCACGACCGCGATCAAGAACAACGCAATCTGGGTCGCGGTCGTGCCCGCGTTCGTCGCGGCGATCGGGCTCATCTTCGCCGTCCTGACCGAGCGGGTGCGCTGGTCGCTGGCGTTCAAGACGGTCGTCTTCCTCCCCATCGCGATCTCGGCCTTCGCGACGGGCGTGACCTGGCGGATCCTCTACGACCAGAACCCGGACACGGGCGCGATCAACGCGCTCGGGCGAGTCGTCTCGGACGCGGTCACGCCGCCCGGCGTTCTTTCCAGCGCACTCCCGTCGACGTCGACGCTGCAGCCGCACGGAGGCGGGCTCCTGCTCAAGACCCCCCTGCATCCCGGGGGCGTGGCGCTGCTCGGGCTGACGGGCATCGCGCCGCAGGACGTGCCGGGCGGAGCGAAGCAGGCCGTGAAGCCGGATTCACAGTCAGGACAGATCAACGGTGTGGTCTGGCGCGACTTCAAGCCCGGCGGCGGCAAGCCCGGCGTCGTGGAGAAGGGAGAGCTCGGACTGCCCGGCGTGAGCATCGAGCTGCACTCGAGCTCCGGCAAGGTCGTGCAGACGGCAAAGACCGCCGCGGACGGCTCGTTCGCGTTCAGCAACGTCCCGGCCGGGACCTACCAGGCGGGCGTCGGCGCCAGCACGTTCGCGAAGCCGTTCGGCGGCTATTCCTGGCTCGGCGACAGGCTGATCACGCCGTCGCTCCTGATCGCCTACATCTGGATCTGGGCGGGCTTCGCCATGGTCGTGATCGCTGCCGGCCTGTCGTCGATGCCGCGCGACGTGCTGGAGGCCGCCCGCACTGACGGGGCGAACGAATGGCAGGTGTTCCGCCGGGTGACCGTGCCGCTGCTCGCGCCGGTGCTCACCGTCGTCTTCATCACGATGATCATCAACGTCCTCAAGGTCTTCGACATCGTGTTCGCCCTGGCGCCGGAGTCGGAGTACCGGAACGCGAACGTCCTCGCGTTCGCGATGTGGCAAACGGCGTTCTCGGGAGGCGGGAACTTCGGAGTCGGCTCGGCGATCGCCGTCTTCATCTTCCTGCTCGTCCTTCCCGTGCTCCTGCTGAACGTTCGCCGCTTCAGGAGGGAGCTCTAGCCGTGGCCGCGGCAGCCCCTGCAGTCGAGGTCAAGGTTCCGGTTCCGCACGAGCGGGCGTCGGCCAGGATCCTGCGGGCACTCAGCCGCGGGCCGCTTCAGCTCGTGCTCGTCGTCATCGGGTTGCTCTGGCTCGTGCCGACCTTCGGGCTCTTCATCACCTCGATCCTCCCCCTCTCGGACCTGGCGACCAGCGGCTGGTGGCAGATCTTCTCCCATCCGAGCCACGCCACCTTCGCGAACTACAGCGCCCTCTTCCACAACTCAGGGCTGATGACCGCGCTCAAGACGACCGCCTACATCGCGGTCGGCAACACGCTGCTCGTCGTCTTCGTCGGCGCGCTCGCGGGATACGCCTTCGCATGGCTCGACTTCCCGGGGCGGGACTGGCTCTTCATCGCGGTGATCGCGCTTCTCGTCGTGCCGATCCAGATGGCCCTGATCCCGATGTTTCGCCTCTACGACACCCTCGGCCTCTTCGACACCTGGTACGGGATCGCGCTCTTCCACACGGCCTTCGGACTCCCGTTTGCGATCTTCCTGTTGCGGAACTTCTTCATCGGGCTGCCGAAGGACATCCTCGAATCGGCGCGGATCGACGGCGCCTCCGAGATCCGCATCTTCCTGCGGCTGATCCTGCCGCTCGGGCTGCCGGCGATCGCGTCGCTCGCGATCTTCCAGTTCCTCTGGACGTGGAACGACCTGCTCGTCGCGCTCACCTTCGGACAGAACACGACGCCCATCACGGTCTGGATCTCCGGGCAGCTGCGGGAGTTCGGCTCGAGCCTCGACATCATCGCGCCGGCGTCGTTCATCTCGCTCCTGATCCCGCTGGCCGTCTTCTTCGCCTTCCAGCGCTACTTCGTCCAGGGGCTGCTGGCCGGCTCGGTGAAGTAATGGCCGACGTCGCCGTGGTCGGGTCCGGGCTGGCGGGCTTCACCGCCTACCAGACGCTGCGACGCGGTCTAGAGCCGGGGGAGATCGTCGTCTTCGGCACCGACGCCGACCCAGCCGCGGCGTGGCGGGTGCGGGCCGCCGCGATCCGGCAGCATGCGATGCGGTCCGAGAGCGACGGCCACTGCCGGGCCTCGACCTTCCCCGGGCTCGCCTTCCAGGGCATGCTTCGCCGCCGCTCGGTGCGGCCGCTGCTCGAGTCGGTGCTCGACCGCTACCACCCGACCGTGGACGAGTTCCTCGCGCACGTCGAGCGGCGGCGCGAGCGGAGCGGCTGGGACGAAAGCATCGTTCCCCGCAGGGTCGAGCGGGTGCAGGCCGTGGACGACGGGTTCGAGATCGACGGCAATCTCTTCCGGCACGTCCTGCTCGCTCCCGGTCATCCGGGCCTGAACGTCCCCGACGAGCTCCGCGACGACGCGCGCGCGGTCCATTCCTACGAGCCGCACGAGTACCAGCCGACGGTGACCGTGGTCGGGGCCGGCCTCGCCGCCGCGACGGAGTGGCTGAACGCGCTCGCGGCCGGCGCGGAAGTCGTCTCGGTGCGGCGCCGCGAGCCGGAGCGGAGGCCGCTCAACGTCCCGCGCGAGTACTTCTCACGCCGCGGCCTGGCGGCGTTCCACCGGCTGCCCGCGCGTGAGCGGATCGAGCGGCTGCGCGCTGTGGCGGCGCCGTCGTATCCGGCCGGCAGGGAGTGGGACGAGCCGCTCGAGCGCGCAGGGGGCGAGGGCCGCTTCCGGGTCGAGAGCTCGCTGAACGGAAGCGCGCAGGTCATCTGCGCGACGGGGTTCCTCCGCAGCTGGCGTCACGACCCGCTGCTGGCGCGGCTCGTAGCCGACCACGACCTCGCCACGGCCGGCGACTGGATCGTGCTCGATCCCGACTCCACCGTGCCCGGCCTGAGCGACGCGACGAGGACCTTGGCGCTGGCGGGGGCGCCGGGGCAGTGGGCCTTCCCCGCCGCCGACACGTTGGCCGGCGCCCGGTATGCCGGCCACAGGTTCCTCAGGAGGATCCAGGCGTGTCGTACACGCTGAGGGGACGGATCGAGTCGCGTCTGGCGGCCCTGCTGCCCGTGCTGCTCGGGTGCTGCGTGCTGGCGATCGCACTGCGTCAGTGGTGGCCGGTCGAGCTCTGCGTCCTGATGGCGGCGGTCGGACTGGTGCTCGACGTCCAGCTCTGGGACCGGCTTCTCCCGTACCAGTCCGCGTGGGTCATCCTGCCGCTCGGCCTCGTCGAGCTCGGCCTGGTGCTCGCGATCGTCTACGGAGCAGGCCTGCACGCACCGCTCGGGCCTGCGCTCCTCCTCTTCGCCGTGGGTTGGCTCGTCTCGTTCCTCCTCGCGCAGGCCGGCTACCCGCTGCTGCGGCTGAGCTACGCCGAGGACGGCGGGGAGCTCGGCCGGGCCGGAGCCGTCGCGGCGGCCGGCGTGCTGCTCGTACTCGTCGGCAGCGCGGCGACGTGGTACGTGCGGCTGCCTCCCGTCGTCCACCTCGCCGCCGGGGTGCACCAGGGACCGATCGTGATTCACAGGCGCGAGGTCCTGCAGGGATCCCCGGGCGCCGTCGTGAAGGGCGGAATCGTGGTCGCACACGACGACGTCCACATCCGCAACGTCACGGTGCTGGGCGGCCAGAACGGGATCGACGTCGAGAACGTCGACGGCACGGTCCTCGACGGCGTCACGGTGCAGGACGCGAAGCTCGACGGCATCCACGTCCGTTCCGCGGACATCGTGATCAAGAACTGCACCATCGACATGCTCGGCAACAAGATCGGCCAGGGCATCGACATCTCGTTCAACATGGACATGGGAATGAGCATGGTCGAGGGCTGCACGATCGTCGGCGGGATGCAGGGAATCACCACCCACTCGTCGATGACCGACATCATGGACAACCGGGTCAGCCGCACGACCGGTCAGGCGATCTCGGTCGCGGAGATGTCCATGGGGATGGCGATGGACAACGAGGTGCGCGACGCGCTCGGCGTCGGCCTCAACTGCGACGACCAGTCCATGTGCATGTTCGAGCACAACACGGTGATCGGCACGCGGCCCGACATCGCCTCGGGCGACCCCTCGCGTGGAGGCGTCGCCGTCCAGGCAAGCTTCTACTCGGAGGCGAGCCTCTGGCGGAACCGGCTCGTTGCGAATCCGGTGTCGACCGACGCGATCACGAGCTCGCTGTTCCGGTGGACCCGGGACCCCGGCTGGTGAGCACCGAAGTGCTTTAGGTTACGCAGGCCGTGGACTTCTACGACTGGATGCTGGCGCTGCACCTGCTCGCGGCGTTCGCGGTCGCGGCGGCGCTCGTCTTTTACAGCGTCCTCGTCGTCAGCGGGCGGAGGTCGTCGGCCACGCTGGCGGACGCGCGCATGCTCTTCCGCATCGCTCCGGTCGCCACGCCTCTGATCGCCGCCGGCACCGTGCTCGTGTTGATCTTCGGGATCATCCTCGCCATCGACTCCAACCGCTTCGAGATCTGGAACGGCTGGATCATCGCCGGCATCGTGCTCTGGGCGATCCTGGGCGCGGTTGGTCAGCGCACGGGCGCGTACTACACGGACGTGCAGAAGCTCGCCGAACGGGAAGGCGACGCATCCGAGCAGGAGGTGCTCGCGCTCCTGCGGGCGCCGGCCGGCGCGGTGCTCCACCTGGCCACGGTCGGCGTGTTCGTGCTGATCCTCCTCGACATGCTCTTCAAGCCGGGGGCCTGACCGTGCTCGCAGCCATTCGCCAACACAGCTGGGACCTGGCGGTCTTCGTCCACGTCCTCGGCGCGATGACCCTGGTCGGCGGACTCGTGACGGCAGCCGCGGCGGGCATCATCGGCTGGCGCGATCCCGGCGGGGCATTGCGCCGCTTGTCCGCGTTGACGCTGTTCGCGGTAGCGCTTCCGGGCTGGATCGTCATGCGGGCGGGCGCCCAGTGGGCGTACTCGACGGAGCACTGGGACAAGGTCCCGTCCAAGTTCCAGCCCACCTGGCTCGGGATCGGCTACTTCACGGCGGACGTCGGCGGGATCATCCTCCTGATCGCGCTCGTGCTCGGCGGAATCGGAATCCGCCGGAACCGCACCGGCGGCGGAGCGGGGCTGCTTAGAGCGAGTACGGCGCTCGCGGCGATCCTGATCGCCGTCTACGTCGTCGCGGTCTGGGCGATGGGCGGCAAGCCCACCTAGGCCTCCTAGATCACAGGCGGCGGCCTGCCCTCCAGGCTGCCGGCAAGTACCGGGTCCCAGTCGCACACCAGGCACGCGTGGGCGGCGGCCGAGCGGAGGAACGTGAGGCCGGTCTCGTGCGGATCGGGGCTTGTCCGGACGTCGTCCCAGTCGAGGATGAACTCCCCGAGCGTCGTGTCCCAGCGCGCGCTCGCAGGTGCGAGCGTCGCGTCCGGGAATCCTTCGGGCGCGGGATGCGCGTATGCGTAGAACGCGGCGCGCGGGTAGCGGTCGTCGCCGGGCCACCAGCCGACCTCGATCTGCTGCGCGTCTCCGGCGTTGCGCATGATGAAGCCCCCCGCCGGCGGCTCGAGTGTCACGCCCGAGAAGAGGCTGACGGCGAGGTCGAACGAGCCCCACCAGGCGTTGACCGGCGAGGAGCGGCCGCGATACGGCGCCCGCAGAGCACCGAGCACGAGCGCCGCCTGCGTGGCCGCCGCGAAGTACGTCTCGACCTGCGTGGGGTCGTAGGTCGCGTGCTCAGTGTCCTCGTCGAGCGGCGTCTCCCACGGCGTCTCCTGCGGAGTGGGATTGATCTCGACCGGCCCGCCCAGCGATCGCACCGCTGCGAGCACCTCCCGCGTGACGTCGGCGACCGGGCGGTCCGGCGTCAGCGCGACGCGCCGCACGCGCCCGTCGCTGTGCTCCACAACGGCCTCGTGGGTGTGCAGGTCGAGCACGGCCACGAGCGCGCCGGATCCGTCGGGCGCCGGCAGCGCCGACGTCTCCCATCCGCGGGCGGTCAGGCGCAGCGCAGCGTGCTGGAGCTGCGGCTCCGGCGGAGCGAGCTCGACCGCAAGCTTCCCGAGCACCTGGGTGTGCATATGGAGCGTGTCGCACGTCGCCCGCCAGGCCTCCAGGGGAAGCTCGGGCCAAGTGGTCGCGACCTGTTCGGCGCTCAACTCGAGCCGAGATTACTCCCCACCCGTCGCCCCACGCGGCGGTCTCGTCGCTATCTGGAGAGGTAGTGAGCCGCTGCGACCTGCACGTCCACTCGATCTACTCGACGGACAGCGGGAGCTACGCCCTCAGGCGAGCGCGCCCCTGGCACGGGCGCCGCGTTCGGCATTCGCCCTGGCGCAGCACGTGCGCGACCTCGACCTGCTGCGAGAGTGCGCACGCGCGCGCACCGCGGGCATCCCGACCACCGTCATCAGCTGCGTGACGGACACGCTCGTCACGACCGACAGGACGCGCACCGTCGCCGACGCGCTCGGCGCGCACTACGAAGAGCTCGACCTCCACGGCGGTCACATGTGGATGCTCGCCGACGGACCCCGGTTCGCCGCCGCGGTCTCCGGCTGAGAAGAACGTCGGCTCCGGCCCTCGGCGCAGCGTAGGATCGCGCTGTGGACGAGCGGCTCGAGCGCTATGCGGAGCTGTGCGTTCGGGTGGGCGCGAACGTTCAGGAGGGGCAGGAGGTGTTCGTCGAGGGGCTCGTCGAGCATGCGCCCCTCGCGCGCGCACTCACGCGCCAGTCGTATCGCGCCGGCGCGTCGTACGTCCACGTTCACTACCTCGACGAGCACGTCAAGCACGCGATGATCGAGCTCGGCCCCGACTCGGCGCTGACGTACGCGCCGGAGTGGCGCAAGGAATTCGTGGAGGCGGGGGCGGGCAACGCGGTCCTCGCGACGCTCGGCGATCCCGAGCCCGAGCTGATGGCCGACCTCGACGGCGCGCGCGTCGGCCGCGCGCTGATGGCGGAGGTGAACGCGATCGTCCTCGAGCAGCTGCGCGAGAACTCCGTCAACTGGTGCGTCGTCGGCGCGCCGAACGAGGGCTGGGCGCGGCAGATCTTCGGCGAGCCGGACGTTGATCGGCTCTGGGAGCTCGTCGCGTTCTGCATGCGCCTCGACGAGCCCGACCCCGTCGCCGCCTGGCGGAAGCACTCCGAGCACCTCGAGGCGAGGGCCGACACGCTGACCGCACTGCGCCCCGACGCACTCCGCTACCGCGGCCCCGGCACCGACCTCACGGTCGGACTGCTTCCCACCTCCCGCTGGCTCGGCGGCTCGTCGAAGACGGCGGACGGGATCAATTTCGTCTCGAACATGCCGACGGAGGAGGTCTTCACCGCGCCCGACTGCCGCCGCGCCGACGGGAGGGTGCGCTCGACGATGCCGTTCGTGCTGCGTGGCCAGATCGTGCGCGGCCTCGAGCTGACGTTCGAGAACGGGCGGATCGTCCACGTCGACGCCGAAACGGGGGCCGACGTCGTCCGGAGCCAGCTCGAGACGGTCGAGAACGCCGACCGTCTCGGCGAGGTTGCGCTCGTGACGGGTGAGTCGCGCGTCGGTCGCGCTGACACGCTCTTCTACAGCACGCTCTTCGACGAGAACGCGACCTGTCACATCGCCTACGGCTCGGGC
>Ga0207665_10000459_pt1 | contig 28140 bp, 25 predicted proteins | sample LARL112metaG_FD_184351 | JGI IMG/M metagenome (GOLD analysis project Ga0207665, IMG submission 184351) | Corn, switchgrass and miscanthus rhizosphere microbial communities from Kellogg Biological Station, Michigan, USA - LAR L11-2 metaG... | ecosystem: Host-associated > Plants > Roots >... | reverse complement strand
ATCTCGCGTCCGTCACAAAAGTTCTCGCCACGACCACCATGGCGATGATCCTGTACGAACGAGGCCTGCTCGATCTGGATACGCCGCTAATCTCTGTCGTGGGCGAATTTTCGGGCGAAGACCCCCGACGGGATGAAGTCACTATGCGCATGCTGCTCGCCCATAGTTCCGGCCTGCCCGCGTATGAAAAGCTCTTCCTGCGTGCTCACACGCGCGAACAATTGCTCCAAGCGGCTTTCACAACTCAATTGGCAAACGATCCCGGTTCGCACGCCGAGTACAGCGACATCGGATTCATTCTCTTGGGCGTCGCCCTCGAGCGCCTTGCAGATGAAACGTTGGATCGCTTCAACCAGCACGAGATCCTGGGCCCTCTCGGCATGACCCACACCACCTTCAATCCCGCAGCAGCATTGCGGCCCGACGTACCTCCTACGGCGGACGACCAGACATTTCGCCATCGCATTATCCAAGGGGAAGTTCAGGACGAGAATGCCAGCGTCATGGGCGGAGTAGCCGGCCACGCGGGACTTTTTGCCACGGCCAAAGATGTCGCTACCTTCGCCCAAGCCCTCCTCCGTATCGACGATGGAGAGACGGGCGTCCTCGCCCGTCGGCACCCCGAACCTGTACCAAATTCTGTGAATCCCTTATTCCGACCGGAAACCATCTCCGTGTTCACCACACGCGAAACCTCGCCAGAAGGAACATCCCGTGCGCTGGGCTGGGACACACCGTCATCGCCATCACAATCGGGCCGCTTCTTCTCCGAACGCGCCTTCGGTCACTTGGGATACACCGGCACATCGCTCTGGATCGATCCCGAGCGCGAACTCTCCGTGACGCTGCTCACCAATCGCACCTGGCCCGACTGCGCGAACCAGGCCATCAAACAAGTGCGGTCGAAATTTCATGACGCAGTGTTGGAAGTCTTGGCAGCCGCCCCGTAATTTCCCTTCCTGATCTACCGTACAATGTTAGGACCGCATGAAGCCGCGCTCGCTGCAAGACCTGACCACCGAAAGCCCTAATCCAGACTCCGCCGATCTTGATCTGAAATCTGCGCTGGAAATCGCGCGCATTATCAACACCGAAGATGCGAAAGTCGCCGCTGCTGTCCAACGGGCGCTTCCCCAGATCGCACGCGCCATCGACCTGGTCGCGGCCCACTTCCGCAAAGGCGGGCGTTTGCTCTACGTCGGCACCGGCACCAGCGGACGGATGGGGGCGCTCGATGCTTCCGAAATTCCACCAACTTTCGCGACCGCGCCGGACCTAGTGCAATTCATCATCGCCGGAGGGCCCAAGGCACTTGGCGCCGAAGCCGAGGCCAGCGAAGACTCGCGCGAACTCGGTCGCGCCGAAATGGTCAAGCGCAAGCCCACCAAGAAAGACGTCGTCCTCGGAATCGCCGCTAGCGGGCGCACACCGTTCACCATTGCGGCCGTTGAGTACGCCCGTAGCCGCGGTGCGGAGACCATCGCCGTCACCTGCAATCCAAAGTCTCCCCTGGAGCGCGCTACAAATTTCGCGATCGTCACGGACGTGGGCCCCGAAGTTCTCACCGGATCGAGCCGTATGAAGGCCGGCACCGCGCAGAAAATGGTGTTGAACATGATTACCACGGGAGCCATGACGCGCTTGGGCTACGTGTACGGCAACCTGATGGTCAATCTGCGTTTGAAGAACAGCAAGCTGTCCGAACGCGGCATCACCATCTTGCAACGCGCCGCCCACGTGGATCGAGAGAAAGCCCACAAGACGCTGCAGGCTGCCGGCCACGATGTGCCCCTGGCGCTAGTCATGCTGAAAGCGGAAGTGCCTCGCGCACAAGCCAGGCGCGCTCTGCAAGCCACCGCTGGACATGTCCGCAAAGCCATCGCTCTAGCCCAAAAGAGTAAACGGCCCTAGCCGACTCTCCTGTAAATTACATGTGCGGCCAAAACGCACGTCGACTTAGAGCGATTTTCTTCGTGCCCTTGGCGAACCCTGAGCGTCCTTTGCGGTTTAAGTGTTTTTTGGGGTCCTGAAAGAATATGGACAAGCTAGTAATCCGAGGCGGCACCCCCTTGCTGGGAACAGTCCGCACCAGCGGCGCCAAGAATGCGGCGCTTCCCTGCATGGCAGCCGCTCTGCTCACCGACGAAACCGTCATCCTCGAAAACATTCCCCAGGTCCGTGACATCGAGACCACCCGCAGGCTGCTTTCCGCCATGGGCGCTGAAGTGGAGTTGGGATACGGTCGCGCGCAGCACCGCACCACTATCCAGGCCGCTAATCTCGCTTCGCCGGAAGCTTCCTACGAACTCGTCAAGACCATGCGTGCGTCGACGCTGGTATTAGGCCCGCTGGTCGCCCGATGCGGCCGTGCTCGAGTCTCCCTTCCAGGAGGATGCGCCATCGGCGCCCGGCCAATCGATCTGCACATTAAGGGTCTGGAGCGCCTGGGCGCGAGGATCACGCAGGACCACGGTTATGTCGAAGCCTGCGCAGACCGATTGCACGGTGCCGAAATCGTTTTCGACAAGATCACCGTCACCGGGACCGAAGACCTGCTCATGGCTGCCACGCTTGCCGAAGGCGAGACCATTATGCAGAACTGCGCGTGCGAGCCCGAGGTTGCCGATCTGGCCGATCTGCTGAACAAAATGGGAGCCCACATCAAAGGGGCCGGCTCATCCACCATCCACGTCAAGGGAGTCAGCAAACTGGGGGGCGCCAAGCACCGCATCATTCCTGACCGCATTGAGGCTGGAACTTTCCTCACCGCGGCCGCGCTCACAGGTGGCGACGTGAATATCACTCATTGCGATCCTGCTCACCTGGTTGCCGTCCTGCAAAAACTACAGGAAGCGGGCGTGAAGATCACGCACACTTCTGACTCCATCCGCGTCATGGGCGACAACCCGCTCAAGGCCGCCGACGTGAACACCGAGGAGTACCCCGGCTTCCCCACCGACATGCAGGCGCAATACCTGGTCGTCGCTACCCAGGCCGAAGGGACCTCCATCGTCACGGAGAATATTTTCGAGAATCGCTTTATGCACGCGCAGGAACTGGTCCGCATGGGGGCGAACATCCGCATCGAAGGCCGCCGCGCAATTGTGCGCGGCAAAACGCAGCTCAGTGCCGCCGCGGTGCTCGCCTCGGACTTACGCGCATCTGCCTCCCTGGTGCTAGCCGCGCTGGTTGCTGACGGCGAGACCATCATCGACCGCGTCTACCACATCGACCGCGGATATGAACACATCGAGGAGAAACTGAAAGGCATCGGCGCAGAAATCCGCAGGATCGGCGAGATCTTTCCCAAGCGCAAAGGCGCGTCCACCTAAATATCATCAATATCATCCGAAAACGGACCCGCTAGTGGACGCTGACAACCTGTTGGTAGTCCCACCTGGCTTTAAAAGCATTTGCACAGCCCACAACCCTCTGGAATACTCTCTGCTCTATGAAGGGAAACACAAAAGTACTCAAGGAACTCAATTCTGCGCTGCAGGAAGAACTGACAGCCATCAACCAATATTTTCTTCACGCCGAGATGTGCGAAAACTGGGGATACAAAAAACTCTCTGCCTACATCAAAAAACAGTCCATCGACGAGATGAAACACGCCGAAGTGCTGATCGAACGGATTCTCTTTCTTGACGGCTCTCCTTCAATGCAACCACTCGAATTGAACGTCGGCGGAAATGTGAAGGGCATGATCGAAAGCGACCTCGCGCTCGAGGTCTCGGCCGTGAAGCAATATAACGCGGCGGTCCAGGTTGCGACCGACGAGAAAGATAATGGAAGCCGCGATTTGCTGGTCAAGCTCCTCAAAGACGAAGAGGATCACGTCGACTGGCTCGAGGCCCAGATGCACCAGATCAAAGAAGTGGGCTACGAGCGATACCTGACTATGCAGATGGGCGAGGAAGAACAGTAAAACATCAAAGCCGCGCCCTCTCGAGCGCGGCTCTTTCCACTCAGCTACCGGCGGTCATCGCGATCATGGTCGCGATCATCCCAGTCCCGCTCGGTCCGCCACTTTTTTTCGTGTTCGTCCCACCAGCGGTGCCCATTGTTCCAGCAGTGCTCGCGCGCCTCGTGCAAGTCGTGGCGTGCCCGGTCGGCCTGTTTGCTTTGCGGGCCATGATGTTCAACCGCTTCATGCAGGCGGTGGTCCGCCCGCTCGATCCGGCGCTGGCAATCGTTATCGTCCGCCCGCAATTGCGGTATGCCGCCGAAGGTTAGAAATCCAGCGATCACAGCCGCAACCGCAGTGGATTTTGACAACAACTGGGTAAGGGAAAGATGTCGCATACGCCTCCTGAAAGCTCTGTTCAGGTGCAAACGTAAGAGTGGCTTTGCGGCCACAGCCCCGAGCACCCACTACTGGAAGCGTAGCGCGCGACACTCGCCTGCTGGATACCTTGAATCGGGTACGCAGCACGACTTTTTCCCCTCATGCCCAGGCTGTAGAGTTTGATACCCACAAGACTCAGCCTCTTGCATCCCGCTATCCGATAGCGACCACCAGAGTCTAAATTTCGTCCGTTCTTCAAACTCGCGGTCCATCTCAGGAGAAGGATCGGTGCTCAGAGCCATGGCGCCACGCTGGTTGTTCTGCCTGGTCTTCTGCATATCTATTCCGCGCCCATCTACTGCAGAAGCGACCATTGAGAAAGTTCAAATCGCCGAGGGAATTTATCAGTTTATTACTTCTGCCGACGGCTACGTGCCCAATGGCAACTCCGTCGTCGTCATTAATGACAGCGACGTCCTGGTCTTTGATACGTTCAGCCGCCCGTCTTCCGCGAGAAAGGTCCTCGCTGAAATCAAGAAGCTCACTCCGATGCCCGTGCGTTATGTAGTCAACTCCCACTGGCATCCCGACCACTGGTCCGGCAATGAAATCTTTGCCGCCGAGTTTCCCGGACTTGAAATCATTGCCAGCGAAGAGACGCGTCGCTTCATGGTCAACATCGCGAATGCCTGGCCATCGATGTACAAATCGAACTTGCAAAAAGATGAGGCGGAGTTCGAGAAGGAATTTTCGACCAATCAACAATCCGACGGCACACCCTTGACGCAGGAACAGCGCGCCCAGGATGCAGCGCTCCAGCAGCGCGATCGCGAATATGTCGGCGAGGCACTCAAGGTTCATCGCACCTATCCGACTCTTACGTACGCCGATCATTTCGTTCTCTATAGGGGCGGCCGAGAATTCCAGTTCTTCAGCATGACCGGAGACGCTGCCGGCACTACAGTGATGTACCTGCCGAAAGAGAAGATTCTGGCGACCGGCGACATCATCTCCTACCCGGTTCCCTACTACACGCCACCACTAAGTCAGCATGCGCACAGCCTGCGAACGCTCGCGCAGTTCGACGCAGGAACGATCATTCCCGGTCATGGTCCCGCATGGCACGACCACAGCTTCCTGAATCTCGAACTGAGTTTGTTCGACCGCATCATCGATCAGGTGACGCAGGCCTTGCAGAAGGGGCTAGTCAGTGTGGAGGAAGTGCAAAAGGATGTGAATGTCGAAGACCTGCGTCCGACATTCACCAACAACGATCCCGACTTGGACAAGAAATTTCGTAGGTTCGCGAAAGGCATGATCGAGAACGCATACCGCGAAGCACGGGATGGAAAGAAGTTTGAGCCGTAAAATCGCGGCTCCGGAGCACCTGTCTGACATACTTGCAGGCCCGTCGCTAGCCCTACACGAAATCCTTGATGTCCGAGTAACAACCCTCATCCCTGTACTTCCGTAACTTCACGTTCTTCCGGTTTCAGCATCGAATATCAGTATGGCAAACGGAATTTGCACCCTCCCCCTCGTTTACCAGTGCGCCCTGTGTGAGTGGCGCTGGACCGAGGATCAACCCTTAACCTACAACACGCACTTCGACGTGCCGGTCATGTATACCGGCGCCGGTGCTTGCCCGGCCTGCAGCGGTTTGAAGGCCGTAGGGCTGGCGAAAGCCAGTTAAGCCGTTGTCCGCCGTTGCGTCGTAGCTGCTTCGATCCAGGGCTGCGACGCCGGAACGGTTTCTTCCCCCGTCCCCTCCGCTTTTTCCGTGCTACACTCTTGCCCGTACCTCGCGGGTCCCGCCCGCTGTCCGTCGTTCAATCAGGGACCCTACCTACGTTCCTCCTCGCATGGGACGTGGATGGAGGAGTTGCGAGCACACTTGAGGTGTGCCGACTCCGCGTCCGCGCCCACCTCAGCCAAAAGAGGAGACACCATGAAATACACGAAACTGACGCCCAATCTGGTTGTTCACGACGTTCAGGCTGCCCTTCACTTCTACACAACCGTTCTCGGCTTCCAGCAAAGCATCACCGTTCCGGACACCACTCCGTACGTGTTCGCTTCAGTCACTGCGGGCAATGTTGAGATCTTCTTCAATGACCAGAAGGCCGTCGCCGCTGACTATCCGCCCCTCGCCAAAGATCCCTTAGGCGGAACCATGACGCTGTTTCTGGAATGTGAAGGAATCGAAGAAGTGTTGCGTGCCGTGGAGAAATCAGGAGCGCGCATCGTGATGCCGCTGAAAACTCAGTTCTACGGCATGCGAGAGTTCGCATTCCTGGACCCGCAAGGCTGGACGGTCACGATGGCCGAGCGCGTAAAGTAGCGTGACCTTCACGGGGACTGCGTTTCGCGGGATGTCCCCGTGATTCTCTAAAAGTCGCCGCCGCCCACGAACCGGTATCCCGACTTGTGCACGGTCACGATCAGTTCGGGCCTCTTGGGATCTTTTTCAAGTTTCTGCCGCAGACTGGCCACATGAACGTCTACCGTACGGGTGAAGGTCCCGGCCTCATAGCCCCACACCGCCCGCAGGAGTTCTTCGCGGGACAGAACAGTGCCAGCATGCTCGACGAAGTAGCGCAACAGTTCGAATTCCCTTGCCGACAGGTAGATCGGGGCACCCCCACGCGTCACTTTCACGTCGCGGTGGTCCGACATGCCGCGGGTCTCAATCCGGATGGCTCCGAACTGGCGCACCACTTGTCCGGTGCGGATCGGTGCGCGCCTCAGCAGTGCCTCGATACGCGCCATCAGCTCTTGCATATCGAATGGTTTTGTTACGTAGTCGTCGGCGCCCAGTTTCAGCCCAATAATCTTGTCCACAGTTTCGCTGCGCGCCGTTAACAGGAGGATCGGCGTTCCCAAACCGGCCGTCCGAATGTCTCGGGTCAAATCCAGCCCGCTGCGCCCCGGCAACATGATGTCGAGAACAATCAAATCAAACGGTAGGGAGGTTGCCTTCTCGTAGCCCTTTTCCCCGTCCGTGACAAAATCCACGGCGTAGCCCTCTTTGCGCATGCGATCACTCAATGCCATGCACAAAGCTTCTTCATCCTCTACCAACAGAATGTTTTCTTTCATACCTGTGCGACTCTCTGTGCTCCTTAGTCTCTGTTTCCAAAGCCTTCGCCAACGGGAGATGCAAAGTAAATCGACTGCCCACACCCACCTTGCTCACTACCGTGATCTTGCCGCCCATCGCTTCCGCGATGCCTTTCGCCAGCGGCAACCCCAAACCCGTGCCATGAATCTGAGCGGCTGCGACCGCCGGACTTCGATAAAACGGTTCGAAGATCTGTTGTAATTCCGAGCTGTCGATGCCGATCCCATGATCCTCCACGCTGATCCGCATCTCTTCTGCATGATCGCCTTCACGCGGCCCAGTAAAGGCCCGGATGGTGATACGCCGGTGGTTTCCCCCGTACTTGACGGCATTGACCACCAGGTTCTGCAGGCACTGGCACACCGCAGAAAAGTCTCCGTTCACGGGCGGAAGATCCGCACCCAGATGCTCCTCGACGAGGAACCCCGCCTGCTCCGCCACCGCCCGCGTATTCATCATGACGGCCGAAACGATCTCTGGTACCCTCAGGGCCCGCACCACGTACCTGTTTCGTCCTTCATGGGTCGACGCAAACAAGAGAATCTGGTTTACCAGTTCCGTAAGCTGCGTGCTGTGATGCCGGATCACGGAACCGTACTTCGCCAGTTGCTCTTTCTCTTCCACGACGCCATCGGCGATGTTCTGTGCTGAAGCGCAGATGACCGCCAACGGCGTACGCAATTCGTGCGAGACCGACGCGACGAAGTCCATCTGCATCTTTGCCAGTTTCATCGCGCTCATCATCTTGCTGCGCTGGATTGCCCACACCGAGGCGCTGGCAAATAGCATCGTCAAACACAGTACGCCCATCAAACGAATCACCGACTTCCGCGACGACGTATCGACGACCGTCAACTGTTCCGACGCCTGCTGATCGTAAAGCCTCTTCACTTCCTCCAGATCCTGCCGGACGCGGTCAAACGACGGCACCCCGCCGGTCAGGTCCAGATCCACTGCCTCCTTGATGCTGCCTTCCAGAATCTCCGCCAGCACCTCGTCGCGCACACGCAGGTACGCGGCCCAGTCCCGCTGCAACCGCTTGCCGAGCTCCACTTCCCTGGGAGAGTGCGATTCCACGAGGTACTGTGCGATTCCTTCGGTCACCAACCGGTCCGCTCCACGGGATTGGTCGGCATACTCCACTTGCAGATTGCTATCGTTCGTGGTCAACGCGTACAACGTCGCACGCCTCGTCTCCTGGGCCTCGTACTGCAGTTCGCCGATCCTACGTAAACCTTGTACCGACCCCGCATACATCCGTTGCACTTGCTCGGTGGCCGTGTGCAGGTCGCCCATCATAAAGATCCCGACTCCCACTACCACGCAAAACACCATGCAGAGCAGAAGGCTTGAACTGTGGCGCGACACCAGTTCAGACGCTGCGTTCCACAAACGCCCGAAGACGCCCTTTTCGACACTGGCGGCGTTTTGGCCCTCGTCTCTCATACTTACTTTGACGCGCGAACCTCAATCCGTAGCGGGTAATCGGCTTCTTCCGGCCGGTGCCCGTTCACCTTGATAACCTTGACCGTGCTGTCCACATCGGACGCGCGCAGATAGCCGATCGCGCCCGGCACGTTGAATACGAACTTCCGGACTCCGACCGACGTGGAAAGAGTCTTGGGAGAAACAAATACTTCGCCCGTGAACAGTCCTTGCAGGAAGTGCCGGCTGAATTCAGTCTCGCTCATGCGACAGACATCGCGAAGCACCGCTCTTCTTTCCGACAGTCCCGGATCCATCATGACCAGCGTGATGCGTCGGCCGTTCGGCCAATGGCTGCGCTCTCCGAGGAACACCGTCCTGAGATCTTTCAGCGACAAGTCATCGATCGTGTTCGACTGATTCACGATGATGGCGATCGTGTCGTCCGGTACTGCGGGGGGAGCCGACGCACCTCCGGCTGCGCTGCCAGAAGACACCTCCAGCAGCAGGACCGCAGCCGCCACGATCATCAGTACTCCCAGCAGTCGCCTCATTCTCTGTGCCCTAGAACGTGAATCCAAGCTGCAGGTTGAGTCCGCTGTAATTCTGTTGATGGCGCGCTACGTTGTAGTCATACTGAACCTTGAGCGCCACCGACTCGCTGGCATCGTATCTCAAACCCAGCGAGGGTCCTTCCATCCTTCTTACATCCGGGAAGATCGGTTCGTGGTCGGATGCATTGATGTACTGATAGCGGAAATACGGCTGATACGAGCCGAAGCGCTTGGCAATTTGCGTATAGAAGGCGGGCGTGTTGAATACCTGCGAAGTCCCATCCAGTGCATGGCGAATCAGTACCACCTCGTTCAGCCACTCGAATTTCGGCACCATATACACCGCGTGCGCCGCGAGAATCGTTTCGTCGATTCTCGGCAACGCGATCGGCATCAGCTTGTCGTGATAACCAGAGAATCCGATCTGCAGCCCGCGGATTGACTCGGGACGCGCGAACATTGCCAGGTTCACCGCCTTGAAATTGTTTTCGTCGACTTCGTTCTGCACGGGCTCTTCGGTCAGGGGCGAGCGAGATTGCCGTCCGTTGCCGATCTCCGCCACGTAGTGCAAGCCCAGTGGCCCGGAAGGGATACGCCCAGACGCCGACAACCCAACATTGTGGATCGGCAAAATTCCGCCGCTGTCCTCAAACTCGAACAGCGTGGGCCTCCCGGTGGTTGTCTGGAACCATGTGCTGTGGTGGTACGCCGTGTTGTAAAAGCCGATGGCTGTGTGATATCGGCCGGCCGCAAGGTTGAAGTAGTCGTTGTAGGAGTACTGCACCAGGTAGCGTTCTACATCTACGCCGAACTCATTCCTCTTGCCCCCGGGAACGTTGTAAAAGTTGTCGGGCCCTGATTCAAAAACGATCTCGCTGAGGAACTTGAACCGCTCTGAAATGTCCGACGTGACGAACAGATTCAACTGGCCCAGCGCAAAGGAGTTCGTGCTTCCCTTCTGGTTGCTGCCCCGAAAGTTGATGTCGCCAAAGCCACGGATCCGGAGCAGGGTCTTGCTCATGTCCATGCGTTCCGGTTCGAGATGCTCCATCTCCTGCTCAGGGTCCGACGACTGCGCCTGCGCCGTGGTTGAAGTGGCGGCTTCCTCCGCCGGACTCGCAGCCGGTCCCGACAATGGACGGGGCGCTTCCTGGATCTTCGCGCTCACAGTCTGCGCCTTAGCCGTCGTGCCCTGAGTCCCTTCCAACTGCGACACCCGCGCCTCGAGCTTTTCGATCCGCTGCAGTAGCATCTGGATCGTCTGCTTGTCAGCATCGGCCGCCGGAACCACTCCCTGCGCCAGCAGACACGTTGGGCTCGCTAAAACGGCGAGCGCCAGCGGAAGCAATCGTTTGGTCCAGCCTGAGCCGACGCGGGTAAAAACGCACTCCGCCGGCGCAATTGTGTGGGACTTCATGGCAACCTCCGTGAGACATCTCCGCCTGAGTCTGAATCCCCCTGTCGTATCCGGGTTCAGTGTCTTGCGGTTACTTTACGGTCGCCGGCGTGCGCGGACGCGGCGATCGCAACCAAAACGGTACTAAAGCTTGGCTGGGGGAGGACTTCGGGAGCAAGTTACTCACGTGCTGTCCAGGCCTGGATGCATCAAGGGCCGCGCATTGAGCGGCCCGCAAGGGAGGGTCGCTTCGGGGACGACCCGGACAAGCTGGGAACCCCGGCAGTGTCGCAATCACGACGCCGCACAATGGATGGGATTATCGCACTACGGGCCTCGGGATCATAGCCTCTGCAATAGTTCTAACGCAGATTCCACTCGCTCCTGCTGCTCGTCGGCATACCAGGAGGGCGCATTCCTTTCGAGCAGCGCCGAGAGCTCAGCAAGCACACCCGCTGCAATCTCTCTTTCCGCTGCCAGTTGCAACGTATACCGCAGCAGGTCTTTGTACTCCCTGTCGTCGAAGGCAGGCTTGGCTTTCCGCGGCCACTTCCAGCGTTGCAAAATGCGCGTGAGATTGAAAAATTCCTCGCTGCTTGTGCTCATAGATCCGTCCCTTCTGGGAGGGGAGTGGACGTATCGGCGGGGGATGCCGACATGCGATTAGAGCCGATCTACGCAGAGGGCAGTGTAAAAAAGCTGTAAGGTTCCCTTGGCACTACAGTTACAACCTTTACCTTTCGCTAAAAAAGCACAACAAAAAGCCGCGGTATCAGCCGCGGCTTTGAAATCACGTTGTTTGATTTGCTGACGTCAGAGGCTTAACTACCGTCGGCCTCCGTGACCGCCTCCATGGCCACCATGTCCGCCGCCGCGCCCGTTGTGCCCGCGGCCACCTGCACCACCACTTCGGCCACCGCGCCGGCGGCCTCCGCCGCCTCCCCCACCCCCCGGACGAGGTCCGCGATCTCCTCGCGGTTCGGTCACCGCCACGGTGTTGTGTGCCGCATCGTCGCGGTTGAAGTTCGGCTCGTCGCCCTCTTCAAAGTCCGCGCCACCCTCAATTGTCATGGACGCGCCAGCCGGCGCCGGAGCGTCCTCCACCGGAGCCTCGGGTGCAGCACCGCCCATTTTCGCGCGCTGTTCCTTGAGAATCGCCTTGCGCGAGAGCCGGATCCGGTTGCCTTCCACTGCCAGCACCTTCACCAGCACCTGGTCGCCTTCCTTCAGTTCGTCGCGCACATCCTTGATGCGATGCTCAGCGACTTCGCTGATATGCAGTAAGCCATCTGTTCCGGGAATGATCTCGACGAAGGCACCAAAATCCGCCAGCCGCGAGACTGTTCCCAGGTACGTCTTGCCGACTTCCGCCGTCGCCGTGAGGTCTCCGATGATCTGGAGGGCCTTGGCCGCCGAAGTCTGGTCGTTCGACGAAACATTGACCTTGCCGGAATCTTCGACGTCGATCTTCACGCCCGTCTGCTCGATGATGCTGCGAATCATCTTGCCGCCCGGCCCGATCAGATCGCGGATCTTGTCGACCGGAATCTGCAGCGTGTAGAAGCGTGGAGCAAATGCAGAAACCGCCTCGCGATGCTCGGAAAGCACTTCCTCCATCTTCCCGAGGATGTGCATGCGCCCGCGCTGTGCTTGTGCAAGAGCCTCACGCATGATCTGCGGCGTAATCCCGGCCACCTTGATATCCATCTGTAGGGCGGTGATTCCCTTGCGGGTGCCAGCGACCTTGAAGTCCATGTCGCCGTAGTGATCTTCCGCGCCCGCGATGTCGCTCAGGATCGCGTATTTCTCGCCTTCCTTAACGAGTCCCATCGCCACTCCGGCAACCGGTGCCGCCAGCGGAACGCCGGCATCCATCAGCGAGAGAGCTGCTCCGCAAACCGTGGCCATCGACGACGATCCATTCGATTCCAGAATGTCCGAGACCACACGCATGGCGTAAGGCCATTTCTCTTCCGTCGGAAGCACGGCCGAAATCGCGCGCTCCGCGAGAGCTCCATGCCCGATCTCGCGCCGTCCCGCTCCACGCAGAAACTGAACTTCTCCAACGGAAAACGGAGGAAAGTTATAGTGCAACATGAAGCGCTTCTTGGCTTCGCCTTCAAAAGCTTCCAGCCGCTGCTTGTCGTCGCTCGTGCCCAGCGTGGTCGTGACCAGCGCCTGGGTTTCGCCGCGCGTGAAGATCGCCGAACCGTGCGTACGGGGCAGCACCCCGACTTCAATCCAGATGTCGCGGATCTGATCAAACTCGCGCGCGTCGGGACGCCGCTTCTGCTCGATGACCTGCTCGCGGAAAATCCGCTCGCGCAGGGCTTCGTAGTATTCCTTCAGCTTCTTCTTCGCATCTTCGTCATCTTCCGGAAGCGCCGCCTCTAGTTCCTTCTTAATCTCTTTGACGAGGGCGTAGCTCTCGGCCTTGGGGTGCTTCTCGGTATCCAGAGCGTCTACCAGGCGGGCGCCCACTTTCTTTTTGAGATCGTCGAAATACTTCTGATCGAACTCCGGAGGAGTTACCGTCCGCTTCGGCTTGCCCACCTTGTTGCGCAGCTCATTGATGGCTGAGCAGATTTTCTTGATCTCGCTATGCGCATACTCGATGGCTTCGACCACCGTCTCTTCGGGCACTTCCTTCGCGCCCGACTCGATCATCACGATCGCGTCGGCCGAACCCACCACCATGATGTTCACGAGGCTGTCGCGCATCTCCGAGTAAGTGGGATTGGTGATGAACTTTCCGTCCACATAACCCACGCGCACCGCGCCGATAGGCCCAAGGAACGGAATATCGGAAATCGTCAGCGCCGCCGATGCTGCGTTGATGGCCGCGACATCCGGATCGTTTTCCGTGTCCGCCGACAATACGAAAGCAATCACCTGCGTCTCGCACTTGAAGCCTTCCGCGAACAGCGGGCGCACCGGACGATCGATCATGCGACTGGTGAGAATCTCGCGCTCACTGGGACGTCCTTCGCGCTTGATGAATCCGCCGGGAATTCTTCCGCCGGCATAGGTGTACTCGCGGTAGTCGACCGTCAGCGGGAAAAAGTCGATGCCTTCCCGGGGATCCGGGTTTGAGGTCGCCGTGGCCAGCACGACGTTGTCGCCCACGCGAACAACGGCCGAGCCATGGGCCTGTTTGGCAATCTTGCCGGTTTCAAATTTAAGGGTTTTACCGCCGGAGAGTTGAACACTAATTTCTGTAGCTTCTGGTTTCATGATTCATTCCTTCTAGGCAGGAGGGCAACGGTCGCGTAACAGGACGTTGCGCGCTGGGTAAGCCAATGCCAATAAAGTTGCAGCCGTGGCCGGAACGCACTTTCCAAGGATTCCTTGATCTCAGTTCCGCGGCCCCCAGGCGGCGGAAAAGTAGGCGAGGCGCCTCGGGGATCCACGTCCCCGGGCAAAGTTCAGCACACGTTACTTGCGGATGCCGAGTTTCGTGATGACGCCCTTGTAGCGCTCTGAATCGTATGCTTTCAAGTAGTCGAGCAGGCGGCGACGCTTGCTGACGAGCATGAGCAGTCCGCGGCGTGAGCCGTGGTCCTTTTTATGCATCTTGAAGTGCTCCGTCAGGTGACCAATGCGCTCGCTCAGCAGCGCGATCTGAACTTCCGGGCTGCCGGTATCCGTGGCATGCGTCGCATAGGCGTCAATGAGGGATTTCTTTTGCTCTCTGGCTAGCACTTAACCTGGTGCACTCCTGTCTTCTCAGTTTCGATTTTTCTTTGTAACGCCATTGAGAGTAACACGTTAGCGACAAAAGTGTAAAGCTGCCCGCATCCCCCAAACCACTGGCCGCACAACGCTTTCCCGCGTTATCGTAATCTAGATGGGCTGAAGCGGCGCGCGCTGCTAAGCCGCTTTTCGTGAACTCGTCGACTTCTGAGGAATACTTGCGCTGCCCTTATTGCGGAAATGAAAACCCCGGCGACCACCGCTTCTGCGGAATGTGCGGCCGTCCCCTGATCGAGACACGGCCCGAACCTCCCGCTACCCAAGTCGCCCGGGAATCAGACGCCCCCAATCCCGCGCCGGCTTACACGGGCGGGATGTTCAACCTGGGCGCGCCCTCTGACAAGGCTCGTGACCTGGATTATCTTCTCGAGGACGACGAAGAACACAAATCGAATACGGGATTGGTTCTCCTGACCATCGTCGCATTGGCACTGGTCGTAGGCCTGGGATGGGTGCGCTGGCGCAATGGAGGCTTCCCTTACCTGAAGTCCCTGACGTCCAGTTCGCAACCGAAACCAACTTCTCCGACAGATTCTTCGGCCCAACCCCCTGCGAATTCCGAGCAACCGAATCCCGGGGCGAGTTCAACTCCCCAGCCTCCAGCTCCAGCGGGTGACGCAGTGTCTCAACCTTCGGCTGCACCGGCGAACCCACCAGCTGCTGAAGCGACGACTCCGGCGGCCAGTTCGCCCACGAACCCAACGGGTTCTGAACCCTCCCCCAATCCCTCGACCGATCTAAATGCTGCTGCTCCGCCGGCAACCCACGACTCAACCAGCGAAGAAACTCCTGACAAGACCCCAGCACCAGCAGCGGAGGCGGCCGTGCCGTCTCCTGTACCGACAAAGCCGAAGCCCGTCGCGAAACCTGCTCCCAAGCCTGCGTCGAAACCGACCGATCCGGTTGTCATTGGCGAGCACTATCTCTACGGAAGCCAGGGATTCCCGCAGAACTGTGAACGAGGATTGCGCTACGTGAAACCCGCCGCCGACCATTCGAATCCCAAGGCGATGATCACCATGGGCGCACTCTACGCCACCGGACACTGTCTCTCACGCGACCTTCCCACCGCTTACCGCTTCTTCGCGCTGGCCCTGCGCGGCGACCCCGAGAACGCCGCCCTTCGTCAAAATACCGAACGAGTCTGGAAACAGATGACGGCTGAAGAGCGTAAGCAAGCGATTCGCATGACGCAGTGAATCTCCCAATTCTTGCTCGCCGCTACAGCCCTTCCAAATCTGGCATCCCGAGCGGAGTGAGGCGATAGAACGCAGTCGAGGGACCCTGTGTCCCCATACGGCACCTGCAGCCTGAACAGCATTTCAAGCTGGTCGTTTCACAAGCTACTAACCTTGAACCCTCCGTCTCTCAAGCGCTGCCCCCTTCGCACCAAAAACAAAAAACGCCCTGCCCTTCTCGCGAAGGACAGGGCTTGGTTCCCTGTTTCACGGCAACTGTAACGACCAAGCACCCAGCCCGTGAGTCGCTGCATACAGCACGCGCGCACCCGGGACCAGCGTCAGGCCCGCCACTTCCACGTTCGGCATTCCCTTCGCCGCAAGCAGCCATTGCGTGCCGCCTGCTTTGAACTTGTACACGCCGAAATCGCTCGACGAATACAGATCGCCAGTCGCCGGATCAAACGCAACATCCGTCACCGGAAGATCTTTCAAGTTCGCGCTGCGATCCACAAACGTCGCCGTCTGCGTCGTGGGATCGTATGTCACCTCGAATACGTGACCCGGAGTAGTCGGAGTGGTCGCGTTGTATCCGCTGTAACTGATCCAGGCATGGTTTGCGTTGGCAGGATCAATCGCGATCCCGCTGATGAAGCGGTTCGGGGCCGCCGCCGAAGTTGTGTCGATGCGCGTGAAGGTCACCGAGCCCTCCGGATCAGCATTTGCATTCTGCGAGATGAACACGCGGCCGGTTGTCGTTGCGGCCCACAGCGTCGAACTGTCGGAAGCAGTACGGCGTACGGCCGCCACATTGCCACCAGCGCGAGTGCCTAGGCTCGCATCCGTTAAGAATGTCGCCCCGATCGGCAGCCAGTCGCCGCATTGCACCTGGAAATGTCCAAAGAACTCGTTGCACTGGTAACGGAACTGGCTGAGCGACATCGTTCCCATACCATGAGTCTTGGTGCGGTACACGGTGTCGGTGCCAGCGTACATCGTGCCACTCACCGCTGGATCGCCGATGATCGGAATGTAGAACTGGCCCGGCGTTCCGACGATCGGGTCCGCAATCCAGTTCCAATCCGCCGTCGCGCCCGCTTTGAAATTCACATCTACTTGCGGCGCGTAGTAGGTGTGGAAGCGGAAGTTGGGATCCGCCACGTCAAATCCCGACTGACCACCGTCGCCGAAGATTGTGTTCTTGAACATCCCGGCTAAGGTAGTCGACTGCCAAGTTCCGTTATCCTGCGTGCCGCCCTGCAACAGCGTCGAATCAAATGGACTCACCGACAAGCTCTGGAATTGCAGCGTAGTCAGTCCGCGATTGATGCCGCGCAGTTCGCTCGGTACCGCCGACAGCAACTGCTGACAGCGAGTCAGCGTTGCCCCGGTGGCTCCGCGGGCCGCACACTGCGCGGAGTCGTCCGCCAGCGTGCCGCTTGACCGCATGATTCCGCCGTCATTTCCCTCGAAGAACTGCAGCGGATTGTTCGGATTCGTTACTAGAGTGTGCTGATCGGGATGCAGACCATTCGGATGCAGGGCATCGGTCGCATCGTAGGTCATGTCCGTGAATGTTTTCCCGGCATCAGTGGAGAGAACCACAGCGCGATTGTTGGAGATGCCAGCGCCCGCTTCGCCGTACGCGTAAGAGCCTCCGACGTAAACCACGTCCGGATGTCCCGCCGGTGTATACACGAAATTGTCGTACCAGCATTGGCCGGTACAACTGTTGTAGGTCGCATATCCCGGACTCGACAGACTCGAATTCGAGAGCAAAGCGAAACTCGGCGTCCCGGTTTGCACCAGATTGCTCCTGAAGGTCTGTGCCGGCGGCGCCCCCACCTGGCCGATGGTCAGGTACATCCGTGTGTTTCCCCCTGCCAGTCGAGTCACCGCCATCTCGGCCCGTTCCGTGAAGCTGGTCGAGGGACCATCCGCGATGGGCGCGAAAATCTGGCCCCAGGTCGTTCCGCCATCGTTCGACCGCCATACGCCACGGGCGTACGCGGACGCATACACGATATTCGGATGTGAGGGATCAAGTACCACTCGTCGCACGCCTCGCGGCGAACACGGCGTCAGGTTCCTCGCAACCGGGGTTGCACTCTTGCAGCCCGTCGTGGTTTGCGCCCCGTTGAAGACGAAGTCCCAGTTGGCGCCGCCATCGACTGACTTCCAGAGCCCGAAAGGTGGCGCACCCGGCGCGAGTGACACTGCTCCACCGCTCAGCACTGACGAGATTCCGCGTACCCCGCGCGTTGTGCCAGCGTAAATCGTGTTCGAATTGCTGGCATCAATCGCGATCGTGCCGATCGAACGTGCATTGAAATGCGGCTTGCCGAGGGGACCTGTCCAGGTGTCTCCGCCGTCGGTCGACTTGTAAATTCCGACGCCCGCTTCACTGTCCGCTGAAGCGTTCGCCTCTCCCGTTCCTACCCAAACAGTGTTGGGATCGTTGGGATCGAGCGCAATGGAACTCACGGCGTTAATGCCGAATGACGCGGACAGGTACTTCCACGTCGGATACGGTCTCAGGGCGTCGTCGGTCCGCCAGACTCCGCCACCGGCGGGCGTTGCCCAGAGACGGCAGTTGCCGGGCACGCACACCGGAGAAATCGCCAGCGCGGTAGTGCGCCCTCCGGCTTCGTACTGGTTGGGCACGTAATTGAAGAACCCGCGATAAGGTGTTAGGGGATACACCGCTCGTGTCGGGCCCAGCGAGACCCAGGTGGCGGAAGCGACTGCGGCTGCGCCCCGCACCGCTGCGCCTGCTTGGCCGGATGCGGCGGCAAAATTCGCCACGTGCTGGGCGTGTGCGGCGCGAGCGCCTTCGATCTTGTCGATGGAGATGTCCGTTGCCGGATATGCCCTCGCCATGAAACGCCAGTCGGCGGCCGATCCAGCGGGCCCTTCGCCCGGCACGGTCTGCATCAGTTTCTCGAGATGGCTGCGCAATGCCGGCGGCAGATTCTCGGCTGCATCCGAATCGCCTCCCTGCTGTGAACCGGCGGCTTCCATTGCGTCTTCATCGATCGAACTAGTTCGATCGTTGTTGAATGCGTGCGAGCCTCTTGCGAGGGGATTGGGGGAAACTGCTTCTCGCGTCGCGATCATCAATCCAAACGCGACCACCACAAGCGTGAGAACGCTCAGCACTACCACAACTCGTTTCATAACACTCCTGTTAGACACATCGGTTGTCTTGCTGTTATGGAACTGGGATCGTTGGAAGGGATATCGCCAAACTGCCTGTCAGACGCCAGTTTTCGCGCATCCTGTAGGGTCGGCATTTTTGGCCCGAGCATTATTGTGCTGCTTGTCAACGACTGTCAACAGTTGAGATTCCGGGGTACTCGCTTTGATTAGCGGCCACCGAATCCTTTCTGACCGGGCGGTCGGCATTTCCTCGGATAGCACGTTCGTGCCATTCCAACTTTTGAGCGCCCCAGTTACATTCCTCCTCGAGCAGCACTTGGGGGAGGGCTGTTTGGGCGAGCGTCCCAGAACTCTTTGAGTTCGGGGCGTTTCGTCTTTTTGGGCAAAATCAGCCAAACTGCAACGACCCAATCAGCGTTTCCAGAGCACCCTCACGCAACCCGATCGATAGATCGCCCTTAACGTCAGGCACTTTGCCGCAGTGCTATGCTGTTGCGCTCCATGCGCGACTTCTCCGAATTTGCAAAGTTCTTTGGCCTCGCCTTCAGCGCCCTGTTGCCCGTTGTGAATCCGCTGGGCTCGGCGCTCGTCTTCCTTGGATTGGTCGGCGCGGCACCAGACGAGATCTACCGCAAGCTCGCCCGCCAGGTCGCGATTCGCACGGTCCTGTTCTTTCTGGTAGTCGAGTTGGTAGGCACAGCCCTGCTCACCTTCTTCGGGATCTCACTGCCCGTCGTACAGGTCGCGGGCGGACTCGTGCTGGCCTCCATGGGATGGAGTTTGCTGAATCAGCAGGCGGCTCGGCCGAACCCGAATGCCGCCGCTGTGTCCGCGGCCGGCTACGGATCGCTCGAAGAAAAAGTTTTCTATCCCCTGACGTTTCCGGTCACCGTCGATCCCGGATGCATCGTGGTCATGTTGACGCTGAGCGCGCATGCCTCCGTGAAGAACCTGAACGACAACATCACCTCGCACATCGCCATCCTGGCTGCCGTGGTCGTGTTGAGCCTGATCGTGTTCGTGAGCTACGCCTATGCTCCGAAAATTACGGAGCGAATTTCTCCCCAGACCGCCCACGGAATCCTGCGCATCATCGCCTTCGTCCTTCTCTGCATCGGAGTGCAAATCTCCTGGAACGGAGTGCAGGCGCTCATAAGAATCGCCATGAACATGAAGCCCTGACGCTTTATCATCCTCGAAAGGCTCATGACTCCGTACCCAATTCAAACCGCGCGCCTTACCCTGCGTTCCTATACATCCGCTGATATCCCCGACCTAATCCACCTCGCAGGCACCCGTGAAGTCGCGGCTACCACACTCCGCATTCCCCATCCCTACACCGAGCAGGACGCCAAAGACTTCATCGAAGCCTGCGCAGCGAAAACCGCTCCGGAGACGCGTTTCGCGATCACTCTGTCCTCGGATGGTCAGTTGTGCGGCGGTATTGGTCTTCGCATGGACGAGCCGCATCAGCACGCCGAACTCGGCTATTGGCTGGGCGTTCCCTACTGGGGACAAGGCTACGCCACCGAAGCCGCCCGCGCGATGATCCAGTACGGATTCGAAACGCTCGGCCTTTATCGCATCTATGCGTCGTATGTTCCGCACAATGTCGCGTCTGGTCGCGTGCTCCAGAAAATCGGCATGCGCCGCGAAGGACTGATGAGAAGCCACATCTGCAAGTGGGGAGAATTCCAGGACCTGGAATGTTATGGGATGCTGAAGACCGACCCGCGATAGCCGCTACGGACTCACCTTCAACGGCGCAGACACAGTTCCAATTTTTCCGCTCAACCGGTCCCGCACCACGAAGCGCACCGTGTACTCGCCGGGCAGCACCGTAAGCGCTCCGCGATAATCGGTCCCCTTGTTTCGAAAGCGCTCATAGGTTTCCGGCTTGAAGTGACCTTCCATGGTTTGCTCAACATCACCTGCAGGCAGTCCGGCCGGCGTTCGCGCCGTTGCCCAGAAGTCAATGGCAAAACGGTTGCGATCCGGCTCGTCAACCTGCGCAAATCCGGCTGGCATCGTCAGTGTGAAGATCGCTTTCTTCTTCCCTGCTTCCGCCGAGGGCTGTGTCTCCTGCCATTTCGCTGTGATAGGGATCGCGGTGAACTCCAGTGGAGAATCGAGCGCAGCCTGCATCGAGTCGGGAGACGTATCCTCTGTCTTGGTGGACGGCGACTTTACAAAGAAACCGGTGCGCGCCAGCACGTGCACTCCATCGCGGTGCACGTTGACCTGCAGCTTCCTCCAGCCTTCGTTTTTGTTTTCGCCGTGCAGGTAGTAGCCCAACAGGTAGTAGCTGGAACTGTCTTCCACCGCCTGATGCATGGCGCTTGCCAGGCCGTTTTGATTGAGAAAGGCCCTTCCCGCCGTTGCCTTCGCGAATGCCTCAAAGGTCGCGTTGGTTTCGGCATGCAGCCACTGCCCGTGTGTAAACGGGTCGGGTAGCGGCTTCTTCACGGGCGCTGTCGCCGGCCCGGGCAGGTCTCCCAGGCCGTGAACGTCGACCGGGTACACGCTGATCTGGGCCCGATTCAACGCCGCCCACGTCTTCTCATAGAGAGGCTGCATATTGGCTGGCGTATCGACAGGTGCCAATCCTTCCTTCAACGCCATCGTCTCTTCATTCAACGCAAAAGGAAATCCGGCACTAGCCCAGACCAGCGTTTTTCGTCCGGGATATCCCGCGAACGCCTGCGCCACCTGCTCCATCGACTGCAACGTCAACGTGACCACCTGCCTGCGCTCAAACGAGAGCGCTGCCTGTTCTCCGGCAACCTGAAATTCCCCAAAGCTCTGCATGATCTTCGACAGCTTGTCGGTCCCGTTCGTCAGGAACGCTTCCGAAGGATCCTCCGTAACCGGAGTCTGGCTGCGTTGTACGCTGTTCAACGCCTTGGTCAGCTCCCGGGAGTCGCGTGTGAAGTGATGAATCAACTTCACTCCCGTGCGGTTGAGAGCGAGCAGAGATACCGGATGTCCGGCATGCGCTGGATCGGTCAGATACTTCACGACCTGATCCTTAGCAAAAACCTGATCGGGGACCGGCGTGTTCAGCATGTCGATCAGGACGATCGTCAGCTGGCGATTGCCCGCGTCGTCACGCATATTGCTGAACTGATCCGTAGGCAATGTGTTTGGTGGCTGCGCATTGTTGGCCGGCTGCACCTCCTCGAAGACCGACATCGGCTGCTCGACTCCTTCTTCGTAGACGGTGAAGTCTTCCTTCTTGAGGCCATGCACGTTAGACCCAAAATTGTCGGTGACGATGACGGGGACGGAGACAAGTTCCGCGCGGGATGTCAGGGTGGCGGTGGGGTCGGAGGGATTCTGGGCTCCGTGAATCGAGGCCGCGAGCCCCAATCCGCAAGTGAGAACTACCCACCAACGCGCACGCCCCCGAAGCCACTTCATGGCGCGCTAGTCTATAACGATTTGATTGAATTTAGACGACGCACAGGAAGCCGGGTGCCCCATCCTAGCGCGCCTTTTGCGCTAGGGTGGGATTCCACAACCGTCGGTCTCTTAGGCTTTTCTTTTCGCCTTCAAGGTCACCTCAGCATCTTGAGTGGTTAAAATCCGCGTGTTCATTCATACAACTCGCTCAGCAACTCATACGCCCGCCTCAGATGCGGAATCACGATGCTCCCGCCCACCACGAGCGCCACATTGAGTGACTCTTCCTGCTCCGGCCGTGTCGCTCCGAGCCGGTACGACTGAATGATGTGATAGTTGATGCAGTCATCGCAGCGCAGCCCCGCCGAAACGACAAGTCCCATCAACTCTTTGTACTTCGCGGGAATCGCGCCTTCGAGATAAGTATTGTGGTCAATATTGTAGAAGCGCTTTACAAGGAAATTATCGGCCTTGTCGACGTTCACATTCAGGCGAGTGCGCGTCTCCAGAAACCGCCGCGCGATCGCGCTCTTTTCAGCAACCTGCTTATCGGTGAAGAGAAACGTTGGCTCTTTCCGTTCGATGCTCATGGCTGAACAGCCTAGCAAAAAGTAACGAGGTGGGCGCGTGTGGGTCGGACACTCATGTCCCACAGGCGTTCTCCGATCCGGCGGACAAGAGTATCTGTCCCACACGGCTCGCTCGAGGCTCCGCGATCCCCGTCCTTTCCCTCCTTACCCCCTTAGCGATATAGTCTCAACCCGGTTTCATCTTCCGGAGGCAATTCATGACTACCGATACCCGTGCCGAGGCGAAGGTCAAAAGCTTCGGCGTCAATCTGGAAAGTGATCTCGCGCTCGAGTTCCTGCGCGTCGTCGAAAAAGCCGCCATCGCCTCGGCGCGCACCATGGGCACCGGTGACCGTCCGCTCGCCGACCAGGTCGCCACCGAAGCCATGCGCCAGACCATGGACACGGTCCCCATGCGCGGCAACATCGTTATCGGCGAAGGTGAGCGCGACGAAGCGCCCATGCTTTACATCGGCGAGAAAGTCGGTGCCGAATTTCCCGACGGCCGCCAGGTCCCCGAAGTCGATATCGCCGTGGATCCCCTCGAAGGTACCAACCTGTGCGCGACCGGTGCCCCGGGTGCCATCACCGTTCTGGCTGCCTCGGAAAAAGGCGGCCTGCTCAACGCGCCCGACTGCTACATGGAAAAGATCGTAGTGGGCCCCTCCTGCAAACACGCCGTCGATCTCGACGCGCCCGTCGCGGAGAACCTGAAGAACATCGCCCGCCGCCTGCAACGCGGCGTCGACGACTTGGTCGTCATCGTGCTCGATCGACCCCGGCACGAGAAGTTGATCGCCGACATTCGCAAGGCCGGCGCCCGCATCAAGTTGATCGGTGACGGCGATCTTTCCGCCGGAATCGCAGCCGCTGTGATCGGCACCGGCGTCCATTGCGTGATGGGATCAGGCGGCGCGCCCGAGGGCGTAATCACCGCCGCCGCCATCCGCTGCCTGAACGGCTACATGCTCGGGCGGCTCGTCATCAACAAACCCGAACTCGAAGAGCGCATCGCAAAAATGGGGATCAAAGACAAGAACCGCGTCTACGAAGCGCAGGACCTCGCTCCTGGCAAGCAGATGATCTTCGCCGCCACCGGCGTCACCGACGGAGCGCTCATGAAGGGCGTCCGTTTCTTCGGCGAAGGCATCCGCACGTCGTCGGTCATCATGACGCTGAATACAGGGCGGGTCCGATTCATTGACAGCATTCATTTGGAAAAGGGCGCCGACATAAAAGTGAGGTTCATCTAGCCATCGAGAAATCCGGCTGCGCAGGAAAACGCGTGCGCTCTCTACCAAACTTGTCATCCTGAGCGGAGTGAAGCGGAAGCCGAACGCAGTCGAAGGGCCCCGCGTTTGCATGCTGTACGACCGCCGGCGATCTGTGTTTCGGCCACAGAATCCAGATTGGGGAATCACCCAGAGCACGGGCGATACGCCCGTCTCTCCCCACTACTTCAAATACACCGAATCCTTCTTCAACTCCTCGGGAATTCTCGGAAACGGCGGAAACTCCTGCGAGAATCCCTTCAGCAGATGAGCGCATTCTTCTGAGCGCCGAGTCCCGTCGTGCACCGCAACCTTGTGAGGATTCCCCTCCGAGTACCCCTCCCACAGCGACACTCCAGCGTAGGCTCCGTCTTTCCGCAAAATGTAGTAGGTCATATCCAGAAAGCGCAGCCGGCTCATGTCTCCGTTGTAATTGCGCACGATGCGCTTCAGCGCGTCCATGCCCGCTTCCTGGGGCGACATACCGTGTCGCATGTTCTCGACGATCGTATGCGCGCCCGCGACCTTGATGTTCTCTTCCCCGCTGCCGGTCGCGCCCGCCGAGCCCACGTCCTGATCCGTGTAACAGCCAGCGCCAATCACCGGCGAATCGCCGCAACGTCCGGGTAACTTGAATGCAAGACCGCTGGTGGTGGTGATGCCCGACATCTCGCCCTTCTCGTTGAGCGCTGAACAATGAATCGTCCCCGTGGGCGGGAACAGGACGCGTTGCGCTGCCAACCAGCGAAACTCGGGCTCAATCCCCAATTCCTCGGCTCGCGCGACCAACCGCTGGACGCGATCCTGCAGCAACTCCGACTGCGGCTTCCGTTCGAAATCCTTCGAATCGGGCGCCTGCCATTTCGGATCCGCCAGCCCCGGGCCCCACCAATCTCCAGTCGAGTGATATTCCTTCCACAGCATCCAGACCTTGCGCGAGCGCTCGGTCAGCAGGTTCTCGCGCGGAAAGCTCATGGCCACCGCAAACCGCTCCGCGCCTTCGCCGACAAGCATCACGTGCCCGGTGTGATCCATCACGGCTTTTGAAACCTTGGAAACGTTCTTGATGTTGCGCACGCCGCCCACCGAACCGGCGCGCCTTGTCGGCCCGTGCATGCAGCAGGCATCCAGCTCGACGACGCCTTCCTCATTCGGCAAGCCGCCCAACCCAACACTGTCATCCAGCGGATCATCTTCTGGCCCAGTCACCACCAGGATCGCGGAATCCAGGGTGTCGCCATCCTTGCTCAAATGTTCGTAAGCCCGATCGAGATACGCCAACCCGTTATTCGCGCTGACAAGTATGGGCCGCTTGCCGGGAGCAGACTTCGCCTGCGGAGCGGTATCGGGTGCGGTTAACGCTTTCTTCGCGGATTCGAGGCCCTGGGCCTCAAGCCCGAGCGCAAGCGAACCCGCGGCGGTCGTAGCCAGAAAATCACGGCGAGAAAAGCTCATTCACTTCCTCCGAACATTTCCAATGAGAGTAAGAAAGTTAACACCTAGACGATCGGGCACTCATGCCCACGTCTTCAATCCGTATCGAACCGCTGCTCCTTAAACGGATCCCCATACATGTGATACCCATTCCGTTCCCAGAAGCCCGCCTCGTCGTGATCGAGAAACTCAATTCCTCGCACCCACTTCACTGACTTCCACGCATACAAATGCGGCACGATCAACCGCAGCGGGTACCCATGGTCTGCGCTGAGCGGTTCGCCGTCATGATGCGTGGCAAACAGCACTTCTTCGCGATCCAGGTCAACCAGCGGAACATTGGCCGTATATCCCTGCTCGGCGTGCACCAGCACGTGGCTCACGCCTGCCTTCAACTTCGCGTGCGCCAGCACCTCACGAAAACTCACACCCTCCCAGTCGTTGTCGAACCGGCTCCAGCGGGTGACGCAATGAAAGTCGGAATGCCGTTTCACCTTGGGCAGCTTATTGAACTCAGCCCAACTCCAGCGCGCGGGAGCCTCCACCATTCCGTACACGCGAAAATCCCAGCGCTCCGGATCGAACCGCGGCACGGAGCCATAGTGCAGCACGGGCCACTTCAGCGTAAGCGATTGGCCGCGCGGCAATCGTCCCTCGGCTTTCATCTTCTGCTCGAGAACCTTGCGCTCGTTTCCTTCGAATAGCACTCCTGACTCCCCCGCAAATCAGCAATCACTAATCTGAAATCTGAAATCCACAATCTGAAATCGCTTTCTCCCACATTGACATCCATCAATTTCCGTTCTATTCCTAATCCATGACCACCCAGGAACAGGGCTTCCAGCGACTGCTTCACGCCATCGCCGACCCGACGCGCCGCAAGATTCTACAGGCTCTGAAAATCAAGAACGCCTGCTCGCTTGGCAAGGAAGTCGGCCTCTGCGCCTGCGACATTGAAGAGCGTATCCACCTCTCTCAGCCCACCATCTCGCACCACATGGCGATCCTGCAAAAGGCCGGCCTCGTCGAGGCCCAGAAAGAAGGTCACTGGAGATGGTATCAACGCAACGAACGCGCCATTAAACAGTTCGCCAAAACCTTGCGCGAAACCCTCTGATCGAATCCTCTCCTCACTGCCCGGACCGCAGAATCAACTGATCCGCCGGCGTCATGACCCGCGACCGGATCAGCAGCGTGCTCACCAGCGACGTCAGCCCTGACGAAGCGAAAATCATCGCCAGCAACACGAACTGGTAGATCGCGGCATAAATCGGACGAGCCCCCGACAGCAGCATGCCGGCCATCAATCCCGGAATCCACACGATTCCCAGCGACCGCAGAGAGTCAATCGCCGGAATCAGGCTCGCCTCAAACGATACCTGCACGTAGGGTGCAACGCTGGTCTTTCCGTCGGCGCCGAGCGCCAAGGCCGTCTCGATCTCGCCGACATGCGCCAGTACATCCGATCGGAATCGATTCAACGCCAGTCCGTTCGTGTTCATTGCATTGGCGATCATCATGCTCCCGATGGGCACGAGCGCAGTGATCGGCGTATCGATCACACCCAGCAAAGTCATAATCGCAATCATCAGTCCGGCGCCGCCACCGATTGCCCACGTCGACACTTCAAAAGCGCCCGGCATCCCTTTGGCGCGCTTTGCCGACGTCGCCCCCGCCGCCACTATCATCGCGCTCAAAAGAAATACGCTGGTCCAGCTAGGCGCCTTCAGCAGAAGCAGCAGGATCGAGCCGACGGCGACGATCTGGGCCAACCCTCGCACCATGGCGATGGCCAAGTCCTTCTCCAGGTGAATGCCACGGCGTCCAGCAAGAATGACGACGGCCAAAGCGGCGAGCGCCGCAGCCGCTGCCTGCGCCAGTCCTAATTGCAATTGCCCATGAAAGATTGCCTTAAGCACGAAGCACCTCCGCGGCCAAACCGATGCGCACAACCCGACCGCTTTCCAGAACTAGTACCCGTTGCGCCAACCGGGCCGCCTGCGCAGCATCGTGTGTCACGAGCACGCACGCGACCCCCTGCTCATGACCAATGCGCTCAATGACTGCTTCCACTTCACGTTTGGCATCCTCATCCAGCGCCGACGTCGGCTCGTCCAACAGCAAAACTTCCGGAGAATTCGCCAGCGCACGCGCAAACGAAACTCGCTGCGCTTCCCCACCCGACAGATTGGAAACGTCGCGCGATGCAAAGCCCGAAAGCCCCACCCCGGCTAGCAATTCGTCGGCGGCCATCAAACTCAGATCCTCTGCCCGCTGCCGCGGCCCAAAGCGCAGGTTGTCGAGAACTGTTCCCGCGAACAGATACGGCCGTTGCATAACCATCCCCACGCGCCGCCGTAATTCGCGTCGATGCGCAGCGCGCGGAAGGCAGCGTCACCCAGAAGACCACCAGCGATGCCGCGGGAAAATTTCATTTTGCCGCAGTGGAGGCCGGAGCCTACACCTTGAAGGCCGACGCCTCCGGTTTCTACCTGGCCAGGTACGATTTTGTTCTCCGGGCCCGTCAGCCGCTGTCACTTACGGTTGATCTGCAGCGCAAGGAATCGGTGCAGCAGACGGTGGAAGTAGA
>Ga0207665_10000457_pt1 | contig 28144 bp, 22 predicted proteins | sample LARL112metaG_FD_184351 | JGI IMG/M metagenome (GOLD analysis project Ga0207665, IMG submission 184351) | Corn, switchgrass and miscanthus rhizosphere microbial communities from Kellogg Biological Station, Michigan, USA - LAR L11-2 metaG... | ecosystem: Host-associated > Plants > Roots >... | reverse complement strand
CTCGTCATAACCCCCTTGCGGCTTGTCCCTCGTGCTCGCGGTAATGGCCTGCACGACCAGGGCCGGGGCCAGCGCCGGGTACACCGACTTGATCAGCGCGGCCACCCCCGCCGTCAGCGCGCAGGCTGGGCTTGTGCCGCTGACCAGCCAGTACCCACCGTCCCTGCCCTGCGCGGGCACGCGCACGCCCGGCGCCGCCACCTGAACGGAAAGGTTGTCGCTGGAGAACCCGGCGGGCTGGCCGTCCTGCGCCACCGCGCCGACCCCGAGAACCCCGGGATAGTCGGCGGGAAAGGAGTAGGGGGCGTTCCCGTGCGAGCCGCTGGAGGCGCCGCCGGAGTTGCCCGACGACGCGACCACCACGATCCCCTTGGCCAGCGCCTTGGAGATCGCGACGCGGACAGGGAGGCTGGCGCCCTGGTAGCCCAGGGACATGCTGATCACGTTGACCCGCTTGCTCGTCGCGTAGTTGATCGCGTCGGCGAGGTGTCCCTGTACCCGGGACTCTGATTCGTGCTGGTAGTGGTGGTAGCCCGGATCGCCCTGATCGGTGACCGCGCGGATGGAGAGGATCTTCGCCTCGGGCGCCACCCCCATGATCCCGCTCGACCCGCCGGCATGCCCGTGACCCGCGATGAGGGACGCCATCCAGGTGCCGTGCACCCCCCAGTTCGGGTCCGTCGGCGGCGTGTTCACCCCGGAGAAGTCGCTCCCGGCCGTGACCGAACCACTCAGGTCCGAGACCTGCCCGTTCACCCCGCTGTCGATCAAGGCCACGGTCACCCCGGACCCGTGCGTGTGCTGCCACGCACCAGCCACGTCAATTGCGTTCAGCACCCAAAGTTGTTGCTGGCGGACGGCGTCGGCCTGCGCCGCGCTCGCGGAGCCGACCGCGACCGCGGGCGCCGCCAGCAGCGCGGCCAGCACCCCGGCCAGGGTGCGCCACCGGCGGGGGCGCGGAGCCGTCCTCAGCATCCAGGGCTGCCCGGGCAGTGCGGCACCGGCGGGGGGGCGCCGAGCCGATTCGCTACCGAGTCGAGGACCCCGGTCGCCAGGCTGCGCATCTCGGCCTTGGTGTAGGTGTCGTTGCCCTGCCGGAGCCACGGCCTGCCGTCGGCATAACCCACCGTCGTCAGCACCAGGTAAGGGCCCTTGGCGCTGCTAAAGCCGACCTTGGTGCCCGGGCCCGCGAAGTGGGCGGTGGTGGTGCGGCGGAACGACACCGCCCGCAGCCACGGCGACCGGCCGCCGCCGTGCAGCGCCTTCGACGCCTTGGCGGCCGACGAGGCCGAGGAGACCGGCATGACCGCGACGCCGACGGTCACCGCGAAGGTCTGAGTGGTGTCCTGGTAGGTCGCCCTGAGCACGGCCAGGCAGCCCTGCTTGGCGAGCAGCGCCCCCACCGCGGGCACGGTGGCGTCCCGGCAGGAGGTCTGGCTGGCGATGCCGACCCGCGCCGCGCTGAGAGCCAGCGACTGGTCACCGCCGAACGCGGATGCCGGCAAGTGATAGCCGATGGACGAGGGGAAGATCCGCCCGGCGGGCCAGCTTCGCCACCGCTTTCCTATCTCCCAGGCCATAATCTGCTGCCGCTGCGCCTGGCTGAAGCTGCGCGGCAGGAACTGGATGGCGGCCGCCCCGGCCGACAAGACCAGCCCGCCCAGCCCCGCCGCGAGGCCGATCACCAACAACACGCGGCGCGCCCGGCCGCGCGGGCGGCCCGAGGCACGCGGCAGGTACGGCGTGCGCGGCTGGGGAGGGCCGCCGCCATGGTCGGGACCGGCCGCCTGGCCTGCGGAAGCGCGGTCAGGCGGCGTGCCATCCGGCATCCGGGGACCCGGCGGAGCCCACGGCGGCACGGCTGGTGGCCTGCCCGGCCCGGGGCCTCCGTTCTCCAGGTCGTCCCGCATCGTCACAACGGAATCGTACGGCCTGTCCGCCCCGTCCCGCCCGCCCGGCGCAGGCTTGGCGGCCCCGCCGGGGGCCGCCGCCTGCACTGGTTACCTGTCAGTAGGTCGGTAGCGAGGGATCGATCTGGCTGATCCAGGCGAGGACGCCACCGCCCACATGCACCGCGTCGGAGAAGCCCGCGTCCTTGATCACGGCGAGCACCTCGGCCGACCGCGCCCCGCTCTTGCAGTGCAGCACGATCCGCTTGTCCTGCGGCAGCCGCTCCAGCGCGGCACCGGACAGGAACTCCCCCTTGGGGATCAGCGTCGCGCCGGGGATGGACACGATCTCGTACTCGTTCGGCTCCCTGACGTCCACGAGGAAGATGTCCTCGTTGCGGTCGAGCATGCCCTTCAGGTCGGTAGCCGTGATGGTCGAGCCCGCGGCGGCCTGCTGGGCGTCCTCGGAGACCACGCCGCAGAACTCCTCGTAGTCGATGAGCTCGGTGATCGTGGGGTTCTTGCCGCAGACCGGGCACTCGGGGTCCTTGCGGACCTTGACCGTGCGGAACGTCATGTCCAGTGCGTCGTAGATCATCAGCCGGCCGGCCAGCGGCTCGCCGATCCCGGTGATGACCTTGATGGCCTCGTTGACCTGGAGAGAGCCGATCGTCCCGCAGAGCACGCCCAGGACGCCGCCCTCGGCGCACGACGGCACCATGCCCGGTGGCGGGGGTTCGGGGTACAGGCAGCGGTAACACGGCCCGTGCTCTGCCCAGAACACGCTCGCCTGGCCGTCGAACCGGAAGATCGAGCCCCAGACGTACGGCTTGCCCAGCAGCACGCAGGCGTCGTTGACCAGGTAGCGGGTGGCGAAGTTGTCGGTGCCGTCCACGATCAGGTCGTAGTCGGCGAAGATCTGCATCGCGTTGTCGGAGTCCAGCCGCTCCTCGTGCAGGTTCACCGTGACGAGCGGGTTGATCTCGGCGATCGTCTCCTTGGCCGAGACCGCCTTGGACTTGCCCACGTCCGAGGTGCCGTGGATGATCTGGCGCTGCAGGTTCGACTCGTCGACCACGTCGAAGTCGACGATGCCCAGCGTGCCGACGCCCGCCGCGGCCAGGTACATCAGCGCGGGCGAGCCGAGGCCGCCGGCGCCGACGCACAGCACCTTGGCGTTCTTCAGGCGGCGCTGGCCGATCTTGCCCACGTCCGGGATGATCAGGTGCCGGGAGTAGCGCCGGACCTCTTCGATGGTCAGGTCATCAGCGGGGGCAACCAGCGGCGGCAGCGACACGGCAGGTCTTCTCCTCAGTCGTAACAATGCGGGCACGTCTTCTGCCCGCCCCAGAGTCAACCAGGGCCCACTATGCGGCATTCCCCTGAGGCGGGCCGCCGTCACCAGGCTGGGCTACAGCAGTTGCATTACGCTGCCCGGGCCCAGCCGAACGCCTCGGCGGCGGAAATGTCACCGTGGGCAGGTAGAACAAAGGGCACGCGGAAACGTTCGGGGGCGGCGAGCGTGAGCCAGCCGAATCGCCCGCGCAGCCCGGTTCGCCCATTCACGGGAGGTTTCCATGCCCGCACTGCCCCCCGAACGGCCCGGATGCCCGAAGGCACCAGGCGGGCGCCGCCCGCTCCCCGACCCGGCGGCCATCCAGCTTTTCCTGGTTCCGGAGTCGGCCCCGCCCTACGACGAGGACCTCCCCGCCGGGGAAACGGGCGGCGGAGGGTTACCGGCCCGGCCGCCGCGCGGCGGAGAGCCGCTCCGGCGCGATTCTGAACCGCGGGACCGAGATGGCGGCGGGCCACCGGCTCGCCCGGCGCGCGACGAGTCGCGGGGAGCGCCGGTCGCTGTCCCCGGGGTGCCGCCCGGCTGGCAGGACCGTTTCGCGCAGGTCCTCGCCGAAACCCTGGCCGGCGCCCGGCCACCGCGCCAGATCGTGCCCTGGACGACCGAAGAGGCGCTCCGGCGCATCCAGCGACTCGGGCCACGGCTCGCGTCGGAGCAGCGGCCCAGGGTCCGCCGGGTGCTCACCTCGCTGCCCGCGCCGGATGTGATGGAGATGGCCGTGGTGGTGGGGTTCGGGCCGCGGGTCAAGGCGCTGGCCGTACGGCTGGAGCAAACCGGGCCGCGCCCCGCTGCCCTGCCTGGTGAGGGGGTAGCCGGTAGGCAGGCGGCCGCGCGCTGGGTGTGCACGGCCGTGGAGGCCGCCTAAACCGCCGCCAGCGAGCCGGCCGCGGGGGGGGGTCTTAGCCGTTGGCGCGGTTGCGCGGGTCGCCGTGGCAGAGCTTGTACTTGCGGCCCGAGCCGCAGGGGCACGGGGCGTTGCGCCCGACCTTGGCAAACTTGTCGCCGGTCGATTCGGTGTGCCGCTCGACCTCGCCGCCGCCGTCCGCGCTTGGCGCGCTGTAGGAGAGCCGGGCGGCCCGCTGCGGGCGGCTCAGCCCCGGCGCGACGATCCCGCCCCCCCCGGGCTGAACGCCGCTCGGCTGAGCGTCGCCGCGCTGGCCGCCGGCCTGGGCATCGGCCTGCGCGCCGCGGCCACGGCCCTTCTGTGCGCCGCGACCGTCCGCCGCGTGCCGACCGCGCGGGGCGCCGTTGCCGGGCGCAGCGCCGGCCCCGGCACCGCCGGCCCCTGGGGGGGCAAGCTGCTGGCCTGGGGGGGCCTGGCGCAGGCCGAGCGGGGCGACGTCCGCGCCTTCGGAGTCCTCGACGATCGGGTTCTGCTGGAACTCGGGCTGGAGGTTGAACAGGTGCCCGACGGAATCCTCCTTGATTCCCTCCATCATGCTGTTGAACAGGTCGTAGCCCTCGCGCTGGTACTCGATCAGCGGGTCCCGCTGGGCCATTGCCCGTAGCCCGATGCCTTCGCGCAGGTAGTCCATCTCGTAGAGGTGCTCGCGCCACTTGCGGTCGAGCACCGCCAGCACGACCTGGCGTTCCATCTCGCGCATCCGGTCCGGCTCGATCTCTTCCTCGCGCCTGTCGTAGGCCTTCTGCGCATCCTCCTTGAGGACCTCGACGAGGAAGTCCCTGGACAGCCCGGCCTTCTCGCCGCCGACCTCCTCGATCACTTCGTCGACGGTGAGCGCCGGGTGGTACAGCTCGCGGAACGCGGTCCACAGCCGGTCGAGGTCCCACTCCTCGGGGAAGCCGTCTTCGGTCGCGCCGGTCACGTAGGCGGTGACCACCTCGTCGATCATCTGCCGGACCTGCTCGTGCAGGTCGGCGCCTTCGAGGACCTGGCGGCGCTCCCCGTAGACGACCTTCCGCTGGCGGTTCAGCACGTCGTCGTACTTGAGCACGTCCTTGCGGATCTCGAAGTTCTGCTGCTCCACCTGGGTCTGCGCGGACCTGATCGAGCGGGAGACCGCCTTGGACTCGATCGGCACCTCCGGCGGCGTCTTCAGCCACTCCATGAAGTGCGCGACCTTGTCGGAGTTGAACATCCGCATCAGGTCGTCTTCGAGCGAGAGGTAGAACCGGGACTCGCCGGGGTCACCCTGGCGGCCGGACCGGCCGCGCAGCTGGTTGTCGATCCGCCGGGACTCGTGCCGTTCGGTGCCGAGCACGTACAGGCCGCCGAGCCCGACGACCTCCTCGTGCTCCTCGGCCACCGCGCGCTTGGCCTTGTCCACGGCCTCCGGCCAGGCCTTCTCGTAGTCCTCGGGGGTTTCCACCGGGGACAGCCCGCGCTGGTGCAACTCCAGGTCGGCGACGAACTCTGGGTTGCCGCCGAGCATGATGTCGGTGCCGCGGCCGGCCATGTTGGTCGCCACGGTGATCGCACCCTTGCGCCCGGCCTGGGCAATGATGGCGGCCTCACGCTCGTGGTTCTTCGCGTTCAGCACCTCGTGCGGGACGCCGGCGCGCTTCAGCAGCCGGGCCAGGACCTCGGACTTCTCCACGCTGGTGGTGCCGACCAGGACCGGCTGGCCCGCCTCGTAGCGTTCCACCAGGTCCTCCACGACCGCGTCGAATTTGGCCTGGGAGGTCTGGTACACCATGTCGGAGTGGTCGGCGCGGATCATCGGCTTGTTGGTGGGGATCGGCACCACGCCGAGCTTGTAGATCTGGTGGAACTCGTTCGCCTCGGTCTGCGCGGTACCGGTCATCCCGGCCAGCTTCTCGTAGAGGCGGAAGTAGTTCTGCAGCGTGATCGTGGCCAGCGTCTGGTTCTCGTTCTGGATGACCACGCCCTCTTTGGCCTCAATGGCCTGGTGCATGCCCTCGTTGTAACGCCGGCCGTGCAGGATGCGGCCGGTGAACTCGTCCACGATGAGGACCTCGCCGTTCATGACGACGTAGTCCTTGTCCCGCTTGTACAGTTCCTTCGCCTTGATGGCGTTGTTGAGGAAGCTGACCAGCGGCGTGTTCACCGATTCGTAGAGGTTGTCGATGCCGAGCCAGTCCTCGACCTTCTCCACCCCGGACTCGAGCACGCCCACGGTGCGCTTCTTCTCGTCGACCTCGTAGTCGCCGCCGTCGTCCTCTTCCTCGGACTTGCGCAGCCGGGGGGCGATCTTGGCGAACTCGGTGTACCAGCGGGCGCTCTGCTCGGCCGGACCGCTGATGATCAGCGGGGTCCGCGCCTCGTCGATCAGGATGGAGTCGACCTCGTCCACGATGGCGTAGGGGTGGCCGCGCTGGACGCACTCCTCAAGGCCCCAGGCCATGTTGTCGCGCAGGTAGTCGAAACCGAACTCGTTGTTGGTGCCGTAGGTGATGTCGGCGGCGTACTGCTTGCGGCGCTCCTCGGGCGTCATCTGGGCGAGGATGACGCCGACCTCCAGGCCGAGGAAGCGGTGCACCCGGCCCATCCACTCGGAGTCGCGCTTGGCGAGGTAGTCGTTGACCGTGACGACGTGCACGCCCTTGCCGGTCAGCGCGTTGAGGTAGGAGGGCAGGGTGGCCACCAGGGTCTTGCCCTCACCGGTGCGCATCTCGGCGATGTTCCCGCCGTGCAGCGCGGCACCGCCCATGATCTGGACGTCGAAATGCCGCTGGCCCAGGGTCCGCTTGGCCGCCTCGCGGACGGCGGCGAAGGCCTCGGGAAGCAGGTCGTCGAGGGCTTCGCCGTTGGCCAGGCGCTCACGGAACTCGCCGGTCATGGCCCGCAGTTCCGCATCGCTCAGCGGGGCGAAATGTTCCTCGATCGAATTGACCTGGTCAGCGATCCGCCTCAACTGGCGCAGGATCTTGCCCTCGCCCGTGCGCAGGACCCTATCGATGATGACTGGCACTTCTCGTCGCGCTCCTTGCGGATCGTTTGGCGGTAGTCAGATCGCAGCCCGCCTGCACTTGCCCGCCACCCTGGCAACGGGCACCGGGACGTTATCGTGCCCGGCGAATGCGTCTTCCAGCCATGGTAGGCGAGTCGGCCGGTGATGCCGAGCCTTCGGGGCCGGGCGCACACCACTAAGCTGGCTTCGCCACAATAAGGTGACGGCCAAGGTATTCGCGGCCGGACGTCTTACCTGCGGTGGCGGTTCGCCGCCGCGCGCCGGAGAGGAGCAGCCTGCATGGCGGACCAGCTGGGTTCGGACATGGTGGCGGGGCAGTCCGCGGACAGCGGCCAGCTCAGCCCGGCCACCGCGGGCGGGCCTGCCACGGTGTCGCACCACGGCCGGCCGGTGTCCTGGGTGGCGGTGTCCACCATGATGGCGGCGTTCCTGGTCGGCGGGTTCGGCCTGATCCTGGGCCCGATCTGGTGGCTGTTCTGGGTGGGCGTCGCGATGTGCGCCGTCGGCGGCCTGCTGGCCCTGGCCACCAACATCTTCGACGACTGGTACTAAACCCTCCCATTTCCGGCCGTCGCCTGGCCTTCGCGGCATCCGGGCGTGATCGGCGCCGCTGGGTGCGCCCGGGGAATGTCGGCGGGCGGGGTTAAGCTCCTTCGGTTGTGGTCAGTGCCGCGGTGGTTGCGCCCGAAATCGTCCTTTCCCCCGATGACGCACGGCGGATGACGCTGCGCGCCCAAGGCTTCCTGGGAGCCGAGGGCCGACGCGGGGGCGTCCACGGCATGCTGCGCCGGATCGGGGCGGTCCAGCTGGACACGATCAGCGTCCTGGCCCGGTCGCATGAGCTGGTCGCCTACGCCAGGCTCGGCCCGATCCCCCGGGAGCGGATCGAGCGTGCCTACTGGCACCCGCGCACGCCGGCAGCGTTCGAGTACTGGTCCCATGCGGCCTGCGTGCTGCCCATCGAGGAGTGGCCGTACTACGCGTTCCGGCGCCGCGCGCTGCGCGCCCGCGGCGTGCGCTGGCACACCGTCGACGAGCGGACCTGCGCCGAGGTGCTGGCCCGGCTGCGCGCGGAGGGCCCGCTGACCGCCACCCAGCTCGGCGGCGCCAAGGGCGGCGGCCAGTGGTGGGACTGGTCGGAGACGAAGATCGCCGTCGAGTGGATGCTGGACGTCGGCGACGTGATCTGCGTGCGCCGGGAGGGCTGGCGGCGGGTCTACGACCTGCCCGAGCGGGCCCTTCCCGGCGAACTGCTCGGCCAGGACCCATCGGACTCCGAATGCCTGGTCCATCTCGCCGGAGTCGCCGCCCGGGCCTTGGGCGTGGCCACCCGCGCGGACCTCGTGGACTACCAGCGGCTGAACCACCTCACCGGCCTGCTGTCGCCGCGGCCCGCCAGCCGCGTCGAGGAGTCCGCCCTCGCGGCCGGGCTCACCCCAGTGGCCATCGGCGGTCCGGGCAAGACCTCGGTGCCCGCCTGGGCCGATCCCGAGGCTCTGGCCCAGGCCCAGGCCGCCCCGCGGGGCAGGCACCGCGCCGTGCTGCTGTCCCCCTTCGACTCGCTCGTCTGGGATCGCAAGCGCACGCTGCGGATGTTCGGCTTCGAGCATTCCCTTGAGGCTTACGTGCCCAAGCCCAAGCGGATCCACGGTTACTTCGCCATGCCGCTGTTGGCGGGCGGACGGCTGGTCGGCCGGGTGGACCCGGTGCGCCGCGGCAAGACCCTGGTGGCCCGGCAGCTATCGCTGGACACCGCCGCGGCGGTCGAGCCGATGGCCCGGGCGCTGCGCGAGGCCGCCGAGTGGGTCGGCTGCACCTCCGTGGAACTGGGCCAGGTCAGCCCGCCCAGCCTCGCCTCTCGCCTAGCCGCCGCATTGGCCTGATCGTCCCCTCCTGGCCTGCCCGCTGCTGGTTCGCCCGCCCCTGCCCGCGCTCCCAATGGGCATGAATGCCACGACGCTGCCCCTCCAGGGGCACCAAACCCACATTCATTCGGCCGCGGGGCGGCCTATGGGGCGCGCGAGGCGCGGGTGGCAGCGCCAAGGGGCGTGGGTCCGGGGTGCGGGTCTGGCGCAGGGCAGCCGCGCGGGACGCGGGCGCGGGGACGATGGGAAGGGATGGCTAGGGGCGGGTGCCGAAGGAGGGGCGGCCGGTCAGCTCGGGCAGCACCCGGTAGGCGTCCCTGACCCACGCGCAGAGCAGCGGCCTGGAGTCCCTTGGGTCGATCAGGTCCTGCACGCCGAAATGCTCCGCCGTCCGGAACGGGGAGCTGACCGCCGCCAGCTCCCGGCGGATCCGCTCGATCTCCGCCTCCCGGTCCGCGGCCCGGTCGAGTTGCGCGCGGAACGCCGCCTCGACACCGCCCTGCACCGGCAGCGAACCCCAGTCGCCAGAGGGCCACGCCCAGCTACGGCCCGCCCGGTGCCGGTTGACGATGCCCGCGCCGCCCACCCCGTAGACCCGCCGGACGATCAGCTCGGCCTGCGGGACCCGGGCCTGGTACACCGCGGCGATGGCCCTGGCGCCGTGCCGGATAGTGCCGCGCTCCTCGGCGACCCGGCCGATGGCCAGGCCGCCCTGATCGGTGAGGCTGACGATCGGCAGGTGGAACGTCTCGCACAGGTCGGCCAGCCGGGTGACCGCCAGGGCGCCCTCGACCGACATGGTGGCGCCGCGGTACGGATCGGTGGCGATGACCCCGACCGGGTGGCCGCCCAGGCGCGCCAGCGCGGTCACGGTCGCGCCGCCGTACTCGGCGTAGCGGAACACCGAACCGCGGTCGAAGATCGCGTCCAGGATCGGGTCGAGCCGGTAGGGCGTGCGCGGGTTGCGCGGGATCGCGGCCGCGAGCGCCTCTTCCCGGCGGTCCGCCGGGTCGTGACAGGCCAGCACCGGCGGCACCTCGTACACGCTGCCCGGCAGGTAGGACAGGAAGCGCTTGGCCAGCGCGAACGCGGCATGTTCGGAGTCCGCGAACCGTTCGATCGTGCCGTTGCGGCGGTGCACGTCCGCGCCACCAAGCTGCTCTTTTGTCAGGTCTTCACCGGTACCGCCGAGCACGACCGGTGGCCCCGCCGTGAACAGCTGGCCGATTTCTTCTACCAGGACGGCAAGATGCGACATCACCAGGCGCCCGGCGCCGAGGCCGACCGTGGGGCCCAGGCACAGGGAGACCACGGGGATGACCGACAGGTTGTCCACCACGGCGTCCCATGCGGGGTTGACCGGCACATAGGTGTATCCGGCGTCCTGGGCCATCTTGACGCTGCCGCCGCCGCTGGCCCCGTCGAGCAGGCGGATCACCGGCAGCCGCATCTGGTTCGCGTACTGCTCGGAGAAGACCTGCTTGGCGTGGATGGCCGCGTCGCCGGAGCCGCCCCGCACGGTGAAGTCGTCGGCGCCGATCAGCACGGGGCGCCCGTCGATGCGCGCGGTGCCCGCCACGAAGTTGGCTGGCAGGACCGAGGCGAGCCGGCCGTCGGCGTCGTAGCCGGCGAACCCGGTCATGGCACCGATCTCCGCGAAGCTGCCGGGGTCGGCCAGCAGGTCGATGCGCTCGCGGACGGTGAGCTTGCCCGCGGCGCGCTGCCGCGCCACCTTCTGCGGGCCGCCCATGGCCAGCGCCGCCTCCCGGCGGCTGCGGATCTCCTCGATCTCGGGCATCCAGTCTTGCTGCCCGGGCCCTGCCTGGTCTCCCGCTCCGGCCACCGCCGCCTCGCAATGTCGTGAAACACACCTGCCGGGTGATCCTCGCACGGCGGCCGCGGGTTAGCGTCGAGTGGAGATAGCCCGGGAAGCTCAGGAGGGCACCATGATGAAAGAACTGAGCGACCTGCCCGCGGGTGTGATCGGGTTCGAGGCGAGCGGCCGGATCCGGGCCGAGGACTACCGCGACATGGTGCTGCCGGCCCTGGAGCGCGCGGCGGCGGCCGGCGAGGTCCGGTTCGTGATCGTGATGCGTGACTTCGACGGGATGTCGGGCGGGGCCGTGTGGCAGGACCTCAAGGTGGGATTCGAACACCTGCGGGCGTGGAAGCGCGTCGCACTGGTGACCGACATCGCGTGGATGCGCGACCTGACCAGCCTGTTCGGCTGGATGACGCCGGGCGAGGTAAAGACCTTCTCGCTGGCGCAGCAGGACGAGGCGATCGCGTGGGCGGCCGGCTGACCGTCCCCGGGATGCCTCAGCCGATGCCGCCGCACCCGGTGCCGGAGGCGGCGGTCGGGCAGGATGAGGACGTGCCCCGTCACGCGCCGCGCCACGATCATGATGCCGGCGGCCCAGCGGAACTGCTGGCCGCCAAGGCCGCACTGCGGGAACGGGTATGGGCCGCGATGAGCGCGGCGCGGGTGGCCAGGTTCCCCGGCGCGGCCGGGCGGATCCCCAACTTCACCGGCGCCGAGGCGGCCGCGGAACGGCTGCGGGGCCTGCCGGAGTGGCGGCAGGCCCGCACGCTGAAGGCCAACCCGGACTCGGCCCAGCTTCCGGTGCGCCAGCGCGCCCTCGAGGACGGCAAGACCGTGTACATGGCGGTGCCCAGGCTGGCCGGGCCCGAGCCGTTCTTCGCCCTGGACCCCGATCACCTGAGCGACTCCCCGCGCAAGGCCGCCTCCATCAGCGGGGCCACCCGGTCGGCCCGCCGGGTGACGCTGGCCGAACTGGCCCCGGTGGATCTGGTGGTGATGGGGTCCGTCGCGGTGGCCGAGGACGGGGCACGGCTGGGCAAGGGCGGCGGGTTCGCGGACCTGGAGTTCGCGCTGGCCGGTGCGGCGGGCCTGATCGGCCCGGGCACCGTGGCCGTCACCACCGTGCACGAGATCCAGCTTCAGCCGGCCGGGACGATACCGCTGGCCGAACATGACGTCCCCGTCGACCTGGTGATCACGCCCGACCGGGTGATCGACTGCCGAGACCGGCGCGGGCCACGGCCGCTGGCCGCTATCCGCTGGGCGGAACTGACCGAGGAGAAGATCGCCGCCATCCCGCTGCTCGCCGCGCAACACGCCGGGCGGCGATGAAACGCCGCCCACCGCGACGTCTACTCAGCAGCGCGGGAACGCCCGGCACGACGAGAAGGAGCAACCATGAGCGCATCGGGTCTGTCCCCGGCACGGCTGCGGCGGTTGCGCGACGTGCTGAGCCGCCATGTCGAATCCGGCACCATGCCGGGCCTGGTCGCCCTGGTCGCCCGGCGCGGCGAGGTGCACGTGGAAACGATCGGCACCATGGAGACCGGCGGCACCGAGCCGATGCGCCGGGACACGATCTTCCGGATCGCGTCGGTCACCAAGCAGGTCGCGGCCGCAGCGGCGATGACCCTGGTGGAGGAATGCCGGCTGCAGCTCGACAACCCGGTGCACGACCTGCTGCCCGAGCTGGCCAACCGCCAGGTGCTGACGCGACTCGACGCACCGCTGGACGAGACGGCCCCGGCCCGGCGGCCGATCACCCTGCGCGACCTGCTGACGTTCGTTTTCGGCCTGGGCGCGATCATGGCGGAGCCGGGCCGGTACCCCATCCAGCGGGCGATGGAGGAGGCCGGCCTGGGACCAGGCGCCGAAAGCCCGCCGGTCGAGCCGGACGAGTGGATGAAGCGGCTCGGCAGCCTGCCGCTGGCCTATCAGCCCGGGGAGAAATGGCTGTATCACACCGGCTCCGACGTCCTGGGGGTACTGATGGCCCGGGCCACCGGGCGGCCGCTCCCCGAGGTCCTTGCCGAGCGCGTCCTGGAGCCGCTGGGCATGACCGACACCGGGTTCTACGTGCCCGAGGGCAGCCTGCACCGGCTGCCCGCCGCCTACCGCCCCGATCCGGCGACCGGGGGGCTGCTCCTCAGCGATGACCCGCGGGACAGCCTGTGGGGGCGCCCGCCGGCATTCCCGTCCGCGGGCGGCGGGCTGGTCTCGACCGCCGATGACCTGCTCGCGTTCTGCACGATGATGCTGAACAAGGGACGGCACGGGGCGGGCCGCATCTTGTCCCGGCCGACGGTCGAGCTGATGACCACCGACCTGATCACCGAGCGGCAGAAGGCGGAGAACGCGATCTTCTTCGGCGGCAACAGCGGGTGGGGCCTCGGCTTCCAGGTCTTCCTCCGGCGGACCACCCTCGCCTCGACCCCCGGCCGGTTCGGCTGGACCGGCGGCACCGGGACCGCCGTTTACACCGACCCACGCGAGGAGCTGATCGGCATCCTGCTGACCCAGCGGGAAATGACCTCCCCGGAGCCGCCGAACGTGTACCGGGACTTCTGGACCGGCACCTACCAGGCCATCGACGACTGACCCTGGCCCGGGGGCTAGCCGAACTCGATCAGGTTCTCCCGCACGGCGATCATGACGGCTTCCATCCGGGAGTGGATCTGCAGCTTCTCCAGGATGTTCCGGACGTGGTTCTTCACCGTGTTCTCGGAGATGAACAGTTCCTTGGCGATGTCCCGGTTGTTCATGCCGCGGGCGACCAGCTTGAGCACCTCGATCTCGCGCTCGGTGAGCCGGGGGGCCGGGACCTGCTCGGCCCGCTCGGTTCCGTCACGGCTGGCCATCGCCGCGAACTCGGCCAGGAGCTTGGCCGCCATCGAGGGGTTGATCAGGGACTGCCCGCCGTGCACCGCCCGCACCACGTCGGCGACCTCGTCGTAGGGGATGTCCTTGAGCAGGTACCCGCTGGCCCCGGCGCGGATCGCCTCGAAGAGGTCCTCCTCCTCGTCGCTGATCGTGAGCATCACGATCTTCGCGCTGGGGGTCAGCTCCTTCATGGCCCGGCAGGCCTCGATCCCGCTGCTGCGGGGCATCCGGATATCCATGAGCACGACATCCGGCAGGGCCTGGCCGGCCTTCTCGACCGCCTCCGCGCCGTCGCTGGCCTCCCCCACCACCTCGATGTCGGCCTCTTCGGCGAGCACCATCTCCAGGCCGCGCCGGAAGAGCGCGTGATCGTCGACGATCAGCACACGGATCGGCTCGGGCTTCCGCGCGGCATCCTGTGCGCCGCTGACGGCCCCGGCATCTCCGGCCATCGCGTCCCTCCCTGACCCAGAGTCAGTGCTTGCGAACACACTCTGGCCGACGCGGGCGCCGACAAGCAAACTGCGAGCGTGTTGGCCCGGGGCGCGACCTCCGAGAACTCCGCTAAATCTTAAGTCCGCCGTTGGCCGCAACGTCCGGCTGTGCCTGTTCCACCAGCCGGATCAGCCCGTACTGGTAGCCGTGCCGGCGGTAGACGACGCTCGGCAGGCCGCACTGCTCGTCCCGGAAGAGGTAGAAGTCGTGCCCGACCAGTTCCATCTCGAAGAGCGCCTGGTCGACGGTGACCGGCGCGGCCGCGTGGTACTTCTCCCTGACCACGACCGGGCCATCCCCCTCCATCTGGATGGGGACGACGCCGGCGGCCTGTTCGGCCAGGTCGTCATCGCCGGGCGGCTCGGCCCACCGCTCCGGCCTGTCCGGTTCCGCGCCGTTGCGCGGCAGCCCAGGCGCGCCCAGGTCCCAGGGGCTGGGCTCGGCGTATGGGGGGACCGCCCGGGCAGCGGCCAGGTCCGCCGCGGCCGACGCCGACCGCGGGCTCGGTACCCGCCCCGCCGGCGACGCCCCGTGCCTGGCTGACTTGCGCCGGTCCCCGGAGCGGCGCAGCCGTTCTTCGAGCTTGGCCAGGGCCCGGTCGAGCGCGGCGAACCTGTCGTCGGCGGCCGCCTCGGCGCGGATCGCGGGTCCACGCGACAGGATGGTCAGTTCAACGCGCTCCCGGCGGCCCGACTGCCGGGGGTTGCGCTCTGCGGAGACCTCCACGTCCACCCTGATCGCCTTGTGGGCAAGCTTCGTGATCCTGCTGAGCTTCGCCGACGCGTAGCTCCGGAACCGCTCCTGCACATCGGTGCGACGACCCTTGAAGATGATGTCCATACCGGAAACCCCCTTCATCCCGAGTAAGGTCCCAGGTCTCGGCACCCGCCCGGCCGACCTGGTCTTCGACCCCACATCCGCCTGCCGAGGGGTTCGCGGCCTGTCGCCACTACTGCCCTTCTCCCGGCCCGGGAGACATCTGATCTCCCGGCGGGGCAGGACTTACCTCTAAGCCGCACCGTGATCGGTCGACGAGAAGTCGCCTTACGTGGGCCGTTTCGCCTGCGGCTGGCATCGGCTTGCCGGGACGGACCATCCGCTCCTCGCGGGTGACCCAGCCTGGCGCAACCACGGACCCGGGCGGGTGCCATACCTCGAACGTAGCTCGGCGAAGGCTGAATGTCAGGACGCTGGGGCCGGTTATCCGGGATAGATGATGGCCTGGCCAGCCGTTATGTCGCCTACGGGCCGATTAGGCGCGGCCAGTTTCTCCTGCCGCCGCCCGGCCAGGCCCAGGTAGAGCGGGTAACCCGGGCCGGCGGCGGTGACCGTGAGGATGTCCGGCTGTCTGATCGACGTGGGACTGTCCCCGTCCACCGGGACGTCCCACAACTGGCTGCTCGCGCCGGACCCGGTGACTACCAGCAAGTGGTCCTCCCCGTACCAGGTGAGCGCCTTCAGCGGCGGCAGGCTGGGCGCGAGCGGGGTCGTGGTGGTCAGCCAGAAGCCGCTGTGGTCGTGCCGAATGGCGGCGAGTTCCAGGTGGGTGCTCATTCCCATGCGGACGATCATCGCCACACGGTTGCCGTCGGGGGCGACCCGGAAGGCGGTGACCTGGCCCGGCGGCAAATTCTGCACCTGGACGGGCGGGGTCTGCCCGTTGATCAGCACCCAGACGCTCCGCTTGTGCCTGAACTTGCCGGTAACCCAGAGATCACCGATGCTGTCCCAGCTCAGCGAGGTGAACCTCCCGGCGAGCACAGCGTGGAGCTGTCCAAGCGTCTGCCGCGAGCCACTCCCGGGGGTGGCCAGGGCGCCGATGTACACCGTGTTTGCCGGTCCGCCGAGGCCGGCCAGCTTGTCGACCCTGGGTGAGACGGCGATCTGGCTCAGCGCGACCTGGCTGGTGCCGTTGGCCCGCGGCACCGCGGTACCGTTCACGGCGGTGGCCGCCAGGCTGCGCAGGCCGCCATCCCGGGACAGGTAGTAGGCCTTCGCGCCGGAGGCATGCGGAATGTATCTCTGGTAGAAGCTCTGGCCCAGTGCCTGCCCCGGGTGCTGCGGCGGCCAGAGGCGCCCGTTGATCTCGATCTTGACGGCCCGGAACAGCGGCGCGCTGTAGACCGGGCTGGTCAGCGTGGCCGCCACCTGGAGCGCGATGGCCCGCTCGTTCAGGCCCTCGGCGTGCGGCGGCACGACGAGGTTTACCAGCGCGGTCCGACCGCCGGAGGGACCGGGGAACACCCGGATGGGGCCGCCCAGGTGCGATCCGCTGGGGAAGGCGGTCCGCGCCGCGCCTTGCAGCCATCCGCTCGGGCCATTGATGAGATCGTTGACCAGCGTCGCCGCCGGCACGGTGCCCTGGATGGGCACGTACACCGGGTAGGGCAGCAACCGGTTGTTCCGGCCGCCCAGGTAGTAGAGGTTCTGCGGCGCGTAGACAAGGCGGAACAGGTTGTTGGTCAGCAGCAGTTCCCGCGAGGGCTTGCCGGCGCCGGACAGCAGTCCGTCGATCTTGAGGATGCCGTTGACGTCCCTGAGCGTGAACGACTCGGTAGACGCCTGGCCTCCGACCGCCGGGATGTACTGCCCGTCGCTGCTCAGCCTGGCAAGTTCGGTGCCGGTCACCAGCACGCTCTGCCCAGGCCCGGTGATGCCTCGCCCGCCCTGATAGGACAGCTTGGGTTCACCGGCCAGGATGGTCACCCCGCTGCCCGGATGCCAGTCGTCGATGGCGGGCTTCGTCAGGTATTCCCTGGCCACCCGGTAGTTGTGCGCCACGATCGCGCTGGCGAGCAGGAAATACCTGACCACCGTCGCGGCACCCCAGCCCACCTGGGGCGGCCGCACCAGCAACCCGCAGCACGGCCCTGCGCCCGCCGGCGGTCCCGGGGCGGAGGCTGGCTGCGGGCTGTCGCCGGACGGGATGACCGAGCACCCGCCCGTCACCATGACCGCCGCCACCAGCGCCGTGACCAGCACGGTCAGCCGACCGGGGCGGCGGGAGCGGGCGGCACGCAGGTCAGGCACCGGAAACCCCCTGATCGATACGCGCCGGCCCGTCGGCGTCCGCGGAGTAGGTGACCGAGTCCACCCCGGCGACCGCTCCGGGTGCGGGCATCTCGGCCTCATCCGGGCACAGCGGCAGCGGCGACCCGGCGAGCTCGCCGCCGACGGCGCGCGGCAGCGTGAGCCGGAAGACCGAGCCGCGCCCCCGCTCCCCCCAGGCCTGCAGCCACCCGGAGTGCAGCCGGGTGTCCTCCAGGGCGATGGCCAGGCCGAGCCCGGTGCCTCCGGTGGTCCGGGCGCGGGCCGGGTCGGCACGCCAGAACCGGTCGAAGACGAACTGGTGCTCGCCCGGGGCGAGGCCCACCCCGTGGTCGCGGACCGCGACCGCGACGGCGTCCCGGTCGGCCGCGACGGTGACCACCACGTCCCGCCCCTCACCGTGTTCGACGGCGTTGTCGAGGAGGTTGCGCAGCACTCGCTCCACCCGGCGCCGGTCCACCTCGGCGATGCACTGCTGCGGTGGCAGCCGGAACTCGATCCTGGTGCCCTTCTGCGCGGCGAGCTGCTCCGCGTCCGCCGCCGCGCGCAAGACCAGATCACATACGTCGGCGGACTCGGCGTCCAGGGTGGCCACGTTCGCGTCGTGCCTGCTGATCTCCAGCAGATCCGACAGCAACGCCTCGAACCGGTCGATCTGGCTCTGCAGCAGTTCCGCGGACCTCTTGGCGGCGGGCTCCAGGGCGTCCTTGGCCCCGAACAGGACGTCCGCCGCGATCCTGATGGTGGTCAGGGGGGTGCGCAGCTCGTGCGAGACGTCCGACACGAACTGGCGCTGCACGCTGGACAGCTCCTCCAGTTCCCGCAGTTTCTCCTGCAGGCTGCCGGCCATCTCGTTGAAGGCGTGAGCCAGCGCGGCAAGGTCGTCGGTGCCGCGCGCGGCCATCCGCTCGTCCAGGTTCCCGGCCGATACGCGGCTCGCCGCCTGGGCCCCCTGGCGGATCGGGACCACCACCCAGCGGGTCACCAGCGAGACGATCACCGCCAGCAGCAGCACGAGGCCAATACCGGCGACGATAAGGGTGTTCTGCACCAGCCGCAGGACCTGTACCTGCTGGGAGAGTGGGAACAGGTAGTACAACTGGTCGTCACTGGAGATCGGGACGCCTACCGCGAGCGCGGGCCCGAGCGGCTTGTGGCCGACGCTCATCAGTGTGGTCGGCGCGGTGTAGAAGGTGACCGGCCCGCCCTGGACCTGCTCGTTGGTGACCTGCTCCTGCAGCCCCGGGGGGATGCTCGGCGCGAGCGCCGAGTTGCCGGTGAACCCGGCAAGCCCGGAATTGTTCTTCCGCTGCAGCACCACGACGTCGTAGATGTTGCCCAGCCCGCTGCCGGATTGGAGCGAGGTGACCAGCGAGAGCAACGCGGACGTGCTGCTCCCGTTCGGGCCCAGCACCGCGGGGTCCCCTTGGGCGAACGTCAGCCCGTCGGAGGTCTGGACGATGGCCGCCTTGCGCGCGCTGTTGAACAGCCCGCTGGCGATCTGCTGCACCAGGAAGATGCCGAGCACCGCCACGACCACCACGGAGACGACCAGGGTGGTGCCTATCACGCGCAACTGCAGCGACCGGTGCCAGCGGCGGGCGAGCAGGCCGGTCAGCGAGCCGGCCTGCCTGCGGGCGATCCGGAGCGTGGCGCGCAACGGGGGCGCGAACCTGTGCGCGAGGCGCACGGCCGGGACCGGCCAGGCCGCCGACCCGGTGCGTTCCGCGGTCACCGGCGCTGCGCTGCCCGTCTGGATGTCCGTCAGGCTGGCCCCGCCTTGTAGCCCACGCCGCGGACCGTCACCACGATCTCCGGGCGCTCCGGATCCTTCTCGATCTTGGCGCGCAGCCGCTGCACGTGCACGTTGACCAGCCGGGTGTCGGCGGCGTGCCGGTACCCCCAGACCTGCTCCAGCAGGACCTCCCTGGTGAACACCTGGCGCGGCTTACGGGCCAGCGCGACCAGCAGGTCGAACTCCAGCGGGGTCAGGTTGATCGGCTGGCCGTCGCGCTTCACCGAGTGCCCGGCCACGTCGATGGTCACGTCGCCGATCTGGAGGATCTCCGGCACCGGGTCCTCGGTCCGGCGCAGCCGCGCCCGGACGCGCGCGATCAGTTCCTTCGACTTGAACGGCTTCACGATGTAGTCGTCGGCACCGGACTCAAGCCCGAGCACGACGTCGACCGTGTCGCTCTTGGCCGTCAGCATGACGATCGGCACGCCCGATTCGGTGCGGATCTGGCGGCACACGTCGATGCCGTCCAGGCCCGGCAGCATCAGGTCAAGGAGCACCAGATCGGGGCGGGTGTCCCGGAACGCCTGCACGGCATGATCACCGTCGGCGACGAACATCGGGTCGAACCCTTCCCCCCGGAGCATGATCCCGATCATCTCGGAGAGGGCGGCGTCGTCATCGACGACCAGCACACGTCCTTTCATGGACCTCATAGTTCCACTAAAACATCGGTTGGGGCACCCTCTCGCTATCCCCGGCCGGTGCCTAGCCTTTGCAGCGTACCTGCGTTGACGGGCCGCACGACCCCGTGCTCGGTCACCAGGGCGGTCACCAGCGCGGCGCCGGTGACATCGAAGGCGGGGTTGTGCGCCGTGCTCCCCGGCGGGGCGACGGCGGTCCCGGCGAACGTGGTGACCTCCTCGCCGGGCCGCTGCTCGACCGTGATGTCGGCCGCGCCCGCGGCCGCGAAGTCGATCGTGGACACCGGCGCGGCGACCACGAACGGCACGCCATGGTGATGCGCGAGCACGGCGAGCCCGTAGGTGCCCACCTTGTTGGCGACGCTGCCGTCCGCCGCGATCCGGTCCGCCCCGGTAATGACCAGGTCAACCTCACCGGCGGCCATGAGTGAGGCCGCCGCGGAGTCGGTGAGCACCGCGTGCGGAATGCCGGCCCGACCCGCCTCGTAGGCGGTCAGCCGGGCGCCCTGGAGCAGCGGGCGGGTCTCATCCACCCACAACTGCGCGACCCGCCCCGCCCGGTGCGCCGCCAGGATGATCGCGAAGGCGGTGCCCTCGCCCGCCGAGACCAGGGCCCCGGTGTTGCAGTGGGTCAGGATCCGGGCCTGTTCGCCGACCAGGCTCAGCCCGTGCCTGGCGATGGCCGCGCTGGCCGCGGCATCGTCGGCCTCGATAGCCCGCGCCCGGGCCAGCGCCGCGTCCGCCGCCAGCCGCCGCGCCGCGGTGTCTTTATCCCCGGCCGCGCGGCGGGCAGCCTGGTAGGCGTCCAGGGCACGGGCGGTGCCCCAGCTCAGGTTCACCGCGGTCGGCCGGGACCTGGCCAGCACGTCAGCCGCGGCTGCCACGTCGTCGCCGCGGTAGGCGGCCAGGGCGACGCCATACGCCCCGGCCAGGCCCAGCAGTGGGGCCCCGCGGACCACGAGCGTGCGTATCGCATGATCCAAGGCCGGAATGTCGCGACAGGTGAGATAGGCCTCCTCAGCCGGCAGCCTGGTCTGGTCCAGCAGCACGACCGCGGGCCCGGCCGGCGGGTCCAGCCAGCGCAGCGCACGGGTGTCCACAGCCCGAGTGTGCGTCATCCGCGGCCACCAGGTCGAATGCCGCTACCTGCGCGGGGGCAGAAAAGGAGGGGATCCGGAATGGCTGAGCGCCGTTTCCCGGCCGGCTGCTTCGTGCGAGTATGGGCGCCAGCGCGGGGCCGGGCCCGGCTTGGGCGGGGTGGCAGGGTCAGGGCTGGCACTCGTGCGCTGTGCCGGTAAGGAGAAACATGACAGACAACCTGCCTCCGGGGGACAACGGCACCGGGGAAGCCCGGGAAGGGGCGGCCCAGCCCCAGCCCTGGTTCCCGCCCGCCGGCGAGCCTGGGGGATACGGCCAGCCGCCGCCGTTCGACCCCGGCCAGGCATCGCCGTCCGGAGGCTACGGCCAGCCGCCACCCGGATCCGGGCAGCCCGGGCAGCCCGGATACGGCCAGGCGGGGCAGCCGGGCGGTTACGGGCCGCCGGACCTGCCGCCGTCCTATCCCCGGTGGCAGAGCCAGCCCCAGGCGCCGAAACCCGGCGTCATACCGCTGCGGCCCCTGGGCGTCGGCGAGATCCTGGACGGCGCGTTCACGTCCATCAGGCGCAACCCCCGGGCCACGCTCGGCATCGCCGCGCTGCTGCTGACCGCGTCCGCGGTGATCACCACGACGCTTTCGCTGATCCTGGTCCACTACGTGGGCACGGTGAACCTGCCCACGCCGGGCCAGCAGCTCACCACCGAGCAGGCCAGCCGCCTGCTGACCAGGATGGGTGAGGTGCTCGCGCCGACCGCGGCGGTGTCCATCGTGCTCGCGTTCATCGTGGATACGGTGCTGACCGGCCTGCTCACCGTAGTCATCGGGCGCAGCGTGCTCGGGCACAAGATCACCGCAGGTGAGGCGTGGCAGATCGCACGGCCGCGGCTGCCCGCGCTGATCGGTGCCACCCTGCTCATTCCGCTGATCCTGATCGGGCTGTGGGTCACCTACGCGATCGTGCTGGTCATCCTTGCGGTGCTGCACGCGCCGGGGGCGCTGATCGGCGCGCTGGCCGCGCTTGGCGCGATCGCCGGGATCATCCTGACGATCTGGTTCACGATCATGTTCCGGATGGCGGCGCAGGCAGTGGTGCTGGAGCGGGAGGGCCCGGTCCGGGCGCTCGGCCGGTCCTGGCGGCTGGTCCGCGGCAGCTTCTGGCGGGTGCTCGGGATCACGTTGCTGGCCGGCCTGATCGTGGTGGTGACCGCGGGGGTGCTGCAGATCCCGTTCAGCCTGCTCGCAGCGCTGGCCGGCGGGGGGAGCTCGCTGCTGCCGGCCACCGGCGGGAACGTGGCGGGCATTCTCATCAGCGCCGTGGGCGGCGTGGTGGCCGGTGCCGTGGCGCGCCCCATCTCGGCGGGGGTGGCCGTCCTGCTCTATGTCGACCTGCGGATGCGCCGGGAGGGCCTTGACCTGGTCCTGCAGACGGCGGCGAGCGGCGGTGACACCTCGACCGGCGACGAGTTCGCCTCGCTGTGGCGGCCCGGCGCGAGCGCGGCGCCGGCCGCCGCGGCGCCGCAGCCAGGCCCGGGGCCGGGTTCCTGGCCGGGTCCTGGCGCGGGCACGGGTGTCCCGCCGGGTCCGGGTGCCCCGCCCGCGGGCGGCCCGCCGGCGTGGTGATCGGCGCCGCCAGCTTCCCCGCTCTCCGGGCGGCATCCCTGCTCGCTGCGCCCGCCCGCGGTATCCCCGTGGTCGGCAGGCGGGACGGCCAGCAGCTCGCCCGGGCTGAGCTGTCCAAGGCGATCTACCACCAGCAGCCGTCGCTCGTGCAGCGCGCCGTGCATTTCGTCGTGGCGTGGCTGGGCAGGCTGTTCCGCGCCACCCAGGGGCTGCCGGGCGGGTGGTGGGGTTTCGTCGTCCTGATCGCGCTGGCGGTGCTGCTGGTCGCGGTGGTGCTGGGCCGGGCCGGCCCGGTGGCGAGGGCGCGGCGCCGGCGCGGCGAGCCGGCTGTCATATCACCGGCCCGGACCGCACGCGACCATCGCGAGTCGGCCGCCCGGCTGGCCGAGGCGGGCGACTACACGGCGGCGATCTGTGAGCGGGTCCGTGCCATCGCCGCGGAACTCGACGAGCGCGGCGTTCTGGCACCGCGTATCGGGCGGACCGCGGATGAGTTCGCCGCCGAGGCCGGGCGCGCCCTGCCGCCGCACGCGTCCGGCCTGCTCGGCGCGGCCCGGCTGTTCGACGAGGTCAGGTACGGGCGGCGGCCCGGCACCAGGCCGGGCTATGAGCGGGTCACCGACCTGGACACCCGCATCGCGGGCAGCGCCTTCCGGCGCAGCGCGGCACCTGCGGGGACGCCGTGACCACCACCGCCCAGCGCGCACCCGTGGCCAGGCCGCCGGGCGGGGTCCCGGGCCGGGATCCGGGCGGCCGGCCGGTGCTGACCGGCTGGCGCCAGTGGCGCGCCCCGGTCGCGGTCATGCTGCTGGTGCTCCTCGGCGGGCTGATCGTCGCCCTGCTCCAGGTGCGGCCGCCGGTGGCCGGGCCGCTCGACCCCAACGACACCGGCCCGGCCGGCGCGCGCGCGCTGGTGGCACTGCTGCAGCACCGCGGCCAGACCGTGGTGCGGGCCGGCTCGGTGGGCACCGCGGTCGCGCAGGCCCAGGCCCGCGGCACCACTCTGGTCGTCACCAGCCCGCAGGAACTGTCCCGCGGCGAACTCGCCGAACTTGCCCGCCTCCGGGCGGGGCTGCTGCTGGTGGCGCCCGGCCACGACGCCCTCGCCGCGCTCGCCCCGGCGGTGACGCTGGCCGGGCCGGCCGAGCCGGTCCGCGACCTGCCGCCGCGCTGCGGGCTGCCCGGCGCGGTCGCGGCCGGCCGCGCGGACCTGGGCGGGCTGCTGCTGCGCTCCGCCGCTCCCGGGGCGTTCCGGTGCTACCCGCGGTCGGAAGCCACCCCGTTCTCTTTCTCGTATCTGGTGCGCTACGCAGCACCGGGGCACATCGTCACCGTGCTGGGCACCCGTGCCCCGCTGGCCAACGCGAACCTGGGTGCCAGCGGCAACGCGGCACTCGCGCTGAACCTGCTGGCGGCCAGCCCCCGGATCGTGTGGCTCGTGCCTGGCCTGCTGCCTGCCCCGGCCGCCCGCCCAGGGCAGCACCCTCTGACCAGCCTGATCCCGGGTCAGGTGTGGGCCGTGGTGATCCAGCTAGGCGTCGTCGTGGTGCTGCTGGCGCTGTGGCGGATGCGCCGCCTGGGCCCGCTGGTGACCGAGCCGCTGCCGGTGGTGGTCCGGGCCTGCGAGACTGTGGAGGGCCATGGCAGGCTGTACCGGTCCCGGCGGGCGCGCGACCGGGCCGCCGCCGCCCTGCGGGACGCGGCGCTCGGGCGGATCGTGATCCGGCTCGGGCTCCCGCGCAACGTCACGGCGGCCGCCGTCTGCCAGGAACTGGCCGGCCGGACCGGGCGCGACCCCGGCGAGATCCGGGCCATCCTGTTCGGGCCGGTCCCGGGTGACGATGCGGCGCTCGTGAAACTGGCTGCCGGCCTGGACGCTCTGGAGGGACAGGTGCTGACCCTGTGACAGCGGAAAACCCGCCACTGGCCGACCTGGACGACGCCCCGGGGAACCACACGCCCGTGCCGCCGGTGGGTTCCGGGGCGGACCTGCCGGGCGCGGAGGCACGGGCCGTGCTTGAGGCGGTCCGCACGGGTGTGGCCAGGGCCGTGGTCGGCCAGGACTCCGTCGTCACCGGCCTGGTGATCTGCCTGCTGTGCCGCGGCCACGCCCTGCTCGAAGGCGTGCCGGGGGTGGCGAAGACCCTGCTCGTACGCGCCCTCGCGGGCACGCTGTCGCTGCGCAGCACCCGGGTGCAGTTCACCGCCGACCTGATGCCGGGGGACCTGACCGGCTCGCTCATCTACGACGCGAAGACCGCGCTGTTCCAGTTCCGCGAGGGCCCGGTGTTCACCAACCTGCTGCTGGCGGATGAGATCAACAGGACACCGCCCAAGACGCAGGCGGCGCTGCTCGAGGCGATGGAGGAGCGGCAGGTCTCCGTGGAGGGAACCCCGCGGCCGCTGCCCGACCCGTTTCTGGTCGCCGCGACCCAGAACCCGATCGAGTACGAGGGCACCTACCCGCTGCCGGAGGCGCAGCTCGACAGGTTCCTGGTGAAGCTGACCGTGCCGGTGCCCGGGCGGGACGACGAGATCAGCATCCTGGCGCGGCACGCGGCCGGTTTCGATCCCGGTGACCTTGCCGCCGCCGGGGTCCACCCCGTGGCGGGCGCGGCCGACCTGGCCGGGGCCCGCGCCGCGGTCCGCGGCGTCCAGGTGGCGCCCGAGGTGACCGGGTACATCGTGGACCTGTGCCGGGCCACCCGGCAGTCTCCCTCGCTGCGGCTTGGTGTGTCGCCCAGGGGGGCGACCGCGCTGCAGGCCACCGCGCGGGCCTGGGCCTGGCTCGCGGGCCGGGACTTCGTCATCCCCGACGACGTGAAGGCCCTGGCCCGGCCCACGCTGCGGCACCGGATCCAGCTACGGCCCGAGGCCGAACTGGAAGGCGCCACGGCCGACGGTGTGATCGACGCGGTGCTCGGCTCGGTCCCGGTCCCCCGGTGACCTGGTACACGCCATGGCGCTGACCGGGCGCGCCGCGGTCGCCGCGGCGGCCGGCGCGCTGCTGATCCTCGCGTTCCGTTATCCCGCCTTGATCATCTTCGTGAACCTGGTGCTGGTGGCGGCGATCGCCGCCGACGTGGCGCTCGCGGCACCGGTGCGCAAGGTCGCGCTGGCACGTTCCGGTGACACCCGGGTCCTGCTCGGCGAGCGCGCGTCGGTCGTGCTCGAGATCGCCAACCCGGCGCGGCGCACCCTGCGGGCCGTGGTCAGGGACGCCTGGCAGCCGAGCGCGGGGGCCACTCCCCCGCATGCGCGCATCACCGTGGCGGCGGGCGGCCGGGCCGCGCTGACCACGCAGTTGCGCCCGGACCGCCGGGGGGACAAGGCGGCGGCAGGGGTCACGATCCGCTCGCTCGGGCCGCTCGGGCTCGCGGCGCGCCAGGGCAGGCGGCCGGCGCCGTGGACGGTACGGGTGCTGCCCCCGTTCCACAGCCGCCGGCACCTGCCGGAGAAGCTGTCCAGGCTGCGCCAGCTCGACGGCCAGCACCGTGCCCTGCTCCGTGGCCAGGGCAGTGAGTTCGACTCGCTGCGCGAGTACGTGATCGGGGACGACGTGCGGTCCATCGACTGGCGGGCCACGGCAAGGCTCAGGGACGTCACGGTGCGCACCTGGCGCCCCGAGCGTGACCGGCAGCTCCTGATCATGCTGGACACCGGGCGCACCTCCGCGGGCCGGGTCGGCGGGGTCCCCCGCCTGGACGCCGCCATGGATGCCGCCCTGCTGCTGACCGCGCTCGCCTCCCGGGCGGGCGACCGGGTCGACATGCTGGCCTTCGACCGCAGAGTCAGGGCCCGGGTGGTGGGCGCGCCCCGTTCGGCGGTGCTGTCCGCGGTGGCCCAGGCCATGGCGGGGCTGCAGGCCGAACTCGTCGAAACCGACGCGGCGGCGCTGGGCAGCGCCGCGCTCACCACCGCGCGGCACCGCTGCCTGATCGTGCTGCTCACCGACCTGAACCCGGCCGCGGTCACCGAGGGGCTGCTGCCCCGGCTGCCGTTGCTGGCGGCCAGGCACGAGGTGGTGGTCGCCGCGGTGGCCGATCCCGCGCTCGACGCGATGTCCTCCGGCCGGAGCGATGCCGCCGCGGTGTACGACGCGGCGGCGGCGCAGCAGGCGCTGGCCGCGCGCAGGCAGGTCGCCGCGCTCCTGCAGCGGCGGGGCGCGCACGTGGTGGACGCCCCGCCCGAGCGGCTGCCCACCGCGCTCGCCGACGCCTACCTGGGCCTCAAGGCCGCCGGCCGGCTCTGACCGCGGGCCGATGCGCCGGAGGGCCCGGGCGGCTTGCCGGCCGATTGTGTTCAAATGGTTACAAGTAGCCAGCGGTTTCGCTGGCAGGCGCCGGGGATGCGGTCAGCCGGCCACCGGGGCCACGTCGGGCGCCTCGGCCATGTCCGCGGTCAGCCCGGCGGCCTGCGCGCGGCGGCCGGCCATGATCACGTAGCCGAGGAATGCCGCCTCGGCGGCCACCCCGATGAGGATGCGAGCCCAGGTGGCCAGCGGTGACGGGGTGACGAAGGCCTCGATGAGACCGGAGGTGAGCAGCACCACGATGAGGCCGAGCGCGATCGTGATCGATGCGCGCCCCTCCTCGGCGAGCGCCCTGGCGCGCGGGCGGGGACCGGGGTCGATGACGGTCCAGCCCAGCCGCAGGCCGGTGGCTGCCGCCAGGAACACCGCGGACAGTTCGAGCATGCCGTGCGGCAGGATCAGCGCGAAGAACAGGACCCCCTTGCCGTGGGCGATCATCAGCCCGGCGACGATACCGACGTTCGAGGCGTTCGCGAACAGCACCCAGAGGGTGGGCAGTCCCAGCAGGATCCCGAAGATCAGCGACTCCGCCGCTACCCAGACGTTGTGCGTCCAGACCTGCGCCGCGAACGACGTGGCCTCGTACTGGGAGTAATAGTGCTGGAACTGGTGCTGGACCAGCCGCGAGACCTGGGCCGGGGGCAGCAGCGCGGCCTGCACCGGGGCGGACCGGGCGACCCACCAGCCGATCACGAAGGCCACTGCGAGCGATCCGGCCGCGGTGCCCAGCCACCACCAGCGCGCCCGGTAGGCCATGGCGGGGAAGGAGACCAGGGCGAACCGGGCCACCATCCCCCACCCGGGCGTGCTGGCGCCGACCACCGCTGCGCGGGCGCGGGCCACGCGGCTGGACAGCGCGGCAACCAGGATGGGGTCCTGCCCCGCCGACTGCACGGCGGACAGGTGCGTGGCGGTCCGCTGGTAGAGGGCTACCAGTTCGTCGATCTCGGCACCGGTGAGCCGGCGGCGCCGCTTGACGAGATCATCCAGCCGTCGCCATTCCGCCTCGTGGGCGGCGGCGTAGACAGCGAGATCCACATGCCCAGGCTAGAGGAAGTCCGTCTCGCTACCGGGCGTTAGCCTTGGTGCGGGCGTGATCGGCACATGGCCCGGGCGTGAGGGAACGGGGACTGCGTTGGCTGAGGTCGTCACCGGCGAGGCTGTGGTCCTCGAGGTGCCGTGCGCGCGTTTCCCCAGCCGCCTGCTCGCGCTCGCCCTGGACCTGCTCATCCAGCTGGTCCTGCTGTTCATCCTGTTCGTGATCGTCGGGCTGGCGGTCACCGGGGACGGAGTGGACGGGGCCGCCGCGGGCGCCATCGCGCTCACCGTGAGCATCCTCATCGTGGTCGGCTACCCGGTGCTCTGGGAGACGCTGACCAGGGGCGGCTCCCCCGGCAAGTTCGCGCTGGGCCTGCGCGTGGTCAGCGA
>Ga0207665_10000456_pt1 | contig 28163 bp, 26 predicted proteins | sample LARL112metaG_FD_184351 | JGI IMG/M metagenome (GOLD analysis project Ga0207665, IMG submission 184351) | Corn, switchgrass and miscanthus rhizosphere microbial communities from Kellogg Biological Station, Michigan, USA - LAR L11-2 metaG... | ecosystem: Host-associated > Plants > Roots >... | reverse complement strand
ACGGACAAGGCAGCCGCCTCCCTCAGCCTGGCCGTCTCGGTGGCCGCACGGCGCAGCCGGTCCAGGGCGCGGTTGCGCGCCACCGTGGTCAGCCAGGCGCCGGGGCGGCGCGGGACACCGTCGCGCGGCCAGGTCTTCCAAGCCTGCGCGAAGGCGTCCTGCGCGCACTCCTCGGCCAGGTCCCAGTCGCCGGTCATCCCGATCAGGGCGGCCACGACCCGGCCCCATTCCTCCCGGAAGGCGCCGGCGACCGCCTCGCCGACGTCCGGGCTCACTCCACCCAGAACGGCCTCACCTCGAGCTTCCCGAACCGGGCGACCGGGTGCTTGGATGCGACCTCGATGGCTTCGTCCAGGTCGGCGCAGTCGATGATGTCGTACCCGGCGATCTGCTCCTTGGTCTCGGCGAACGGGCCGTCGGCGATCAGCACCTCGCCGCCGCGCACGCAGACCGTGGTGGCGTCGCTCACCGGGCGCAACTGGTTGCCCTGTAGCCGGACCCCCCGGCGGTCCATCTCCTCGACCCAGGCCTCCGTGTCTGGGCCGATCCGGGCTGATTCCTCCGGGCTCAGTTCGGTTCCCTCTGCCACGCAGACCAGCATCATGTACTTCACAGCGCCTCCCCAGGCTTCAGCGTGATGCCGCGGACGGTGCTAGTCAGGTGCCGCCGGCTCACGCCGGGCACGGCGCGCGCCCGGCGGAGGCGCCGGGCCTGCCGGGCCCGGGAGGCCGTGTCCGCCTCGGCCGCCACGGCCTGCATCCGCTCGGCAACGATCGCCCAGTTGAAGTTCGGGTTCATGGTGTCCTCCTCGATCATGGCCCGGTTACGGTCCGGGATCGTCTTCTCACCCCCACGACGAAGCCGGGCCGCGCAGATGGACACCTCTGCGGAGAATTTGCTCAGCGGCGGAACTCTGCAGGTCAGGCCGATGCTGAGCGGGCGGGGCGGTCAGGTTTCGGCAGGCGGCGGGGCCCAGGACGGGAGCCGCTTCTCCCGGAACGCGGCCATGCCCTCGGCGGCCTCGGCCGAGGCGAACAGCGCCTGGGAAACCTCGGTGGTCCGGGTGAACGCCGCCTCACGGTCCATCCCCGGGATCGTGTAGACCAGCCGCTTCGCCGCGGCCAGGGCGGACGGGCCACCGGCCAGCAGCCTGGCCACCACCGCCATGACCTCGGCGTCGAGGTGCGCAGCGGGCACGGCCCGGGTGATCAGGCCCACCTCGGCGGCCCGGGCGGCGGTGATCCGCTCGCCGCTCAGGAACAGTTCAAGCGCGTCCGCGCGGCGCAGCTTGGGCAGGCAGACGACCGAGATGATGGCGGGCGCGACACCGATCCTCACCTCGGTGAAGCCGAACTTCGCCGCGTCGTTGGCCAGGGAGATGTCGCAGGCGGCGGCCAGGCCGATGCCGCCCGCCACGCAGTGCCCGGCGATCCGGGCCACCACCGGCTTGGTCGAGTCCTGGATGGCCGCGAGCAGTTCGGCCAGCCCGTCGCGGCGGGGGCCACCGCGCCGCTTCCCGCCGGCCGGGCCCGCCGGGCTGCCGCCGGACAGGTCCGCGCCCGCGCAGAACGCCGGCCCGCTGTTCGTGAGCACGATCACCCCGACCGACTCGTCGGCCAGCGCGGCCTCGAAGCCCTGCGCGAGCCCGGCCATCAGCGCAGGCGTCAGCGCGTTGCGGTTGTGCGGCTGGTCCATGGTCAGCGTCGCCACCGCGTCCTTCACCGCATAGCGCACCGCCTCATCGCTCATGCGCGCACACCCTCTCCGGGATCGGCCGTGCAGATCGTCCGGGCACGGATCATGGCAGCAACTCGGCGGGGATGTCCACGACCCGGGCGCGCAGCCACTCGCCGAGGCTCTTGGCCTGCGGGTCCAGCCGGGCGCTTGCCGCCACCCCCTCACCGAGCAGGCCCGCGATCACGAAGTTCAGCGCCCGCACATTCGGCAGGTCATGCCGCTGCACCGGCAGCGGCGCGGTCTCCGGCAGCAGTTCCTTCAGCCTGGCGACCGTGAGGAAACCGGCCAGCCACGCGTATCCCGCGTCGGTCCGGGCCCACACGCCGAGGTTGGCGTTGCCGCCCTTGTCCCCCGACCGCGCGCCGGCCACCCGCCCCAGCGGTGCCCGCGCCGTCGCCCCGGCCGGAGCCCCGCCGCCCGGCGATGGGGCGACCGCGGCGGCCGGCACCCCCGCGACCACCGCCGGCTGCGGCGGCAGCGTCGGCGGCACGACGGTCCGCTCCGCGCCGATGACCACTTCTTGCGCTACGCAGTCCGCGGGAACCGTCGTCGGCCAGTACACGCCGTACGCACGGGCCCCACTGACCAGGCCGTCCCCGAACATGCCCGGATACGACGCCAGGGCAAGCTCGGTCACCCGGGCCGAGAAGGCCCGGCCCACGGCCCGTTCGTCGGAGTGCTTGACCGTGATCCGTAGCTGGGCCATCGCCTCGGCGTTGGTCGCCGGATCGGGCTTGTCGGTGCGCAGCAGCGCCACCTCGGCCGCCTCGAACGCGTCCCGCCCGCCGGGGATGCCCGCCCACAGGGCCCGCTCGACCAGAGCCGCCTTGGCTTCGATGTCAAGGCCGGTGAGGTACAGGGTGAGGGTGGACCGCCAGCCGCCCTGGTAGTTGAGCGCGACCTTGGCCGTGGCCGGCGGTGAGTCCCCGCGCACCCCGGAGATCCGCACCCGGTCGTGGCCGTCGGCGACCAGGGCGATGCTGTCGAACCTCGCCGTGACGTCGGGGTTGAGGTAGGCGGGCCCGCCGATCTCGTAGAGAAGCTGCGCGGTGACCGTGTCCACCGACACCATCCCGCCGTGACCGGGGTGCTTGGTGATCACCGCGGATCCGTCGGCGGCCACCTCGGCGATCGGGAACCCCGGGTGCTCGAGCCCGGGAACCTCGGTGAAGAACGCGAAGTTGCCGCCGGTGGCCTGCGCGCCGCACTCGATCACGTGCCCGGCCACCACGGCGCCGGCCAGGGCGTCCCAGTCGTCGCGCCGCCAGCCGTGGTGCCACGCGGCCGGGCCCAGGGCCAGCGCCGCGTCGGTGACCCGGCCGGTGATCACGATGTCGGCACCACGGGCCAGGGCCTCGGCGATGCCCCACCCGCCGAGGTAGGCGTTCGCGGTGAGCACCGGGCGGTCGCCGAGCGGCTCACCGGTGTCGGAGTTGGCGAGGCCGGCGCCCGCCGCGCGCAGGCCGGCCAGCCGGGGCAGCAGGTTGTCGCCCTCGACGTAGGCGATGACCGGGTGCAGGCCGAGCTTGGCCGCGACCGCGGCGACCGCCTCGGCGCACCGGTCCGGGGTCAGCCCGCCCGCGTTGGACACCACCTTGATCCCCCGGTCCAGGCACTGGCCCATGACCTGTTCCATCTGGGTGACGAACGTCCGGGCGTACCCGGCGCCGTTGTCCCGGGCCAGGTTCTTGGCCAGCACCAGCATGGTCAGCTCGGCGAGCCAGTCGCCGGTCAGCACGTCGATGGGGCCGCCTTCGACCATCTCCCGCGCGGCGGCCAGCCGGTCCCCGTAGAACCCGCTGCAGTTGGCGATGCGAATGGCCTGGCTCATGTGGCCTCGTCCAGCACGGCCAGCAGGTCGCCGCCGTTGACCTGGTCCCCTGGCCGGGCGCGGACCTCGCTGACCGTCCCGGCGCGGGGCGCGGTGATCCGGTGCTCCATCTTCATGGCCTCCACGATCATCAGGAGCTGGCCCGGGGCCACGGTGTCGCCGGGCCCGACGTGCACCGCAAGGACGGTCCCCGGCATCGGGGCGACCAGGCCGCCGGCCACCGCCTCGCCGCGCTCTGACTCGGGGAAACGCGGCACGGCGGTCAGCGCCACGTCGCCGTCCGGCCCCTGGACCCACACCTGGTCCCCGGCGGCGAGCACGTGCAGCCGGTGGCGCTGCCCGCCAGCGTCGAATTCGATCCAGCCGTCGCCCGCGTGGTGGACCGTGATCTGGTCTGTGGGAGCGTCCTGGCCGGGTTCCCCGGATTCCGGTGCACCTGCTAGGGCCGGGCCGGCCCCGGCGACCGTGACGGCGAACCGGCCGTCACGCTGCCTTGCGTAGCTCACCACCACGGTGTCTCGGCCGTGCCGGTACTCGGCCCGCTCCGGCGGCATCACGGTGTTGCGCCAGCCGCTCGGCAGGGTGGCCAGCACGGGGGCGGCGGCACGGGCGGCCGCCTGCGCGGCGAGGGCGGCGCCGATCGCTGCGGTGCGCAGTTCCGCGGGTGACGGCCGCCGGGCCAGCGGGACGGCGCTGCGCTCGATGAACGAGGTGGTGGTGCGGCCCGCCAGGAAGTCCGGGTGGCGCAGCGCCGCGACGAGGAAGTCCCTGTTGGTGGTGACGCCCCGGATCCGGCTGCGCTGCAGGGCCAGGGCCAGGGCGAGCGCCGCCTCGCCGCGGGTCGGTGCGTGCGCGATGACCTTGGCCAGCATCGGGTCGAACTCGACACCGACCACGCTGCCGGCCGCAACCCCCGCGTCCCAGCGGCACGGCGGGGCAGGGGCCGGGCACCAGTCCACCAGGGTCCCGGTGGCGGGCAGGAACCCGGCGGCGGGGTCCTCGGCGTACAGCCTGGCCTCGATCGCGTGGCCGTCGATCGTAAGGCCGTCCTGGGTGACCGACAGCGGCAGGCCCTGTGCCACCAGAAGCTGCTCGCGGACCAGGTCCACCCCGGTGACCGCCTCGGTGACCGGGTGCTCCACCTGCAGCCGGGTGTTGACCTCGAGGAACCAGAAGTCCCCGGAGGGCTCGAGCACGAACTCGACCGTGCCCGCGCCCAGGTACCCCACGGCCTTGGCGGCGGCCAGCGCGGCCGCGCCCATCCGTCCCCGCAGCCCGGGGTCCACGGCCGGCGAGGGGCACTCCTCGATGATCTTCTGGTGCCGCCGCTGGATCGAGCACTCCCGCTCGAAACAGTGCACCAGGCCGCCGTGGCCGTCCGCGAGCACCTGGATCTCCACGTGCCTGGCGTCGGTGATGTACCGCTCAAGGAACACCGTGCCGTCGCCGAACGCGGCCGCCGCCTCGCGCCGCGCGGCCGCCACCGCCTCGGCCAGTTCCGCGGGCCCGGCAACGACCCGCATGCCCTTGCCACCGCCGCCCATCGCGGCCTTGACGATCAGCGGGAGCGGTACGCCGCTCAGGTCGGGCGGGCCGTCCCCGGTCACCGCCCAGGACTCGAGCACGGGCACGCCCACGTCGGCGAGCAGCCGCTTGGCGGCCAGCTTGTCGCCCATCACCTCGATGACCTCGGCGGGCGGCCCGACCCAGGTCAGCCCGGCGGCGGTCACCGCCCGGGCGAAGTCGGCCCGCTCGGACAGGAAGCCGTAGCCGGGATGCACGGCGTCGGCTCCCGCGGCGGCGGCCGCGGCCAGCAGCGCTCCGGCGTTCAGGTAGGTCTGCGCCGCGGTGCGCCCGGGCAGGGCCACCGCACGGTCCGCCTCGGTCACGAACGGCGCCCCGGCGTCGCCCTCGGCGTACACGGCGACCGTGCCGATCCCCATCGCGGCGGCGGTCCTGAGGATCCGGCGGGCTATCTCGCCCCGGTTCGCGACGAGCAGCGTGGTGATCACAGTCGGAACACCCCATAACCGCGGGCGCCCTGCACCGGGCCGCTGTGGCACGCGGACAGCGCCATGGCGATCACCGTCCGGGTGTCCCGGGGGTCGATGATGCCGTCGTCGGCCACCCGGCCGGTGGCGTACAGCGCCAGCGACCCGGCCTCCGCGTAGTGCTCCACCGCCGCGGTGATGGCGGCCTCGGTCTCCTCGTTCACCTCTTCGCCGCGGCGGGCGGCCCGCTCCCGGCGGACGATCGACATCACCCCGGCCATCTGTTTCGGCCCCATGATCGCGATCTTGGCGGTGGGCCACAGGAACACGAACCTGGTGTCGAACGCCCGGCCGCCCATGCCGTAGTTCCCGGCGCCGTAGCTGGCGCCCAGGATGACCGTGACGTGCGGGACCGTGGAGTTCGACAAGGCGTTGATCATCTGGCTGCCGTGCTTGACGATCCCGCCGCGCTCGTAGTCGCGGCCGACCATGTACCCGGTGATGTGCTGGAGGAACACCAGCGGGGTGCCGGTCTGGTTGCACAGCTGGATGAACTGGGCCGCCTTCCGCGACGAGTCCGACAAAAGCACCCCGTTGTTGGCCAGGATTCCCACGGGAAAACCGTGCACCTGTGCCCATCCAGTGACCAGCGTGGGCCCGTAGCGCATCTTGAACTCTTCGAAGCGGCTGCCGTCGACCACGCGCGCGATGATCTCCCTTGTGTCCACCGCGGCGCGCAGGTCAACCGGCATCAGCCCGAGCAGTTCCCCGGGGTCGTAGCGCGGCGGCTCCGGTGCCGCCGTGACCGGGCCCGGGCCCTGCTTGCGCCAGTGCAGGTGGGCCACCACGTCGCGGGCCATCCGGATCGCGTGGTGCTCGTCGTCGGCCAGGTAGTCGGCCAGGCCACTGTCGGTGGCGTGCATCTGCGCGCCGCCGAGTTCCTCGTCGCCGGAGTCCTCGCCGGTGGCGACCTTGACCAGCGGCGGCCCGCCGAGGAACACCTTGGCGCCGCCGCGGACGAAGATGTTGTAGTCGGCCAGGCCCGGCTGGTAGGCGCCGCCCGCGGTGGAGGAGCCGAACACCACCGAGATCGTGGGGATGCCCCGCGCGGACAGTTCGGTGATGTCGTGGAACATCCGGCCGCTCTCGGCGAAGTGGGTCAGGTTGCGCCGCATCGCCGCATCCGGGTCCTCGCCGGAGCCGCCGCCGCGCAGGTCGCCGCCGGCCGACTCGACGAACTGGAGGTAGGGCATCCGGTTGTCCCTGGCGATCTCCAGGGCGCGCATCAGCTTGCGGATGCTGACCATGGTCATGGCCCCGCCGAGGTCGGTCGGGTCGTTGCCGATGATCACGCACTCGGTGCCCTCGACCACCCCGATGCCGAGCACCATGCCGCCGCCGACGTTGTAGTTGGTCTGGTAGCCGGCCAGCGGGCTGATCTCGAGGAACGGGCTGTCCGGGTCCAGCAGCAGCGCGATGCGCTCCCTGATCAGCAGCTTGCCGCGGCCCTTGTGCCTGGTGATGGCCCGTTCCCCGCCGCCGAGCGACGCCTGCCGGAGCAGGCCGTCGATCTCGCCGAGCAGGCCGAGCATCCCGTCCCGGTTGGCCTGGAACGCCGCATCGCCGGGATCGACGGCGGTGGGCAGGATCGGTGCCGGCATCGGGTCAGCCGGTGAAGCCGTCGATGCGGGCCAGGATCTGCAGCATCACCTCGTCGGACCCGCCGCCGATGGACATCAGCCGGCTGTCCCTGAAGTAGCGGGACACCCAGCTCTCCTCCATGTAGCCGAAGCCGCCGTGGAACTGCAGGCAGGTGTCGGCGATCTCGCGGTGCAGCCGCCCGGCCTTGAGCTTGGCGATCGTCGCGAACCTGGTGGTGTCCTGGCCGGCGAGGTAGGCCTCGGCGCAGGCGTAGTTGTAGTGCTTGAGCGTGTCCAGGTCGGCGGCCAGTTCGGCGAGCCGGAACTGCACGTACTGCCGGGACAGCAGCGGGGCGCCGAAGGTCTGCCGGTCGCGCAGGTAGGCGGCGGTCAGGGACAGCGCCCGCTCCATCCCGCCCACGGCCATGAACGCGGCGATCATCCGCTCGTTCTGGAACTGGGTCATCTGCTGCTGGAAGCCCCGGCCTATCTCGCCGATCGTGTTGCTCACCGGCACCCGGGCATCGGTGAACGACAGTTCGGCGGTGTCGGAGGACTTGTTGCCGAGCTTGCGCAGCTTGCGGCTGACCGAGAAGCCGGGGGTACCGGTGGGGAACACGATCTGCGACATGCCCCGGTACCCGCCCTCGGCGGAAGTGCGGGCGAGCAGGCACAGCCAGTCGGCCTGGGTGCCGTTGGTGATGTACAGCTTCGACCCGTTGATCACCCAGTCGTCGCCGTCGCGTTCCGCGCGGGTCCGGATGCCCGCCACGTCCGAGCCCGCGTCGGGCTCGGTGACCGCGATCGCGGCGACCATGTCGCCGCGCAGCGCCGGGGCCAGGTAGCGCTGCTTCAGCTCGTGGCTGCCGTGGCTGTGCAGCGAGGGGGTGGCCATGTCGTTCTGTACGGCGATCGCCATCGCGACCCCGGCGCAGCCCATCCGGCCGAGTTCCTCGCCGAGCACCACCGTGTAGGAGTGGTCCGCGCCCTGGCCGCCGTAGGCCGGGTCGTACTCCAGGCCGAGCAGCCCGGCGGTGCCGAGCGCCTTGAACAGCTCGTGCGCGGGGAAGATGCCGGCCTCTTCCCACTCCTGCGCATGCGGGGTGACCTCACGTTCCAGCACGCCCCGTGCTGCCTGGCGGAACGCCTCGTGGTCTGCGGTGAATCGCACCCCCACAGCGTAGGCTGCGAAGCGGGGAGAAGGAGAGCGTGATGGGGTTCGAGCACATCCTGGTGGAGCGGTCCGGCGACTTCGCCACGATCACGATGAACCGGCCACAGCGGCGCAACGCGCTGTCGCTGGACCACATGCGCGAGCTGATCCGGGCGTTCTCCGAGGTCGGGGACTCCGATGCGCGGGGCATCGTGCTGGCCGGCAACGGCCCGGTGTTCAGCGCCGGGCATGATCTGGCCGAGGTTGCGGAGGCCAGCCACGCTTCGGTCCGGGCGCTGCTGTTCACCTGCACCGAGCTGATGACGCTCATGCAGCAGGTGCCCCAGCCGGTGGTGGCCCGGGTGCACGGCCTCGCCACCGCGGCGGGCTGCCAGCTCGTCGCGTCCGCCGACCTGGCCGTGGCCAGCGAGGAGGCGGGCTTCGCCGCGCCGGGCGGCAAGGGTGGCTGGTTCTGCCACACCCCGATGGTGGCGATCGCCCGCAACGTCGGCCGGAAGCGCGCCGCCGAGCTGGCCCTGTCCGGGGACGTCATCGACGCGCGGACCGCGCTGGACTGGGGGCTTGTGAACAAAGTGGTTCCCGCGGCGCAGCTCGACTCGGCCGTGCAGGACATGCTGGAGCGGGTGACCCGCGGGTCCGCGGAGAGCAAGGGCGTCGGCAAGCAGGCGCTGTACGCGCAGATCGACCTGGACCAGCCCAAGGCCTACGCCTATGCCATCGAGGTGATGGCCGCCAGCAGCCAGCTTCCCGACGGCCGGGAGAACGCGCGCGCGTTTCTGGAGAAGCGCAAGCCGGTGTGGAGCCCGCGGCCCTGAGCGCGGGCGACCGATGCGCCATCTGGCCGTGATGCGGGCCGCCGGTCACCGGAGCGTCGGTGCGGCCCCCGGCGGGCGCGCCCGCGCGGCCACCGGCGGCGGGTGCGCACGCGGATGATCGCTGTCATCGGCGAGGCACTGATCGACCTGGTCGCCGGCGCAGACGGCCGCTTCGCCGCGCGGCCGGGCGGTGCCGGGTTCAACACCGCCAGGACCATCGGCCGGCTGGGGGTCACGCCCGCCTTCCTTGACCGTCTGTCGGCGGACGGGTTCGGCCGCCTGCTGCGGTCCACGCTCGACAGCGATGGCGTGACGCTGGCCGTGGCCGAGCCGACCGGCCTGCCCACCACCCTTGCCCTTGTCGATGTCGACCCGGCGGGGCTGCCCCGGTACCGGTTCTACCTGGACTGCACGTCCGCACCCGCGCTGGAGTACGCGGCCCTAGCCCGCGCGGTGCCGGCCGGGGTGACCGCGCTGCACGCGGGCGGCCTGGCGCTCGCCGCCGAGCCCATCGCCACCAGCATCGACCGGATGGTCTCCGCGGGCCTGCCGCCCGGCACGCTGGTGATGATCGACCCGAACTGCCGGCCCGAGGCGATCCCCGACCGGCAGGCGTACCTGGCCCGGTTGTCCCGGATCCTGCGCCGCGCCGACGTGGTCAAGGTGAGCGTGGAGGACCTGGACTACCTGGCCCCGGGCACCCCGGCCCGGGATGCTGCCGCCGCCCTGCTCGGCCGGGGGCCCGCGCTGGTGCTGCTGACCGACGGCCCGCACCCGGCCCGGGCGTTCCTGCGCGACGAGGTGGTCAGCGCCGAGGTGCCGGCCGTGGCGGTGGCCGACACCGTGGGCGCGGGAGACGCGTTCGGCGGGGCGTTCCTGGCCTGGTGGTCGCGCAGCGGGCTGACCCGGTCCGACCTGTGCCGGCCCGCGCCGGTCCGCGGCGCGCTCCGGGCCGCCGCCGAGGTCGCGGCGCTGACCTGCACCCGCGTCGGGGCCGAGCCGCCGTGGCTGGCCGAGGTCGCCGGCGGGCCGGGGTGGCGCGAGAGCGCGCCGCTCCCCTAGACGCGACCTAGCGGCCGCCGCGAGTCATGGGGGCGGGAGGCCCAGCTCGGCTCGGATGGCGGCGGTGTGCTGGCCGAGCGCGGGGACCGCGCCCATCGCCGCCTCCCGCCCCGGCATGCTCACCGGCGGCAGCAGCGCCCGGACCGGGCCGCCCGGCGTGTCCACCTCACGCCACCGGTCCCTGGCCGCGAGCTGTGGATGCGCGGCGAACTCCGCCGGTGAACGCAGCCGGGCGCAGGCAATGCCCGCCTCGTCCAGTGCGGCCGTGAGCTGCGCCGCCGTCATGGCGGCGAACGCCCCTTCGAGTATCCCGGTCAGCTCCGCGTCGTGCGCGACCCGGTCGGGGTTGGTGCGGAACCGGCCGTCGGTGACCAGGTCCGGACGGTGCAGGATCTTCTCGCACAGCACCGCCCACTCCCGGTCGTTCTGCAGGCCGATGAACACCTGTTCCCCGCCGGCCGCGGAGTAGGGGCCGTAGGGGGCGATGGACGCGTGCCTGGCCCCGGTCCGCCGGGGCGGCCGGCCGCCGTACACGGTGTAGTACACCGGCTGGCTCATCCATTCGCCGAGCGTGTCCAGCATCGCGATCTCGATGCTGGTCCCCCGCCCGGTGCGCTCCCGTTCGTACAGGGCGGTCATCACCCCGGAGTAGGCGTACATCCCGGCGGAGATGTCCGCGATCGAGATCGCCACCTTGGCCGGCTCCTCCGGGGTCCCGGTGACCGATACCAGCCCGGTCTCGCACTGCACCAGCAGGTCGTAGGCCTTCTTGTTCCGGTAGGGGCCGCGGCGGCCGTACCCGGAGATGGCGCAGACGATCAGCCGCGGATGACGTTCGCGCAGCTCCGCAGCGCCCAGGCCGAGGCGCTCGGCCGCGCCAGGCGCCAGGTTCTGCACCAGGACGTCGGCGCGGCCGATCAGGGCGGCCAGCACCTGTCTGCCGTCGGCGCTCTTGACGTCGAGTTCGATGCTCTGTTTGCCGCGGTTCAGCCAGACGAAGTAGCTCGCCTGGCCGTGGACCGCGGTGTCGAAGCCACGGGCGAAGTCCCCGGTGCCGGGGCGCTCGACCTTGATCACCCGTGCGCCGAGGTCGGCTAGCTGACGGGTGGCGAACGGCGCGGCCACCGCCTGTTCCAGCGCGACGACGGTGAGGCCGGCCAGCGGCAGCGCACGCTCGTCGCTGCCTGGCCCGGGGCTGCCCGGTCCGGAGGTTTCCTGTCCAGGGATCTGCTGGCCCGGGCTCACCGGCGGCCGCCCGCGGGCAGGAACCGCGCCAGCACCTGCGCGGCGTTCTGCCAGGTCCAGGAGGCCGGGTCGGCGTCAAGCCCGGCCACACAGTCGCTGAGCTTGGCGTGCAACTCCGCGTCGGCGGGCGGCCGCCGTGGTGCTCCCGGCGGGAACTGCTGCTTGACCCGCAGCACGTCCTCGCCGGTGTGCACCTCGGCCGCCAGTTCGCCGTCGAGCAGCCACGACCCGCCCGGCGTGAGCTCGGTCTCCACCAGGCCGGTGAGCCGGCGGGCGGCCGGGCGGCGGACCGCCTCGTCGGTGAAGCTGGCGAACCCGGGATGCCCGTCGAGCAGCGCGGCGGCGCACGCGTACTCCAGGCTGAACTTGCCCTGCAGGCCGGTATCCGGCCGGTGATGGATGAGCGGGGCCACGGTCGCCTCGGGTGTGCGCACGACGATGCGGCGCACCGCGCCCGGATCCAGCCCGTCGGCCGCCAGTTCGGCAAGCGCGCTGATCGGGCGCTGCAGCGCGTAACAGCAGGGGTAGATCTTGATGGCCAGCCCGCCGGGCACGGCCGGCCCGGCCAGGTCGAGCGCGCCTGGATCCCCGCCGACCAGGGCCAGCCACGCCTCCAGCGCCGACCAGTCGGCCTGCGCGCCAGCGGCGGCGAGCAGCGCCGCCCGGATCCCGGCGTCGACCGCGAAACCGGCCTGCAGTGACTTGGCGTCCGTGCCGAACGCCCGCTGCACCCCGCCCGCGCCGGGAATGGCCAGCGCGATGGCGGTCGCGATCCGGCCGGGATCGAGTCCAAGGGCGACCGCGGCCCCGGCCGCGCACGCCGGCGCGCCCGCGGTGCAGGTCGCATGCCAGCCCGCGGAGTAGTGCGGCCAGCCGAGCGCGGCCCCGAGCCGTGCCATCACCCCGGCCGCCGCGAGGTAGCCCCGGGCGCCGCTGCCGGTGGCCAGCGCGGTCGGCACGCACAGCGCGCTGATGTGCGTGGTCGACTCCATGTGCAGGTCGTCGAAGTCAAGCACGTGGGCGGCAACGGCCCACCTGGCGCCATCGGGCAGCCCGGCGGCCAGCCGGGTCACCGGATGGCCGCTCGCGGCGACCGCCACCGCCACCGTGTCCCGCAGCGACCGGCCGGCCAGTTCCAGGTCGCCGGGGGCCGGCTGAAGGCCGTCCGCCCACTCGGCCAGGGCCAGGGCCAGCGCGGTCATGGACATGCCTCCCTCTGCCAGCCCGGCGGGCTGCCCCGGCAAGCCGCCCCCGCCGTGGTACCCGCGGGGACGATTCATGGTCTCACGCGCCCACCTGCCTGCCGGGTGCCCGAGCCCGGGTGCTTGACTAGCGCTATGCCAGACGAGGAAGACTACGAGCCGAGCCCGCGCGCCTGGGTCCGGGATCAGGTCGAGCTGTACGAGGGTTCCGGTGGGACCCAGGGCACCACCCTGCGCGACACCGGCCTGCCCGTGGTGGTCATCACCAACCGCGGCGTCCGCAGCGGCAAGGTGCGCAAGACGCCGCTGATGCGGGTCGAGCACGACGGCCGGTATGCGGCGGTGGGATCCCAGGGCGGCGCCCCCACCCACCCTCACTGGGTCTACAACTTCCGGGCGAACCCGTCCGTGCAGCTGCAGGACGGCCCGGCGCACAGGAACATGATCGCCCGGGAGGTCTCGGGTGACGAGCGGGCGCAGTGGTGGGAGCGCGCGGTGGCCGCCTACCCGCCCTACGCCGAATACCAGCAGAAGACCACCCGCCAGATCCCGGTCTTCGTCCTGGAACCCGCCGACGGCCAGTAATCCGCCCACCGGCACCCGCCGCCCCCAAAGGGCCCTGCTCCCGCGCCTTCCGCCCAGCCGGGGCGGTCATGAATGTGGATCTGGTGCCCCTAGAGGGGCCTCGTCGTCACGTTCATGCCCTTACGCCGGGGCCCCGGGGGCTGGAGGCGCACCTCAGGAAGGCTGGCGCCGCGCTCCGGGGGCGATGCCTTCGAGCACGACGTCCGCGAGCCGCGCGGACAGGCCGGCCGGGATGGTGACCGGCGTCCCGGGCGGGGCGAACAGCACCCTGGGCAGGATCTGGCCGTGTATCGCCCCGACTATCAGCGACGCGGCGGCATCGATGTCGGCCGTCGCGTCGATGCGGCCGAGGCGCTGCTCGCCGTGGAGATAGGCGGTCAGCAGGTCAGGCAGCCCGCGGGGCTCCCCGCCCCCGTCCGCGGCTGCTCCGGCCCCTCCCGCGGGCGCCCCGCCATCCGCCGGGGCATCGCTGCCCTCCGCGGCCGGGTCGAACGCCGCGTCACCGCCGACCATGGCGTGGAACCGGGTGAGCACCTTCGGCTGGGATAGCAGCCCGGCGAAGGCCGGGGTGACCCGGAGCAGGGTCGCGATGCCGCCGTCGATAAACACCCGGAGGTTTTCCGCGACGGCGCCCTCCCCCGGCGGCGGCAGCAGCCGTGGCGCGTTGGCCATGACGTTGCCGACGTGCGCGAGCAGTGCGTGGACGAGCAGGTCTTCCTTGTCCTCGAAGTAGTTGTAGAGCACGCCGTCGGCCACCTTGGCCTCCCGGGCGATGTCCCGCACGGCCAGGCCCGCGCTGCCGCGCTGATCGATCATCCGCGCGGCGGTCTCGATCAGGTAGTCGCGCAGGTTCTGGCCGTCGTCGTCGCGCAGCACGGCAGGCTTCCTAGGTGACATCGCGCCTGAGTGTAGTGACCATCGCGGCGGCGGCGAACGCGATGGCGTACCCGGCGAGTACCAGCCCGCCGCCCCACTGCGGCAGGAGCCTGGCCGTGCCGGTCAGGTTCGCCCGGCCCAGCGCCTGGCTGGCGCTGAACGGCAGCCAGCGCGCCAGGCCCGCGCCGACGAGTTGCCCGGCGATCCCTTCTACCAGGGCGATCCACGCCAGCGCGGCCGCGATGGCCAGGGCGAGGTTGCGCAGCAGCGCGCCCACGCCCACACCGATCGCGGCGAACGCGGCGTTGACCGCCACCCCGCCGGCGAGGATGCGCCAGGAGCCGGCGGCCGAGAAGCTGAAACTGCCGCCCTTGGCCGACCACCAGGCCGCCGTGACCACCAGCGCGACCGCGCCGCAGGCCAGCCCGGCCACGGCGCCGGCCGATGCGTAGACGGCCAGCTTGGCGGTCACCACCCGGCCGCGGGCCGGGGTGGACAGGAATGTGTCGGTCACCGTGCCGTGCCGGTACTCCCCCGCCACCGCGAAGATGCCGAAGATCAGCGTAAACAGCGCGGCCAGGGCGACGTGCGCGAGCGCCTTGCCCGCCGTGGCAGGGTCGTGCACGTTGCCGCCGGACTGGACCAGGCCGGTGACGCCGGCCACGACGAGCACCGGCCCCGCGGCAAGCAGCAGCCACGGGCTGCGGACGGTGCTGAGCTTGCGAAACTCACTGCGAATCAAGGGCAGCACGGTTGTTCTCCTTCTGCAAGCGGGTCAGCCCGCGGCGGCGGTCAGCTTGAGGAACGCCGATTCCAGGGCGTTGTTGGTCGAGCCGATCTCGTCCAGCGGGCCGGCGAACCGCACCTGCCCGGCGCTGACGATCACGACGTGGTCGACGGTCTGCGCGACCTCGCTGAGCACGTGGCTGGCCACGATCACGGTCCTGCCCTCGTCCGCCTGGCTGCGCAGCAGGCCGCGCAGCCAGGCGATACCGGCCGGGTCGAGCCCGTTGGCCGGTTCGTCGAGCAGCAGCACCCGCGGGTCGCCGAGCAGCGCGGTGGCCAGGCCCAGGCGCTGGCGCATGCCCAGGGAGAACTCGCGCACCCGCCGCCGGGCGGCCGAGGTGAGGTCGACCTGCGCCAGGACCTCGTCCACCCGGCGGCCGGGGATGCCCGCGGCGTCGGCGATGACGCGCAGGTGGTCCCGGGCCCGCCGGCCCGGATGGAACCCGGTCGCCTCCAGCATCGCGCCGACCGTCTGGCGCGGCCGGAGCAGCCGGCCGTACGGCACGCCCCCGATCAGCGCCGCTCCCGCATCCTCCCTGACCAGGCCCAACACGATGCGCAGTGTGGTGGTCTTCCCCGAGCCGTTCGGCCCGAGGAAGCCGGTCACCTTCCCGGCCGGGGCGGTGAACGACATCCCGCGCACCGCCGTGAGCCGCCCGAAGGTTTTCGTCAGATCCCGGACCTCGACCTCAGCCATCCCGCCTCCCTCGGCCCCCGGCATCCCGGCGGCACGTCGTGAACACTGTTTCATGAACTCTAGTTCATGAAACAGTGTTCACACACCCCGTTCCGCGGCAAACCCGGCCCACCACCTTGGATCACGGGACAGGGCAGCGCCGCTCCGGACGGCCCGGAGGGGCGCCGCGGGGCAGCCGCGCGGCGGCGGCACATGGCGGCGATAGCTCCCCGGATAGGCGCCGGCCGCAGCCCATCCCGGCAATGTTCACGGGGGGTTCACCCGGTTGTGAGGGCCAGTCCTTTCCGGCTCGCAATCGTTTGGCGTGGAGCCGGGCCAGCACTGGGCTGGCCGTGCCAAGGAGGTTGCCTGCCGATGACCCTGCTGCCCACACAACCCGTGACGCTTCGCCGGTCACGCTGGCGCCTTACCTTGGTGGGCGCACTGACCGTACTCACCACTGGCTCGCTGATCGCCGCGGCCAACACCGGCGCGGCCGCGCGCGGCCTCGGCCACCCGTTCTTCTCCCCCGGGAACCTGCTGGCCAGCGGGTCTGTGTACGTCAAGAAGCCGGGCACCATCGTGCCGGGCGTCACGGTTCTGCCGCCCGGCTGCACCAGCGGCTGCGTCACCGCGAACAGCAACGCCGCCTATCCGGGCGTGTGGAACAACGATTCGGTGGACCCCAGCTTCGGCATCACCTCGCCGATCTTCCTGGAGCAGCTCACCCCGTCGGGGCAGCAGGTGAACACAATGTCCGTGCCCCCGCCGGGCAACGGCAAGGACGGCGTGGTGACCAGCTTCTCGTCCAAGTCCGAGATGGCGCTGAACCTGTCGGCCAGCGGCCGGTACGTGACGTTCATGGGCTACATGGCCCGGCCCAACGCGATCGACGTGTCCAACTCCAACACGCCCGGCGACGTCGATCCCACCAACCCGGTGCCGGGCAAATACTTCCGCGTCGTCGCGCAGGTGGACAGCCGGGGCGGGCTGAGCTTCACCAAGACCAACGCCTACAGCGGCAACAACGGCCGGGCCGCGTACCTGAACGACTCGGGCGGCTCGGACGTGTACTACACGGCAGGGAACGCCGGCAACGGCGCCAACCCGCAGCCGAACGGCATCATCATCGGCGCGGGCGCGCAACTCGTCACCCCGCAGGACAAGCCGCTGCAGCAGCAGAAGGCCGGCCAGCCGACCCCGGTGGGCAGCTTCAACATCACCCAGCTCGGCGACGCGCCCGACAAGATCGGGAAGGACACCAACTTCCGCGGGCTGACCGTGGACAACAACGTCGTCTACTTCACCAAGGGCAGCGGCGGCAACGGCGTCAACACCGTCTACTTCATCGACACCACCGGCACGGCCTGCCCGAACGGTGTCGGCCTGCCGGTGCCGGATGCGTCACTGCCAACCTCGCCGATCGCCTACAACCCCACGGTGCTGCAGACCGAGGGCGTGACCCCCTACAACATGTGCATCCTGCAGGGCTTCCCGACGGCGCTGAAGTCCGCGACCGCGTTCCCGTTCGGCCTCTGGTTCGCCAACCCGGACACTCTGTACGTCGCGGACGAGGGCAACGGCGACAACACCTTTGACCCGGCCACGGGCATGTACGCCACGGCCGCCGCGCAGACCACGGCGGGCCTGCAGAAGTGGGTCTTCAACGGCACCTCGTGGAACCTCGCCTACACCCTGAGCGCCGGGCTCGGCCTCGGTGTCCCCTACCAGGTGACCAACTACCCGATGGGGGACAACGCCGCCACCGGGCTGCCGTGGGCGCCGGCCACCGACGGCCTGCGCAACATCACCGGCCGGGTCAACGCCGACGGCTCGGTCACGGTCTGGGCCATCACCTCCACCGTCAGCGGCAACGGTGACCAGGGCGCCGACCCGAACAGGCTGGTCAGCATCACCGACCAGCCGGGCGCCACCTCCCCCGCGCCCGGGGAGAGCTTCCAGACCGTCCAGACGGCGGCCTACGGCCAGGTCCTGCGCGGGGTCTCATTCACCCCGGGCACCGGGGCCTCCGGCCGCTGACGCCACCGGCACGGCAAGGCACGGCACGGCAAGGCGGGGGTGACCGGGTTCCCGGTCACCCCCGCATCCGTCAGGGTGGTGGGCCGTGCCGCTCAGGAGGACTGCGGAATCGGCGACCCGATCCGCACGTGGTTGCCCGCGGGGTCACGGAACCCGCAGTCCCGCACCCCGTAGGGCTGGTCGATCGGCTCCTGGAGCACCTCGGCCCCGCTGGCGCGGACCCGTTCGTACATCGCGTTGAAGTCGTCGGTGGTGAAGATGACCGCCTGCAGCGCCCCCTTGGCGAGCAGCGCCCTCAGCGCGTCGGTGTCGTCGGGCCCGTGCCCCATGTCCGGGGTGGCGAGGACGATCTCCACGCCGGGCTGGTCCGGCGAGCCGACCGTCAGCCAGCGGTAGGGGCCGAGCGGCGCGTCGGCCTTGACCTCGAGCCCGAGGGCGTCGCGGTAGAAGGCCAGCGCCTTGTCCTGGTCGTCTACGGTGATGAAGCTGTGTGAGACCTTGATTTCCATACCACCGACGTTACGCAGGCGGGCTGGCCTCAGGCTTCTTTGATCCTGCTCGGCCTGGTCCAGATCTTGGCGACGCACCCGGGAACCATGGCGGTGGCGTCGTGGCACCGGGCCCGGTAGGCGCTCGGGGTCTCCCCGACGATCTCGGTGAACCGGGCGCTGAACGACCCGAGCGAGGTACAGCCGACCTCCATGCATACGTCCGTCACGGAAAGGTCGCCGCGGCGCAGCAGTGCCATGGCCCGCTCGATCCGCCGGGTCATCAGGTAGCTCCACGGGGTCTCGCCGTAGGCGGCGCGGAACTGCCGGGAGAAATGCGACGGGGACATCAGCGCCTGCCGCGCCATCGCCGGCACATCCAGCGGCTTGGCGTAGTCGCGGTCCATCAGGTCGCGGGCCCGGCGCAGGTGGGCGAGGTCCTCCGGCGTCACTTGGCCAGTATCCCATTCCGCTCCGAAAAACCTCTTTGCATGCGCTACGCCTGCCCTCTAGCCTCTGGTCCCAGACGGCACCGTGCCAGCGGGGCCAGCGGAAGAAAGGAGGGCGATGCCATGGACGCCACAGTCAGTGCGTTCCCGCCCTCCCCCGGAGCTGGCCAGGCCTAACTCCGGGCGGGCGGGCGCCTCTGCGAAGGAGACGCCTTGACCTCGCATCACAATGACCTGACCATCCGGCCGATCAGCGGCCCCGATGAGCTTGACCTGTTCAACCGGCTCCCCTACCAGCTCAACGGGGAACTGGCGGGCGACCTGGACAATGGGCGAAGGCAGCCGGGGTGGCTGTGGATGGCGCTGCGCGACGGCCGCCTGGCGGCCAGGGTGGCGTGGTGGGCCAGGCCCGGCAACGAGCACCCGGACGCCCTGGATCTGCTCGACCTTGATGACGCCGGCCGCCCGGAGACCGTGGATATCGCGGCGCGCCTGCTGGGCACCGCCATGGCCGAGGTGATCCCCGAAGGAACCCAGCCCCCGTACTACCTCCGTTTCGTGGACCCGGACTGGCGGGGGGCAGCGGCCACCCGGCAGGCCACCGAGGACCGCATGGCGGCCGCGGCGCGGACCGGTGCGCGGCTGTTCGTCGAGCGGCTGCGCCTGGAGTGGCGGCCGGGCACCCCGGTGCCCGCGCCGACGGGGCGGCTGTCCTTCCGGGCGGTGACCGATGCCGGTGAACTGCTCGCGCTGATGACCGCCGTGATGGACGGGACCCTGGACGCACACGGCCGGGACGACCTGACCCGGATGTCGCCGCGCGAGGCGGCGGCCAAGCACTACCAGGAGGAACTGGCACTGTACACCAGCCCACGGGACTGGTGGCGGATCGCCGACCTGCCCGGCGGCGAACCGGCCGGGTTCGTGATCCCCGCGCACAACGGCTACAGCGCGATCATCGCCTACCTCGGCGTGGTCCCGGCGCACCGCGGCCACGGGTACATCGCCGACATCCTGGCCGAGGGCACCCGGGTGCTCGCCGCGCAGGACGTGCCGTACATCAGGGCAAGCACCGACCTGGGCAACGTCCCGATGGCGGCGGCGTTCCACCGGGCCGGGTGGGTTACCACCGGGCACCAGATCGACATGACCTGGGAATCGCCGCGCTGACGCAGTAACCCCCAGCGGGGCTGGACGCCGACCGGACGCGCATCGGGCGGCTGGCTGAACGCCTGCCGCCCGATACCCGCCCGCCCGGCGGGTGGTGGTTGCGGCTCGCCGCCAAGCTTTCCGATCGCGCCGGGATACGCGCGCCGGCCCCCGCAGCGGAAAGCCGCAGGGGCCGGGGCCTCGTTATGAAAGCGAAGGCGGGCTACGTGCGGGCCGCCGACGCGCAGAAGGGGTTGGCCGGGACGCCCGCGCAGGGGCTGGGCATCGTCGGCAGGGTGGGCAGCGGCACGATGGTGATCTTGGTCTGCTTCGGGTAGTGCGCGCCCGGTGGGCAGGGACCGAACTCGGCAGCGCAGGTGAGCTGGCTCACCAGGGCGCCGTCGATGCTGGTGCCCTGCTTGCCGCACGGCCTGCCGTCCACCGCGGCGGTCTGGATGTTCTTCGGCTCCGAGGTCACCCGGCCGGCCGAGTCCGTGTTGCCGTAGAAGCAGTTCCGCGGGGTCGCGGAGTTCGGCAGCAGGCCCACGGTCGCCAGGTCGCTGTTGGTGGCGTTGCCGAAGAACCCGTCGTCGGAGAAGAAGTTGCTGTGGATCTTGTTGCCGTGCGCGGGGAAGTCACACAGTTGCGGCGATACCTGGATGCCGCCCTGGCAGTGCGACCCCGGCGGGGGTGTCTCGGTGTCCGGGAAGTCGTGCGTGACCACGCCCCACGCGCCGTTGTGGATGATCAGGTTGTCGCGCACCGTGTCGTACGCCCCGCCGGAGATCTCCACGCCCGTGCCGATGGCCCCGGCGAGACCCGAGGTCGGCGCGTTCGGGTTGTTGTTGTTCTTGATCACGTTGTGCTCGATGAAGAAGCACGATTTGGTGGTGCCCGGGCACGCGCCGTTCTGCGGCGGCGGGGCGTCGTCGTTGTTCAGCGAGTTCGGCACGATTCCGGCGCGGTTGTTGCTGAACACCGAGTTCTTGATGACCAGCGGGCCGCCGGCGTTGGTGCCGGAGTACCCGAGGTTGGAGTTCGTGCCGGTGTCGTGGGTCATCGTGGCGTGGCACCGCCGCTGGCATGCGCCGATGTAGTAGGCGGCGTCGGCCATGTTGCTGCCGTAGGACTGTTCGATCACACCTGGGCCGCTCGCGTTGCTCACGAAGATCCCGTACTGGGCCAGGTTCGGATCGTTGACGTTCGAAGGCCCGTACATCGACGTGGCGCTGAGGTAGGAACCGCGGTAGGCGCCCATGCCGATCTTGCCGGTGGTGTCGCCACCGTTCCACCAGATCTCGTTGCCGTGCCCGCCGGTCCCGGACAGGTAGTCGCAGACCGTGAGGTTCTGGATGGTGACCCCGCTGGTCTTCCAGACCACGATGCCGTCGCGGCCGGCGCCTCCGTTGGTGTCCTGGAGTGCAGGGCTGGACGGGCAGGGCCGGCTGGCGGTCCCGTTGCTGCCGTCGATGATGACCTGGTTACGGTTCAGGCCGCGGATATGCAGGCCCGGCTTCTGGATCCAGACACCAGCCGTGGGCCACTGGGTGCTTTTCTCGTGGTAGACGCCCGGCCAGATCAGGATCCAGTCACCCGGGCTGGCGGCGTCGACCGCGCCTTGCACGGTCGAGAACACCGACGTTCCGGGCGGGCACGGTTTCGTACTGCCGTTGCAGACCAGCAGCACGTTGCTCCCAGTTTGTGTGGCACCAGCGAGCACGGGCGCCCCGGCCGCGAGGGCCTGGCTCCCGGCGATTGCCGGCGCACCGCCGACTGTCAGCGCGCACGCCGCGCCGATCAGCCACCACCGTCTCATCATGGTTCTCCCGTCTCCCACAGCCCGACTATGCAGCAGTCCGGACATTAGCGCGATGACAGGGCAAAATGCGAGCAAACGCCCGCTCCAAGCTGGGCAATTCCCCGGCAGAGCCCGTCGTCCGCGACCGGTCTGCGCCCGCCCCCCGAGGGCCACGGTGCGCCGGATCCGCCAGGGCCAGCCCGCCGAGAGGTCACCCTCCGCCGACGCGGAGCCCTGGCCGAGCCCAGCCGCATCGGCGGCCGCCTTCGCCCCGGCAGTCCTCCTCCGCCCCCGGCGGCTACCATCGCCTGCACAGGCGACGATGGACGCGGGCCACCACGGCGCCCGATGGCGATACCGTTTGCATGTTCTCTGCGTATCTGACCGGAAACAGAATGCCAGTCCGCCCATTGTTCGCAATGCACCACATTTGACGACAAAATTTGCATCATTAGTCACAAACGGGTTCGTTTACCCCTTCTGAACAGGCCGATCCTGTTACTCTCGGTGCCGCTATGGGGGATACGAATCTCCTTAGTGACGTCGTCGTCACAATTCCGTTATTCTCCCCTTCGAGGCGGCCATAGCCATGACTTGGCGTATCCGGTCTGTGCGCAAGCGAATCCTGCTTCTCGCCCTGGTGCCCCTGCTGTCGCTGTTCGGGCTGTACGTCTTCGCCACCAGCATCACCGCAAGGAATGCCATCAACCTGGCCAGGGCCGACACGCTGAAGAACGCCACGGGCCAGCCCACGGGCACGTTCGAGGGACAGCTTCAGGCCGAGCGCATGCTCGCAATGCTGTACCTGGCCGCTCCCACACCGCAGAACCAGCTCAAGCTGGCCGCGATCGAGAAGGTGACCAGCCACGAGGCAGCGGCCCTGCGCAGCGCTTTGATGTCCGGCGCGACCATGAACAGCGCGTCGGCGCCGCAGGCGCGGGCCATCGATACGCTGCTGGCCGACATCAAGACGCTGCCTGACTTGCAGGCGCAGGTCGCCGCTCGCACCATCAGCAGGCCTGCCGCGCTGGCCCGGTACAACGGGCTCGTCGGCGACAGTGACCAGGTCCTGAACCAGACCATCCGCCAGGAGACCAACGCCGCGATCGTCGCCCAGGCGCTGGCGTTCGTGCGGATCGGCCGGTCAGGCGACCTGCTGGGGCAGGAAGCGGCCATCCTCCTCGCCGACATGTCGACCGGCTCCTTCCCTCCCGCGGACCGTCGGCAGTTCGCCCAGCTCGTCGGCGCCCGCAGGAACTTGATCGAGGTGACCCTGCCGGATCTTGATCAGCCCTATCGCGGCTACTACACCCATGACGTCAGCCCGCTGGCCAGCGCCGAACTTACGGCGCTGGAGAACAAGGTGATGAGGACCCCTCCGCGGCAGCTGCCGGCGGTGTCACCGCTCGCCTGGCAGCAGGCCGTGGGCGCGGTCACCGCCGAGTTCTCGAAGGCGGGCTTTCAGTCCGCCAACACGATCACCACGCAGGCCAGTAACGTCGCCTGGTCCACCAACCTGCAGCTGATCGTGACCGGCGGCATCGGCCTGCTCCTGGTGATCTTCTCCATCGTCGTAGCCATCCTCACCGCCCGCAGCCTGGTGCGGGAACTGGGCGGCCTGCGCGAGTCCGCCCTCACCCTGGCGAACGAACGGCTGCCCGAGGTGGTGGACCGCCTCGCCATCGGCCAGGAGGTCGACGTGTCCGCCGAGGCCCCGGACATCCCGGCCTCCTCCGACGAGATCGCCCAGGTGCGGGACGCCTTTGCCGCGGTACAGCAGACCGCCGTGCGGGCCGCCGTCGGGCAGGCCCGGCTGCGGCAGGGCATGAGCGACGTCTTCCGCAACCTGGCCCGGCGCAGCCAGTCCCTGCTGCACCGCCAGCTTTCGCTGCTTGACGCGATGGAGCGCCGGGCGCGGGACCCGCAGGAGCTTGAGGACCTGTTCCGCATCGACCACCTGACCACCCGGATGCGGCGGCACGCTGAGAGCCTGATCATCCTGTCCGGCCACTCGCCCGCCCGGGGCTGGCGCAACCCGGTGCCGCTGGTGGACGTGCTGCGCGCCGCGGTGGCCGAGGTGGAGGACTACACCCGGATCCGGGCCACCTCGGCGACCCAGGCCTCGCTCGCCGGCCCGGCGGTCGGCGACGTCATCCACATGCTCGCCGAGCTTGCCGAGAACGCCACCATGTTCTCCCCGCCGAACACCCCGGTGGTGATCCACGGCGACACCGTCGGCAAGGGGTTCGCGGTCGAGATCGAGGACCGCGGGCTCGGCATGAATGACGAGCAACTGCTGCGGGTCAACGACCTGCTGCAGAACCCGCCGCCGTTCGACCCGGCCAGCTCGGACCAGCTCGGCCTGTTCGTGGCCGGGCAGCTCGCCAAGCGGCATGACATCAAGGTCAGCCTGCGCCCGTCCCCCTATGGAGGGACCACGGCGATCGTGCTCATCCCGCAGAACCTGGTGGTCCCGGAGGGCAGCCACGCCAAGGACCCGGCGACGCCGGTGCTGACCGATAGCGCCGAGCGGTTCAAGGGCCGTCATGCCCTGGACTGGGCCAGGGTCGGTGAAGGCGGCGGCCCTCTTCCCGCACCTACCGGCGCGACGGCGCCGTGGACCGAATCGATGATCCCGGCCATGCGCGACCCGGCCGACACAGCGGACCTGGGCGTGGTGCCGCTCGGCTCACCTGTCCTTCCCGAACCCGGCATGAGCCTCGGCGGAACCGGGTTCGGGACCGGCCCGCTCGGCACCGGCGGTGCCCTGGACACCGACTTCGACGGGCCCGGGTTGCCACGGCGGGTCCGCCAGGCGAGCCTTGCGCCACAGCTTCGCGACACGGCCGCCGAACGGGCGCCCGCGCCGGCCGCCGACGATTTCTGGACGCGTTCACCCGAGGAGACCCGCTCCACCGTGACGGCCATTCAGCAGGGCTGGGAACGCGGCCGGTCGGTTTTTGACGTACCGGCGGCCGACCCGGCGGAGTCCGGGCCAGCCGCGGCCCCGGAAAACGGCACCGGAAACGGCGCGGACGACGAGGCAGTAAACGGAGCGGCCGCCGGGACCGCGGACCCGGCCGGGCCGGAGCAAGGGACCGAGGACGGGGGGACGAGTGGTTAGCCTTGGGCGGGGTAGTGCGGAGAGGGCTAACACTGGGCGGGGTGGTGGGGAGAGGGCTGACACTGTGGACGCCGAGGGCCACGGCCGGGGTTTCACCGGCGATCTGGGCTGGCTGCTCGATGACCTGGTCACCCGGGTAACAGAGATCAGCAAGGCGGTGATCCTGACCCGTGACGGCCTGGTCGTCGGGTCTTCGCGAGGGCTGACCCGCGAAGACGCCGAGCACCTGTCCGCCATGGCAGCCGGCATGCAAAGCCTCGCTCGCGGCGCGGGCCGGCACTTCGGCGGCGGCCGGGTCCGGCAGACCATCGTGGAGATGGAAAACTCGTTCCTGTTCGTGACCGCAGCCGGTGAGGGCAGTTGCCTGGCCACGCTGACCACGGCCACCGCGGACGTGGGCCTCGTCGCCTTCGAGATGGCGGTACTGGTCAAGCGCGTCGGCCCGCACCTGCTGGTGGATCCCCGGCCCGGGCTGGCCGGGGGCGTGGGCGATTGAGCCGCCATGGCCGAAGAGGACCGGTGGCTTGACGAGGAGGCGGGTCCCGTCGTCCGTCCGTATGCCCTCACCCGGGGCAGGACCCGGCCCACGGGCGAGACCCTCGACCTTATCGCCCTCGTCACCGCCGTCCGGGGGGTGGAGGTCGACCCGGTCGGGCTCGACCCAGAGCACCTGGCGCTGCTGGCGATGTGCCGGCTGCCCGCCTCGGTGGCCGACCTGGCTTCGGAACTGGACCTGCCCCTGGGGGTGGTCCAGATCCTGCTGGCGGACCTGCGGGCCCGGTCGCTCATCGGCGTGCACCACCCGATCCCGCCGGCCCAGTTGCCCGACCCACGAATACTGAGAGAGGTGGCCGATGGCCTTCGGCGGCTCTGAGCCCTATGGCCGCGATCCTGGAGAGGCGCCGGTCACCATCAAGATCCTGATTGCCGGCGGCTTCGGGGCCGGCAAGACCACGCTGGTCGGGTCGGTGACGGAGATCCGCGCGCTGCGCACCGAGGAACCGCTGAGCGGGCCCGGCGCCTACGTGGACAACCTCGATGGGGTGGAACGGAAGAGCACCACCACCGTGGCGATGGACTTCGGCCGCATCACCATCAGGGACAACCTGGTGATCTACCTGTTCGGCACGCCCGGCCAGGAGCGGTTCTGGTTCATGTGGGACGAACTGACCAGCGGCGCGCTCGGCGCGGTGGTCCTGGCCGACACCCGCCGCCTCGCCGACTGTTTTCCCTCGGTGGACTTCTTCGAGCGGCGCCGGCTGCCCTTCACCGTCGCGGTCAACTGCTTCGACGGCGCGCGTCGCTACCGCGCGGAAGACGTCAGGTCAGCGCTCGACCTGGATCCCGACGTCCCCGTGATCATGTGCGACGCCAGGCAGCGGTCGTCGGCCCGTGACGTCCTCATCGCCCTGATCGAGCACGCGCTCCGGGGCCTGCAGCGAACCCGGACGAACGCCTAGCCGGCTCGGCCAAGCAACTGCCTCGCGATCCGGGGGACGGCGGCGCCGATCGGCTCCCGGATCACCTCGGCGGCCAGGCCGTCGTAGGGGGTGGCATCGGCGTTGACGATCACCAGCGGCGCGCCCGCGCGCGCGGCGACCCCGCACAGCGACGCGGCCGGCTCAACGGTCAGCGTCGACCCGATCGCCAGGAACAGGTCGCACCGCCGCGCCGCCTGCTCCGCCCGGAAGAAGACCCCGGGATCGAGCCGCTGGCCGAACATGACCGTGGCGGATTTCAGTATCCCCCCGCACCGAAGGCAGTCCGGGTCCTCCTCGCCCGCCTCGACCCGGGCCAGCGCTCCCGCCATCGGCGAGCGGTCGCCACAGGACACGCACACCACGCTGAACATCGTGCCGTGCAGCTCGATCACCCGCTCCGCCGCGGTGCCCGCCTTCTGATGCAGCCCATCGATGTTCTGCGTGATGATCCAGGTATCGATGGCCGAGGAAGCCAGCTCCGCCAGCGCCCGGTGCGCCGCATTCGGCTCGGCCCGCCACGCCGGATGCTCTCCTCGCGACCGCCACGACCGCCGCCGCACCTCCGGATCAGTCACGTAGACCTGGTAGGTGGACATCTGCTGGGCGCCCGGGTTGAGCGTCCAGATCCCCCGCGCCCCGCGGAAGTCCGGTATCCCGGAATCGGTGGAGATCCCGGCGCCGGTGAGCACGGTGACCGCCCGCACGCCGCGCGCCCAGGCCGGCGTTGCCTCAGCGTCAGCAGCGCGCTCTGGCGCGGGTTCCACACAGCTCACCCTGCGATCCTCACCGCACAGCGACTCCGCATGCAAACCGGGCCAGCTAGCCCTCGCGTCGCACCGCCTGGGGATCCTCACCATCACCGCCGAGGTCGACGCGCTCGCCGAACTGGTGCGCCGGCACCGCGGCTGACACCGCCGCTCCGTTGTTACCCTGCTGCCAAGTCCCGCCGGCGCCACCACACAAACGCACCCGTCCAGGCTGCGGCCCCCGTCCGCCCCCCGGTACCCTCCTAGCCAGCACCCGGGGATAGCGCCGGTCTCGGTTCGGCAACGAATCCGGTTGGGTGTTGTCTGTTGCCAGAACCTGGCCTTGAATTGTGATTCATCATTGCGCTTCATCTGCTACGTGAGCAGGACTTGCTTGATGAATAGCAGTTCAGATCCGGGGCCGGCGCAGGCGCCGGAGGAGCAAGCGGGCGTGCTGGAGGTCAGCGACGTCACCGTGCGGTTCGGTGGCCTCACCGCGCTGGACGCGGTGTCGCTCACGGCCGCGCCGCGGCAGGTCACCGGGATCATCGGCCCGAACGGGGCGGGCAAGACCACGCTTCTCAACGTGCTGTGCGGGTTCGTGCAGCCCAACGCCGGCCGGCTGCGTTTCAGCGGCACCGAGCTGACGGGACTGCGCCCGCACCGGCTCGCCTCCTTCGGCATCGCCCGCACGCTGCAGGGCCTCGGCCTGTTCCCCGGGCTCACCGTGCTGGAGAACGTCATGACCGGGGCCACCTGCCATGCCCGGGCCGGCTTCTGGTCCGGCGTGGCCGGGGCGGGCCGGTCCGACCGTGACGAGCGCGCGCTGCGGGACCGCGCGCTGGCGGCGCTGGACCGGGCGGGCCTGCCGGACGCGGCCGAACGCCTGCCCGGCCAGCTCTCCTACGCACACCGCAAGCGGGTCGCGCTGGCCCGCGCCCTGGTCGCAGAGCCACGGCTGCTGCTGCTCGACGAGCCCGCCAGCGGTCTCACCGAAGGAGAACTGCCCGAGCTGGGGGGGCTGATCTCACAGCTCGCCGGCGATGCCTGCGTCGTGGTGGTCGAGCACCGGATGGACCTGATGATGTCGGTGTGCGACTCCATCGCCGTCCTTGACTTCGGCAAGCTCATCGCGTTCGGCCCGCCGGAGCAGGTGCAGGCCGACCCGGCGGTCACCGCCGCGTACCTGGGCGTGGAGGGAACCGATGGCTAGCAGCGCGGGGGCGGGCGCGGAGCGCGGGGGCGGGACTAGCAGCGCGGGAGCCGGC
>Ga0207665_10000455_pt1 | contig 28194 bp, 26 predicted proteins | sample LARL112metaG_FD_184351 | JGI IMG/M metagenome (GOLD analysis project Ga0207665, IMG submission 184351) | Corn, switchgrass and miscanthus rhizosphere microbial communities from Kellogg Biological Station, Michigan, USA - LAR L11-2 metaG... | ecosystem: Host-associated > Plants > Roots >... | reverse complement strand
CACGCACACCACGCCCTCATGTTCGGCCTTGTGAGCGAGCATCGGGGGGCCAGCGACGTCGCCGATGGCGTAGATACCCGGCACGTTGGTTTTGCCGTAACCGTCGACCACCACGGTGCCGCGCTCGGTTTTCACCCCGAGTTTTTCCAGCCCGAGATTTTCGATATTCCCCACCACACCCACGGCCGAAATCACCCGATCGAATTCGGCAGTCTGCGGCTTTTTGCCGTCGTCGATGGTGGCGACCACGCTGTCGGTTTTTTTCTCCAGCTTGGTCACCTTGGTATCGGTGAGGATCTTGATGCCCTGCTTTTCGAAACGCTTGCGCGCTAACCCTGCGATTTCGGCGTCTTCGACCGGGAGGATCTGCGGCAGCACCTCGACCACCGTCACGTCCGAGCCCATGGTGTGGAAGAAGGACGCGAATTCGATGCCGATTGCACCGGAGCCAACGACCAGAAGCGATTTCGGCATCTTGTCCGGCACCATGGCCTCGAAATAGGTCCAGACCAGCTTCTTGTCGGGCTCAAGCCCCGGCAACACACGCGGCCGCGCGCCCGTTGCGATGATGATGTGCTTGGCCTGATAGGCGCCCTCGCCCAGCGCGCCTTTCGGCGCCTCGGCGGCAGATTTCTTCACCGTGATCTTACCCGGCGCATCGATAGCGGCCTCGCCCCAGATGATGGTCACCTTGTTCTTTTTCATCAGGAAGCCGACGCCGTCATTGAGACGCTTTGAGACGGCGCGCGAACGCTGCACCACGGCTTTCGGGTCATAGGAGACTTTCTCCGCCGCGAGGCCATAGTCCTTGGCGTGCTGCATGTAGTGAAAGATTTCGGCCGAACGCAGCAGCGCCTTGGTCGGGATGCAGCCCCAGTTCAGGCAAATGCCGCCGAGATAGGATTTCTCCACGATCGCGGTCTTGAAGCCGAGCTGGGCTGCGCGAATCGCCGTGACGTAGCCTCCAGGGCCGGAGCCAATGATGACGATGTCGAAGGATGCGTCGGCCATGGCTCACACCATCATCATGACGGGATTTTCGATCAGCATCTTGAATGCGCCGATCAGCTCGGCGCCGAGCGCGCCGTCGATGGCGCGGTGATCGCACGACAATGTCACGCTCATCATCTGCGCCGCCTCGATCTTGCCATTGCGGACCACCGCTCGCTCTTCGCTGGTGCCGACCGCAAGGATGGTCGCGTGCGGCGGATTGATGACGGCGGTGAAATGATTGATGCCGTACATGCCGAGATTGGAGATCGCGGTGGTGCCGCCCTGATATTCATCCGGCTTGAGCTTGCGTGCGCGAGCGCGCGCGGCGAAATCCTTCATCTCGGTCGAGATCGTCGACAGCGTTTTGGTTTCGGCCTTGCGGATGATCGGCGTGATCAGGCCACCCGGCATCGCCACGGCAACGCCGATATCGGAATGCCTGTGCTTGACCATGCCGGATTCGGTCCAGCTCACGTTGCAGTTCGGGATGCGTTGCAACGCGATCGCCATGGCCTTGATCACGAAGTCGTTGACCGACAGCTTGTAAAGCGGCTTCTTTTCCTTGTCCTTCGGCGCTGCCGCGTTGATCTCCTCGCGCGCGGCGAGCAGCTTGCCGATATCGCAGTCGATCGTCAGATAGAAATGGGGAATGGTCTGGGCCGCGGCGGTGAGCCTTTGTGCAATGGTCCGGCGCATGCCGTCATGCGGCACGATCTCGTAGCTGCCTGGCTCGAACAGCGCGAGAATCTGCTTGTCCGACATCGTCGGCGCGATCGCCGGTGCTGAGGGAGGCGCCGGCGCCTTCAGTCCCTTGCCGGATTTTGCTTCCTCCACGTCGCGCGCGATGACGCGGCCGTGCGGCCCCGTGCCCGTGATGCGCCCAATCTCGATGCCGGCCTCTTTGGCAAGGCGGCGAGCAAGGGGCGATGAAAACACCCGGTCATGTCCGTTTGCGCCGGCGGGAGCCGCCGTGGCCTGCGGCATGGGCTTGGCCGCTGGTGCGGCCGCCGGTGGCGGCGGTGGGGCGGAGGGCTTTGCCGCGGCGGGGGCTTGCGCAGCCGGAGCAGGCTTGGGCGGCGCGCTGGGCGCGGTTGCGCCGGCCGACTTGACGTCCTCGCCATCGCCGGCGAGCACGGCAATCACGTCGTTGACCGCGACGTCCTGCGTGCCTTCCGGAATGAGGATCTTCGCGATCGTTCCCTCGTCGACCGCTTCGACCTCCATGGTTGCCTTGTCGGTTTCGATTTCAGCGATCACGTCGCCGGACTTTACCTTGTCGCCCTCCTTCTTGAGCCACTTGGCAAGGTTGCCCTTCTCCATCGTCGGCGAAAGCGCGGGCATCAGAATGTTGATCGGCATACTGACCTCACAGGATATCTTCGCTCGTTGTCTTCCGTGCCTTCGAAAGCCAACCAAAAAACGTCCGGGTGTCTAGTGCCGCCTTTTTGAAGTTCCTGCACCGCAAGCGGCGAATTCTATCCAGGAACTTCAAATAGAAAAGCGGCACTATAATCATAGATTTGCTGGTGTCCGTTACTTTCCGAAGTTCGCGAAAGGTGCGTGCTGAGGCGTAGCACGAACTTCGGAAAGTGGGCACCAGGCCACCCGATGAAAGAACCAGGGCCCGCATCAATTTCCGATATCGCCCTGCCAGAGGCGCTCGTTCGCCGGGTTCGACCGCCACGATTTCATCATGTTGATCGATCGCTCGTCCTCAAGATCGATATAGGGAATGCCGAATTGGGTCAGGATGTCCTTGCTTCCCGGGAAGGTGACGGATTCGCCGATCACGAGAAGCGAAAGCTTGAAAAGCCCGATCGCGCCCGCGCACATCGAGCATGGCGACAACGTCGTGTACATGACGGTGTCATGAAAGGAGATCAGGCCGGCGTCGCGCATGCATGACATCTCGCCGTGGAGAATGACATTCTTCTCCTGCACCCTGCGGTTATGCCCGCGTGCGATGATCTTCCTGTCCAGCGTCAGAATGGCGCCGATCGGAAGCCCGCCCTCGGCGATGCCGATCTCCGCTTCCCGAATGGCCTCGGCCATGAATTCGTAATGATAGGGTTCAGCGGCCACCGCTTATGCCTCGTCAGCGATAGCAAACGGCCTTGGCGGCCGCGACCACCTCGGCCACCGAGGGCAGTGCCAGCTTTTCGAGATTGGCAGCATAGGGCATCGGCACGTCCTTGCCGGACACCCGCGTTACCGGGGCGTCCAGATAGTCGAACGCATGCTCCATGATGCGCGCGGCGACTTCAGCGCCGACGCCGCTTTGCTGCCAGCCCTCTTCGACCGTCACGGCGCGACCGGTCTTCATCACCGATTTCACGATCGTGTCGGTATCGAGCGGACGAATCGAGCGGAGATCGACGATTTCGGCCTCGATGCCTTCCTTCGCCAGTTCCTCGGCGGCTTTCAACGCGTAGCTCATGCCCATCGACCATGAGACGATGGTGACGTGGCCACCCGTGCGCGCCACGCGAGCCTTGCCGATCGGGATCACATAATCATCGAGCTTGGGGACCTCGCCGGAGTGGCCGTACAGCACCTCGTTTTCGAGGAAGATCACCGGATTGGGGTCGCGGATCGCGGCTTTCAGCAATCCCTTGTAATCGGCGGCCGAAAATGGCGCGATCACCTTGAGACCCGGAATCTGCGAATACCAGGCCGAATAGTCCTGGCTGTGCTGGGCGGCGACACGCGCCGCCGCGCCATTCGGGCCGCGGAACACGATCGAGCATCCCATCTGCCCGCCCGACATGTACAATGTCTTCGCCGCCGAGTTGATGATCTGGTCGATCGCCTGCATGGCGAAATTCCAGGTCATGAATTCGACGATCGGCTTGAGGCCCGCCATTGCCGCGCCGACGCCAATGCCGGCAAAGCCATGCTCGGTGATCGGCGTATCGATGACGCGCCGGGCGCCGAATTCCTGCAAGAGTCCCTGACTGACCTTGTAGGCGCCCTGATACTCCGCAACCTCTTCGCCCATCAGGAACACGTCGGGATCACGACGCATTTCCTCGGCCATGGCGTCGCGCAGGGCTTCACGGATGGTCATGGTCACCATCGCGGTGCCTTCGGGCACTTCCGGATCGGGCTCCGCAGCGACTGGTTTGGGAGCCGCCGGTGCCTGAGCCGCATCGATCTTGGGCTGACCCTCGCCGACCGGCGAGCGGGACTCGGCAACTTGCGCTGCGACAGAAGGCGCAGACGGTGCAGCTTTCGGGGTCGGCACTTTCGCGAGATCGGCGGCGCTCTCGCCGTCGGCCAGAATGGTTGCGATCGGAGTGTTGACGGCAACGTCGGCGGTGCCTTCCGGAATCAGGATTTTGCCGAGGGTGCCTTCATCGGTCGCCTCGACTTCCATCGTCGCCTTGTCGGTTTCGATCTCGGCGATGACATCGCCCGACTTGATGGCCTCGCCTTCCTTCTTCAGCCATTTCGCAAGGTTGCCCTTCTCCATGGTCGGCGAGAGCGCAGGCATCAGTACTTGAATTGGCATATCAGCTCCGAAAAATCACTCTTTAAGCCGCGCTTGTCACAAGCGCATCAGATCGGTTTTGATCGCCCCAACATTTCATCGGTAGACATCGGTATAAAGCTCGGACGGATCGGGTTCGGGGTCGTGCTGAGCGAAATCGGCGGCCGCGTTGACGACCTCACGTACCTGGGCGTCGATGGCCTTCAGCTCGTCTTCGCTCATTTTCGCCGCGAGCAACCGGTTTCGAACCTGTTCAATCGGATCCTGATCGTGGCGGACCTTGTCGACTTCCTCCCGGGTGCGATATTTGGCCGGATCTGACATCGAGTGCCCGCGGTAGCGGTAGGTCTGCATTTCCAGAATGAACGGACCCTTGCCGGCGCGGCACCAGGCGACAGCCTTCTCACCTTCGGCCTTCACGGCGCGGACGTCCATGCCGTCGACCTGCTCCCCCGGAATGTTGAAGGAGATGCCGCGCTTCGAAAAATCGGTCTGCGCCGACGAGCGCGTCACCGACGTGCCCATCGCATAACGGTTGTTCTCGATGATGAAGACGACGGGAAGCTTCCAGAGCTCCGCCATGTTGAAGCTTTCATAGACCTGGCCCTGGTTCGAGGCCCCGTCACCGAAATAAGCCAGGCTGACGAAATCGTTGCCGCGATAACGATTGGCAAATGCCAGCCCGGTGCCGAGCGAGACCTGCGCACCGACGATGCCGTGGCCGCCGAAAAAATTCTTCTCCATGCTGAACATGTGCATGGAGCCGCCCTTGCCCTTGGAATAGCCACCCCGGCGTCCGGTCAGCTCGGCCATCACGCCCTTGGCTTCCATTCCACAGGCCAGCATGTGACCGTGATCACGGTATCCCGTTATAACCTGATCGCCTTGCTTGAGGGTCATCTGCATGCCGACGACGACGGCTTCCTGCCCGATATAGAGGTGGCAGAAACCGCCGATTGCACCCATTCCGTAGAGCTGGCCAGCCTTTTCCTCGAATCTGCGGATCAAGAGCATGTCACGGAGCGCACGAAGTTCCTGTTCCCTCGTGAATTCCGGGGGGGCGTCGGCACCGTTTCCTTTTTCCTGAGTGGCCTCTTTCACGACGCTTTTCTTGGGGACAGCCATGGCGTTTCCAGGTGCGAGAGCGGTTGGCTTTCTCTCTAGCTCAACTCAAACCGCCGTGGAAGGATTGCGTGAGCCGGCAACATGGTCGCTATGCCGCAGTGCAACCCAACACGACATTTTCGAAATCTATTTTTTGCGAATTTGAAATTTGACGATCAGTTCGGATTGATGATCCGAACCAGATCGTGCGGATTGGCGTAGTCGAGCTGATAACGCGCGCGCTCGTCGAGCATGTCGGGGTCGACGCGGTCTGACCGGAGCAGCGAGACACGCTGCTCGCTTTCGGCGCGCTCTTTTTTCAAACGCGCCAATTCCGCAGTCAGCGCGATGATCTCTTGATCGAGCTCCTGGCGCGCGTTCAACCCATATCTGCCGGTATAGGCGTTGATGCCGAAATAGCCGATCATCGCCGCCGCCATCGTATAGAGGGCAAGCCCGGTGAGGAAGGATTTGAGTCGATTGCGCGAGACCATGACGTCGAGCTTGCGACGTCTCGGGTTAAGGGAACGCTAATTTTTCGACATACCGGCATTCGAGCCGGTCCACGCAAGTCGCACCCTTTTTTCGAGAATATCTACCTGTTCTGCCTCTCGATGAAGGCGGCAAAGGCATCGATATATTGCGCGAGCACCTTCTGCAGCGACTCCTTCGTCAGTTGCCCCTTATCGTCGAAGGCATCGCCGACGCCATTGAGGTAAATTTCGGGCTGTCCAAGAATCGGGCCCGAGATACCCGGCAGGATGTTCTGCAGGTGTTTGGCCGCATTGACCCCGCCGAGCGGTCCGGGTGAATTGCTCACAATGCCGATCGGTTTGCCGAGGAAGGAGCTTTTGCCATAAGGCCGCGAGGCGACGTCGATCGCGTTCTTCAGCACGCCTGGAATTGAGCGATTGTATTCCGGCGTCACGAACAGCACGCCGGCGGATTTCTGAATCTTCTCCCGGAATGCCAGCCAGTCGGCGGGCGGGTTCGCTTCGAGATCCTGATTGAAAAATGAAATACCGTGCAGTGTGACCACGTCGAGCTGCAACGAAGCCGGGGCCAATCTTGCCAGCGCATTGGCGATCTTCAGCGTGAAGCTCTCTTTACGAATGCTGCCGACGATCACGACGATGTTGAAAGGGGAAGCCATGGGATATCCTTGTCAGGCGGAGCGCAAAAGATGATTTTGCACCTATAGCGAGCTTGGCAGACGATGCAAGCGCATGAACTGCCGAACGTCACGACGAGCCGATCAAGGAACCGTGGCCAAATCAAAAATCAGGCCGCCCCTGCGGCGGCCTGATCTGTCACGCCCGGAAACTGAGTTCAGAGCACCGGATTCCAGGCCGATGGAATCAAGCGGTATTTCGCACCATCCTTCTCGATATGGCCGATGGACGGGAAGGTGAAGTGGAAGCCCACGACGGTGGCTTTTTCCGCCGCCGCCATGTCGTAGAATTTGTGCCGGGTTTGCTGCGCAAGGTCCGCGTCGACATCAAAGACCACATGCCAATCCGGATTGCGCAGGAACAGTTCGGGAATATTGGAGATGTCGGACTGGATCATCACGGTGGACCCGCCAGAGGAGACCGCGAAAGCGGTATGGCCCGGCGTGTGGCCGGGTGCTGCCACCGAGGTAATGCCGGGGGCGACTTCCTTGCCCCAGTCGTACTTCGTCACCTTGGACTCGATGCCGGCATAGACCTTTTTCACATTGGCAAAATAGCCCTTCATCATGTCGGACTGCGCCTTGGCGGCATTCTCATCGCTCATCCAGAATGCCCAGTCTTTCGCCGGCACCATGATTTCGGCATTCGGGAATGCCATCGAGCCGTCGGCAGCACGGATGCCGTTGGTGTGATCGGGATGCAGGTGTGACATCAGCACGATGTCGATATTCTTGGGATCGACGCCGGCAGCCGCAAGGTTTTGCAAAGTGCGGCCGACCGCTCCCTTGGTCGGTTCATAATTGGCGATGCCGTTGCCGCTGTCGATCAGGACAAGTTTGTTACCAGTATTGATCAGCTGCGGATTGAACGGCACCGTGACCATGCCCTTCGGCATGTAGGCGGCGTCGGCGGCTGCAAGCGCCTCGTCTTTCGACACGTTGGTCACGAACTTGTCCGGCATCGGGAACGTGCGCGCACCATCATTGATCGAGGTGCCCTCGATGGTGCCAACCTTGTAGCGATAAAAACCGGGCGCCTGGCTGGTCGTGGGCGGCGCTGCCGCGCGCACGCTCAGGGCTCCCAACGGCGACAAGGCAGACGCAGCGCCGACAGCGGCTGCGCCGGCAAGCAAATGACGGCGACTCAGATCAGTCATGGACGTTCTCTCCCCTCGTGTTCGCGCTTTTGCGCATTAAATTTCGGCGCAAATCTTCCCCTGTTGCGTCCCAAACGCAAGCCACTTTGTCACGCAGCAACGCCAATTTTGGCGCCAAAACACCCTTACAGGCGACAAAAAACACTTGGAAACCGGTTCGGAGGGCGCTCGCCCGATCAGCCCTTGTTCGGATTGATCAGATATTTTTCGCCGGTTGCGCGCTTGGCGTAGACCGCAATCTCGGAAAGCTGGAGCGCCTCCTTGAGCGAGACCACCTTCGTGTAATGGCTGGCAAAGGTGGTTTTGAGCTCGGCGACCACGCGCTGGCGCAGCTTCGCCCCCTCTGGACCGATCTTTTGCAGGAACTGAAACAAGAGCCAGCCGCCGAGGCCCCATGTCATTCCGAACGCCCGGTTCAACTCGGTCGGACCCGTATTGAGGCCGCCGTAGATATAGACCTGCTTGTGCACGTTGGACCCGTAACGGCTGTAGACCTTGGCGCTCCTGCTGATGGCCGCCTCCATGCAGGTGAGAATTTGGCCGGCAAGCTTGCCTCCACCGATCGCATCGAACGCCAGCGTCGCACCGGTTTCACTCAGCGCATTGGTGAGATCGGCCATGAATGTCGGCGAAGTGGAATCGACCACGTATTTCGCCCCGATCTTGCGCAGGATCTCGCCCTGCTCCTGATTGCGGACAATGTTGACGAGCCCGATGCCGTCCTTGAGGCAAATCTTGTTGAGCATCTGGCCAAGGTTGGATGCGGCCGCAGTATGAACCAGCGCCTTGTGACCCTCGCGGCGCATGGTTTCGACCATGCCCAGCGACGTCAGCGGATTGACGAAACAGGAAGCGCCTTCCGCAGGCGTGGTGCCTTCCGGCAGCACCAGACAATCGCTGGCCGCGATGGTGCGGTATTGCGCGTACATGGCGCCGCCGATGATCGCGACCGTCTTGCCCATCAGCGCTTTCGCGGCTTGCGACGATCCGGTCCTGATGACAACGCCGGCACCTTCGTTTCCAACCGGCATGGATTCGTCGAGCCGCCCCGCCATGGCTCGCATGCCAGCTTCGGGGACCTTTGCCGTGATCACTGGCGCGTCCCTGGTTCCGGACGCTTTGGCCGTCGTCATGTCCGCGGCGCCGGTCAAGAGCCCAAGGTCCGATGGATTGATCGGTGTCGCCTCGATGCGAACCACGACCTCATCTGCGGCGGGCTCCCTGGTTGGCACATTCAGCAGGGAAATCTCGAGTTCGCCGCTCTTCTTGATCAGCGAACGAAGCTGCAATCCGCTATTGCCATCGGCGCTCATCGTCATCCTCCCGGCTTGATCGAATTTGGCCGGGAGTGTTCTCGCCTTGATGGGGAAACGCAAGGGCAAAGAGGGCTAGGTATCTGCTTCGTCAGGCAAGCGCCTTCAGCGCCGCCCTGCCCGCATATTTGGCCTGGCCTCCCAATTCCTGTTCGATGCGCAGCAACTGATTATATTTGGCCGTGCGGTCGGAACGCGCCAGCGAGCCGGTCTTGATCTGTCCGCAATTGGTTGCAACCGCAAGATCGGCAATGGTGGAATCCTCGGTCTCTCCGGAGCGGTGCGACATCACTGCGGTGTAGCCGGCCTTGAAGGCCATTTCGACCGCGCTGAGCGTCTCCGTCAGCGTACCGATCTGGTTGACCTTGATGAGAATGGAATTGGCGCGGCCGTTCTTGATGCCGTCGGCGAGCCGCTCGACATTGGTGACGAACAGGTCGTCGCCGACCAGCTGGCATTTACCGCCGATGAGATCGGTCAGCTCCTTCCAGCCTTCCATGTCGTCTTCCGCCATGCCATCCTCTATCGAGACGATCGGATAGCGCGAGGCGAGATCGGCCAGGTATTTCGCCTGTTCGGAACGCGAGCGGGTCTTTTTCTCGCCGCCATAGACGTACTTGCCGTCCTTGAAAAATTCGGTGGCCGCGCAATCAAGCGCCAGCATCACGTCGCTGCCAGCCTTGTAGCCCGCTTTTCCGATCGCACCCATGACGAAATCGAGCGCCGCATCCGCCGAAGGCAGATTCGGAGCAAAACCGCCCTCATCGCCGACATTGGTATTATGACCGGCCTTCTTCAGTTCTGATCTCAGCGTGTGGAAGATTTCCGAGCCACAGCGCAAGCCTTCGGCAAACGTGACGGCGCCGACCGGCATGATCATGAATTCCTGGAAGTCGATCGGATTGTCGGCATGCACGCCACCGTTGATGATATTCATCATCGGCACCGGCAATGTTCGCGCCAAGGTGCCGCCGACGTAGCGATAAAGCGGCATTTCGAAGGATGCCGCGGCGGCCTTCGCACAGGCAAGCGAGACGCCAAGAATCGCATTGGCGCCGAGCCTGCCCTTGTTCGGCGTCCCGTCGAGATCGATCATGATCTGGTCGATCTGGATCTGCTCCTCGACAGCGATATCGTTGAGCGCTTCGAAAATTTCGCCGTTCACGGCCGCGATTGCCTGCTGCACGCCCTTGCCGAGGTAGCGCGCCTTGTCGCCGTCGCGGAGTTCGACCGCCTCATGCGCGCCGGTGGAAGCGCCTGACGGCACCGCCGCGCGCCCCACCGAACCGTCCGCCAGGACCACGTCGACTTCCACGGTGGGATTGCCGCGGCTATCGAGGATTTCGCGGCCGATGATCTCGACGATTGCAGTCATGAATGCCTCTCTTCTTGCAAATCCGGATGTAAGCGGCTGGCGCTGCTTCTACAGCAAGCCATCACAGCGGAAAAGGTTGCGTTGCCGGTGACGCTGATGGGCGAAACGGCTATTAACGCGGGAACGGAGACCAAGATTATGTCCAGGAAGCCCCGGAAGCCATCGAAGTCGGCGTCCTTCTCGCCCGACCTGCAACTCGGCCGGGCCGTCGAATGGCCGACCACACCTGACGCTGCGAAACTCGACCGCGTGCCCAATCCGCAGAAGGACAGCGATTACGTGGTGCGGTTCATCGTGCCGGAATTTACCTCCCTTTGTCCCGTCACCGGCCAGCCGGACTTCGCGCATATCGTGATTGACTATGTGCCGGGCCAATGGCTGCTGGAATCGAAATCCATGAAACTTTACGTCGCCAGCTTCCGCAACCACGGCGCCTTCCATGAGGACTGCACGGTCGCGATAGGCAAGCGAATATCCGTGGAGATCAAGCCGAAATGGCTACGGATCGGCGGTTACTGGTACCCGCGCGGCGGCATTCCGATCGACGTCTTCTGGCAGGCGGGCAAGTTGCCGAAGGGAATGTGGATTCCAGACCAGGGTGTCGCCCCCTATCGGGGGAGGGGTTGACGAAGGGGTCATTTCACGGCGAGGTCCGTGCCATCGCTTTGGCGCAAGCGCCCCTTGGCGCTCTTGCGCTGTCCCTCGGCAGGCACCAGGCCACCCGCGGCAGCCAGGCCCCAAATTGGCATGTTGTTGTAGAGGCACTCATAAGCGCCAACCTGCACGAGATAGGTCTCGTGCCAGATACCGACGTCGCCGTTTGATGCGATCTTGCGATTGAATTCGCGCCAGGCCGGCAAATGTTGAAGCGAGCGATCGGACGCATAAGCGTGGAGCTGTTCAAAGCTTCGCCAATACTGAATCACCAGGAGATTTGGAAAGCCGAAGACGGTTCGCGCGTGCAGGAGTCCCAGCTCGGGTCGTCCGGCAAGCTCGGTCAGCATTTTCGGCATCGCCTTGGCCACCGGCATCCACTTCCAGAATTTCCACCATTTGTTGACGCGCATGCCGATCAGGAACACAACGAAGTCGCCATCAAGCTGAGCCGACATTCGAGCGGGGATGATATCGGGCATGGCTGAAAGCTCCTTGGCTTGCAATTAATCGAGGGACTCAATATCGACGCGTTGGCCCAAAGAGGAGTTGGGAATGGAATTAAACTCTGACATCTCCGATTTTACCAGACGCGACCTTACCCTGCTCGGCAAGACTAAACCCGTTCTGTTGACGGGCGCGACGGGGCCCGCGGTCATCGTCATTCACGAGATCTACGGGTTTACCCCAACGCTGGCGCGGTTTTGCCGCTGGCTGGGAGATGCGGGATTGCGCGTCTATGCTCCCATTCTGTTCGGAGCGCCGGATGCGAGCAACCTCGAAAAACCTTCGATGATGCGGATTCTCTCGCTTTGCATCTCACGTGAGTTCACGATTCTGAGGGCCAACAGATCGAGCCCGGTGACCGATTGGCTGCGCGCGTTGGCGCGACTTGCGCACCACGAGTGCGGCGGACCAGGCGTCGGTGCGATCGGGATGTGCGTCACCGGCGGCTTTGCGCTCTCGATGGCACTTGATCCGGTCGTGCTCGCGCCGGTTCTGGCCCAGCCAGGCGTGCCGGCGCTGAATTCGGCGGCGATCGACATCGCGCCGGAAGATCTTGACCGCGTGCGTGAACGCACACGCCATGGATTGGAGCTGCGTGGCTATCGTTTTGAAGGCGATACGATCTGTCCCGCGTCGCGTTTTGCAGCCCTGCGCAGCTCGTTCGGCACGGCGTTCACCGGCACCGAATTGCCTGATGTGGCCGGCAACCCGGCCGGCATGAAAGCACGCGGCAAGCCGCCGCACTCGGTCTTTACCGGCGATCTGATCGATGCCGCCGGCCAACCCACGCGGGCGGCAGCAGATGAAGTGATCGCGTTTTTCCGGCGGACCTTGCTGCAACCGGACGCTGCGGCCTGAATGGCGATGCCGGACGAGCGCGCTGCGCCGACGTTCAGCCCGTCGGCAATGGGCAGTAAAGCGTTCATCGTGCAACGATCGTTGCAAGCATCGGCGAAACGGTTTTCTTGTCAGAAATATCGATTACGTCCGCAGGATTGACTGTGTCCCATTTTATCGAAGCCGAATTTGCCCGATAAAACTTCACCACTACTGCCTGGACCTCGTGTTCGTTGCCGCGCTTGTCGCGGACCGTGACCAAGCCAGTCAACTGAACGCTCTTGAGTTTTGGGAATTTGGCCAGCGCTGCGGGAACAACCGTCCGCGCTATGGCGCCGAACTCAGTCTTCAAATCGCGCCGCTTGGTAACGAATGGATCGAGGTTGAACTCAACCACAAGGCATTCATCAGGAAATGTAACGATCGTCCATGGATGCAAGCCGGGCTCGGTAATGACGCCTTTAGCGAACATCGCGGCGGTTTCGGCCGCGGCAGCAGGGGCTGAGAGCAACAGCGCCAGGATCATAACAATTGCAAAGTTCATTTCGGCACCTCTTTGACCTGAAAGCGACATTGTGTGCGGGCCGGCTAATGACGCAGGGCACCTCAATCCGTCACATTACTATCGGGCGCAACGCGCTTTTTGGGAATGTGTTTAGTGAATATCCGAATGACGTATCCCTTTACGTTCGGGCTGACGTCGAACAGATCGGATGCAATTTGCTCGATCGCGTCGCGATGCGCCAAGAATTGTTCCTGCCTGGCGGTCGTCTGACGGCCTCTTTCGCCAGCAAGAGCGTCCATGGCGGCTTCGCTGATCCGACATTCGATGGGTTCATTTCCGTTCAGCATGAGAAACGCAAACGCCAATCGTTCGCGGTCATGTCCAACAATTTTGTCACGCGTCAGCGGCATCGAAATTACCCCTTTAATTTCGATCTCCAAGGCTCTTCGTCCGATTGCACCGCGCGCCGAAAGTTTCCGTCGTTCGCGGGCAATCGGTCAACAGGCGAGCCGCGCTTTTGGGGGGAGCGCAAATAATCCTTCGGGGCGTTGCCGTTACGCCACATCCCATCGCGCTCGCTGTCGGCCAGCGGCCTTTCAATCAGCCGACGACGACCACAGCGGAGAGAGCGTGTTTGTGCGCCACGTCTGGTATAGGTCTGCCTTACCTCCAACAGTGGATACTGGCCGTCGCGGCACCAGGTTACTTTGCAGTCGACTTTACGAGTGCACGTCCTAGTGCGGGCGCGCGTCAGTGGGCTTCTTCTGGCGCAACAGCTGCGCACACGCAAAGCCAAGCGCGGTGATAATGACAGCGCTGGTCAGCAGCGTCGCTACCTTGCCGACAGTCTGGATTCCGAACCCGTAGGCGATCGGACCAACGGTCTGTCCCATGAAAAAGAAGAACGAGTGGAGTGCCAGTGCAGTCGCGCGGGCTTCCACCGACAGTTCGCTGGCAAATACCTGCAAGCAGCCGTGGATCATGTAAAAGCCCCAACCCATGATGACGAGGTTGATCGCCTGGATTTTCCAGCCCGGACCAAAGGCGATCGCCGCGAGCTGCAGACCGACCAGCGTGGCACCGGTGATCATCATGCCGTTGACGCCAAGGCGGGGGAGAAAGCGGGAAACGGTCATGGTGTAGAGCAGCCCGCCGACCGCAAATCCGGCGATCACAATGCCTGCGATCGACAGGCTGGTTTCGCCGAGGTCGAACAGGAACGAGGCGATGTAGGGGAAAAGTCCGAGCACGCAGCAGCCCTCGATAAAGACGGCCGCGTAGCAGAGCGCGTTCGGATTGCGAAAAATCGTGCGATAGCCATGCCAAAGCGTCGAAAGACTGCTTTTCGGGCCGCGCGTCAGCGCAGCACTGCGAAATCCGGCCGCCACTGCGACGGACGCTGTGATCACCAGGAGGCCTAGCACCGCCAAGACGCCGCGCCAGCCCAGGAAGTCGCCGATCACGCCGGAAAACGACGCGCCCAGGAGATTGCCCGTCATGGAGCCCGCCAGCGTGCGCCCGATCGCGACCTGACGCTTCTCGGCCCCGACGAGGTCGCTGGTCAGGCTGAGCGCGACCGGAAACACGCCGCCGGAGCCGACGCCGGCAAGGATGCGGGTTGCGAACAGGAGCGGAAACGAGCTCGAGATCGCGCCCAGAATGTTCGCAATGCCGAGCAGCACCAGGCACGCAATCATCAACCGCGCCTTGCCGAACAGATCGGCCGCCGCGCCCAGCACAGGCTGAATGACGGCGAAAGTAAAGGCGAACACCGCAGCGAAGCTCGCGGCGGTCGCAATGCTGACCCTGAAATCGTCGGCAATATGCGGCAGCACCGGATCGAGCGCGCGAGCCGAGAGGCTGGCGGCAAAGGTCGCGATCGAAATGATATTGATCGCCGGTGGCATGCGCTCATGCACCCGCAGTGCCTTCTGCGGCATCAGCGCGCTGCGTTCTTGTCGAGATTCTTGGCGATGGCGTCGAACGCCATCAACGCCCGCACCAGGCCTTCGAACTCACGCAGTGGTACCATGTTCGGTCCGTCGGAAGGCGCATGGTCAGGGTCGGGATGGGTTTCGATGAACACGCCGGCGACGCCGACGGCGACCGCGGCGCGCGCCAGAACCGGCACAAATTCCCGCTCACCGCCCGAAGCGGTGCCTTTGCCGCCCGGCTGCTGTACCGAGTGGGTTGCGTCGAAGATGACCGGCGCGCCTGTGGTGCGCGCCATGATCGGCAGCGAACGCATGTCGGAGACGAGTGTATTGTAACCGAACGAGGCGCCCCGCTCGGTCACCAGCACGTTCGGATTGCCTGCATTTGTAATCTTGGCGACGACATTGGCCATATCCCAGGGCGCCAGAAACTGTCCCTTCTTGACGTTGACCGCTTTCCCCGTCGCGGCGGCGGCCAGCAACAGATCCGTCTGCCGGCACAGGAAGGCCGGGATCTGCAGGACATCGACGGCCTGCGCCACCTCAGTACACTGCGCGGCCTCGTGTACGTCGGTGAGCACGGGTATTCCAACGCAGGAGCGTATCTCGGCAAAGATCGGCAGCGCCTGGGCAAGCCCGATGCCGCGCGCGGCGGAGGCGCTGGTGCGGTTGGCCTTGTCGAACGAGGTCTTGTAGACGAGGCCGATCTTCAACCGTGCCGCAATTTCCTTGAGCGCGGTTGCGACCTCAAGGCCGTGCGCACGGCTTTCGAGCTGGCAGGGGCCTGCGATGACCGAAATCGGCAAATCATTGCCGAATTTGACCGGTCCGATCGAGACGAGCGAGATCTTGGCGTTCAAAAACGTTTACCTTTCAAGCCGCCGTTTTCAGGGCACTTTTCTTCGCGGTGAACCATGCCGGGCGAGGGCTGCGGGATCAACCCACTTTCGTACCGTCGAATATGAGGGTTGCGCCGAAGGCCGCATCCGGCGGCACAACAATCCCAAAATCGCGCTCGACGAAGGCAACGCCTCCCTTCTTGAGCGCGGAGATCGCAGCCCTTTTGTCGGACATACCAAACCGTATGGCCGCAAAACGCGCGCCTCGTGTCAAGCTCGGGGGTTCGGTTCCGGAATATGCGCGATAAGCGGCCGGATTCATGACCCTGATGTCACCGCGTTCGGTCCGAACGGAGAATCCGCTCGCGTTCGAGTCGATGTCGCGGACCCCGGAGAACGCGCGGAGGAAGTCAACATGGTCCTTCGGCTTCTCGGAAACCATGATGATCTCAGCAATGCCCGAAACGCCATTTGGGTGCAGCTGAAATGCCGGATTCCAGAAGTTCTCCGGATAGTGTTGCTGGCACGTGAAGTAACCGGCATCAGGCGTTTTGGGGTCCGCGGCGAATGCAAGGGAGAACGCGACCCTCACGATCGACCCGTCCGGGCGTTTGGCCTCGCGCTCGAAGTCGAACACGTCGAAATCTCCGATGCCCGCGGCGCGGAACGCCTCGGCATCCGCCGCCGCACCCCTGCCCTCCAATACCAGCATCGCGAGTCCTTGATCGCGCGCGAGGAAGTCACGCGTAAAGCTGGCGAAGGAAAAGGTGCCGGGCGTGGCGGCGGTTATCAGTTCAGGCTCACCCACACCAAGAAGCTCGATGAAAACGCCGGGGAACTGCACGATATGGTTGTGCGTGCCCCAGGGATGACGATTGCGGCTGCCGACCGTGAACCCGGCGCGACCATAGAATGCCGCGGCCGCGTCGAGGTCACGGACCGCGTGAACGATGTGGTCGAGACCATGGGGCATCCGAAGCCTCAGCCCGAAGGCATTCCGTCACTTCACCGCCGAGAATGCTGTCGGCACCAGTAGTTGACTGACGATATTGCCGACGATTTGCCCGTCCGCCTCGGTTTGCGCCCGCGCGGCGATCCACTCGGGGTCGGCCTGGAAAGCCGTCCATTTTTTCTCGCGCTCGGCCAACGATTCCCAGGCCAGGAAATAGGTCAGCTCCTGGTTGGATTCGCCAATCAGGGTGGTGAAGAAGCCGGCCTGCCGGATGCCGTGTTTCTCCCAGATTTTGAGCGTGATGGTTTCAAACCGCTTCAAGAGTGCGGGCAAGCGGCCCGGTACACAGCGATAGACACGGCTTTCGTAAATCATCGGCGTAGCTCCCTGATCTGTTTTGGTAACGAGGTTGGGGGATCGATATGTCGCAACAATCGACGCGTCCGTCAAAGGCCGCGAATAACGTCAGACCAGCCGCGACTGCGCCATCGCCGCTTCCACGAAGGAAGCGAAAAGAGGGTGGGGCTCGAACGGACGCGACTTCAGTTCGGGATGGAACTGCACCCCGATGAACCAGGGATGGTCGTCATATTCGACGATCTCGGGCAATACGCCGTCCGGCGACATGCCCGAAAAACGCAGACCATGCTGTTCGAGCCGGTCCTTGTAAGCGGTATTGACCTCGTAGCGATGACGGTGGCGTTCTGAAATCTCGGTGGCGTCACCATAGACCGAGGAGACCCGGCTGCCCCGCTTGAGTATTGCGGGATAGGCGCCAAGCCGCATGGTCCCGCCGAGATCGCCGTTCTTCGAACGGCGTTCGAGTTCATTGCCCCGCAGCCATTCCGTCATCAGGCCGACCACCGGCTCGCCCGTCGGCCCGAATTCGGTGGAATTGGCCTCGGCAATTCCGACCAGATTGCGCGCGGCCTCGATCACCGCCATCTGCATGCCGAAGCAGATGCCGAAATAGGGCACGTCTCGTTCGCGTGCGAACTGCGCTGCGCGGATCTTGCCCTCGGCCCCGCGCTGGCCGAAACCACCGGGCACCAGAATGCCGTTGACATGTTCAAGGAACGGCGCCGGGTCTTCGTTTTCGAAAACCTCACTCTCGATCCAGTCGAGATTGACCTTCACCTTGTTGGCAATGCCGCCATGCGATAGCGCCTCGATCAGCGACTTATAGGCGTCCTTCATGCCGGTGTACTTGCCGACGATGGCGATGTTCACCTGGCCTTCCGGATTACGGATTCGCTCATTGATGACGTGCCAGCTTTCCAGCGCCGGCGGAAGTCTCGGCGCAATGCCAAACGCCGCTAGCACTTCGTCATCGAGGCCAGCCGCGTGATAGGCTTCCGGCACGGCATAAATGTTGTCGGCGTCGCGCGCCTCGATGACGGCGCTTTCGCGCACATTGCAGAACAGCGCGAGCTTGCGTCGCTCCTCCTTGGGGATCGCACGATCGGTCCGGCAGAGCAGGATGTCCGGCTGGATGCCGATCGAGCGCAATTCCTTGACCGAATGCTGGGTCGGTTTTGTCTTCAGCTCGCCAGCGCTCGGAATGAACGGCAGCAGCGTCAAATGGATGAAAATCGCGTGATCGCGCGGAAGATCGTTCTTCAGCTGCCGTATCGCCTCGAAGAACGGCAGTCCCTCGATGTCGCCCACGGTGCCGCCGATCTCGACCAGGACAAAGTCGTATTCGTCATTGCCGTCGAGGATGAATTCCTTGATCGCGTTGGTGACGTGCGGGATCACCTGGATGGTGGCACCAAGATAATCGCCGCGCCGCTCCTTGGTCAGGATGTTTTGATAGATGCGCCCGGTGGTGATGTTGTCCGCCCTGGTGGCGGGGCGCCCGGTGAAGCGCTCGTAGTGGCCAAGATCGAGATCGGTCTCGGCGCCGTCATCGGTCACGAACACTTCGCCATGCTGATAGGGCGACATCGTTCCCGGATCGAGGTTGAGGTAGGGATCAAGCTTGCGCAGCCGCACCTTGTAGCCGCGCGCCTGCAAAAGTGCGCCAAGCGCTGCCGATGCCAGACCTTTTCCGAGCGAAGAAACCACGCCGCCGGTGATGAAGATATACCGCGCCATGGGACTTAACCTTTAAGGCTACCGGCACGATTCTCCAAAGCGAATCGCCTCGCTTCAGCAAACATTTTGCCAGGCTGTGGGTGACGCTAAATCGATTGTGTTATCAGTAGCTTGATGGGGATGTTTGATGCAGGCCGGTGGCTGCAATCCTGCATGGCCATCCTGCTCATTGCGACTGCGGCGCCTGCGGACCGGACGGGGCAGGCTGATTCTGCTGCTCATCCGACTTCTTCAGCGAATCCAAAAGCCCTCCGCCGCTGCTCGGTGGCGCCACGGGCGTCGTGCCGCTGGCCGGCTGGGACTGTGACGACGGAACGATCACGGAACTTGGCCTGCGGTCGTAACTGGCAATCCAGGACAAAGCGAGGCTGGTGAGGAAAAAGCCGAAGGCGAGTACGGCAGTCGTGCGGGTCAGCAAGTTGGCCGTGCCCCTGCTCGACATGAAGCCGGCGCCTCCGCCCATGCCAAGCCCGCCCCCTTCGGATTTCTGCAGCAACACGGTTGCGATCAAGGTCGCAACGATCATCAGGTGCACTACGATAATGACAGTCTGCATTTTTACCTTCCGTCACAAACCAACGCGCTGCGACCGGGCAGATGGTCGGATTTGCGGGATCAAATTTGCGCGGGTGTTACACGATTGGACCGGGCATTGTCACCCCTGGTGGAGTGGATTTGACATTCGCTACCCACCTGGCCGAACGCTCGATTCTAACGTTGGCAAGGGTATCTGCCGAGATGGGACACGAATGCCCGCTCAGTCGTTAGTTAAGGACAGTCGGCCGCGATCGCAAGAAAATCGGCCGCCTTTAAGCTCGCGCCACCGACCAGGGCGCCGTTCACATTGGCAACAGCCAGCAATTCCCGGGCGTTCGAGGGTTTGACAGAGCCGCCATAGAGGATGCGGATCGCATCCCCCTCCCCGCCAAACCGGCCGATCAGAAAATCCCGAATAAACTGATGAATTTGCTTAACATCTTCGGCCGTCGGGGTTAGCCCGGTGCCGATCGCCCAGACCGGCTCGTAGGCAACGACCAGATTGCTCGCGCGCGCGCCATCCGGAAGCGACCCCTCAAGCTGCCCATGGCAAATCTGAAGCGTTTGATCGGAATCGCGCTGCGCGTGGGTCTCACCGACACAGACGATCGCCGTGAGCCCCGCACGCCAGGCAGCCTGCGCCTTTTGCCGAACCAGTCCATCGCTCTCGCCGTGATCGGCCCGCCGCTCCGAATGGCCGACAATAACGGCCCTTGCGCCGGCATCCGCCAACATTTCGGCCGAGATATCGCCGGTATGGGCACCCGATGGTTGCGGGTGACAGTCCTGACCACCAATAGAAAGGCTCTTCGAACCCTGTGCCTTCCAGGCAAAGATCGCTATCAGCGATGCCGGCGGGCAAACCAGGAGGTCGGCTTTCCGGGCCACCTCGGACGCACCCGCCAGCATCGCGTCAAACTCGGTTATGGACGCCTTGAGGCCGTTCATTTTCCAATTGCCGGCGATCAGTTGCCTTATGGGGTTGGTCATCTCAAAACTTTCATAAGTTGGGTGAGCCAAGCGCTAGCAAACCAAGCCGACCTGTACCAGACACCGCCAGTTTCAGGATTTCTCGCCATTTACCGCATCAATTGGCCCGCGGCACCATGGTTGCGACCTCAAGCCTGCCACTTTATGATGCGTTCTCAATCCGGTGACGCCCCTTTTTGGGAATTCGGCTATCGATATTCCTCGGGGCGCGCGGACCCGGTTCCCTCCTGCCAACAAGTTGGATCCCATGCTTCGAGGAATGCGCAAAGCCTCATCAAATTGGCTCGGCAAAATTGTCATGGCGACCGTGATGGGCGTGCTGATTGTCAGTTTCGGCATTTGGGGCATCGCCGACATTTTCCGGGGCTTTGGACAATCAACGCTGGCCAAGGTCGGCCGCACCGAGATCTCGACCGAGCAGTTCCGGCAGATCTACAACGAAAGGCTGCAACAGATAGGCCGCCAGTTCGGCCGGCCGTTGACCATGGATCAGGCCCGTGCCCTCGGATTCGATCGGCAGGTTCTCCAGCAGACGCTTGCGGAAGCAGCACTTGACGAAGAGACACGGCGGCTCGGACTTGCGCAGTCGCCCGAGGAAACGATGCGCCTGATCTTCAGCGACCCCAATTTCAAGGGAGTGAATGGCGCGTTCGACCCGCAACGTTTTCAGGGCGTGATCCGACAACTCGGATTTAGCGAGCAACGCTTCATCGCCGAGCAGCGGCGGGTGTCGCTGCGGCGTCAGATCGCGGGAACCGTCGCTGCCGGGCTCGAGACGCCGAAAGTACTGTTGGACGCGCTGGCGCGGTATCAGAGCGAACAGCGCACGATTGAATACGTGAAACTCGACGCTGCCCAGGCCGGCACAATCGATCCACCCTCACCGGAAGCGCTGGCGGCCTATTTCGATGAGCACAAAGCGCAGTTTCGCGCGCCGGAATATCGCAAGATATCCTTCGTCGTCATAACGCCGGAAGAGATCGGTAAATGGACAGAGGTTTCCGACGAGGATGCGAAGAAGCTTTTCGAGCAGAGGCGCGACAAGTACGGGACGCCTGAACGGCGTCAGGTTTGGCAGATCGTGTTCCCCAACGCCGAAGAGGCGCAGGCCGCGCGCAGCCGTGTCGAATCCGGATTGTCCTTCGACGATCTGGCCAAGGAGCGCGGCCTCAATCCTGCCGACGTCGATCTCGGCGTCATCGCAAAGTCGGCGATAGTGGATCCGGCCATCGCGGATGCCGCCTTCTCGCTGCAATCCGGCGAGCTCAGTCAGCCCGCCCAGGGAAGATTTGGCGTTGCGCTCGTAAAAATCGGCAAGATCGAGCCGGGGGTCGCACCCAACTACGAGAGCGTCGCCGCGGAGATCAAACGAGACATCGCGAAGGAGCGAGCGCGAACCAAGGTCGCCGAACTGCGTGACAAGATGGAAGATGAGCGCGGCGGTGGCGCAAGCGTCATCGAAGCAGCGCAAAAGCTGGGCCTTGCGCCTGTGACCATCGACGCGGTCGACCGTTCGGGCCGCCTTCCCAGCGGACAGCCGGCGATGAACATCCCACGCGGACTTGACGTGGTTTCGCAAGCCTTCAACAGCGACGTCGGCGTCGACAATGATCCGATCTCGTTCAACGGCGGCTATGTCTGGTACGACGTTCTCGGTGTTACGCCGTCGCGCGAACGCAGCCTCGACGAGGTTAGGGACCAGGTCGAAACGAGATGGCGCGACGACCAGATTGCGAGCCGGCTGCGCGCCAAGGCGACCGACATGGTCCAGAAGCTGGAACAGGGCGGCAAACTCGCAGATGAGGCGGCGCAGGCGGGATTGAGCGTTGAAACGGCTTCCGGATTCAAGCGCGATGCAACCGTGCCCGGCCTGCCCGCCGCCGCAGTTGCCGCGACGTTTCGAACCGTCAAGGACGGCGTGGGACAAACCCCCGACCCAGCCGCCAACGCCTGGATCGTTTTCCGGGTCACCGACATCACCGTACCCCCCGTCGACCTTGCGTCCGACGAGACGAAGAAATTGAGCGAAAACCTCAAACGGGCTATCACTGACGAGCAACTCGCCCAATACATCACGCAGCTTCAATCTAATATCGGTATCAGCGTCAACCAGACCGCCTTCGCGCAGGTGACCGGCGCGAATAATTGATCGTGAACGACAATGCCGGGGCGGCGCCAGAAAACAGGTCAGCTGAATGGCTCGTGAGGGTCTTGTTGTCGCGTTTTCCTGAAAGCACGTGATGGACGATTTCAAATCTATCATCGCCAAGGTGGCCACCGGCGCGACGCTGTCGCGTCAGGAAGCCATATCAGCCTTCGACAGAATGATGTCCGGCGAAGCGACGCCCTCGCAAATGGGCGGGCTTTTGATGGGGCTTCGCGTTCGAGGCGAAACCGTAGAGGAGATCACGGGTGCAGTATCGGCGATGCGGGCCAAGATGCTGCGGGTCAAAGCTCCGCCGGAGGCAATCGACGTGGTCGGCACCGGCGGTGACGGCTCCGGCTCCGTCAACGTCTCGACCTGCGCCTCCTTCATTGTCGCAGGCGCCGGCGTGCCGGTCGCCAAACACGGCAATCGCGCGCTCTCCTCGCGTTCGGGCTCGGCGGACGTCCTTTCTTCGCTCGGCGTCAAGATCGACATCTCGCCGGAGCATGTCGGCCGCTGCGTCGCCGAGGCGGGCATCGGCTTCATGTTCGCGCCGGCGCACCATCCCGCGATGAAGAACGTTGGCCCGACCCGTGTCGAGCTTGCCACCCGCACCATCTTCAATCTGCTCGGGCCCCTCTCCAACCCGGCCGGTGTCACCCGGCAAATGGTCGGAGTTTTCTCGAAGCAATGGGTACAGCCGCTGGCGCAGGTGTTGAAAAATCTCGGCTCTGAATCGGTTTGGGTGGTGCATGGCTCCGACGGGCTCGATGAGATCACCCTCACCGGCCCGACCTTTGTCGCAGCCCTCGAAAAGGGCAACATTCGTTCCTTCGAGGTGACACCGGAACAGGCCGGTCTCAAATGCGTGGCAGGTGAGACGCTGAAAGGCGGCGACGCGCAGGCCAACGCGATTGCGCTCAAAAGCGTGCTCGACGGAATGCCGAACCCCTATCGCGATGTCGCCTTGTTCAATGCCGCGGCGGCACTGATCGTCGCCGGCCGCGCCAAAGATCTGAAGGAAGGCGTGGCGCTCGGCACCCAATCGATCGAAAGCGGAGCGGCGGCGTCGCGGCTGAAGCATCTCGTTGCGGTCTCCAACAGCTGAGCGCAGGTCGATGCAATGTCCGACATCCTGACCAGGATCGAGACCTACAAGCGGGACGAGATCGCTGCCGCCAAGCGTTCCCGTCCGCTGGCGAGCCTGGAGGCCAAGGCCAAGGCAGCGCCTGCCCCGCGCGGCTTTGTCACCGCCATCCGCCAGAGGCACGCGCGTGGCGGCTACGCGCTGATCGCAGAAATAAAGAAGGCCTCACCCTCCAGGGGCCTGATCCGCGCCGATTTCGACCCTCCGACGCTCGCAAGGGCCTACGAGGCCGGCGGTGCCACCTGCCTGTCGGTGTTGACGGATGCGCCTTCGTTCCAGGGCCATCTCGACTTTCTGGTGGCGGCGCGTGCCGCCGCGACCCTGCCGGTCCTGCGCAAGGATTTCATCTACGATACCTATCAGGTGGTGGAGTCGCGCGCCCACGGCGCCGATTGCATCCTGATCATCATGGCGGCGCTGGACGATGCCGCGGCCCAAGACATCGAGGATGCAGCGATCGCGCATGGCATGGATGTCCTCATCGAGGTGCATGACCAGGCCGAGCTCGACCGCGCCTTGAAACTTCGATCACCGATGATCGGGATCAACAATCGCAACTTGCGCACTTTCGAAACAACGCTTGCGACCAGTGAGGCGCTGGCACCCTTGATACCGAGGGATCGCCTGATGATAGGCGAGAGCGGCATTTTCTCGCCCGCAGATCTGGCGCAACTGGCACGCGTCGGCATCTCGACGTTTCTGGTCGGCGAAAGTCTCATGCGCCAGGCCGACGTGGCGGCAGCCACACGGGCGCTGCTGGCAAGCGGCGCCGACGCGAGCGGGACACGCTGAGGCATGGCGCGCCGTTCATCCAAAGCCGATCCCGCCCTCACCCACATCGATGCCAAGGGTGAAGCGCGCATGGTTGACATATCCGCCAAGGCAGCGACGGAACGAACAGCCGTGGCCGAAGGCCGCGTCGTCATGAGCAAGGCGACACTGGCCTTGATCCTGTCGGGCGATGCCAAAAAAGGTGACGTGCTGGGTACCGCGCGGCTGGCCGGTATCATGGCGGCCAAGCGCACCTCGGATCTGATCCCGTTGTGTCACCCACTGGCCCTCTCCAGGGTTACACTCGACATCGCGCCGGACCAAAAACTGCCCGGCTGTGTCGTTCGCTCCGTCGTCAAGGTGACCGGTCCGACGGGGGTCGAGATGGAGGCGCTGACAGCGGTCGCGATTGCCTGCCTGACGATCTACGACATGATCAAGGCTGCCGAACGCGGCGTGCGTATCGAGGGCATTCACCTCGTCGAAAAGATCGGCGGCAAGTCCGGCCATTATCGCGCACAAGACTGAGCCTTCGGGATGAAAGCACCGCCGGACGCGTCTTCTGGCCTCGTTCTGAAGACGCCGAAGGCCGGTTTTTTTGCGGTCAAGCACGACCAAGTTGGATTCATCCTTTGGTTGCAAATGCCGGCCGGCTCGATTTAACCGAGGCTTAACCCAACTTCCTAACCTCACCTCCATACCGTCCAGGTATTTCTATGTTGGCCTGGGGCGTTCCGCTCCAGTGTTCAGCAGCCTTGGCAACAATTGCGACAATGACGGCAGACGGTACCGGCTCTTTCGATCTGAAAGCGTTCCTTTCCAGCGCTCCGATCCGCTGGCTGATCGCCGGCGGCATTTTTTTGATCGCGGCGATCGCCATCGGCACGACGATCATGGTCGACAATTTCCGCGAACGCGCGCTGAATAGCAATGAGCGCGAGCTGGAAAACACCGTGTTGCTGGTCGCGCGCCATTTCGACCAGCAGCTCGAGGATTTCACCGTCATCCTGAAAGATGTCGCGGCGCAAATCCGGTCCGACCGAATGACGCCCGAAGCATTCGCGGGCCAGTTGGCTACCCTGGAATGGCACGAGACGCTGAGGAGCAGGATCGGTTCCTATTCCGATCTCGCCGGCATCAACGTCTTCGACACCAATGGCACGCTGATCAATTCCTCGGATTTTTGGCCGGTGCCCGACGTCAATATCGCCGATCGCGGCTATTTCCACGCCTTCAAATCGGGAACGGAGACTACTCCGATCATGATCGAAATGGCGCGGACCCGGATCTCGGCTCCGGGCTGGGCAACCATCGTTGCTCACAAATTGACGGGACCGAGCGGCGAGTTCGTCGGCGTCGTGTCGCGGGCCATCGCACCGGCGACTTTCGAGAAATATTTCGCCTCGGTGGTGCTGGGAGAAGGCGCGGCGATTTCGATGTATCTGCGCGACGGAACGCTTCTGGCGCGCTATCCGCACATCGAACGAATGATCGGATCCAATGTCCGGAGCAGCCCGATCTATCACTATATCTCGTCGCCTTCGGGTCAGGGGACGATCCGCCTCACCAGCCCGATCGACGGCCAGCAGCGCGTTGCTTCGGCCTATGCGCTGAAAAATTATCCCATCTCCATTGTCGCAAGCATGACGGTTGCGGCAGCCCTTGCCGATTGGCGCGAGCAAACCAGGTTCCTGGTCCTGGTAGCCAGCTTTTCCGTGCTCGTGATCGCGGCGATGCTGTTCCTCTTCGTTCGAAAATTGCTGCAGCAACACCAGACTGAAAAGCAGCGCCTCGATACCGCGATCAACAACATGACCCAGGGGCTATTGCTGTACGACTCATCCGAGCGGCTCGTCGTCTGCAACCAGCGCTATATTTCGATGTATGGACTCTCAAATGATTTCGTGAAGCCTGGCCTTGCCTTTCGCGATCTCGTCGCGCACCGAAAGCAGACCGGCTCCTTCAAGGGCGACGCCGATGCGTTTGTTTCGACCGTTTTGCGGAACGTGGCTCTGGGCAAGATCACCCTCAACATCGTCGAAACCTCGGACGGACGTTTGATCCAGATCGTCAATCAGCCGCTGAAGAACGGTTGGCTGACGACTCACGAGGACATCACCGAGCGCATGCGCGCCGAGGAGCAGATCAGGCATCTTGCGCATTACGACGCGCTGACCGACCTGCCGAACCGCGCGCTGTTCCACGAACGGCTCAAGCAGGAGCTGGCCCAGATCGCCGAAGGCCGGCATCTGGCGGTGCTCTATATCGACATCGACGAATTCAAGAGCGTCAACGATTCGCTCGGACACATGATCGGCGACGAGCTGCTCAAATCGGTGGCCGCGCGCCTCAACGGTTGCGTCGGGGCCGGCGATTTCGTCGCCCGGCTCGGCGGCGACGAGTTCGCCATCGTCCAGACCGCGGTCAAGAATCCGTGCGAAGTCGTCGAGCTCGTGCGGCGGACCTTCGATGCGATCCGCGCGCCCTACGATTGCCTCGGCCACCAGGTGAGTTCGGATGCCAGCATCGGCATCGCGCTGGCGCCGCAGGACGGCACCGATCTCGATCAGATCCTCAAGAACGCGGACATGGCGATGTACGCGGCCAAATCGGCCGGCCGCCGAACCTGGCGCTTCTTCGAGCCGGCGATGGACGCCCATGTCCGCGAACGCCGCATGCTGGAGACCGATCTGCGCAAGGCGATCGGCGAACAGGCGCTGGAGGTCTACTACCAGCCCTGCGTCTCGCTGCAGAACGACACCATCACCGTCTGCGAGGCGCTGGTGCGCTGGCGTCATGGCGAACGCGGCATGATCTCGCCGGCCGAATTCATCCCGATCGCCGAAGAGACCGGGCTGATCAACGAACTCGGCGAATGGGTTCTTGCCACCGCCTGCGCGGAAGCCAGTCACTGGCCCGACGATGTCCGGCTTGCCGTCAACGTTTCGCCGGTTCAATTCCGCAGCGGCACGCTGGCATTGAAGATCGTCGCCGCGCTGGCGGCGAGCGGCCTTGCCGCAAGCCGGCTGGAACTGGAAATCACCGAGGCTGTGCTGATCCGCGACGACGAGGCGGCGCTTCAGATCCTGCACCAGCTTCGCAGCCTCGGCGTGAGAATAGCACTCGACGATTTCGGCACGGGCTATTCCTCGCTCAGCTATCTGCAGCGCTTTCCCTTCGACAAGATCAAGATCGATCGCTGCTTCATCAACGACCTCGCCGAACAGGGCGGATCATCCATCGTTCAGGCCGTGGTGAACATCGCCACGGCACGACAGATGGTGACTACCGCAGAGGGCGTCGAAACGCAACACCAGCAGGAAATCCTGCGTGGGCTGGGTTGCACCGAAATGCAGGGGTATCTGTTCAGCGCGCCGAAGCCGGCCGAAGAGGTTAGAAGAATGCTTTTGGCGCATCACCTAAAGCCAGCGGCCGTAGCCTGACGGCCGCCGCGGACGCCATCGTGGTGCCGCCCCTTAATCCACGCGTTTCCGTCGCCTCCACTTGCTAGCGTCCCTTTGGTTCCGACGTTCGCAAAAGTGCGTGCGGCAAAATCATACGGACGTCGGAAGCGGGACACTATAGCGTTTTCGAGCGAAGTGGATACCGGTTCGCGTGAAGAAAACGCGTCAAAACAAAAGATTAGAGCCTCGGTTCTGATTCAATCAGAACCGA
>Ga0207665_10000453_pt1 | contig 28214 bp, 23 predicted proteins | sample LARL112metaG_FD_184351 | JGI IMG/M metagenome (GOLD analysis project Ga0207665, IMG submission 184351) | Corn, switchgrass and miscanthus rhizosphere microbial communities from Kellogg Biological Station, Michigan, USA - LAR L11-2 metaG... | ecosystem: Host-associated > Plants > Roots >... | reverse complement strand
GCCATCCCGGCGCCGTACGCGACCACGAGCAGCACCCCGAAGGCGGTCCGGCCCAGACCGATGGCGCCCAGCAGCACGATGAGAGCGGATGGGCTCGGCACCAGCCCACCGGCGATACCCATCCCGGCCAGGCTGAGCCGCCGCGGCGGGCCGGATGGGTGCGGCTGCGGGTGGCCGTGGTGGTGATGGCTGTGGCCGTGCGAGTGCCCGTGCCGGTGATCGTGGCCGTGGTCGTGATCGTCATCGTGATCGTGAGCAGGGGGCCGGTGATGGCCGTGAACCCTGGCCCGGCGGCGGAGGACGCCGGCCAGCATGGCGGCCCCCACGGCGGCGACCAGGACTCCGCTGGCGATGCCCAGCCACCCGAGCACGACCTCGCCGGCCAGGCTCGTGGTCGCGGTGAGCAGCAGGCCCAGCACCAGCACGCCGCCGGTGTGGGTGAGCGTCACGATCGCGCCGACGGTGAATGCGTCGCGCGGGCGGCCGCTGCGGCCAGCGATGTACGCCGCCATCACCGTCTTTCCGTGCCCGGGCAGGGCCGCGTGGGCCGCGCCCAGCATGAGCGCGAGAACTACCCCGAGCACCCCGACGAGCGGCGTGAGGCGCCCGCCGACCAGCCCCTCCAGCTTCCGGTCCGCTGCCGCCACCCAGCGGCTCACCGGGTCGCCCCGGTTCAGCTGGATGGCCGCGCCCGCGCCCGGCCCATTACCCGGCTCGGCCCGCAGCCGGGCCGAACGCTGGTCGAGCGGCGAGCCGAGCAGGTCGGCCGGGTAGGACCGCAGCGAGTGGCTGACCGAGCGCGCCGGGACCGGGGGGTGTACCAGATGGACCCCGTGCCCGGCCGCCGTGATCTCCCGCCAGCCGACCCGGTCGGCCTGGTAGCTGTCGACGAGGTCCAGCCTGGCCGGGCTGGTCAGGTGGGCGGCCGCACCGAGCGCGCACGAGGCCTGGCTGGTGCGCAGGCCGGCGCTGCCCGGCCGGTACCCGAATCCGGCCGGGCGTACCGACCACTGGACACGATGGCCGTCCACGCGCAGCGCAACCGCCCGGGCCATGGCGCGGCATACCTGGGTGTTGTACGCCACCGACTCGGCTGCGCTGACCCTGCCGTCGCCGTCGGTGTCCACCGCCGAGCGCGCCTGCAGCGTCGGCAGCTCGGCCAGGTCAACGATCGCGGTGACCGCGATCCGGTCCGGGTACAGATCGAGCCGGACCGCCTGGTTCACCGAGAAGTTACCGAGCGGGTGCGCCCGGGCCGGCCGGGCCGGCAGCGCCAGCACCATGACGATGGCGGCCAGCACGGCCAGCCCGGCGCAGGCGAGTCGCCTCATCACGCGCCGAGCCGGTCCAGGGCCGCCACGGCGGCCGGCGCATCGAGCGGCGAGAAGTGCCGGTTCAGGGCCAGGGCTGCGCGCAGATGGTGGCGTGCGTCGCTGCTGCGGCCGAGCGAGAGCTCGATCATGCCGAGGTGGAACAGGTACCCAGGGTTGCGCGCGCCGAGCGCGTCGGCCTTCCGGGCATAGGAGATCGCCTTGCCGTTGGCGCCGCTCCGGTGCAGCGCCCAGCCGAGCGTGTCGGCTACGTCGGCGAAGTGCCGCCGGGACCACTCGCGCTCGGCCGCGCGGACCGCTGGCCGGACATCACCCTGGGCCAGCGCGAGCTGCGCGGCGCCCAGGTCGTCGGTGCCGCCGTTCGCCCGGAACAGCCGCAGCGCCGCGGCGGCCAGCGCGAGCTGCTGGCCAGCACGCGCCGGATGGCCAGTGGCGCGGAGCAGATTCGCAAACTCCATCAGGTACCCGGGCGATGGGTAACGCGCGGTGAGTTCCGCGTATCCGGCCAGTGCGGTTCGGGTCTGCCCACGGGCGGCGGCGACCCGGCCCTGCCCCGCGAGCAGCGGAAGGTAACCCGGATCGGCAGCCTGCCCGGCCGCGTACTGTGTCGCGGCCGCATCGAGCCGTCCGGCGCGCCAGGCGAGCTCACCGAGCTGGTAGCGGCAGAACGCGATGTCCGCCGGGTCGACCGCGTCGCCGAGCGCCCGCCGCATGAGGGCGGCCGCGGCGCCCAGCCGACCGTGCTGTTCGAGGTCGTACGAGGCGCGGGCGTAGGCGGCGAGGCCCGGGCGGAGGTCGAGCATGTGCTGGACCGCCTCGGTTGCTGCCGGGGCGTTGCCCAGCTGGGTCAGTGCGTCGGCGAGGACACCGTACGCATCAGCCGAGTACGGGTCGGCCCGAAGGGCGCGGTGGGCCAGATGCCGCGCGGTGGCGAACTTGTGGCGGGCGTTGGCGAGCGCCCCGAGTCCGGTCAGGGCGGCCGGATTGCCCGTGGGCCGCAGTTTGAGTGAGTGGCGCAGTGCCCCGCCGGCCTTTGGGTAATACGCAGGATCGGCGGTTACCCGGGCGCGCTCGATGTATGCGGAGCCGAGCGCAGCCCACGTCACGTAGTCCCCGGGGACCGCGCGGAGGTGCTCTTGCGCGCGGGCGATGCCCTCGGAGAGCTGGCCGGCGGGGGCTTGCCCGGCGCGCGCGCGAGTGCCCGGCGCCTGGGCGGCGCTAGCGTTCGGTGATGCGCCGTGGCGCAGCCCGAACACTGCGCTCACGCCGGCGACCAGGATGACTGCCAGTCCGACGATCAGAATCCGGTGTCGCATCGTGGGTTACCTCCCTCGGTGGCCAGCCGGGGGGCACGGGCGCGGTAGCCGGCGTGCCCCCCGGGGTCGTGCGGATCAGTGCTGGGCCGTCGGCTCGCCCGAGCCGCTGGCTGCCGAAGGTGGCGGCGGGTTTTGCGCCGCTGGCCTGGCCACGGCCGCCGGCTGGCGCCGGCGCTTCACCACGCCGACGATCAGCAGGGCCGCGAGGACGCCGGCGACCGCTCCCGCGGTGGCGGTGACGGCCGTGTTGGCGGTGTCCCCGGAGGAGTACGCGGCCTGCGCGGTGCGGACGCTCTGCTCAGCCGGCGGGGTCGAACCCGGCTGCGAGGGGGCGACAGCGGACGATTGGGCGGTGCTGCCAGTGCCCCCGCCCTGGTTCACCGCACCCTCGTTGGGCAGGGCGACGTACGGGAACGATGTGCCGAATGCGTGATCGTTCGCATTGACGCGGTCACCGGCGGCCAGCGCGCCGACCAGCTTGCCGGTCTGCGCCGCGCCCTCTAGCGCCTGCAGCTCGATGTCGACCACGTCGTCGGTGAGCCGGCGGCCGTTCGGGAAGCCCTGCACGTCACCGCCGAGCACGCCGAGCCGGCTGGGCTTGGCGGCCGGCTTTACCGACAGGTTGAGCCGGAGCATCTCCGACGGGCGGAAGGCACCCGGCTTGACGTCGGCGTTGTTGAGCTGGGAGTTGAGGTTCGCCTTGATCGGGCCACCGGCCTTGGTGGTGATGCCGGTCAGGAAGATCTCGGCCAGGTCGTTGCGCGGGGTGGGCGGCGCCTTGATGCCGTAGATGCTCTGGATCAGCTTGGGCACCTCGGGGTCCTTGACCCGGGCGACGAGCGGGGCGACCGAGGCGTCCTTTTCGGGTGGAAGAGCGTTGAAGGCGTCCTTCAGGCTGGCCGGACTGACGACCTCGTTGACCAGCGGGTTGCCGAGGCGGGAGACCTGGACCCATCGTGTGCTGGAGGTGGCCGTCTGGCCGGTGATGCGTACCCTCGGCCGCTCGGCGGTGGACCAGGTGCCGATGACGGGGTTGCGGGTGGCGTCACCGTGCAGCGTCACGTCCTTGAACGGCACCTGGATCGCGATCGTGTTCACGTTGTAGCCGGCCAGCGTGTCCTGCCCGACCTCCTTCAGGTTTCCGCCGTAGAGCAGGTCGAAGACGCGCAGATCGAGAAAGAACGGATCGTCGGCCTGGCCGGCGAAGATCTTCCAGCCGCCCGGCAGCGGGGTGACGGCCTGGTTGCGCAGCTTCGCGTAATCCGGCATGGATGCCGGTCCGACGCGAGACGGGGCGACCGGGGCGTTGGCCACGCGGGTGCGGAACGGTTCGCCGTTGAAAGACGACTGCAGCGTGTAGGTCTGGCGGAACAGCAGGTTCTGGTCCGCGATCGAGGTGACCGGGCCGTTGTTGTACAGGAAGGTGCTGCCGCCGCGCTTGTCGATGTTGTGGAACTTCCAGCGGAACACGGCGTCCGGCTTGGCGTCCCCGTTGTTGTCGACGTTGATGTTGTAGACCGCGTCCGTCGCGAATGGATAGAAGTTCGGTCCGCCGTTCGGTTCCTCAAACGGGATGAAGTTCGCCACGAATGTGACGTAGCCCGGGCGGTCCGGGCTGCGGAAGGCATAGACGTCGGTGTTGTCGACCGCGGGGTCGGCCGCGATGAGCGGGGCCTCGCGGTGGCTGGACGCACTTGCACCGCTGGGTCCCAGGAGTGCGGCCCCGGTGGCCAGGGCCAGCCCGAGCGCGGCGAGCGCCGCGCTCGTGCGGCGTACTCTCGTGGTGCGCATGTGTTTTCCCTCCCTCGGTGGGACTGTGCTCGCCTGGGTTCGGGCTTGCTGGAGCGGTGGATGGGCGGCTGTGAGATTCCGCTCACTGACCCATCCGCGGCGCAGTTTGGTTCGAACACGCCAACCTGTGACGACGGCGCCTGTGATAGCGGCGCTCAAGTCAACATCGCGAAGGGCGTTGCAGCATGGCGGGCAGTCCGGCGGCGAAAAACTGTCCTGCCGGGACAGGGCCGGCGGGGTAGTTCCGCCATCGCAGGCGTTAGCTTGCCGCCCGGCAGTGTGCCTACGATGCTCCAACCTGATCCACACAGCGGTGGACATGGGGTGGGGCAGAGTGACCGCAGTCGCGTCAGCGCCGCAGGTGAACGGCGACCTGCTGGCCGCGCTCCGCGGGCAGCTGACCAACATGCGGGCGCTGCTGGTGCTGTCCATCCTGATGACCGAGAGCTCCGATGAGGAGCAGATCCTCCGGCTGGCCACCTCGGCCGCCGCCACGCTGGGGTCCTGGCGGGTCGCCGGGTTCGTGATCGGCGGCGCCTGGTGGACCGGGGCCAAGGCCACCGGCCCGGTCGACCCGGGTCTGGCCGCCCAGCTCCGCGGCCTGCCCGAGACCGGCGGCCCGGTCAGCGCGCTGGACGCCGCCTGGGCCTGGGCGTACCCGCTGCGCAGCATCGGCGGGCCGCTCGGCCACCTGGTCGTCCGGGCCGGGCAGGAACCCAGCAAGGACGAGCAGTTCCTGGCCCAGGTGCTGGCCCAGCAGACCGGGGTCGCGGTGTCCAACGCGCAGCTGCACGCGCGGGAGCGGGACACCGCGCAGGAGCTGGCCCAGACCAACGGGACACTGGAAGAGACCGTGGCCACGCTGCGCCACGGCATGCAGATCCACGAACGGCTCACCGGGGTGGCGGCGGCCGGGGAGGGCGCGGCCGGGATCGCCGCGGCCCTGCACGACCTGACCGGCCTGCCGGTCGCGGTGGAGGACCGGTACGGGAACCTGTCCGCGTGGGCCGGCCCGGGCCGGCCTGCCAGCTACCGCAAGCCGCAGGCCTACGACCAGGAACGGCTGCTGCGCCGGCTGATGACCGCGGGCCGGTCGGTCCGCGACGGCGACCGGGTGGTCGCGCTGGCCTCACCGCGGCCCGGGGTGCTCGGGCTGATCACCCTGGTCGACCCGGAGCACCGCGCGGCCACCACCGACCTGATGGCCCTGGAGCACGGCGCCACCGTGCTGGCCGTGGAGCTGGCCCGGCTGCGCGGGCTGGCCGACACCGAGCTGCGGGTCCGCCGCGAGCTGGTGCACGACCTGCTGACCGGGACCGACGACGAGAGCGCCTATCTGCGCGCCGAGGCGCTGGGCTACGACCTGGGCCTGCCGCACCAGGTGGCGGTGGTCGAGGTGGCCGAGGCTTCCCTGGCGCACGAGGACGTGCTGCACGCCGCCCGCCGGGCGCTGCGCCGCCAGCAGCTGCCCGCGCTGCTGGGCACGATGGCGGGCACCGTGGTGATCGTCGCCCCGGACGACGGCGCGGACTGGGAGTCGCTGCGCCTGGCCATCGTGGCCGAACTCGGCGGCGGCCGCTGCCGGGTCGGCGTGGGGGACGCCTGCACCCAGCCGTCCCAGCTGGCCCGGTCGCTGCGCGAGGCCCGGCTGGCGCTGCGCCTGCAGAAGGCGTCCACCGCCGCCGAGCGCACGTCGCTGTTCGCCGACCTGGATGTGCTGCGGATGCTGGCGTCCGTGGCTGACCTGGGCGACGTCGAGGAGTTCGCCCGCAAGTGGCTGGGCACGCTGGCCGCCTATGACGAGCGCAAGCACACCGAGCTGGTCAAGACGCTCACCCAGTACCTGCAGCACGGCGGCGGGTACGAGGCGACCTCCCGGGCGCTGTCCGTGCACCGCAGCACGCTGAAGTACCGGCTGCAGCGGATCCGCGAGCTGACCGGCTTCGACCTGGGCGACCCGGAGACGCACTTCAACCTGCAGCTGGCCACCCGCGCCTGGCTCACCCTCCAGGCCATCCGCGACTGACCGGGCACCCTCCCATCCTTCCGCGACTGACCGGGCACCCTCCAGGCCCTCCGCGACTGACCAGGCACCCCCCACCCCTCCGCAACCCGAGCCAGCTCTCCCCACCCCGCCGTCACTATCGTGATCATGACTTAGGGACTAAAAGATTCGACCCCAAGTCATGATCACGATAGGTGCGGGTGGCGGGCGCGGGAGGCGGGCCCGGGGGGCGGGCCCGGGGGGCGGGCCCGGGGGGCGGGCCCGGGGGCGGGCGCGGGGGGCGGGTGCGGGGGGGCGGGCGCGTGCAGCGGGGGCTGCGGGTTGGGCCCGCCAGGACGAGGCCGGGGCGGGAGGGCCGGCCGTAGGGTCCGGGCCATGGACGTCCCGGATGACCTGGAGCTCTTCGCGCAGATGTGTTTCCTGCGGCATTTCGAGGAGCGCACCGACGCGCTGTACCGGCAGGGCCTGATCCACGGCCCGGTGCACCTGGGGCTCGGCCAGGAGGCGGTCGCGGTCGGTGCCGCGTCCGTGCTCCGGCCCGGCGACTACTCGCTCGGCACGTACCGGGGCCACGCGCACGCGCTGGCCCGCGGCGCGCCGCCGGACGCGGTGCTGGCTGAGCTGCTCGGCCGGGCCGGCGGTATCTGCGGCGGCAAGGGCGGCTCGATGCACATCACCAGCGTCGAGCACGGCTACTACGGGTCCTACGCGATCGTCGGCGCGCACCTGCCGATCGCCGCCGGGCTGGCCTGGGCGGCCAAGATCAAGCGGACCGGCCAGGTCACCGTGTGTTTCTTCGGCGATGGGACGACCAACATCGGCGCGTTCCACGAGGCGGTGAACCTGGCCGCGGTGTGGCGGCTGCCCGTGGTCTTCGTCTGCGAGAACAACTGGTACATGGAGTACACGCCGATCGGCGAGGTCATCCCGGTCGAGCTGCCCGCCGCCGACCGAGCCGCAGCGTACGGCCTGGACCGGATCGTGGTGGACGGCAACGACGTGGCCGCGGTCCGCCAGGTGGTCGGCGCGGCGGTGCGGATGGCCCGCGATGGGCAGGGTCCCAGCCTGGTCGAGGCGCAGACCTACCGGCTGAAGGGCCACTCGGCCGCGGACTCGGCCGGGTACCGCCCGGCCGAGGAGGTGGCCCAGTGGCGGAAGCGGGACCCGCTGCTGCGCACCCGGGCCGTGCTCACCCAGGCCGGCACCGACCCGGCCAAGCTCGACGAGATCGACGCGAGGACCAAGTCCGACCTGGCCGGCCTGGCCCGCGAGGTACTCGCCCGGCCGGCCCCGGACCCGGCCGGGGCGTGGACCGATGTATGGAGCGATGGGAGCTGGCAATGGCGCAGCTGAGCTACCGGCAGGCGGTGGCCGCCGCGCTGGCCCAGGAGATGGCCCGCGATGAGCGGGTCGTGCTGCTCGGTGAGGACGTGGCCTCCGGCGGGGTGTTCAAGACGACCGGCGGGCTGCGCGAGCGGTTCGGGGCCGACCGGGTGTGGAACACACCCATCTCCGAGCAGGCCATCGCCGGGGCGGCGATGGGCGCGGCCATGGCCGGGCTGCGCCCGGTGGCCGAGATCATGTTCGCCGACTTCTACGCGACCTGCTGGGACCAGGTGGCCAACGAGATCGCCAAGGTCCGGTACATGACCGGTGGCCAGGTCAGCATGCCGCTCGTGCTGCGCGGTGCGAACGGCTCGGGCGGGCTCGGTTTCGGCAGCCAGCACGGCCAGTCCATCGAGAACTGGGCGATGACCGTGCCCGGGCTCAAGATCGTCTCACCGTCCGGGCCGGCCGAGGCGTTCGGCCTGCTGGCCGGGGCGATCCGGGACGACGACCCGGTGCTGGTGTTCGAGCACAAGGCGCTGTACGGGCGCAAGGAGGAGATCCCCGACGGCGAGCATGTGCTGCCGCTGGGCCAGGCGGCCGTGCTGCGTACGGGCACCGACCTCACCCTGGCTGGGCTGTCCATCACCGTGGGCATCTGCCAGGCGGCCGCGGGTCAGCTGGCCGAGCAGGGCGTCCAGGCGGAAGTTCTTGATTTGCGGACCCTCATACCGCTGGACGCGGCGGCGGTGCTCGCGTCGGTGCGCCGCACCGGGCGGCTGGTCGTGGTCGAGGAGAACCCGGGCCAGCTCGGCTGGGGCGCGGCGGTGGCGGCGATCGCGGCCGAGGAGGCGTTCGACGACCTGGCCGCGCCGGTGACCCGGGTCAGCGGGGGCAACGTGCCGCTGCCGGTGGCCGCGGCACTGGAAGCCGAGGTGGACGTGACCGCCGACCGGGTGGTCGCGGCCTGCCAGCGGGTGCTCGCGCCCCGGCAGCCGAGCGGGGCGCGGTGACCACCCCCTCGTCCCGCAGGGCCCGCTCCCGGCGGCCGGTTGGTCCGGGCAGGTCATGGCCGGCCTGGCCGGCCCGGACCCACAGTGAACCGTGAGTCCCCGGCTACGTCAGTTAACCCGTCAGCAGGAAAGGGCATGATCATGGAGATTCGCGGCGAAGAAGTACTGCTTCCTGTCTCGGCCGTGTCGGCCTTTCCCCGGCCACATTGGCTGCAGGGCCGCGTGCTCGGCTCGCTGAGCGAGCCGGTCTACCGCAGCCACAACCTGCGTATTTCGTACGAGGACGCCTGCAAGATCTGCGCGCATGAGCAGGAGATCGCCGGGCTGGACATCCTGTGCGATGGCGCGCAGTACTACGAGTGGGAGGCGCCCGGCTTCCAGCTGGAGCCGATCTTCCACTTCATCCCGGAGAACCTGGGCGGCTTCAAGCCGTACGGGCCGCCCGGCGAGGGCGCCAAGTACCGGCCGTTCTACCAGGCGGTGGTCGCGGGCAAGATCACCTGGGAGCGGCCGATCTTCGAGAGCGTGGTCATGACCATGCAGAACGCCACCGACAAGCCGTTCAAGGTGGCGTTCCTCGGCCCGGCCCAGCAGAGCGTGATCGTCAAGGACGAGCACTACGGCGACCAGATCGCGGTAGCCCGGGATCTGGCCATCGCGATGAACAAGGAACTCAAGTACCTGACCAGCATCGGCCTGGAGGCGGTGCAGCTGATCGACGTGCTGCCGCCGTACACCACGGACATGTGGCAGATCGAGATGCAGAACATCATGTTCGACGGGGTGGACGCGATCAAGTTCTGGCACGTCTGCTACGGCAGCGTGGACGGCCAGCGGGACATCTTCGACAATCACGCCACGTCGATGATGCCGCTGTTCAAGGAGTCCCCGGCCGACGTGATCCACCTGGAGTTCACCAACAAGGGGTTCGACGAGCTGGAAGCGTTCCGCGACTTCCCGACCGACAAGGTGCTCGGCGTCGGCGTGGTGGACGCGAAGAACCTGCAGGTGGAGACCACCGAGCAGATCGAGGAGCGGATCCGCCGTGGGCTCGAGGTGGTCCCGGCGGACCGGCTGCTGGTCGCGCCGGACTGCGGTCTCGGCTACTTCAGCCGGACCACGGCCTACGCCAAGCTGCGCAACATGGGCCAGGCCGCCGCGAACGTGCGCGCCTCGCTCTGACCGGCTCGTGCGGCCCGGCGCCTGCCGAGGTGCCGGGAGCGCCGGGCCCGCACGCCCTATTCCGCCGAGGAGGCTGGACATGACCGCTGATGCACAGCAACTGGACATGACCGCTGATGCACAGCAAGAGGTGCTGGGCCTGCAGCTAAGCGTCGGGGATCACATCTGCGGCTTCTACCGCAGGCCGTCGGAACGCGACGACATCCTGATCCCGTTCCTGGTCGAGGGGCTCCAGGCGGGCGACAAGTGCACCTGCGTGGTGGACAGCTGCACCCCGGACGACGTGCTGGCCAGCATGTCCGAGCACATCGAGGTGGACCCGTACGTGTCGGTCCGCCAGCTGGAGGTGCTCGACTCCTACGGCACCTACCTGGCCGACGGCGGCTTCCTGCCCGAGCGCATGCTGCGGTTCTGGGAGGCCAAGGCGCGGCAGAGCCTGGGTGACGCGGGGCCGCCGCCGGAGGGCACCGGGCTGGCCCGCAACATCGGCGACATGAGCTGGGCCCACCGCAGCGCGGACGCGGTCGCCGAGCTGATCGGCTACGAGTCCGAGCTGAACCGCATCATGTCCAACTTCCCGCAGGTCAACCTCTGCCTGTACGACCTGACCCGGTGCTCCGGGGACCTGATCATGGACGTGCTCAAGACGCATCCCAAGGCGCTGCTCGGCGGCATGGTCATCGACAACCCGTACTACCTGGAGCCCGACGAGTTCCTGGCCGCCCGGGCCGGCTGAGCCCCGCTGACCCGGGCCCGGCTGACCCCCGGGCACCCGGGCCCGGGTCAGCGGCCGTACGCGTGCCAGTGCCCGGCGAACAGGGCTTCCTCGCTGATCACCTTGGCCGCGATGGGCCGGGACACCCAGGTCAGGTTGACGAAGTGCCGGGCGTTCACGTTCTCGGTGGTGATGTTGCCACCCCAGCTGCCGCAGCTGAGGCTGAGCGTGAACGGCAGCCCGTTGCGCGGGCTGCCCGCGCCCTCGTTGAGGTTCTGGTTGACCAGCACCCGCGCGGTGCGGGTGGTCATCGCCAGCTGCTCGACGTTCTGGTCCGAGCTGGTGTGCAGGCCGCAGGTGTGGCCGAGGCCCTGGTAGGCGGTGATCGAGTTGACCACGTCCGCGGCGGCGGTGATGTCGCCCTGGTACCGGTACAGCGCCAGCACGACCGACAGCTTCTCCCCGCTGAACGGATGGTCCGGCCCGCTGCCGTCCTCCTTCACCAGCAGCATCGGGCAGTCCTCGGCGACGGCGAACCCGGCCAGCCCGGCGATGTGCGACGCGGACTTGGCGACCACCTTGATCGACGGCACCGGGCCGCCGTCCGGCCACATCACCGCGCGCAGCGCGTCCTTCTGCGGCTGGTCACACAGGTGCGCGCCGCTGCCGGTCAGCCGCTGGACCAGCTCGTCGTAGACGTCCGCGTGCGCGACCACGGAGTTGTCGGCCAGGCAGCTGGTGGCGTAGTCGAACGTCTTCGCGGCCACGATGGCCGCCGCAGCGTCGGCCACGTCGGCGGTCTCGTCGACCACGTGCACCGCGTTGCCGACGCCCACCCCGTAGGCCGGGGTACCCGAGCTGTACGCGGCGCGCACCATGCCCGCGCCACCGGTGGCCACCACCAGGTCGGCCTGGCGCATCAGTTCCTGGGTCTTGGCCAGCGATGGGGCGGGTAGTGACTGCACCAGGTCCTCGGGCGCGCCGACCTGCCGGCAGGCGGCCCGCATGTAGCCGACCACCGCCTCGGTGGTCTGCTGGGTGCGCGGGTGCGGGGCGCAGATGATCGCGTTGCGGCCCTTCAGCGCGAACAGCGCCTTGACCGGCGGGGTCGCGTCCGGCCCGGTGGTCGGGATGAGCGCGGCGACCACGCCGACCGGCTTGGCGATCTTCACCAGCCCGGCCGCCGGGTCCTCCTCGACCACGCCGACCGTGCGCAGCCCGGTCATGTCGGCCAGCACGCCGGTCACCCGCTTGTTGATCTTGGCGACCTTGTCGGCGTAGTTGCCGAACCCGCCCTCGTCCACGGCCTGCCGGGCCAGTGCCTCGGCGTGGTCCTTGCGCACCACGGCCCACGCCACCGCGGTGACCAGCTCGTCCACCTGCTCCTGGGAGTAACCCTCGATGGCCCGGGCCGCGTCGCGGGCCCGCGCCGTGACCGCGGTGATCTCGTCGCGCACGGCGGCATCCGGCTGCTGCTTACCCTCACTCATGCCGTTAGCGTGACCGTTCCCGGGGCCGATTCCACTGATCTGGCGGGTCGAGCCTGGGCCGCTTCTTTGTCCCGGCAAGACCTGACCGCCGCCCGGGAGCTGCCCGCATGCTCGTTCTTAGGACGCGAGACGCGTCCTGAGCGGCGTGAGCCGCCTCTGGCAGGCATCCCTGCGGCGGGCCACAGAAGGCGAGGGCGCCAGGTGACACGGCTCTTGGTAATCGGTGGCGGCGCCGCAGGGATGTCCGCCGCTTCCGCCGCGCGCCGGGTCGCGCCCCGGCTCAGCGTGGTGGTCTGCGAGGCCGGCGGGTTCGCCGCGTACGGCATGTGCGGGATCCCGTACTTCCTCGGCGGCGTCGTGGCCAGGCCCGAGGACCTGCTCGCCTACCCGCCCAGCGAGTTCCGCGACCAGCGCGGCATCGACCTGCGGCTGCACACCCGGGTCAGCGCGATCGACCCCGCCGCGCACCAGGTGCACATCACCGGCGAGGGCGGCGGCGGCCCGCTCAGCTACGACTCGCTGGTCGTGGCCAGCGGGGCCGGGCCGGTCCGGCCACCGGTCCCGGGCCTGGACGGACCCCGGGTGTTCACGATCCGGTCACTGGATGAGGCGATCGGGCTGCGCCGCCTGCTGGACGGCGGAACCGTCCGGCGGGCCATCGTGGTCGGCGCCGGCTACATCGGCCTGGAGGCTGCCGAGGCGCTGGCCAGGGCGGGCGCCGAGGTCGTGGTGCTGGAGGCGCTGCCGCGGGTGCTCGGCAACGTGGACGAGCCGATCGCCGCGGTGGTCCAGGCCGAGCTGGAGCGGCACACCCGGGTCCGGCTGGGCACCCAGCTGGACGAGGTGCGGGACGGCGGCCAGGGGCTGACCGCGGTGGCCGGCGGCGAGGAAATCCGCACCGACCTGGTGGTGGTCGCGACCGGGGTGCGCCCCACCACCGAGCTGCTGATCCAGGCCGGCGCGGAGCACCTGCCGGACCGGTCGGTGCTGGTCGACGCGCAGCTGCGCACGTCCCTGCCGGACGTGTTCGCGGCCGGTGACTGCGTGGCGCTGGAGCACCTGGTGCTCGGCCGGCCGGCCTGGGTACCGCTCGGGCCCGCCGCCAACAAGACCGGCCGGGTGGCGGGCACGGTCGCGGCCGGCGGTTCCGCGTCGTTCGGCGGGGTCGTGGGTACGGCCGTGGTCAAGGTCTTCGATCTGGAAGTGGCGCGCACCGGGCTGACCGTGGCCGAGGCGGAAGCGGCCGGGCTGGCCGCCGAGGCCACCGACGTGGTCTCCCGGTCCCGGGCCAAGTACTACCCGGGTACTCAGCCGCTGCACGTCCGGCTGGTGTACGCCCCGGACGGGCGGCTGCTCGGCGGCCAGCTGGCGGGCCGGGAGGGCGCGGCCAAGCGCATCGACGTGCTGGCCACCGCGCTGCACGCCGGGCTTGGTGTGGCCGACATCGCCGGGCTCGACCTGAGCTACGCCCCGCCGTTCGCGCCGGTGTACGACCCCGTGCTGACCGCCGCGATCAGGGCCACCAGCCGCCTGGCCAGCCAGTCCCCGAGCCCAGTCGGAGGGTCATGATGAGCTTGCAGCCGCCGCGGGACAAGCGGGCCAGCCTCGCTGACGCGGTTTCCCTGGTCGGCGACGACGCGACGGTCGCGCTCGGCGGCGGGCTGTCCGCCCGGCTGCCGATGGCGATGGTGCGCGAACTGGTCCGGCAGGGCCGGCGCGGCCTGCACCTGGTCGGCTCGGCGCACAGCATCGACGTGGACCTGCTGGTGGCGGTGGGCGCGGTGCGCCGGTGCGAGGAAAGTTACGTCGGCTTCGAGCAGGATCTCGGCCTGGCCCCGGCGTACCGCCGGGCGGCCGAGGAAGGCACCATCGAGGTCGCGGAGAGCTGCTGCGCCACGATCCTGGCCCAGCTGCGGGCGGCGGAGATGGGCCTGCCGTTCCTGCCGGTGCGCGGAGTGCGCGGCTCGGACATCGGCCGGCTGCACCCCGAGTACGCGGAGATCACCTGCCCGTTCACCGGGGAGCGGCTGGTCGCGGTGCCGGCGCTGCGGCCGGCCGTGGCCCTGCTGCACGCGCCCGCCGGGGACCGGTACGGCAACCTGCACCTGGACCAGCCGTACGTGCTGGACGAGCGGTTCGCCGCCGCGTCCCAGCTGGTCATCGCGACCGTGGACGAGCTGGTGGCCACGGACGAGGTAGTGGCCATGGGCGTGACGATCCCCGGGCACCTGGTGGCCGCGGTGGTGACGGCGCCGTTCGGGGCGCACCCCACCTCCTGCTACCCGCGGTACGCCTACGACCGCGATCACCTGCGGGAGTACGTGTCCGCGGCCCAGTCCGGGCCGGACGGCCTGGAGAAGTACCTGGCCACCTACGTCAACGGCAGCGAGGAGAGCTACCAGGCGGCGGTCGGCGCCAGCCGGCTGGCCGCGCTGACCACCTGGTCCCAGTCCACCGCCGCGTGGCAGGAGCTGTTCCGGTGAGGCGGCGGGACGCGCCTTGGCTGCGGCGGCTGGAGGTGCCCCGGTGAGCTGGACGATCGATGAATGGTTCGTGGTCGCGCTGGCCCGGACCATCCGGCCGCGGGAGACCGTGTTCCACGGCTTCGGCAGCCCGTGCGCGCAGGTGGCGATGCACGTGGCCCGGCGCACCCACGCTCCGGAGATGCTCCTGGTCGAGGGCGCGATGTACGCGGTCAACCCAGAGCCCCCGTTCATCCCGCCGACCAGCAACGATGCCAGCCTCAGCCGGGGCGCGGCGTACAGCATGCGGTTCGAGGAGTTCTTCGACGCGGCGATCCGCGGCGACGTGGACCGGATGTTCCTGTCCGGCGGGCAGATCGACGGGTTCGGCAACACCAACGTGACCGCGATCGGCCCGGCCGGGCGGCCAAAGGTGAAGCTGGGCGGGGGCGGCGGCGGCTGCAACCTGTCCGCGACCATCGGCCACCTCACGGTGTGGACGACCCGGCACCGGTCCGGCCGCACCCTGGTCGGGGCGTGCGACTTCGTCACCGACCTAGGGCACCGGACGCCGCGGGGCAGCCGGGCCGAGCTGGGCTTCACCGGCGGCGGGCCGCAGTGGCTGGTCACCGAGCTGGGCGTGTTCGACTTCCCGGCCGAGACGGCCCGGCTGGTGCAGATCTTCCCGGACGTCAGCGTGGCCGAGGTCCGGGCGGCCACTGGGTTCCCGCTGCAGGTGGCGGGCGACCTGCGGGTGCTCTCCCCGCCGTCCACCGCGGAGCTGGCCGCGGTCCGCTCGGTGGACCCGCTCGGTGTGCGCCGGTCAGAGTTCTCCCCGCGCGAGCTGCAGCGGGAATTCGAGCACCAGCACGGACCGGGCTGCGCATGCTGACCGGCCAGATCCCGGCGGCGGGCGTCCCGGAGCCCGGTGGCCCGGAGCCCAGTGGCCCGGAGCCCAGTGGCCCGGAGCCCGGTGGCCCGGAGCCCGGTGGCCCGGACGCCGGGCTGGCGGCCGTGTTCGAGCCGCGCCGGGTGGCCCTGGTCGGCGCGTCGGACCGGCCCGGCTCGGTGGGCCGGCTGCTGTGGGACAACCTGGCTGACTTCCCCGGCGAGGTGATCCCGGTCGGGCCGGCCGCCACGGTGGGCGGCCACACCGCCTACCCCGGCCTGGACCAGGTGCCCGGCCCGGTGGACCTGGCCGTCATCGCCACCCCGGCCGCCACCGTGCCCGGCATCATGCGCGCCGCCGCCGGGAGCGGGGTCCGGGCCGCGGTCGTGCTCAGCGCGGGCTTCGCGGAGACCGGCGACCACGGGGCCGAACTGCAGCAGGCAGCCGTGGCCGCGGCCCGGGCGGGCGGGGTGCGGCTGGTCGGGCCCAACTGCTTCGGCGTGCAGAACGCCGACCTCCCGCTCAACGCCTCCATCGCGGCTGGCACCCCGCGGGGCGGCGGCGGGGTCGCGGTCGTCACCCAGTCCGGGTCCTACGGGATGGCGGTGCACGCGCTGGGCCAGGACGAGGGGCTGCGCGTCGGCAAGGTGTTCGCGGCCGGCAACAAGGCCGACATCACCGACGCGGAACTGCTCGCCTACCTGCGGCAGGACCCGGGCACCCGGGTGATCTGCCTGCTGCTGGAATCGATCACCGACGCGCGGCGGTTCTTCGCCGAGGCGTGCCAGACCACCCGGGCCAAGCCGGTCATCGCGGTCATCGGCGGGCGCACCAGCGCCGGGCAGCGGGCCGCGGTGTCGCACACGGCCGCGCTGGCCACCGACGACTCGGTGCGCGACGCCGCGCTGCGCCAGGCCGGCGTGGTCCGGGTGCGCACCGGGCTGCAAGCCCTGGACGCGGCCCGCGCGCTGTCCGGCCAGCCCATCCCGCAGGGGCCGCGGGTGGCGGTGGTGACCAACTCCGGCGGCACCGGCGTGGAACTGACCGACCTGCTGGCCGACGAGGGCCTGACCGTGCCGGAGCTGAGCGCCCCGCTGCAGGCCCGGCTGCGCGAGCTGCTGCCGGACTACGGCAGCGCGCGCAATCCGGTGGACATGACGCCGGCCTGGAAGCTGTTCAGCACGGTGTACCCGGCCGCGATCGACCTGCTGGCCCGGTCGGGCGAGGTCGACGTGGTTATCCCGGTGCTGTTGCAGCGGTCGGCCTCGGCGGAAGTAGCTACGGCAGTACGGGATGCAGTACTGCGGCTGCGTGCGGATTCGGTGCCAGTGCCGGTCTACGTGTGCTGGGTCGCGCCGCGGGATGCCGATCAGCACGCGGACGTGCTGCGCCATGCGGGCGTTCCCTGTTTCGCCTGGCCCGAGCGGACGGCCCGGGCAGCTGGGGTGGCGGTGCGGTGCGGCCAGCGGATGACCAACCGGGCGGGCGCCGGGACGCCGGGGACTTCGCGCGCACCTGAACGGTTTGCGCGAACCCCCGGAACGCCCCGGCGCGCGGTCGAGCGGGCTTTGGCGGCTAGGACCGAGAGTGGGCTGCTCGATTCGGAGGCTGCGCGGTCGTTGCTGGTGGAGGCCGGGATTCCGGTGATCCGGACGGTGCGGTGCTGCAGTGCGGATACGGCGGCGGTCGCGGCGGAGCGGCTGGGGTATCCGGCTGTGGTCAAAGTGGATCACCCGGAACTGACGCACAAGAGTGACGCGGGTGGGGTGCGGCTGAACCTCACGTCGGCGGCTGATGTGGTCGAGGCGGCCATCGAGATGTTCGGGCTGGCGCACGAGGCGGCGGTGCTGGTGCAGCATCAGCATGAGGGCGTGGAGCTGATGGTGGGCGGGGTGCGGGACCCGGAGTTCGGGCCCGTGGTGCTGGCTGGGATCGGTGGCGTGCTGGTGGAGGCCCGCCGTGACGTCCAGCTCGGGGTCGCGCCGGTCGACGAGGCCCAGGCGCTGGGCATGCTGCGGTCGCTGCGCGGGGCGGCGATCCTCGGCGGGGGGCGGGGCGTCCCAGCGGTGGACCTGCGGGCGGTAGCGGATGTCGTGGTGCGGGTCGGGGAGCTGATGGCGGACAACCCGGAGCTGGCCGAGCTGGACCTGAACCCGGTGCTGGCCGATGAGACCGGATGCGTGGCGGTGGACTGGCGGATCCAGGCCGGCTGAGCCGGGCGGGAACCACTGCGGGGCGAGACTCGTCAGCGCTGGGCCGGCGGGAGGCCGAACCGGCCGAGCAGGCCGGGGTCGGCGAACACCACGATCCGGGCGATGCCAGCAGGGGTCACGGTGAGCACGACGATCCCGTACGCCCGGTAATCGCCGTCGGCGCCGCGGAAGTAGGCAGCCGCCGCTGGCTGCCCGTTGGCGGCGGCCGGCACCATCCGCCAGTCACCGGGTGAGCCCAGGCCCGCGACGGCCCCGGCGATGGCTTCCCGGCCGGCGAACCAGGTAGCCGAGGGCGGCAGTTCGAGCGTGGCGTCCCGGCGCAGCAGCCGTTCCAGCGCGACTGCGTCGGAGGTCTCGAACGCCCTGATGTACTGGTCGAGCAGGGCCCGCGCCTCCGGCTCGGCGGGCTCGGTGACCTGGTCGCCGGCGGGCGCCACCTCGTGCAGCCGGGCCCGGGCGCGCTGCAGCGCGCTCTTGACCGCCGCCGTGCTCGTGCCGAGCATCCGGGCCACGTCGGCGGCCGGGAAGGCCAGCACGTCCCGCAGGATCAGCACTGCCCGCTGCCGCGGCGGCAGGTACTGGAAGCTGGCGATGAGCGCCAGCCGCAGGCTCTCCCGGGACACGGCGACCGCCGCCGGATCCTCGGCTGCCGGGGTCACCAGTGCGTCGGGGATCGGCTGCAGCCACGCGACATCAGGCTGGGCGGCGGGCGGCGGGTCGCTGTGCGAGCCCGGGCCGCCGAGGCCCGAGGGCAGCGGGCGCCGGGCCCGGTGGTGCAGCGCGGTCAGGCAGGCGTTGCTGGCGATCTGGTACAGCCAGGTGCGCAGCGAGGACCGGCCCTCGAAGCCGTCGTAGGAGCGCCAGGCCCGCAGGTAGGTCTCCTGGACGAGATCCTCGGCCTCATCGACCGAGCCGACCATCCGGTAGCAGTGAGCCAGCAGCTCCCGGCGGAACGGTTCGGTGCTGTGGGTGAACTCGCCGCGGTCCGCCGCCGTATCTGCCTGCTGCGGCATGATGAACCTCCCGGTTCAGGCCACGTTCTGCGGAGTGCTGTGGAAGGCCTCGACCTGCCAGCTCCGGTCCAGCCGGCTCAGTACCCAGGTGTCTACCGATCTGGTCTCGGCGGCCACCTCGGTCTGGCCCGCGAGCTGAATGCCACTCCGGCTGATAACGATGGCTACCTCACGGCTGGGAAACCGGATGCTCTGCACCTGGTGCATACCCCGGGAGCCGCGCAGCGGACCCGCGAAGGCGTCCAGCATGGCCGCCTGGATGGCGGCCCGGTCTGGCAGGTAGGCCCCGGGCAGCACCGCGGTGGCCGGTGCGGCGTACGGCACCACGAAAGCGTCGGCGTCACCCGCAGCCCAGGCGGCATAGACCTCGTCGAGCACCGCCGCTACCGCGCTGGTGTCGGGGAAGGTTGCTGCGTCAGTGGTCATGGCCGTCCTCCAGATCAGGCTCGGAACTTCCGCCAGTACTGACCCGGCGCCACCCGGAAAGGAATCGCTGGGACCGCCGGCCCGGTGCGATTCCTCTGCGGCCGCGGGCTGGTCTTCATGGGCAGAACGGAAACCCATGGAGGTAGTGATGCGCAAGGTGATTCAGTCCGTCCTGGTGTCCGCCGACGGCGTGGTCAGCGACCCGGGGCAATGGGCCCTGGACTACCGCGACGCCGGGGTCGAGAAGGACACGCTGCACCGGCTGGGCGACATCGGCTCGATGCTGCTCGGCCGGGGGACCTACCAGCTGTTCGCGGCCACCTGGCCCGGCCAGACCAGCGATTTCGCCGCCCGGATGAACAGCATGCGCAAGTACGTGTTCTCATCCAGCCTGGACCGGGCCGGCTGGGCCAACTCCACCCTGGTCCGGGGTGACGCGGTGACCGAGGTGACCCGGCTCCGGGAGCAGGACGGCCCGGACCTCGTCCTCTACGGTCACGGCCGCCTGGCGCAGGCGCTGCGGGAGCACGGCCTGATCGACGAGTTCCGGTTCGCGATCCATCCGGTACTGGCTGGGCGGGGACAGCTCCTGTTCCAGGCGGGCGGGAAGACACCGCTGATCCTGATCGGGGCCGAGACGCTGGGCACCGGCATCGTGGTGCTGTCCTACCGGCCGGCATCACCCTGAGCCCATCCCGCGGCCGGCGCCCGGGGCAGCCGTTTTCTGCCCCGGGGTGGGCAGCCGCGAGGCAAGATCGGTCCCCCGGTGCGGAAGAAACGCGCAGGCCAAACGGCCTACGCTCGGCCCACTCGCAGTCTGCTTCGCGACCGGGAAGGACCAACGACGATGCTCATCCACGGTCAGGACATGTTGCTGCCGACCACGATGGTCGGTAACTACCCCAACCCCCGCTGGTACGACGGGCATAGCTTCGCCACGCTGCCCAGAGGTGAGTTCATCCACGACTCGATCAGCAAGGAAGCGTTCGAGGACGCCGTCGGCTCCATCGTGCACGACCAGGAAGCAGCCGGCTTCGACGTGATCTCCGACGGGAAGGTCTACGGCGGCGACTCCCCGTACGGCACGATCCTCTACTACTACCTGGAACGGGTGTCCGGCTACCGGCTGTCCGGCCCGCCGATCGGCCTGCCCATCTACTCCACGCTGTACTCCCCCACCTGTGTGGGTGAGGTGCGCCGCGAGGTCCCCTTCCACCTGGTCAACCTGCGCGCGGTGCGCAAGGCGACCAAGAGGCCGGTCAAGGTGTCCTACACCGGGCTGGGCGTAATCGCCGCAGCCACCACCAACCTGCACTACAAGGACACCCGGGAAGTCGCCATGGCCCTGGCCAAGGCGTTCAACGAGGACTTCAAGGAACTCGCCGACAACGGCTGCGACATCATCCAGCTGGACGAGTTCGTCTGGCCCTACGGCATGGGCGACTGGGAGATCGACGCGCTGAACGCCTCGGTCGAGGGAGTGGACTGCGACTTCTGGGTGCACACCTGCTGGGGCAACTATTCCGGCACACCTGCCTACTTCCCGGACGAGACCCAGACCGAGTTCGGCGCGTTCGTGCTGGACAAGCGGGCCTCGGACGCCCCGGCCCCGGAGCGGGCGTTCGCCCTCTTCCCGCACGTGCACCACGCCAACATCACCGCGCTGAACTACGAGGTCGGCCGGACCGGGCCGGATGACCTCAAACCGCTGGCCGAGAACAACTGGACCAAGCCGTTCGTGGCCGGTGTCATCGACGTGAAGTCGACCGTTACCGAGAGCGCGGATGAGGTGGCCGACCGGATCAGGCAGGTGCTGGAGTACGTGCCCGCCGACCGGCTCGGGCTGTCCACGGACTGCGGGCTGATCAACCTGCCCCGGATGATCGCCGCCGGCAAGCTGCGGGCACTGGCCGACGGCGCCGCGATCGTGCGGGCCGAGATCCAGGGCTGACGAGAGCTGGCCCCTCGCGGGTCCCCGGGAGGCACCCGGGACTCCCGGGACCCGGGGGGCCAAGGAACCAGCGGAACCTCACCCCGCCAGGACAGCGAATCTGACCGGCCGGCGTGCCTATGGTGCAGCCACACCGTCGAGCCGGAGGCGCACCGTGCCGGAGTGTCCCACCTTCCTCAACCTCCCCGCCCGGTCGGCCAAGCCGCGGTCCCGCGGGATCACGCACGTCCTGGACAGCGGGCTGACCCCGGACGGGACCCGCGACTTCCTCGGGCAGGCCGGGCATCTGGTGGACATCGTCAAAGTCGGCTGGGGCATCGGGTACGTCGACCCGTCCATCGGCACCAGGGTGCAGACGTGCACGGAGCACGGCTGCCCGGTGTCGCTGGGCGGCACCCTGCTCGAAGTGGCCGCGCACCAGGACCGGGTGGCCGAGCTGCGCGACTGGGCGCTCGGCATCGGCATCACCCACCTGGAGGTGTCCAACGGTCTGCGCGGCCTGCCAGACAGCCGCAAGCATGCCCTGGTCCGTGAGCTGTCCGAAGATTTCGTGGTGCTCGCCGAGACCGGGGCGAAAGAGGGCAACCACCCGCCGACCCCGGCCGAGTGGGCCGAGGAAATGGCCCGTGACCTGGACGCCGGAGCGTCCTGGGTGATCGCCGAAGGCCGGGAGAGCGGCACCGTCGGGCTGTACCACGCCGACCAGGGGGTCCGTGAGGACCTGGTCAAGGCCATCCTGGCCGAGATCCCGCCGGAGAAAGTGATCTTCGAGGCGCCGGGCAAGAGCCAGCAGGCCTGGTTCATCCAGCAGCTCGGCGCCGACGTCAACCTGGGCAACATCGCGCCTGCCAGCGTGCTGTCCCTGGAAACGCTGCGGCTCGGGCTGCGCGCGGACACCGCCCCGTCCGGCGCACTGTTGTTATCCGGCCGCTGACATGATCACCGAACCGGCACCGAACACCATCACCCGGCCCTACCGCGGGCTGTCCGTGCAGGACGTGGACGTGCCGCTGACCCCGGCCGGGATCGAGGGCCTGCTGCGCGGCCGGGAGATCTACCGGCGCACCGCTTACCTGGTGCTGCGCAACGGCCCGGACACCGCGCTGGTCGCGGTCCGCCCGGCCGACCCCGGCCCGCTGTTCTCCCCCGTGGCCGAGCTGCGCGTGCTGTCCGGCCCGGACACCACGGTGTGGGTCACCGACCCGGCGGCGGACGTGGGCAACGCCACCGCGCTGGCCACCGCGGCGCTGAAACACCGCCGCGACGGTGCGCTCGCCTACGTGGTGCTGGGCCGGTTCGAGCACGTGAACTTCATCTGGCGGCCCGCGCCGCTGGCGGTCCGGGTCACCGAGGTGATCCCGCCGCACCCGGCCAAGCTGCTGGCCATGGCCGAGCAGGTGGTCAGCTTCGACGAGGACCTGCCCCCGGTGGACCTGGCGCTGGACGCCGTGGACCTGGCTGACCTGGTCGCGGCCCACCCGGCCGCGCACTACCTGCTGCCCTGCCGCGGCAGCGGCGCCCCAGCCGGGCAGCACGTCAGCTTCCTGGACTGCCACCCGCCCTACCGCCCGGACTGGCTGCTCATCGGGTGCGAGCGTTCCCGCCAGTTCCACGACCATTTTTACCGAACGCAAACCAGACAGGTCGATCTCTGCCCCCGGGCCCGGGCCGCCGGGCCGGCTGACAGTCTCGTGCTGACCAAGTGCTGCCTCCTGGAACGCGGCATCGAGGTGACCGGGCCGACCGCGGTGGTGCCGTGGGGCGCGAACCTGGACGAGGTCCGGGCCGCGCTGCGCGCGCTGTGCGGCCTCCCGCCGGTGCCCGCGGTGACGGCATGACCAGCGCCCACCCGGCCGACTCGGCCATCTACGGCCACCTGTGGACCACCCCGGAGGCGTCCGCGCTGTTCAGCGACGAGGGCCGGACCCAGGCGTGGCTGCACATCCTGGCCGCGCTGGCCCAGGCCCAGGCCGACGTGGGCCTGATCCCGCCGGAGGCCGCGGCGGCCATCCGGGGCAGCGCCGACGTGTCCCTGCTCGACCTGGACGTGGTGGCCGAGCAGACCCGGGCCACCGGGCACTCCACGATGGGGCTGATCCGGGCGCTGCGCGACGTGCTGCCACCGGAGGCGCGGGAGTGGGTGTACTACGGCGCCACCGTGCAGGACCTGTCCGACACCTGGTTCGCGCTGGTCTTCCGGGCGCTGGGCGACATCGCCGAACGCGACGTGACCCGGATGCGGGACCGCGCGCTCGAACTCGCCGCTGAGCACCGCGACACCCCGATGTGCGGGCGGACCCACGGCCAGCCCGGCCTGCCCATCACGTTCGGCTTCAAGGCCGCGGTGTGGGCCGCGGAGCTCGGCCGGCACCTGGACCGGCTGCGCCAGGGCCGGCCCCGCTGGGAAGTGGCCCAGCTGGGTGGGGCGCTGGGCAGCATGGAGTTCTGGGGTGGCCGGGCGCTGGACCTGCTGGACGGCTTCGCCGGGCAGCTCGGCCTCGGCGTGCCGGACATCCCATGGATCACCGCGCGGGACGGGGTGGCCGAGTTCATCTGGCTGCTGGCCGCGATCTCGGCCACCGCCGGGAAGATCGGCAACGAGGTATACCAGCTGCAGCGGCCGGAGATCGGCGAGCTGCACGAGACGTTCACCCCGGGCACGGTTGGCTCGATCACCATGCCGCACAAGCGCAACCCGGAAATCTCCGAGCACCTGGTCACCCTGTCCCGGGTGGTCGGGGCGCAGGCCGGGCTGGCGCTGGGCGGGATGCTGAGTGAGCACGAGCGGGACGGCCGGGCCTGGAAGACCGAGTGGCTGGTACTGCCCGAGGCCGGGATGACGTTCGCCGCCTGCGTGGCGGCAGCGGCCCGGATGCTCGGCGGGCTGCGCGCCGACCCGGACCGGATGCAGCGCAACATCGACAGCCACCGCGGCTACCTGCTGTCCGAGCCGGTGATGCGGGCGCTGGCCGACCGGCTCGGCAAGCACTCCGCGCACGACAGCGTCTACGCCGCGGCCATGCACGGCATCGAGTCCGGCCAGGACTTCCGCACCGCGCTGCGCGCCGACCCGCGGCTGGACGCGATCCCCGACGCCGAGCTCGACCAGCTGCTGGAGGTGCAGGCCTCGCTCGGCTCGTGCGCCGCGTTCGTGGACCGGGTGCAGAAGGCTGGCCAGGGAGCAGCCAGGTGACGCAGCTGACTGACCGGCCCCGGGTCGAGCTGGTCGTCGGGCCGACGCCGCTGCACCGCGCGCCGCGGCTGTCCGCCGGGCTGGGCGTGCCGGTGCTTCTCAAACGCGACGACCTGACCGGCCTGGGCCTGGGCGGCAACAAGGTCCGCGGCCTGGAGTACCTGATCGCCGACGCACTGGCCCAGGGGTGCGACTGCCTGGTCACCGGGGCCGGGCCGCAGTCGAACTGGACCATGCTGGCCGCCCTGTGCTGCCTGCGCTACGGGATCGAGCCGCACGTGGTGTGCTATGGCACCGCCCCGGACCAGGCCGCCATGCCCGAAGGCAACCTGCGGCTGCACCGCTGGCTGGGTGTGGACGTGCGGTTCACCGGGGACCCGGACCGCGCGTCGGTGGACGCGGGTATCGAGGCGGTCACTTCCGAACTGGCCGCCGCCGGCCGGCAGCCATACCCGGTGCCGCGCGGCGGCGCTACCCCGCTGGGCGCGCTCGGTTACGTCCGGGCCAGCGTGGAGCTGGCCGGCCAGCTGGCCCAGCTGGGTGAGGAGCCGGCCACGGTGTGGCTGGCCACCGGGTCTGGCGGCACCCAGGCCGGGCTGCTGGCTGGCGTGGCGCTGACCGGGGCCAGCTACCAGGTCCAGGGGGTGACCGTGAGCAGGCCCGCGGCCGAGTGCCGGGACCGGGTGCGCGAGCTGGCCACCGGTGCGGCCGGGCTGGCCGGCCTCGGCACCGCCCCGCCCGGGCACGGCTCCGCACCGGCGGGGCCCGGCTCAGCTCTCCCTGAGCCCAGCTTCACCCTTCCCGAGCCAGCCGTCCTGGGTGGCTGGGTCGGGCCCGGATACGGCGTCCCGTCCACCGCCGGGCAGGCGGCGGCGCGGCTGGTGGCCGCGGCCGAGGGCGTGTTCCTGGACCCGGTGTTCGGGGCCAAGGCGATGGCCGCACTGATCAGCGAATGCCGGGCCGGCCGGGCCCGCGGCACCCAGGTGTTCCTGGTCACCGGGGGCGCGCCCACGTTGTTCGCCGGGCCAGTACCGGGCGGGGAGACCAGTGATGACAGACCCGGCTGACCAGCCCCCCGAGGGCTACCTGGGCACCAGCGCCCGGATCACCAGCGGGCCCGCGCCCGAGCTGGTCGCGGCCGGTTACGCGCTGGAGATCGCCGACGCACCGCTGCTGCACCGCGGGCTGACCCTGGCCGACCTGGCCCACCTGGCTGAGCTGGTGGACTGCGGGGCGCTGCGCCGCCGCGAGGCCGCGCCGCTGTGCGCGGCCCTGCTTGGCCTGGTCGATTCGCCCGCCGCCGAGTTCCCCTACGACCCGGTGTACGGCGACGCGTACAACAGCCGGGAACGGGAACTGGAACGCACCCTCGGCCCGGCCGCTGGCCGGCTGCACCTGGGCCGCACCCGCCGGGAAGCGGGCCGCATCGCGTTCCGGCTGGCCCTGCGGGACAAGCTGCTCGGCCTGCACGCGGGCGTGACCCAGTTCGCCGCAGCGACCGCGGACCAGGCGGCGGCGCACGCGGCCACGCTGTGGGCGGACACCACGTATCTCCAGCCCGCGCAGCCCTCCACGTTCGGGCACTACCTGGGTAGCTTCGCCGAGCAGGCGCTGCGCCACCTGGACCGGATCGAGGCCGCCTATCACCGGGCCGACGTGTCGCCGGCCGGGGCGGGCGGGGCGGGCGGCAGCCGGCTGCCGCTGGACCGGGAGAGGCTGGCCGCCCGGCTCGGCTTCGCCGTGGCCGGCCCGCACACCCGGGACGCAATGTGGTCGGCTGACGCGCTCACCGACGCGGTCGCGGCGGCCGCGCAAGCCACGGCGACGGTCAGCCAGCTCGCCTGCGACCTGGAGATCTTCGCCAGCCCGGCGTTCGGTTACCTGGCTTTGCCCGCCTCGCTGTGCCGGGCCAGCGTGCTGATGCCGCAGAAGCGCAACCCGTATGCGCTGCCGGTGCTGCGCGGCGGGGCGGGCACGCTGATCGGCCGGCTGACCGGCCTGCTGGCCACCGGGCTGACCCCGTCCGCCCGCACCGACAACTGGCTGTACGCCTACGGCGAGGTGGCGGGCGCGCTCGACCTGGCCGGCCAGCTGATCCGGCTGGGCGCGGCCGTGGTCAGCGGGCTGACGGTCAACGCCGGCGTGCTGGCCGAGCAGGCGGCCAGTCACTTCACCGGGGCGGCAGACCTGGCCGAGGAGCTGACCCAGCGGTTCCGGCTGGACTACCGGACCGCCTACCGGGTGGTCGGCCGCGCGGTCGCGGCCGCCCTGGACCGGGGCGAGACCGAGCTGACCGGGCCGGCCGTGGCCGCCGCGGCCGAGGAGATCACCGGCACTACGCTGCCGGTCAGCGCGGACCTGCTGGCCGGGGCGATGCAGGCCGGCCCGGCCGTGTCGGCCCGGGACGGGCTGGGCGGCGCGAGCCCGCGCCGGGTCGCCGAACACGCGGAGCGGGTGCGGCGCCGGGTGGCCGCGGCCCGGCAGTGGAACGCCGGCCGCCGGTCGCGGAACGCGGCCGCCGAGGCCCAACTGCTGGCCGCGGCCAGAGAGATCGCCGCTACTGAGCGGTGAACCGGGCAGCCAGCTCCCCGCGCAGCCGGCCAGCCGGCAGCCGGCGGCCGCACAGCACGGCCGCCAGATCCTGGGCCAGCCCGGACAGCTGCGGGCCGGATCCCCACGACCAGTCCAGGTCGTCGGCTACCAGCGCAGCCCCGGCCACCCCGGTGCCGAAGTACCCGGGCGCGCCGGGCTTTGTCATCGTGTCCAGCACGATCCGCAGACTGGGCTCGGGAACCCGGCGGCCGATGCCGAGCGGCACGGTGATGTCCAGGCCATGGATGACGATGTGGTTCAGCGCTCCCACCAGCCCGCCCGGTACGCGCCACGGGAAGTTCTGGTCGTCCCGTATCACCTGGATCAGCTCACGGGCAGGCACCTGCGCCGCGTCGCGCCGGGCGCAGCGGTCCAGCATCTGGTCGATGTTGCCGTGCGACTCGGCCAGCTCCCGGCCGTATTCCTCGGCCGAGTAGCGCAGTGGCATCGCTATATGCGCGACAACGTCACGGACCTGCCAGCCCGCGCACAGCGAGGGCGTGACCCAGGCCGCGGCGTCCAGCCCGGCCAGCAGGCCGGCCAGGTCCCGGCGCTCGGCCCCGACCGCGGCCATCAGGCCGGTGTCGCTCACTACGGGTGTGTTCATCGTGTTGCCTTTCCGGACAGGCCGCCCAGATAGGCGGCGAAACGGTCCAGTGAGGTGAGGAAGCCGGCCTGGGCCTGCGGGCTGCGGAACGCCTCCGGCACGTTGGTCTGCCGGATGTGCACCTCGGTGCGGCCGTCCCCCAGATCGGTGAACGTCGCGGTCACCGTCATCCCGCTGTGCGACTCGGTCCACACCAGCCGCTCCGGCTCCGCCACCTCGACGTAGACCGCCCGGGTCGGGTACTGGCTGCCGTCGGCGTCGTTGACCATGACGGTCTCGAACACGCCGCCCGGGCGCGGGTCCACCTTGATGTGCTCGACCGGCGCGCTGACCCCGGCCGGGCCCCAGAAGTGGGCCAGGTGCTCCGGCTCGATCAGGCAGCGGAACACGAGTTCCCTGGGCGCATCGAACCGCCGGCTGAAGTTCAGCTCGCCCGGCGCGGTGGTCTGCTCATTCATCGTCTTCCTCGTTCCGTGGGTGCGACCCCGACTGCAGGTCGCGCAGGTGAGTGCCGAGCTTGTCGAACCGCTCCGCCCACACCCGCCGGGACTCCTCGATCCAGCCCACCGCGGCATCAAGCACGTCTGCCTCCAGGTGACAGGGCCGGAACTGGGCACGCCGGGTCCGGGAGATCAGCCCGCAGCGCTCCAGCACCTTCAGGTGCTTGGAGATGCCGGGCAGCGTCATGTCGAACGGCGC
>Ga0207665_10000451_pt1 | contig 28242 bp, 27 predicted proteins | sample LARL112metaG_FD_184351 | JGI IMG/M metagenome (GOLD analysis project Ga0207665, IMG submission 184351) | Corn, switchgrass and miscanthus rhizosphere microbial communities from Kellogg Biological Station, Michigan, USA - LAR L11-2 metaG... | ecosystem: Host-associated > Plants > Roots >... | reverse complement strand
GCGCATTCGGTCTCGGGTTGGATCGAGGCTCTGGCCGACGATGCGGCGGCCGACCCCCGCCGGAGGCGGTCGTGCATCCTGCTCTGGATGGCCGGCGGGCCCAGCCAGATGGATACCTTCGACCTGAAGCCGGGCCACGCCAACGGCGGACCGTACAAGGCGATCGAGACCGCCACGCCCGGGCTCCGGATCACGTTCCGACCGCCGCTCAGCGCCAGCTCGCCGGGCGAGGTGTACTTCTGGCTCGGCCACGCCCTGCTCCTCTTCCCCGCCTCGTGCCTCATCGGGGTCGGCCTCGCGCGACGTCTCGGGCCGCTGCTCGTGCGTTTGCGCGAGGAAGTCAACCGGCTCGGCTCTCGCGAGCTGCGCCTCGGCACGCTGGCCCTGTTCCTGCTGACGGTGGCGGTGGCGAGGGTCGGTCACTTTCTCGTCATGTACGACTTCCCGTTCACCGACGACGAGTACGCGACGCAGTTCGGCGGCTACGTCTTCGCGACCGGACACGCGGCGGCCCGTCAGCTCCTGCCGGTCAACGCGATCCCGAGCCTCGGCCTCTTCTACCACGACGGCATGATCTCCCGGGCCGACTGGCCCGGCGCACAGGCCGCGTGGGCGGTCGGCGACGTCACGGGGCTCGGACCCTTCGTGTGGGCCCTGCTCGCCGCGATCCCGGTGGTGGCCGTCGCGGTCCTGATGCGGCGCCGGCTCGACGCGGGCTGGGGTCTCGCGGCCGCGGCGATCTTCCTCTGCTCGCCGATGGGCCTGATGCTCTCGATGACGTCTCACGCCCACCTGGGCTCGCGGGCGATGCTGGCCCTCGGCCTCCTCGCCTACTGGCAGGCCACCCGGCGAGGCACTCTCGCGCTCTGGGCCGTCACCGGACTCGCGTTCGGCATCGCGTTCCTGTTCCGGCCCCTCGAGATCATCTTCTTCTCCGCACCGTTGCTCGGCCACGCCGCGTTCAAGAGCGTGCGACGGGCACCCGGCTATGCGAGCGCGCTCGCCGGGCTGATCCTGGGGGGACTGGTCCCGGTCCTGCTCATGTGCGCCCACGCGTACGCGGTCACCGGGAACCCGTTCGTCCCTCCGCGCCTGGATGATCCGGCCGCGGTTGCGCAGGACTCCATCACCGGCACCCTCTGGTACCGGTTCGGGGCGAACGTGGGCTACAACACGTTCATGCTCGCGATCTGGTTCCTGGGACCCCTCGGCGTCGCGCTCTTCGCGGCCGGGGTGATGACCGACCGGTTCACGCGCCTGCTCGGCCTCGGGACGCTCACCGGGCTCGGCCTCGCACTGCTCCACACCAACATGGGCCTCCACACCGTCGGGCCGATCCACTACTCGGAGCTGGCCGCCCCGTTCACCATCATCGCGGTGCACGGACTCCTCAATATCCTGCGGACCGCGCGCGCGCATCGCTTCGATCCGGCGCCGATCGCCAGCGCGGTGGTGGCCTCGCTGGTCATCGGCCTCGGCCTCTTCAACCTCGTCCACGCCGCCGCGCTCCAGGAGCAGGCTGGGATCCAGGCCGCGGTCTACGAGTGGGTGGACCGGACGCGGCCGACGCCGGACGCCCCGAAGGTCGTGGTGCTGGCCCCGCAGTTCGGCGCGACGTGGATACATCTACCCGGCATGGCCCGCGTCGGCTCGTGGGTCTTCGAGTGGCGCCGGCCGCATCCCGACTTGCGGGACGACCTGCTCATCCTGCACGACCTGCCGGGGCTCGAGAGCGCGCTGCGGCCACAGATGCCCGATCGGCGATTCTACCGGCTGCTGCTCTTCAACGAGCCTCCGTTCGGAGCGCTCGTACCGCTCGACGCCACTCCGCAGACCCCCGCAATCCTCTACGCGCCCGTGCCGAGCCGCTGACGCCGCCCCGTGAGGGGCGGCCCGCGCCTACGCGGCCTCCTCGCAGGAGATACAGACCAGGTTAGAGCGCAGGAGGGGCAGGCCGGATCGCACCAGGCGGTTCCGGCGCGAGGGAGGGAACAGGGAGAGGAATGCGGACGCGTTCAGCAGGTTCAGGTTCTCCACGTCCGCGAAGTACGCATGACCGAGGGCCCGGAGGGCGGTGCGATAGGTCGCGTCCGGCAGCCAGTGCAGCAGGGGCAAGAAGGTGTGCAGCTCCACCGGGAACCGCTTGTTGGGCGTGGTGAAGAGCACGCAGCGGGAGACGCGGCACACTTCAGCCACCAGGGCCCGCTGCTGATCGCGCGGGCCGCCGTGCTCGACCACCGCGTTGCAGATGCCGTAGTCGAAATAGTGATCGGGGAGCGGGATCGACCGCAGATCGGCCTCGAGATACCGGGAGCCGGGAAACGCCTCCGAGAACCAGGCGGCCTGCTCCGCCTCGCGACCGATCACGGTCAGGCTCTCCCGGTACGGATACAGCGTCTCGAAGAAATAGTGAACCGGATGATCCCGGTGGCCCGACACGCCGAAGTCGGCCACCCGCGCGTTGGGGCCGGGCGAGAACTCGCGCATGAACCGCTCGAAGATGCGCCGGCGCACCTGGAACGCCAGATCGTTCTTGATCCGGTCGAGAGCTCCCAGCTCGGTGGAGTAGCGAAGCGCCACGACGTCCGCCCTAGGCCTCGGGGCGACGCGCCACGAAGGCCATGGTCGCGGTGCGGCTCACCAGCGATTGCAGGATGGTCACCGGCAAGAACGGGGCGATCAGCGCGGGGTACCAGCGGACCCGCCCGTTGGCCGGCACCCGGAGGCCACGGTCGGCCAGCCAGTTCTGGATGCCCGCGCTCCACCCCACCGTGCGGAGGCGGGGGATGATCCGCGTGCCCACGAACCCGGCCTGCTCGCAGGCCCGGGTGATCGTCTCCGGGCTGAAGAGCGCGATGTGGCGGGGAAAGTGGAGCGCGCCCCAGTAGCGCCCGAAGAGCCGGAAGTCCCAGCAGTCGATGTTCGGAGTCTCGCCGAACAGCGTCCCGCCCGGACGGAGGAGCTGCCACGCGCGCTGGAGCGTCGCGATCGGGTCGCGGACGTGCTCGATGACGTGGCCCATGCGGATCAGGTCGAAGGACCCGGGAGGGAAATCGGTATCGACGAGATCCCCCTGCCGGACGTTGAAGCCCAGCCGGGCCGCGTGCCGCGCCGCTTCCACGTCCAGCTCGAGCCCGCACACCTCCCACTTCCCCGCTCCGGCGAGCGCGGTCAGCGCGCCCCCGGCGCCGCAGCCCACGTCGAGCACCCGGCCCCGCGGGCCGATCAGGCGGGCCACCCGCCGCGCGTCGAGCCAGTAGGTCAGGCGGAAGAGCCAGCCGACGACCGGATCGTCACCGTAGACCGCGTAGGTCGGCGGGTAGTACGTGGGAAGCACGTCGCGATCCGGGCGGGGCGTCTGGTAGTAGAGGTCGCAGGCGGTGCAGTGCGACAGCGTGAATCGGCCCGGCACCCCGTACTCGTAGTCGGCCGCCTCGAGGACCGGCACCGCGTGGCGATCGGAACGGCACAGATCGCACACCGACCCGGTGAGCTGAGCGTCCTGCACCGAGCGGCTCATGCGCGCTCCTGGGCGACCACGCCACCCCGCCACTCGGTCCGCAAGCGATTCCAGACGAAGCCGAAGTAGCTGCGGTTCGTGGGTACCGGGATGCCGGCCGCCACCAGGAGGCGGTGTACCCGGGCGAGGTTGTAGTTCGGGATGCTCGGGAACACGTGGTGCTCGTAGTGCAGGTACTGGCCGAGGGGTGCGATGATCCAGCGCTCGAGTACGTTCAGCCGGCTGGTGCGGGTCATCCACGCCTCCTGGGGCGAGCTCGGACGGTAGCCGGCCTCGAAGCCGTGTTCGGCGATCGAGCGCACGCGGATCTGGAGCGGGTAGAGCGTCATGATCGGCAGGACGTGCAGGAGCAGGTAGGCCCACGGGCCGCCGGCCAGGGTGTAGATGGCGAGGAGCACCAGCTGGGTCACCGCCACCGGCACCATCGACCCGGCCATCCGCGCGAAGTAGGCCGGGGTCAGACGCCGCCAGGGCGACACCGTGAAGGTGGCCCGGTCCGATTGCGAGTACTGGAGCAGGCGCTTGATCGCGGAGACCAGGAACAGATCGCTCAGGAGTCCGCGGAGCACCGCGGACGCCGACGCGCTCGGTTGGCTGAAGATGATGTCCGGATCGCGCTCGGTGTTGAGGTACAGGTGATGGTCCATGTGCGCGGTCCGGTGTCCGGTCCGCGTGTAGCCGAGCAGGTACGCGAAGAGATTGCCGAGGCTCCGGTTCAGGCGCGGATCCCGGAACATCGTGCCGTGATCGCTCTCGTGGACGAGCTGCGCGGCGCAGTTGAAGTTACGGATCGCGCAGAGGGCGAGGAGCACGAAGGTCCACCCGCGTGGGTGGAGACCGAACAGCACCGGGACCGCGATGAAGGAGGCGAGGGTGCCGAGGACGTCCAGCGCGCTACGCCAGTCGCGCATCTGGTGAGCGGCGCGGAGCGCCTCCAGGCTGATCGCGCCCGACTGGAGGGCCTCCCGGGCAGACTTGGGCGCCCCCACCGTCATCTCGTCGAGGCCCGGTCCCTTGCGGTTCGTCTCGGTCGCGTCCATGTGGTGGTGTCCTCAGAGCGCCTTCATTCGAAAGACTCGGCGGGCCACCAGCCCCACGCTGCCGCCGATCCATCCCTTGGGAGTGAGCACGAACCGGTTTCCGCGTTCGACCAGGAAGCCGTTCCGCACCATGATGTCGAGGCGGTCCTGCATCAGCACCTCGACCCCGCACATCTCCTGCATCTGGGCGAGGGTGAGTCGTTGCCGGGGCGCCCGGGACAGCTCGATCAGGAGCCGCACCGTGATGGACCGATCCGCGTGGGAGTAGAAGAGCCCCGCGGTCAGGAAGAGCAGCACGTGAATGGTGAGCCCGTTCAGCAGGCCGAGCCGCCAGTCCGCTCCCACGAACCCGTCCGACAGCACGCCGAGGTTGGCGGGGGTCACCCAGTAGAGGACGAGGTACAGAGGGATCGTCGGCGCGAACCAGCCGAGCATCGAGCTGAACGCCTTCCGGGGAGCGGTCACGTGGAATACGATGCCCTGGACCGCCAGCCACAGCGTCATCAGCGTCCCGCTCAAGAGGAGCCCTTTGAGCACGTCCGCGTCCGTTACGCGCCGACCTGGGCGTTGATCAGCCGCTTGAGGAAGGACCCGAGCGATGCCACCCGCCGCCCGGGGGCCAGGAGCCGATAGGCGCCGCCCTCTTTGGTCACGTAGCCGCCCTTCAGCAGCTTGGGCAGCCGCCGCCGGAAGATCAGGTTCACCGGCTCGTCGCTCCCGTGGATCGCGAGGGCCTCCGACTCGGTCATCCCCTCGGAGCCTCGCTGTCGGAGCTCGACCATGACGCTCATGGACGGGCTCAGACAGGAGAAGTACGCGAAGCACCAGTAGCCGTGGAACACCAGGACCAGCATCAGGAGGCCGTTGCCGAGATCGACCGAGGGGGACGACTCCTGCCATGCGAGCGGGATGAATCCCAGATCCGCGGGCAGCAGCCAGAAGCCGACCGCGTAGAGGACGACCGAGCCCGCGAACGCGCCCAGGAAGACCTTGAACTCCTTGTTCCCGGGGTAAACGCGCAGCATGACCGCGCTGGCCAGCACCAGCAGCGCGAAGGCGCCCGCGGCGAGGACGAGTCCCCTCACCTACTGCATCCACTTCTGGAAGTCGGTGACGAACTGCTTCACCGCTTCGTCGGTCTTGGGATGGGTCACCATCGCGCGGAAGAACTTGGGCGGCACCGTCACGATGTCGGCGCCGCTCTGGAACGCCTCGCTGATGTCCGCGATGTGCCGGATGCTCCCCACGATGATCTCGGAGGGTACCGCGCGCTCCCGGAAGGTGGCCCGCACGTCGCGCACCACCGCGGCCGCATCGTACCCGATGTCCCGAATGCGCCCGTAGAACAGGCTCACGAAGTTGGCGCCCGCCGCCGCCGCCATGGTCGCCTGGCCGTACGACATGCAACAGGTGCAGTTCACCGGGATCCCCCGGAGCCGGAGCTCCCGGATGACCGCCAGCTCATCCCAGCCCACCGGGATCTTCACGTTCAGCTTCGGGTAGTGCCCGAAGTGGCGCACGAAGTCCTCCGCCTGGGTGATCATCTCCTCCGGCCGCGTGGAGAACACCTCGACGCTCAGGGGGATGTCGTAGCCGTACCGCTGCACCAGCTCGATGATCTTGTTGATGTGCTCCCGGAAGTCGGCCTTCTCTTCCTTGGCCAGGATCGAGGGGTTCGTGGTGATGCCCGACGGGAAGCCACGCTCGAGCGCCTCCTCGATCTCCAGCAGGTTGGCGGAGTCGACGAAGATCTTCATGGTCTCTCTCTCCGGTCCGGGCCCGTCACTCCGTGACGGTCCAGTAGTAGTCTCCGCGGTAGCCCGCCTCCGCGAACAGCCGACACCAGCCGGCCGGATCGAAGTAGGTCCGCGCGGTCAGCTGCCAGCGCTCGAACTTCTCCCGCTGCGAGTCGTTCAGCCAGGAATCCACCTGCACGTAGCGGTGCCCACGACCGACGCGCTCGATCTCGGCCAGCGCCCGCACGCACTCGGCCCGGTCCAGGTTGTGGACGGTGTTGATGGACACCACCAGATCGAAGGCGCCGTCCGGGAACGGGAGCCGCTCGGCCGAGCCCACCGTCAGCCAGGGGCGGACGTTCTCCATCGCGTGGCCGATCGCGTAGCTCGAGATGTCGAGGCCGGCCACGCGCAGGCCGGGGACGACCAACCGGAGGTCGTGGAGCAGGAACCCCTTGGCGCACCCGACGTCGAGGACCCGCTGGCCGGCCGCGAGCCGGTAGTGGTCGCGAAACCGCTCCGCGACCGGCACCCAGCGCCCGTCGTAGCGATACCCACCGTAGCCCTGACCGCGGTCGCCGTCGAAGTACTCGCGGGCGAACCGACTCGCGACCTTGCGCTGGGCCGGCACCGCGGCGGCGCGCGCCGCGATGTCGCGCGTGGTGCGCGGGTAGCGGTCGAGGAGGTCGACCTCACCCATGGCGGAGCGCTCCGAAGGCGCCGAGGGTCGCGGTGAGCCCGTCGCGCAGCGGGGTGAACCGCAGGCCGGGGAGCGCGGCGGTGAGGCGACCCACGTGGAACCGGCGATGGGTGATGGCGCCCTTCCGGGCGACGCTCGTCACCTCCACGTCGTAGGGCACGAGGTCACGAATCGTCTTCACCACGTCCGCGAACGAGCGGCTCTGCCCGGTGGCCACGTTGTAGACGCCCGCCGCGCCGGTCCGCAGCAATCCGGCCGCGATCGACGCGACGTCGTCGACGAAGATGTGGTCGCGCTCTTCCTCACCGGCCCCGAAGATGCGGACCGAGCGGTCGCGGACCAGGGAGCGGGCGAACGCATTGGGACCATAGGAGGCGTGGGGATCGCCCGGCCCGTACACGCCGGTCACCCGCAGCATCAGCAGGGGCACCGACGCGGCCCGCGCCGCGCAGTCCATCACCCGCTCCGCCGCGTACTTGCCCAGGGCGTAGTAACCGGCGGGAGCCACCGGGGTGTCCTCGGTCACCGCCTCGTCGCCGAAGCCGTAGACCGCGTCGGAGCCCAGGTACATGAGCGAGCCGACGCGCCGCCCCTCGAGATAGGCGGCCAGGTTGGTGGCCATCGTGGTGTTGGCCAGGAAGGTGGCCGGCGTCTGCCCGCGATCGGGGGTGAGCGCGGAGGCGAGCACGAGCGCGGTCTCGGAGGTGAGGACCGAGTCGAGGGCGGCGAAGGCGTCCGGACGGGTGAGGTCGAGGGTCCGCGAGGAGTGACCGATCACCTCGACCCCGTCCCGCATGAGGACGGCGTGGAGGGCGCGGCCCAGGAAGCCGCTCGCCCCCAGGATCACGACCCGGCCCGACATCGCGCTCATCGCGCGAGGCTCTCCCATCGCATCGGGGCGGCCTGGAGGCGAGGGTGGGCGACCAGCATGTGCCAGACCACCGCCTGGAAGGCCTCCACATGGGCGGTGAGCCGCTCCGGGCTCACGGTGGGAATGAGCACGCACGCGTCGGCCACGGTGGCGGTGAAGCCGCCGTCGCGGCCCACGATGGCCCCGATCCGCGCGCCCACCGTCTTGGCGTGCTCGAGCGCACGCACCAGGTTGATGCTCACCTTCCGCACCAGGTCGCCCCCACCCACCGAGAACACGAGTACGCAGTCGCGGGGGCCGAGGCGGCTCGCCTTCAGCCAGTTGGCGAAGGAGGTGTCCCACCCGTCGTCGTTGATCCGCGCGGTGAGCTCCGACACGTTGTCGGTGGGCGCGTACGCCTCGAAGCCGGCGATCTTGCGGAAGTCGTTCACCGCGTGGGACGCGTTGCCCGCGCTGCCGCCGACTCCGAGCACGAAGAGCCGGCCGCCGCCGTCCCGCGCGTCGACCAGCAGCTCCACCAGTTGCGTGACCGCGTCGTGATCGATGCGGGCGGCGACCTGCGCCGCCTCCGTGAGGTACTGGGCGACGAAGTTCATTGGGGATCCTTTGCCCGGGCGAGGATCGCGTCGACCGCGCCGGCCAGGTCGGCCACCCGCACGTCGACCTCACGACACTCGCTGTACGGGCGCTCGATGAGCACCGTGTAACAGCCGACCGCGCGTCCCGCGTCGATGTCTCGCCAGCGATCGCCCACCACGAACGAGTCCGAGAGGTCGAGCTCCCACTTCCGGGCCGCCGCTTCGAGCATGCCCGGACGCGGCTTCCGGCAGGCGCAGCCGTCGCGGTCGGTATGCCCGCACACCAGGATGTCGTCGATACCCACCGCGGCCCGCAGGCGGGCGTGCATGCGGTCGAGCACGCCCGGGCTCAGCGTGCCGCGGGCCAGCTCGGGCTGGTTGGTGAAGACGATCGGCCGGAGCCCGGCCGCCTTCAGGCGCGCCACCTGCGTCGGGGCCTCCGGACAGATGCGGAACTCGGCGAGGGTCACCGCCGCGTGCGCCCGGCCGTCGCGCACCAGGGTCTCCACCAGCACGCCGTCGCGATCGAGGAAGGCGGCCCGGCCGCTCATGCGCGAACCGCCCGGCCCATCGTGATGTACTCCACCCCCGGCAGCGCGGCGCGGCGGGGATCCATCACGCCCACGCAGTCGATCACCACCGGCCGGCGCATCGACTGGAAACCGGCGTCCGGCGGCGCGGCGAACTCGTCCCAGTCGGTCAGGATGAGGAGACAATCGGCGCCCACCAGCGCCGCGTCGCGACTCTCCACCAGAGTGGCGGGGACGTCCGCGCCCGGCTGCTTGACCAGGGGGTCGTAGGCGCGCACCTCGGCGCGACCGCGCAGGTTCTCGATCACCCGGAGGGCCATGGAATTCTTGGTCGAGTGGGTGTTCTTCTTGTAGGCGAGGCCCCACACCGCGACCACCGGCCGCCCGGTTCGGTCGAGGACTCGACCCTCGAGCTGTCGCTGGACCCACCGGTAGCGCCGGGCGTTGTGGGCGAGGAGCGTATCCACGTAGGCCACGTCGACACCGTGTCGCTGACCGAGGCCTCGCAGGGTCACCAAGTCCCGCTCGAGATTGCCGCCCGCCACGCCCAGGCTCGGGCGGATGTAGGCGGCGGGCCCGATGCGCCGATCGAGTCGCAGGGCGGGCACCATCTCGGACCAGTTCGCGCCCACCGCCTCGCAGAGGTCCGCGAGGGTGTTCGCGTAGGTCACCGCCCCGAACAGGTAGAGATTGATCGCGGTCTTGGTCAGCTCGGCGCTCTCGTACACCATGGGCAGGATCGGGCAGCCAAATCGGCGCAGCCCCGCGTCGAGCGTGACGGGGAGGGGTCGGGCCGGATCGGCGGCGCCCACGATGATCCGCTCCGGCTTGAGGAACCGCTCGACCGCGCTGCCGAAGATGAGCGTCTCGACCCAGTAGTACACCGCGATCCCCGCATCCGGGCGGAGCGACTGGACCCGCTCGGCGAGAGCCCGGGTCGCGCCGGGCGCGACCTGGCTCATCAGCACCAGGGTCGAGCCAGGGCGCAGGTGTGGGATCGCCGCCTCGATCAGGCGCTCCACCACCGCCGGGTCGCTCCCGTTCTCGGTGTCGGTCGGGATATCACGGGACACCACGACCAGGTCGCACGCGGCCAGTGCTGCGGGATCGGTCGAGAAGGTCATGCGCGCGCGAGTCGCCGCGAACAGCTCGGGCAAGGCGGGCTCGTGGACCGGCAGCTCGCCCCGGCGCAGGCGGGCGACCGGCTCCGATTCGAGATCCACCGCGACCACCTGCGACCCCAGCGACGCCCAGCCCACGCTGGAGATGATCCCCAGATGCGACAGCCCCAGGAATCCGGTCGATCCGGTCGGGGCGCCGCTCACCGGCCGCCCTCGAGACGGGCCGTCGCGGCGGCCTGCACCGTGCGGGACAGCCACAGATCGTTCTCGCAGGAGGTGGCCCCCGTCGCGGCCATCTCCTCGAAGTGCCGGATGTCCGCGGCCCACGTCGGGTCCGGCCCGTGGGCGACCTCCCGCCGCTCGTCGGGGATCCCGCTCGGCCGACGTCGCCGCAGGATGGTCAGCTCGCTCTTGCCCCACTTGGTGAGGCCGTTCATCTCGAGCGCGCCCTCTTCCCCCAGGGCCTCGATGCGCCAGCGATTCTTCCAGGAGAGGAAGCTGCACTCGATCGTGACCATCCGGTCGTCGGTGGCGAGGAGGCAGTGGTCGAAGCCCTTCAGCTCGTAGCTCCGCCGCTCCCACACCCGGAACTCGGCGCCGAAGCGCCCGAAGACGAAGCCGGAGAGGTCGATGAGGTGCGAGGCCATGTCCTCGAGGATCCCGAGCGGGCTGTCCCGCCACGTTCCCATGATGTTGCCGGCGGTTCCGTTGCCGTAGAACATCCGCACCCGGTAGAGCCGGCCGATCGCCCCCGCCTCGAGATGGCGCTTGAGAGCCAGCACGTTGGGCTCGAAGCGGAAGTTGTAGGAGGTGTACCAGATCGCCCGGCCCGTGCGACCCGCCCGGCTGAGCTGGCCGGCGCTCTCCGCATCGAGGATCAGCGGCTTCTCCACCAGCACGTGCTTGCCCCGCGAGAGGAAGTACTCCATCAGCCGGACCTTCACGTCGTTCGGCACCGCGAGAATCGCGGCGTCGTACCGGTCGGTCGGGCACCCTTCCGGCTGCCGGAAGTCGGCGTCCGCGTTGAAGGGGTCGACGGTGGCCACGCAGCGGTCGCCGAGGACTCCGCGACGCTTGCCCCCGATGTTGCCGAGACCCACCAGCAGGTACTTCATTCGAAGTGGGCCCGCTTCTCGAGGCGGTAGAGCTTCTCCTCCACCTCCTCCGGGGTGATCTGGCGATTGCCCTGGTGCTCGCAAGCGAGCGCGGCGGACACCGAGCCGAGGACGGAGGCGATCACGATGTCGCCGGTCGCGGCGAGGGCGAGGGCCGCGTAGCTCAGGAGGGCATCGCCCGCGCCGACCGGATCCTTCAGGGTGTCGACCAGGCTGTCCACCGTGAAGAACTCGCGGGGCATGTGCCCCGGGGTGCGGTAGCCGAGAATGCCACGCTCGCCCAGCTTGAGGATTAGATGCTTGCAGCGAGCGAGCCGGAAGAGCTGCAGCGCCAGCGGCCGCACCACCGAGTCCTGATCGCCCAGGGCGAAGCGTGCCTCACGCTCGTTCGGGGTCAGGAGGTCGAAGTCGGTGAACTCGAGGATGTTGCCCCACCGGTTGGACACCTGGCTGTCCGCCACCTTGATCGCGCCGTCCGGCACGCGCTCGCGCAGCATCCGGATGCTCTTGGGGCGGAAGATGCCGTGGCGGAAGTCGCTGAAGATGACGACCTCGGGTCGGCTGTCCGCCATCGAGTCGCAGAGGAAGCGCAGGGCCTTGTCGGAGACCGCGCGGTTGTCCACCCGATCCACCTGCAGCATCTTGTAGCCGTCGGCGATGAATCGCTCCTTCTGGGTGGTCGGACGGGTCCGGTCGACGTAGCCGTGGACGACGATGCCGGCTTCGTCTAGATCCTTCAGCACGAAGTCCTTCGCCGCGTCGTTCCCGAGCACGGTCGAGAAGGTCACCTGGGCCCCCGCCGCCTTCACGTGCTTGGCCACCACCGCGGCGCCGCCGGCAAAGACCTCGGTCTGCTCGTGCTTGACGCTGAAGGTCGGCGACTTGGCGGTCGCGCCGAGGAGCGAGCAGGTGCTGTAGCTGTCGACGATGGTGTCGCCCACCACGTGCACCCGCAGTCCGTGCATGCGGCGCAGCGTGTCCCGTAGCTGGTCGAATCCGAATCCCTCGGACTCCATCAGGGCGAGCAGCTTCTCGACTCCCAGGTTGGGCGGGCTCGCCTCGATCAGGCGGGACGACGAGTAGACGACGTCGCCGGGGGTGAACACGATCTCGCCCCCGTAGCTCTCGAGGGTGTCGATCTCCTCCTGGGTCTTGGGCGGGACCCCTTCGGAGAAATACTCGTACCCCTTGGCGAAGTAGTCGGGCTGCAAGTACTTGATGTGCTCGATCGGGGTGGGGTTGGGATCGATGATGACGTAGTCGACCACCTCGAGCGCGGCCAGGTTGGACGCCCGCAGCTCCTGCGGCACGTAGGGCCGGAAGGCGGCCTTGGTCGCGTGCACGTCGGCGGTGAGGCTCGCGATCAGCACGTCCGCCTTCTCTTTCGCATACATGAGGTGGCGGAGATGCCCGGGGTGCACGATGTCGAACATCCCGTGACACATGATCACGGTCTTGGCCCGGGGCCGCGGGCCGATCGCGGCGGCCAGCTCCTCGAGGGTCTTCACCTTGTGCCGGTAGTCGGATTTCATCGCGCGAGATGCTCGAACCACGTCTTGGTGGCCGCCTCGATCTTCTCGGGCGTCCACAGCGGCGCCGCCCGCCACTCCTCGATCTGTCCCAGCATCGCGTCGACCCCCTGGGAAAACGAGATCTCGGGCTTCCAGCCGAGCCGGCGCTGGATCTTCCCGATGTCGGCCCACGTGCAGTCCGGCTCCCCCGGACGCTTGGGCACGTACACCACCGCTCCACCCATCAGCTCCACGAGCCGGTTGACGGTCTGGGGATTGCCCGAGCCGAGGTTGAAGACCTCCCCGGCCTGGTTCGACTCGGCGGCCAGCAAGTAGGCCCGCGCGACGTCGGTGACGTAGACGAAATCGCGACGCTGGCTGCCGTCACCGACCACGGTGTACGGCTTGCCGTGAAGCTTCTGCGCCAGGAACACGCCGAAGACCGCGCCGTAGGCGCCGGTCGTGCGCACCCGCGGGCCATACACGTTGAACATGCGGATCGAGATCACCGGCAGGCGGTAGACCTGCGCCCAGTGGAGCGCCGCGCTCTCCCCGAGGTACTTGCTGAGCGCGTAGGGGTACTCCGGACGGATGGGAGCCTGCTCGGTGGTCGGCAGTTCGGTGGCGAGCCCGTAGCAGGACGAGGAGGCCGCGTAGACGAGCTTGCGCACGCCCGCGTGGCGCGCCGCCTCGAGGACGGCGAGGGTCCCGTTCACGTTGGCCCGCATGTACTCGAGCGGGCGCTCGATCGACGGGACGATGTCGCCGATGCCGCCGAAGTGGAAGACGTGGTCGACGCCCCGGAACACGGGGGAGTCGGGGGCGAGCGTGCACATGTCGATCTGCTGGAAGTCGACTCGCGGCTCCCGCCGGTGCTGGGCGAGATTCTCGGCCCGGCCGGTGGCCAGGTTGTCGATCACGACGACCGAGTAGCCGCGATCGACCAGCAGGTCGACCATGTGGCTCCCGACGAAGCCCGCTCCTCCGGTGACGACTGCGCGAGGCATCGTTCAGGCCAGTCCGGACGCCTGGATGGTCTTGACGTTGTAGTAGCGGATGTCGTTCAGAGGATCCGGGATGCGCCCGGCCTTGAAAGCCCGGCAGAGATCGATCACCGCGTCCTCGATGGTCCGCTGCGGCGACCAACCCAGCTCGCGCTTGATCTTCTCCGAGGAGACGTGGTACGAGCGCGTGTCGTTGCTCGGCACCGTCTCGAGCGCGATCGGGCCCAGCTCCGGCATCTCCCGGGTCACGATCGAGCGGACCATCTCGCCCAGCTGGGCCACCGTGTGGTTCTGATAGGCCGCGTTGAAGGTCTTGCCCGCGATCATCTCGACCGGCATGTCCAGGAGCTCGACGTAGAGATCGCTGATGTCCTCGATGTGGATGTTCGGCCGCTTCTGCGCGCCGCCGAACACGGTGATGCGCTTCTGGTTGACCGCGAGACTCGTGAGGATGTTGACGGTCAGGTCCAGGCGCTGGCGGGGCGAGAAGCCGCACACGGTGGCGGGCCGGATGATCACGGTGGTGAAGTCGGAAGCCTGGTACCGGAGCAGGATCGGCTCGCACATCCCCTTGTACTTGTTGTAGTCGGTGAGCGGGACGAGCGGATGGTCCTCGGTGACGTCTGGAGCATCGCTCACCCCGTAGACGCTCGAGGTCGAGGCGTAGACGAATCGCCGGACGCCGGCCCTCCGCGAGATGCTCACGAGTGGCTCGAAGCAGTCGTAGTTGATGGAGCGGCTGAGCCCCGGGTTCAGCTCGAAGCTCGGATCGTTCGAGATGCACGCGAGGTGGATCACCTCGTCGACGCCCGCCGCGGCCCGGGCCACCGCCTTCTCGTCCCGGATGTCCGCCTTCACCAGCTCGAGGGCCTTGTGCTTCGGCATGACGTCGGTCCCGAACAGGAACAGGTCGATGACCCGGACCCGATGGCCGCGCGCGAGCAGCTTCGGGACTAGCACCGCGCCGACGTATCCTCCCCCTCCGGTCACGAGCACCGTGGATCGCTTCGTCGCCATCTCAGGCCCTCCGCGCCACCGAGACGCCGCCCAGGTGAATGGCCCACCAGGCCTGGGCGATCGTTCGCAGCGCTTTCAGGATGTTCTTGGCCGACACCGCCTTGGAGCGGCCGTGAGTGCGGTCCACGTGGGTGAGGCCCACCTCGACGTAGGTGTAGCCGGCGTGGAGCGCGTGGATGAGCATCTGGGTCAGGAAGTAGAAGCCGCCCGCACTCTTGGGCAGGGCCCGGGCCAGGGGCACCGGGTAGATGCACGGCCCCTGGTAGTAGTGCATGCGCTGACGGAACAGCGCGTTGACGAGGGCGGTCGAGGCCCAGGTCAGGAACCGGCGATGGGCCTGGCGGGCCCGGGGATTCTGGTGATAGGGGGCGACGATGTCGGCCCGGCCCACCGAGTCCAGGATGTCCCGCACCGACTCGCGCGCGATCTCGCCGTCGGCGGCGAGAAAGCTGAAGTAGTCGAGCCGGGCCTCGCCCAGCGCCCGCTCGTAGGCGGCCGCGATCCCCATGTTCGTCGGCTGGTGGATCGCCCGGATCCGCGGGTTCTCACGCGCGAGCCGATCGGCGAGAGGGCCGGTCCCGTCGGTGCTGCCGTCGTCGATGATGAGGATCTCGTAGTCGGTGAGGACCTCGGACGCGGCCCACACGATGTCGGCCACCGCCCCCTCCAGGTTGTCGACCTCGTTGAACGCGGGCAGGAACACGCTGACGCGGCGCCGGGCCTCCATCTCAGTAGGGCCCCGCGAAGGAGGCCTGCACGTCCGCGACCCCGGTCCCGAGCGGTGCGCCCGCCTTGAGGACGTCGAGGCAGGCCTGCGCTATCGTCATCGGGTTCGGATGGAAGGCGTCCTCGAGCGGCTTCGACACCGGCGCCGGGCAGTCGGGCGGCGTGACCCGGCGCACCGGAGCCTTGAGGTAGTGCCAGCCCTTCTCGGCCGCGATCGCGGCCACCTCGGCGGAGACCCCGCACAGCGCCCAGCTGGTATCGGCGACCACGAGGCGGCCCGTCTTCCGGAGCGAGCGCAGGATGATCTCGTCGTCGAGCGGACGGACGCTGCGCAGGTCGATGACCTCGGCGCTCACGTTGTGGTCCACCAGGATCTCGGCGGCGCGGGCCGCCTCGTAGGCCATGAGGGAGATCCCGACGATGGTCACGTCGGTGCCGGGCCGGACCACCCGCCCCTTGCCGAAGGGGATCGCCTCGAGCGTCTCCGGCACGTCCCCTTCGAGCTCGTAGAGCGCGCGGTTCTCCAGGAGAACCACCGGGCCGCTCCCACGCAACGCGCTCACCAGGAGACCCTTGGCGTCGGCGGGAGAGGCGGGCAGGCCGACGTAGAGACCGGGGAAGTGTGCGAAGAGGGCCTGGAGGCTCTGGGAGTGGGTGGCCCCCTGCCCCCAGCCTCGCCCCACGATGCCGCGGAAGACTACCGGAACCCCGCCGCGGTTGCCGAACATGTAGCGCCACTTGGCGGCGAGATTGAAGAGCTGATCCATGCACAGGAACATGAAGTCGTTTCGCGGGTGGACCACGAGCGGCCGCTTTCCGGCCGCGGCCGCCCCGATGGCGATTCCGGTCATCGCGTTCTCGCCGTTCGGGATGTCGAAGACCCGCGCTGGGCCGAAGCGACGAAACGCCTCCGCGGTGGTGCCGAAGATCCCCTTGAAGTCGTCGACGCCGATGCCGGTGACGAAGATGCTGGGATCGGCCTCCATGCACTGCACGGTGGCCTCGCTGATCGCCTGCCCGTAGCTCAGTCGCCTCATCGTCGGCCTCAGTACGTCCCGAGGGTGAGGTCTTCCACCGCCGGGAAGGGTGCGATCCGCGCCGCCGCGACCGCCGCGTCGACCTCGACCTGGCACTCGCGCTCGAGCGCGGCCAGCCGCGCGGGAGTGGTGGCGAGCCGCTCGGCGGCCCGGCGGATGGGGCAGCGCGCGATCCACGAGTCGACCTCGGCCTTGGATCGGTAGCCCTTGTCGTAGTCCCAGAGCGGGCCCACGTGCTCCCGCCAGCGGTAGGTCGTGCACTCGAGGAAGAAGGGGCCCGCGCCGCGACGACAGTGGGCCACCGCCTCGCGCGCCGCTGCCTGGATCGCGAACACGTCGTTGCCGTCGACCAGACGTGACGGCATGCCGTAGGAGCCGCCGCGCACGTGGATCGGCACCGAGGCCGGCTGGCGCACCTCGAGGCGGCTGTGGGTCGAGAAGCCGTTGTTCTCGCAGACGAAGAGGACCGGCGCCCGACGCATCACCGCGAAGTTCAGGGTCTCGTGGAAGATACCCTCCTCGACGGTGCCGTCACCGAAGAAGGTGACCGCGACGTCGTCGCGACCGTCCATCACGAAGGCGAGCGCGGTGCCCACCGCGACCGCCATCGTCTGGCCGAGAATCGCCGACGACGCGACGACGCCCGCGTCGGGATCGTTGAGGTGAACGGAGCCGCCGCGCCCGCGCGCGCATCCGGTCTCGCGTCCATAGAGCTCGGCCACCATTCCGCCGAGGTCGCCGCCCTTCGCGAGATAGTGCGCGTGGCACCGATGGCCGCTGTACACCGCGTCGGTCCGCCGCAGCGCCGAGCACACCCCGACCGCCACCGCCTCCTGTCCGATGGAGAAGTGGGTGGGCGTACGCATCTCCTGCGACGGGTAGAGCTCGGCCAGCGTCTCCTCGATCCGCCGGATCCGGACCATGTCGCGTAGCAGCTGCTCGTTCGTGTCGATCGTCATCGTCCTCGCCTGCCAACGGCGTGAATGGGCACTGTCCCGCTTACGAGCAGCGTCTCGCTGACGACGCTCATGGTCACTCACAGGCTCGCCATCGAGGGTCGGAGGCGGCCCGAAGACGGTCCGCCGCTACCCTAGAAACACAATACAAACAGTATCTTGAAGAGCACCAACCCGCCCCGCCCAGCATGTGGATTTCCGAGGCGAGGGGTCCCTTGGCACGCATAACTTGCATCGGCCATGCCAAGGACGCCGCACGCCGGCTCCGTGCAAACGGCTCCCCGGCGCGCCGAGCCCTTGCTAGAATTGCCGCCATGTCGGCCGGATCCGCGGCGCCTCTGGTGGGCATCCTCATGGGCTCCAAGTCGGATTGGGAGACGATGGCCCACGCGGCCAAGGCGCTGGACGCGCTCGGCATCGCTTACGAGGTCAACGTGATGTCGGCTCACCGCACCCCCGCGCTGGTCGACGAGTACGTGACCTCGGCCGAGGGCCGCGGGCTCGAGGTCATCATCGCGGGAGCTGGAGGCGCCGCGCACCTGGCGGGAGTGTGCGCGGCGCGGACCCTGCTGCCGGTGCTGGGCGTCCCCATGCAGTCGAAGGCGCTCAACGGGATGGACTCGCTGCTCTCGACCGTGCAGATGCCGGCGGGCATCCCGGTCGGCACGCTCGCCATCGGGCAGGCCGGCGCCACCAACGCGGGCCTGCTCGCGGGGGCCATCCTGGCCGGCAAGCATCCTCCGATCCGCGCCGCGCTCCGCAAGTATCGCGACAGCCAGACCCAGGCGCTGCTCGCTCAGACCGACCCGCGCGCGTGAATTCGAACACGCAGGGAGAGACATCCATGACCGATCCCAGCCCGTTCCGGACGAAGCTCGAGCACGCCGTCAACGCGCGGCACAGCCGGATGAATCCGTTCACGGAGAAGTGGGTCAACGGGGAGCTGACCCGCACCCAGCTCGGTCAGTGGGTGTGCCAGCACTACCAGTACGTGTCCCAGTTCGCGCGGTGGTGCGCGATCGTGTACGGTGGCTGCCCGGATCCGGACGCGCGGGACTTCCTGCTCGAGAACATCATCGAGGAGGAGTCGGGCACCAAGCACGTGGACCTGCTGATCCGGTTCGGCGAGGCGTGTGGAGTGGGCCGCGCCGAGGTCGAGGGGGCACGCCAGCTCCCGAGCACCCGGGCCTTGACCGCATGGTGCTACGAGACGTCGCGAAAGCCTTTCCACGTCGCGGCGGCCGGGCTGCTGGTCGGGCTCGAGTCGCAGGTGCCAGGCATCTACAAGCGCAACCTCCCCCCGCTCAAGACCCACTATGGCTTCACCGACCACGAGGTGGAGTTCTTCGCGATCCACATCGAGGCCGACGAGGTGCACGGCGAGCGGGGATACCAGATCGTCGAGCGCCACAGCGACACCGCCGAGAAGCAGGCCGAGGCCGCCGAGGCGGTGCGGGAGGCCACCGAGATGCGCTGGCAGTACATGACCGGGCTGCATCGGGCCTTCGTCCTCAAGGAAGACGCGTGAGCCAAGCCCGGCGCGTCGCCTCGCTCGACGAGGTGCCGGCCGGTCAGCCCAAGCTGGTGGAGCTGGACGGGACCCGGGTCGTCCTGGCCCGGGTGGGCGACGTGGTCTACGCGTGCGGCGACGTGTGCAGTCACCGCGGCGGGCCGCTCAGCGAGGGCAAGCTGAACGGCGCGCGCCTCGCCTGTCCCTGGCATGGGTGGATGTACGACGTGCGCACCGGCCAGTGTCTCTTCCCGGGCCGCGGGGCGGGCGTGCCCAGCTACCCGGTTCGGGTGGAGGCGGGAGAGGTCCTGGTGGAGCTGCCGTGATCACGGTCAAGCGTCTCACCCTCGAGGACGCCCTCGTGCTGCTAGCCGCCGCCGAGGCCAAGGCGCGCGAGATCGGGGTACCCGAGACGATCTGCGTCTGCGACGACGGCGGCCACCCGATCGCGCTCCACCGAATGACGGGGGCGCGCATCACTGGGGTCGAGATCGCCAACGCCAAGGCGTTCACCGCGGCCGGCCACCGCCGGGCGACCCACCGGTTCAACCAGCCGCCGGGAGGCCCCGCGCTGCCGGGCAACGAGGCCTTCGGCATCCACGCCATGCACCCGGGTCGCTTCGCGGTGTTCGTCGGGGGATTTCCCATCGAGGTCGACGGCGAGGTGGTGGGCGGCATCGGCGTCAGCGGGGGCAACGGGGAGCAGGACACCGCGGTGGGGACGGCGGCCCTCGAGGCGTTCGCCCGTCACCTGGCCGCGACCGGTACCTAGCCGCCGCGTGAGGTCCCCCGACGACCCCGGGTCGAGCGAAGCCGGGCGCCCGGCCCTTTCGCTGATCGCGCGGGTCGCCGCGTACGCGGTCCCGCTCGAGATCGCCATCGTCACCGCCGCGGTCTTCCTGCCCGCGCTCCGCGCGGACTGGACCGACTGGGACGACCCGATCAACTTCCTCGGCAATCCCTACTACCGCGGCCTCGGCCTGCGCCAGCTCCGCTGGATGCTGACCGCGAGCGTGATGGGCCACTGGATCCCGGTGACGTGGCTCACCCTCGGGGCCGACTACGCGGTGTGGGGCATGCGGCCGTTTGGCTATCACCTCACCAGTATCCTGGTGCACGCGGCGAGCGCGGCCGTCTTCTATCTGGTGGCGCGCCGTCTGCTCGGCCTCGCGATGCCGTCGGGCTCCCCGGTGGCGAGGGGCCTCGGCGCGGCGGCGGCCGCGCTCTTCTTCTCTGTGCATCCGTTGCGAGCGGAGTCGGTGGCCTGGATCACGGAGCGGCGGGATCTCACCTCCGGTTTCTTCCTCCTGCTCACGATCCTCGCGTACCTGAAAGCCCACGAGGCCCCTAGGGCGGTGCGGCGAGGTTGGCAGCTCGCCTCCATGGGCTTCGCCGCGCTCGCGCTGGCCTCGAAGTCGATCGTGATGGGGCTACCGGTCGCCCTCCTGATCCTCGACGTCTATCCCCTCCGCCGGCTCGGACCCGCGCCAAGAGACTGGCTGCGCGCGCGCGCCTGGCCGGTCTGGCGCGAGAAGATCCCGTTCGGGCTCATGGCCGCCGCGGTCGCGATCGCCGCCTACACCGTCCAGCACGCCAGCGGCTACCTGACCGACGCCGCTCCCCCCGCCCGGGTGGTGATGGTCCTCCACAACGTCTGGTTCCACGCGTGGAAGACCTTCGTGCCCCTGGGTCTCGGGCCCCTCTACGAGCTGCCGGTGCGGGTCACCCTGATGGAGCCGCCGTACCTGCACAGCGCGATCGGCGCGGTCTCGGTCACTCTCGCGGTGTGGCTCCTCCGGGCGCGCTGGCCCGCCGGGCTCGCGATCTGGACGTTCTACCTCGTGATGCTGGCGCCGGTGGTCGGCGTCGTCCACACCGGCAATCACCTGGGCGCGGACCGCAACACCTACGTGCCGTGCATGGGCTTCGCCCTCCTGATCGGAGCCGCGGTCGTCGCCGCGATGGGAGCCCGCTCCCGTGGGCGGGTCGGAGCGCGCGTCGCCATCGCGATCCCCGTCCTGGTGGGCGTGTGGCTCGCCGGCCTCGCGGTGGGCGCGCGGACCCAGACCTCGTTCTGGCACGATCCGGAGCGGTTGTGGAGCCGCGGCGTCGCGGTCGACCCGGACTGCGCCATCTGCCTGCACAACCTGGCGATCATCCGGCAGCGTCAGGGGGCCCAGGAGACGAGCCTCGCTCTCTTCGAGCGGGCGCTCGCCCTTCGACCCGACCGCTCCGAGTTCCACGGCAATTACGGTCTCCTGCTCCTGCAGATGGGGCGCCGCGAGGAAGGCAAGGCCGAGCTGCGGCTCCGCGTATCCCAGGCCCCGGGGGACTTCAGCGCGCGCACCAACCTGGCCATCGCCCAGATCGAGGACGGTCACGTCGGGGACGCGATCATCCAGCTCAACGAGGCGCTGCGCATCAGGCCCGACTCGGTGCCCGCCCTCGACGCGCTCGGCCGGGCCCTGCTCGCGGACAAGCGCCCGGACGCGGCGATGGTCGCGTTCCAGCGGGCGCTCGAGGTGAATCCCGCCGATTCGGTCGGGCGCCTCGGCCTGGCCCGGGTCTACCTCGCCCGCGGCGATCGCGCGGGGGCGCGCGCGCAGCTCGAGCTCCTCCGCGCGCGCGATCCCAATCTCGCGGCCCGCTTCGAGCACGAGTTTCGGTAGGGCCCGCCCGTTTCGGTGTAGACTCCGACTCGAAGTGGCCACGGAAGCGATCTCGGTCCAGCACCTCTCGAAGCTCTACGCGACGCGGGACGGCGGGGTCGCCGCCCTCGAGCGAATCAGCTTCTCCATCGAGGAGGGGGCGTTCGTGGCGGTGGTCGGGCCATCCGGCTGCGGCAAGTCGACCCTCCTCAAGATCCTGGCCGGCCTCCTGGCACCCTCCGGCGGGGGCGCCTCCCTCCGGGGCACCGCCATCCAGGGTCCACGGCGCGACATCGGCGTCGTCTTCCAGGCGCCGGTCCTGTTCCCGTGGCGCACCGTCCTCGACAACGTGCTCCTGCCCATCGACGTGCAGGGCCAGGGCCGCGACCGGTTCCTGCCCGCGGCCAAGGACCTGCTCGCCCTCGTCGGCCTCCGCGAGTTCGAGCGGCGCTATCCGTGGGAGCTCTCGGGCGGGATGCAACAGCGGGTGGCTATCACGCGCGCGCTCATCCACGATCCGGCCATGCTCCTGATGGACGAGCCGTTCGGGGCGCTCGACGCCATGACTCGCGAGCACATGAACCTGGAGCTGCAGCGCATCTGGATGGAGAAGAAGAAGACGGTCTTCTTCATCACCCACTCGATCCCGGAGGCGGTCTTCCTTGCCGACCGGGTCCTCGTCATGACTCCCCGCCCGGGCCGCATCGTCGACGATCTGGCGATCAAGCTGCCCCGGCCCCGCCCCCTCGACGTCATGACCAGCCCGGAGTTCGGCGCCTACACCCGTCACATCCGGGCTCTGTTCAACGTGAAGGGAGGCCTCGACGCGTGAGGAGCACGAAGAACGTCGTGCTGTCGGTCCTGCTCTTCTGCGCCTCGGTGGGGGCGTGGGAGGGGCTGGTGCGGCTGTTCGAGGTGCCCGCCTTCATCCTGCCTCCGCCCTCCCAGGTCGCGCTGGCCCTGTGGCGCGGCTTCAGCAGCGGCCTCTACGTGCAGCACCTCTCGCACACGCTGCTCGAGACGATGCTCGGCTTCATCGCCGGCTCGGCCCTCGGCCTGATCCTCGGCACCGCGGTCGCCCTGAGCCGCCCGGTCGAGTTCTTCCTCTACCCGTACATCGTCATGTTCCAGTCGCTCCCCAAGGTGGCGCTGGCTCCCCTCATCGTGGTGTGGTTCGGGCTCGGCCTCACCTCCAAGGTGATCAACGCGGCCCTGATCGCCTTCTTCCCGTTGCTGGTGAACACCATGGTGGGCCTGCGCTCCGCCGACGAGGAGCGGGTCAGCCTGATGCGCTCGCTCGCGGCGAGCGAGCGGCAGATCTTCTGGATGCTGCGCCTGCCGAACTCCCTGCCCTTCGTCATGGCCGGGCTCGACGTGGCCATGATCTTCGCCCTCATCGGGGCCATCGTCGCCGAGTTCGTGGGGGCCCAGAAGGGCCTCGGCATGCTGATCCAGTCCATGAACTTCAACATGGACGTCTCCGGGCAGTTCTCGATCCTGCTCATCCTGTCGGTGGTCGGGCTGCTCCTGAACCGCGGCGTGATGATGATCCGCAGGCGCGTGCTCTTCTGGGATCCGTCCGAGAAGGAGCGCATCGACCAGGAAAGGGTCAGCGCGTGATCCCTCGTCCGCCCGCGCCTACAAGAGGTGAAGATATGGCAGCCAGCGGCAACCCGTCGCGCATCGGCGTCGACATCGGCGGCACCTTCACGGATCTGGTCTGGGTCGACGAAGCCACCGGCGCGGTCCGCGTCGGCAAGCTGCTGACCACGCCCAAGGATCCGTCCCAGGCGGTCGAGGAAGGCGTGGTCACCCTGCTGCATGAGGCGGGCGCGCGCGCCGCCGCGGTGCGGGCCCTCATCCACGGCACCACCCTCGCCACCAACGCCCTGATCGAGCGGAAGGGCGCGCGCGTCGGCCTGCTCGCCACCGCGGGCTTTCGGGACGCGGTCGAGATCGGGCGCGAGGGCCGCTACGACATGTACGACCTTTTCATCGACCCCCCGGTGCCGCTGGTTCCGCGCCGGCTGCGGGTCGAGGTCGCCGAGCGGGTGCTGGCCGACGGCACCGTCCACCGTCCACTCGATCCGGTCCAGGCCCGCTCCGCCATCGCCGAGCTCGGGGCCCTGGGGGTGGAGGCCATCGCGATCTGCCTCCTCCACGCCTACCGCAACCCGGTCCATGAGCGGGCCCTCGCCGCGCTGTGCGAGGAGATCCTGCCCGGGGTTCCGGTCTCCTGCTCCTCCGACGTGGTCCCGGAGATCCGCGAGTACGAGCGCACCTCCACCACCACCGCCAACGTCTACGTGATGCCGCTCATGGCACGCTATCTCGACGACCTCGAACGCAAGCTGCAGGGGCTCGGGGTGCCGGGCCGGCTCTACGTCATGATGTCCGCGGGCGGCATCGCCACCCCGGAGACGGCCAAGCGCGTGCCGATCCGCCTGGTGGAATCGGGCCCCGCGGCGGGCGCGCTCGCGGCCGCGCGCAGCGCCCGTCAGGTCGGGCTGGACCGCCTCCTCTCTTTCGACATGGGCGGCACCACCGCGAAGGCCTGCGTGATCGATCGCGGGGAGCCGCTCCTCGCGCGCGAGTTCGAGGTCGCGCGCGCCGATCGGTTCAAGAAGGGCTCGGGGCTGCCGATCCGGGTTCCGGTGGTGGAGCTGATCGAGATCGGTGCGGGTGGCGGCTCGGTGGCGCGGGTCGACCGCATGGGCCTCCTCAAGGTGGGCCCGGACAGCGCGGGCGCGGATCCGGGACCGGCCTGCTACGGCGCCGGCGGCGAGGAGCCGACCGTCACCGACGCCGACCTGCTCCTGGGCTACCTCGACGCCGACTTCTTCCTGGGCGGCCGGATGCGGCTCGACGTGGCGGCGGCCCGCCGGGCGATCGAGACCCGCGTGGCACAGCCGATGGGCCTGGGCCTCACCGAGGCCGCCTGGGGCATCCACCGCGTGGTCAACGAGAACATGGCGGCAGCCGCGCGCGTGCACGGGATCGAGCGGGGCAAGGACCTGCGCGGCTACCCGCTCTTCGCCTTCGGCGGGGCGGGACCGGTGCACGCCTGGCAGGTCGGGCGCATCCTGCGGGTGCCGCGCGTGTTCGTGCCCTACGGCGCGGGCGCGCTCTCGGCCTACGGCCTCCTGGCCGCGCCGCTCGCCTTCGATTTCGTGCGGACCGCGCCCCAGCGGCTGAGCGCGGCCGACTGGGGGCTCGTCAACCGGCTCTTCGAGGAGATGGAGGCCGAGGGGCGACGCATCCTGAGAGGCGCCGGCGTGCCCGATGGCGAGGTCACGGTGAGGCGCAGCGCCGAGATGCGCTACTTCGGCCAGGGCCACGAGGTCGACGTCGAGATCCCGTCGGGGAGCCTGAGCGCGGCGAGCCTCGCCCCCATCACCGCCTCGTTCGAGGCGGCCTATCGCCTCCTCTACAGCCGCACGCCGCAGGGGGTGCCGCTCGAGGCCCTCAACTGGCGCGCGGTGGTCTCCGGCCCCCCGCCGGATCTGACCATCACCGGCGGCCTCGACGGAGGCGCCACCGCCGCGCCGGTCGCCAAGAAGCACCGCGCCGCGTACTTCCCGGAGGCCGGAGGCTACGTGGAGACCCCGGTCTACGATCGGTACCGGCTCGACCCGGGCGTCCGGTTCGCGGGGCCCGCCATCGTGGAAGAGCGGGAGTCCACCACCGTCGTCGGGCCCGGCGCGATCGTCTCGGTGGACGCCCACCGGAACCTGGTGGCCGAGCCGGCATCCGGGGAGGCGCGCTGATGGATCCGATCACCCTCGACATCTGCTGGAGCCGTCTCATCGGCGTGGTCAACGAGCAGGCCGCCGCCCTCATGCGCACGTCGTTCACGTCCATCGTGCGCGAGGCGGGCGACCTCTCCGCCGGCGTCTTCGACCGGCGCGGCTACATGATCGCCCAGGCGGTCACCGGCACGCCCGGGCACATCAACTCGATGGCGCTGGCCATGAAGCACATCCTCGCGGCGTATCCGCTCGAGCGGCTGTCGCCCGGGGACGTACTCATCACCAACGATCCGTGGAAGACCTCCGGCCACCTCAACGACGTCACGATCTGCAACCCGATCTTCCGCGGCCGCGACTGCGTGGCCTTCTTCGCCTCGACCTGCCACAGCGCCGACATCGGCGGGCACGTGCTCTCCGCGGAGGCACGCGAGGTCTACGAGGAGGGGCTCTTCATCCCGATCATGACGCTCTACGAGGGCGGCCGCCTCAACGAGTCGCTGGCCGCCCTGATCCGGAGCAACACCCGCGTGCCCGACCTGGTGATGGGCGATTTCCACGCCCAGGTGGCCGGCGGCGCGGTGGGAGGCGAGCGCCTGCTCGAGTTCATGGACGAGTTCGGCATCGACCGGCTCGAGCCGCTCGCCGACGAGATCATCGCGCGGACCGAGCGCGCGATGCGCCAGGCCATCGGGGAGCTGCGCCCGGGCCAGTACCGCTACGCGCTCACCTCCGACGGGTTCGACGAGCCGATCACCATCGCGGCGCGCTGCGAGGTCAGGGGGGAGGACCTGTGGGTCGACTTCACCGGCTCCTCCCCGGCCAGCCGCCGCGGCATCAACGTGGTCATGAACTATACGGAGGCCTACACGACCTACGGGGTCAAGGTGATCGTGAGCCCCGACGTCCCGAACAACGAGGGCGCGTTCCGCGTGCTCCGCATCACCGCTCCCGAGGGCTCGATCCTCAACGTACAGCACCCCGCCCCGGTGGCGGCGCGCCACATCATCGGACACTTCCTGCCGCACGTGGTGGCGGGAGCCCTGAAGGAGGCGGTGCCCGAGCGGGTGATGGCCGAGGGCTCGGCCAACATCTGGGGCATCCAGCTCACCGGCAAGAACCGCGACCGCTCGCCGTGGGTCTACACGTTCTTCAGCTCGGGCGGCACCGGGGCGCGCCCGGCCCAGGACGGCCTGTCCGCCACCGCCTTCCCCTCGGGTGTCCTCGGCACTCCGGTCGAGGTGGTCGAGTCGCTGGCACCGCTGCTCATCGAGCGCAAGGCCCTGCGCGACGGATCCGGTGGAGACGGACGCTACCGGGGCGGTCTCGGTCAGGTCATCGCGTTCCGGGTGCGATCCGACGAGCCGGCCACGTGCTCGGTCCTGTGCGACCGGACCCGCATCCCGGCCCAGGGATTCTTCGGCGGCCTTCCCGGCCTCCCCGGCCAGGTCCTGATCAACGGACGCGCGCCCGCCAACCCGAAGGCCGAGCAGACGCTACAGCCGGGGGATCTGATCGAGGTGCTCCTCCCGGGCGGTGGCGGGTACGGTCCGCCTGGGGAGCGCGATCCTGCGCTGCGCGCGCGCGATCTCGAGCAGGGCTACGTCGGGGCGACCCACGGCTGAGCGGGAATGACTGCCGGAGCCCGCCGGACGGGCGTCCTCGCCGTCGCGGGCGCCTGGTGGCTCGTGCTCGCGGTGGCCTTCCTGCTGGGCCGGGGGGAGGACGTGGGTCACCTTCCCGGCCTGGTGTCAACCAGCTTCGCCCGTCTGGCTCACGGACCGGTCTGGGGCCCGGCGGGGATCCAGTGCCTGATCGGGGTCCTGATCGCCGGCCTCATCGGGCTCGCCTGGTACGGCGTCGGCGACACGATCGTCCGCCACGTCGACACCCCCTCCGATGGTGGCGCGGTCGATGACGCCGTGCTGCGGGTGGCCGAGCGCTCGCTCGTCGGGGCCGGCGCCTGGTCGCTGATCTGGTTCTTCCTGGGGGCCGCCCCTCTCTATCGCCCTTCGGTCGCGGGGCTGGCGCTGCTCGTGGGACTGGTCCTGGCCAGCCGGGCGTTCATATCCCTCCGGGTCACCGCGGCTGGCGTCGCCCGCGCCTTCGGCTGGGGCGCGCTGGGTCTGGTCGTCACCGGGCAGGTCCTGGCCCTGATCGCGGCCCTGGCGCCGCCCACCGCCAAGGACACCCTTCTCTACCACTTCGCTCTCCCGAAGACATGGATCGCGGCCGGTCGGGCTGTCGAGGTGCCGTACAACATCGCGGGCTACTACCCGCTGGGCGTCGAGATGCACGCGGTCTGGGCCATGCTCCTGGGCGCGCCACTCGGTGTCCGGGTCGCCGAGGCCGCCGCCGGAGCCACGCTCGTGCTGTTCGCGCCGCTCCTGGTCATGACCGTGTACGGATGGGCGCGAGAGCGCGGGGCGGACCGGGCGTGGGCAGCGGCCGCCGCGCTCACGATCGCGTGGATCCCGAGCGCGTACGACGTGGCCGCGAGCGCCTACGTGGACCTGGCCCTGGCTGGCTACACCGCGCTGGCGGTGCGTGGCTTCGGCCGCTGGTGGGCGACGGGGCGATCGCGCCAGCTCGTCTGGGTCGCGGCCGGCATCGGCGGGGCGCTCTCGATCAAGCTGAGTGCCGCGTTCCTGCTGCTCCCGCTCGCCCTGCTGGGCCTGCTGCATGCCCTCGGCCGCGGGGACGCGGACCGCCACACCGCCCGCCCGGGCACGGCCGGCACCGCGGCGGCGGTGGTCGGCGCGCTCACCGTGGGCGTGGCCCTCGCCGCGCCGTGGTACGTCCGGAACTGGATCCGCACCGGGAGCCCGCTCTTCCCGTTCTATCTCGGGATCTGGCCGGCTCAGGCCCCCGGCTGG